>Ga0224506_10000060_pt1 | contig 113881 bp, 105 predicted proteins | sample SF_Jan12_sed_USG_2_FD_169108 | JGI IMG/M metagenome (GOLD analysis project Ga0224506, IMG submission 169108) | Sediment microbial communities from San Francisco Bay, California, United States - SF_Jan12_sed_USGS_8_1 | ecosystem: Environmental > Aquatic > Marine > Sediment | place: USA...
AGTAGCGCCATTGAAAAATGGGCAGATAAGTTTACCGATTTAAGCAACACCATTTTCCTTGGTCGTGGTGTTTTGTTCCCCATCGCCCTGGAAGGGGCGCTCAAGCTAAAAGAAATTTCCTATATTCATGCCGATGCCTATCCTGCCGGAGAGCTCAAACACGGCCCGATTGCACTCATCGAACCCGGCAAACCCGTGGTCGCCGTTGCCTGCAAAGATGGCTACGAAGACAAAATAAAATCCAATTTACAGGAAGTGCTGACACGTGGTGGTGAAGTCTACGTGCTTGCCGATGAACGTATAGATATGTCGGATATGGGTGAGCACTGTCACGTTATCAGCATGCCGCAAGTATCATCGATATTAGCACCTTTGTTGTATGCGATCCCTCTGCAACTGCTGTCTTACTTTGTGGCGGTGTTGAAGGGTACGGATGTAGACCAGCCGAGGAATCTCGCCAAGTCAGTGACGGTAGAGTAAAATATTAAATCCAGTCTAAATGTCAGAGTTATTTATGAATATCCCCTCAGAATCTAATGTGGCAAGCAAGCTGGCTTTGTTGCAGCAGTCCTTTATGCAGCAGCTTCCCGACAAGATTAGTAAAATTAAACATCTGTGGGAAATGTTTGGCCAAAATCAGGCCGAGGCTAATCTGGCAGAATTGCACCGCATGGCACATAGTCTGGCTGGATCCGGTGGTACCTTTGGCGCTGTGGCTGTGAGTACTATGGCTCGCGAACTAGAGCAGATGCTTAAACCCCTGTTAGATGAGCCTGATAGAACTTTGCCCATTTCTGATGATATGCAGCAGCAAATAAATGAAGCGCTCAGGCAGCTTAAACAAGTTGCTGGTAGTTGGGCGCCTTCAGAAATTGCTTATATCCATCCCGGTGAAATTAAAGAGCAGCGCGAAGGTAATCTAATTTATCTGGCTGAAGATGATGAGCTGTTAGCTGAGGATATTGTCGTAAAGCTTGAGCAAGCCGACTATCGCGTGCGTCATTTTGTTGATTTGAATGACTTTGAAGCGGCCTTTGAGCATGAAGTTCCAGCTGTCATTGTTATGGATATAGTTTTTAAGGAAGGAGATGTCGCCGGTGCGGATGTTATTGCCAGGATAAAGAGCAAGCAGGAAACCTGTCCACCAGTCATTTTTATTTCAGTGCGTGATGATGTAGAGGTCCGTCTTGCTGCAGCGCGTGCAGGTGCCACTCGCTATTTTTGCAAGCCACTGGACATGAATAAGCTCATTCTCACTCTGGATGGTCTGACTGCGCGGCTGACTACAAAACCTTATCGAGTATTATTCATCGATGATGATGATATTTTGCTGGAGTATTATTCTACCGTGCTTCGTGATGCGGGTATGGATGTGGAAACACTATCCAACCCAATGGAAGGCTTAAAAGCATTAGCTGAGTTTAAACCTGATATTACTGTTATGGATATCTATATGCCAGGCTGTACCGGTCCAGAGCTGGCTCAGGTTATACGTCAGGATGATGCCTGGGCAATGATGCCTATCATGTTCTTGTCTACTGAATCGAATCTTAATCGACAATTAGCTGCGATGAATCTTGGCGGTGATGATTTTTTAGTGAAACCTGTGGAAGCAGGCCATCTGGTCGCCGCCGTTCTCGCACGGGCAAAACGGGCACGCTGGACCAGCAGGTTGAATAAAGAGTTGCAACATGCTTTGAGAGAAAGTCAGTATCAGATAATTACCATGGATCAACATGATATTGTTAGTACTACCGATATCACGGGGAAAATAATCAGTGTGAATGACAGGTTCTGTATGGTCAGCGGATACAGTCGTGAAGAAATGCTGGGTCAGAACCACCGTATACTTAAGTCAGGTTTTCACACTCAGTCATTTTATGATGACCTGTGGCAGTCTATATCTAAAGGTGAGATTTGGCGTGGCACTATCTGTAACCTTAAAAAGAATGGTAATGAATATTGGGTAGAATCTACCATTGTTCCTTTTCTGGATGATAAAGGTAAACCCTATAAGTATGTTTCTGCACGTACCGATATTACTGAATCAAGGGCAAGCCGTGAACGTTTAGAACGTGGTCAACTTTATGCGGGTATTGGAACCTGGGATTGGGATGTACGAACTAACGATGTGTATTGGTCGGATAAAGTAAAACAATTGTATGGTTACAGCTCGGAAGTTAGTCCTGTGACATACGAACACTTTATTAACATTGTACACCCTGAGGACAAATCGGCCGTTGAGAATGCGATTAATGCCTGTCTGGAAAAAGGCATTAAGTATGATATTGAACATCGTGTCGTATGGCCAGATAACAGTGTGCACTGGATGCTGGAACGGGGTGATGTATTACGGAATGAAGATGGAGAACCGTTGCATTTTCTCGGAGTGGTTCAGGACATTACTCAACAGAAGAGTGCTGAGCTGGGTTTGATTGAAGCACGTAAAGACGCAGAAGAAGCCAATCGTGCAAAGTCACAATTTCTCTCCAGTATGAGTCATGAATTACGCACGCCGATGAACGCCATCCTGGGCTTCAGCCAGCTGCTTATTATGGATACTGAACAGCCTTTAAATGAATCGCAAAAAGATAGTCTTGTTGAGGTCTATAAGGCAGGAAAACATTTATTAGAGTTAATTAATGATGTGCTGGATCTGGCCAGAATTGAGGCTGGTCGTATTGACCTTTCTATCGAGGTGATAGTGACTGCTGAAGTGATTTCTGAAGCTCTGCAATTGATTACACCACTAGTACAGAAACGTGGAATAGAAATTAGCCTGGTGCAGGATGGAGCTGAGATTAAAATTGAGCAGCTGTTATCCATGGTCAACGCAGTACGGGCAGATCGCGTTAGACTCAAACAAGTGTTGCTTAATCTGTTGAGTAATGCGGTCAAATACAACCGTAAAAATGGCAAAATCATCATTGCTTGTAATCTTGGCGATAATAACGTGACGCGTATTAGTATTACCGACACGGGTATTGGCATAGATCCGAAGCAGCAATCACGATTATTCAAGGCCTTCGAGAGGCTGGGGGCCGAGCAGACTGAGATAGAAGGCTCTGGAATAGGTCTGATGATTACTAAAAACATTATTGAGCTCATGGGTGGCACCATCGGTATGAGTAGCCAGCCGGATGTGGGTAGTACTTTCTGGATTGAATTGCCGACTGATACGTTGCATTCAGCACAGCGAAATGTGCTTGATAATAAAACCATGGCACAATCAGAAAATATGGCTAATGAGAAATTTGAACATGCCGTATTATATATAGAAGACAATCCTGCAAATCTTCGATTGATTGCTCAGGTGCTGGGTCAAAAATCCAATCTTCGATTATGGAGCGCCCATGAACCACAGCTTGGACTTGAGCTGGCAGCAGAGCATGAATTTAATTTGATTCTTCTGGACATTAATTTGCCGGGCATGGATGGCTACGAAGTGCTTAAACATCTGAGAAAGCAAGAAGCTACGCGCCATATCCCTGTCATAGCGATTAGCGCCAATGCCATGCCGGCTGATATCAAAAAAGGTCTGGCTGCGGGATTTGATGACTATATTACCAAACCCATTAATATCACTATTTTGTTGCAAGTCGTTGAAAAAATCTTATCAACTAAGTGAGTGTAGTGGCTGCCAGCAATCATGAAACAAAAGAGAACTTGATAATATGACAGCGTTAAAACGTATTTTATATGTCGAAGATGAACCCGATATTCGAGCTGTAGCGACCATCGCTCTGGAAACAGTCGGTGGTTTTGATTTAAAAGTTTGTAGTTCAGGTGAAGAGGCACTGGCTCATGCTGTTGGTTTTCAGCCCGACTTGCTGCTGCTGGATGTGATGATGCCGGGTATGGATGGCCCTGCCACCCTAAAAGCATTAAAAGCCTTGCCAGAACTGGTCAACACCCCCGTTATTTTTATGACAGCCAAGGTGCAGCCAACCGAAATTGCTGAATACAAAGCACTGGGTGCTCTGGATGTTATTGCCAAGCCCTTTGACCCAATGGCATTGGCAGATCAAATTAAAAACATTTGGCAGCAGGCTGCTAGTTAATTTAGGGGTGGTTAAATGAAACTAACAAAAATAATATTACTTTTAAATTTTCTTGTTTGGTGTTCTGGTTCCCTGGTTTATGCGGAAGAATATATTGTTACCGTTCGTGCTAAAAATGGTATCGAAGCTTCAATAGAAAAGTGGCAGCCAACGGTGGATTACCTTTCGCGGACAGTAAAAGGCGGTCATTCTTTCAAATTAAAACCTGTTGTTAGCCTTGGCGAAATTATACAGCAAGCCAGCAGGGGAGAATTTGACTTCTTACTGACCAATCCTTCTTCCTTTGTTGAAGTTGAACAACGCTATGGCGCTAAAGCACTTGTTACTCTGAAAAATAAACGAGTTAACTTAGCACAGAGCGTGTTTGGTTCAGTTATTTTTACCCATGTAAAAAATACAGATATTCTGAACGTAAAAGATTTACAGGGTAAAACACTGATGGCAGTTTCTGAACCCGCTTTTGGTGGCTGGCGTGTTGCCTGGCTTGAAATGTTAACGCTGGGTTTTGATCCTTATCGCGAATTAAAAACTCTGATGTTTGCCGAGAACAAAACACAGCCAGAAGTTGTTTTTGCCGTTCGTGATGGTAAGGCCGATGCAGGCGTTGTGCGTACAGATCAACTGGAACGTATGGAGGCTAGCGGTAAAATAGACATGCGTTATTTTCGAGTTCTCAATAATAAAAACAACAAAAATTTCCCTTTTTTCCTGAGTACAGATTTATATCCAGAATGGCCTTTCGCCGTCATGAAAAACGTACCTGCTGACGTTGCGCAGGAAGTTAAGCAGAAACTGGGCTTGTTAACAGCAGAAAGTTCTGCGGCTCGAAGTGGTAAATATATTAGTTGGGTACCTCCGCTAGATTATGCTTCAGTAGATAGATTAATGCAGCGTTTGAAAGTTGGATCCTATGCTGAAAAATAATTAACAGGCGTACTGAGGCTGGTGTTAACCGAGAAATGTTACCATGAAATTTTCTATTGTTTATAAACTTGTACTGAGTTCTGTTCTGCTCGTGTTGATCAGTGCAGGTGTGGTGGGGTCTTTGTTTTACAGTAAATCAACAGAGCTGCTGGTAGATAATGCACTAAAGAATATTGCTGCTGGAGTGCAGGAAACTGGCTACATGTTACAGCAAATTATTAATACACAGGATGCAGATGTATTATTCCTAGCTAATACGCCTCCAATACAGGGCATGTTGCGCGCCAAAATTGCTGGTGGTCACGACTCCCATGATAATGCTACTTATGAACAGTGGGATGCGCGGCTAAAATTAATTTTTAAGTCCCAACTGCAGAGGAAATCTTCATATCTTACTATTCGTTTTATCGATAAAAATGGTCGGGAACTTGTTCATGTTGGACGACAGGGGCAGGAGATTATTAGTCTTAGCCGTGAAAAATTACAAAATAAAGCCGGCCGTACTTATGTGACTGAGGCGCTTAAGCTTCCCAATGGTTCAGTCTACGTATCGGAGATAAATCTTAATCGTGAGTATGGCGCAATAATAGAGCCGCATCAGGAAGTGCTACGCAGCGCTACACCAGTATACGATGAGAAAACGGGTGATCTGGCCGGCGTTGTCGCTATCACCTCAGAAATTGGTGCACAGTTAGACGTGATTCAGAAGCGTGTTCTTCATACAAGCAGTAATGAGATCTTTATTACTAATGATCATGGTGGTTATCTCATGCATCCTGATAAAAGCAAAATTTATGGCTTTGATCTAGGTAAGCACTACCGCATTCAGGAAGAAGTTCCCCAACTATCGAACTTGTTTTTACCTAGTAATCAGAAGGTGCATAGAGTTTTGATGCCGAAGGATACCGATGGCGAAAAAGTGATGAACTTCACTAAAATTCCTTTTGATTCTTCACATCCAGAGCGTTTTATTGCCGTGGTTATCTCTCAGGATTATGGCAGTATTGTTGCAGAGCAGTCGTCGGTACTAAATGAAGTTCTGATATGGGCGTTGTTTCTGGCTTTTGCTGGAATGGGACTAGGTATTTTATTCTCGTTTCGTCTCACGCGGCCGATTACAAAAATCACACAAGTAATGGATGACTATACCAATCAGCGTAGAGCGACGGTAACCATGCCAGTTGAGCGGAATGATGAGATAGGTTTACTGGCGAGAAGCTATGAATCACTAATCCATCAAGTTGAAGATGCTCAGGCTAAACTTGGCAACATGAATCGTAATTTGGAGAATATAGTTTCTGAACGCACGCATGCATTAGGCATTAGTGAAATGCGTCAGCGAAGCATTGTTGAAAACATGGTAGATGGCCTGGTCACGATCGATGAAAATGGTGCTGTTATCTCATTTAATCCTGCGGCCGAAAAACTTTTTGGTTATCAGAAGGATGAAGTCATCGGAAAAAATATCAGCATGCTTATGGCTGAACCTTATCAGTCAGAATATGATCATTATTTTCAGAAGGACCATCAGGCGGATGATGAAAAAATCATTGGTATTGAACGTGAACTGGAAGGCTTACGTAAAAATAGTATCAGCTTTTCCATGGAGTTGTCGCTCAGTGAAATTTCACTGGATAGTCACAAATTATATACCGGTCTGGTTCGCGACATTACTGAACGTAAGCAGATGGAAAAAATGAAAAATGAATTTATCTCTACGGTCAGTCATGAATTACGTACACCGTTAACTTCTATTCGTGGATCGCTGGGATTGCTGAGTGGCGGTGCTGTGGGTGAACTGCCAGTGCAGGCTACAGAAATGCTAAAAATTGCCAGCAATAATACCGAACGTTTACTGCTACTGATTAACGATATTCTTGATATTCAGAAAATTGAATCCGGTCAGATTGCTTTTAAATTCCAGAGCTTAAACGTGATGCCTTTTATCGAGCAGGCGCTGGCAGATAATGCCACCTATGCGGAACAATATGGTGTCAAGTTTGTTATTGCACAGGAATTGGCCGATGCTAGAATCTATGCAGATAAAGATCGTATGATGCAGGTAATGGCAAATTTACTTTCCAATGCCGCTAAGTTTTCTCCTGAAAATGAAACAGTAGAAGTATCCATTGCTCACCATCATGGTGCATCAGTGCGGATTTCCGTGACTGATCATGGTTCAGGTATTCCAGAAGAGTTTCAGTCTAAACTATTTGACCGTTTTACTCAGTCAGATTCATCCGACACACGTCAGAAGGGTGGTACGGGGTTGGGCTTGAGTATTACCAAAACGATTGTCGAAAAACATGGTGGGCATATCAATTTTGTCAGTCGTGAAGGAATAGGTTCGACATTTTTTATTGAGCTACCCGAGCTTTTGGGCGAAGTTCAGGAGTTTGATGGTGATATGTTGAACCCTCTGCCGCAACAAGGCCATCTAGCCTGCATTCTGATTGTCGAAGATGATCCAGACATCGCTGCCTTGATAAAGCGGATGTTAGCCGAGAGTGGTTACAACAGCGATATTGCCTATGATGCTAATGAAGCTCGACAACGATTACGTGAAAATGCTGGGCAATACAAAGCGATTACCCTTGATCTTGCTTTACCGGGTGAAGATGGTATTAGTTTTCTGGAAAGTTTGCGTCGTGAAGCGTCCACACATGACATTCCTGTGGTGGTGGTCTCGGTGAAGGCGGATGAAGCAAAACGGGGCTTAAAAGGTACCGCTGTAGGTGTGATTGACTGGCTGCAAAAACCCATCGACCAGAACCGTTTGATTGAATCAGTAAAACAGGCTGCAACACATGGGCAATTACCTCGTGTGTTACATGTAGAAGATGATGCTGATGTGCATCAGGTTGTCAGTGCCATGGTTCGAGATCATTGTGAATTAACCTGGACCACTACGCTCGCTGCTTCTAAGGAAGCGGTAGCATCAGACAGTTTTGATCTTGTCTTGCTTGATATAGGTCTTCCAGATGGATCAGGCCTGGATTTGCTGGAAACCATTGAGCAACAGGCAGTGCCGCCACGAGTCGTAATTTTCTCTGCCAATGATGTCACAGAAGAACACGCTAACAAGGTGAATGCCGTGTTGGTGAAATCGAAAACTGATCAATTTAGATTGGCCGAGGTTATCAATAGGGTTATTAATCAGGGAAAGTATCAATAATATATGTCAAACAAAAAAGCTGATTTAATTAAGGATGCCCGCAAAGAATCGCGATATCCCTGTGTTGGTATTCCTGTTTTATATTCGCCAGCAAATAGTACCTGTACGGGCAATCTTGCAGATTGTCTTTATAAGGCAGTAGCGGTGGATATGAGTTTGTCTGGCTTGGCATTCGATGTTTATCAGAAAATGTATGCTGGTGATGCTTTACGGATACTTTTAGAAAAAACTGGTGGTAATGTTTTTGAAGAGTTAAGCAGTGAGGTCCGCTGGTGTGAGGAATTATCGCCAAAGCAGTATCGAGTTGGTGTTGTTATTGATGCTTCAGCGAAAATTATAAATACGCAGTTGAGTGCTCAGCGGAACGAGTTCGTCGGGGAACTTGAAGTGCCGAAAGAAATTAATAGCTGTTGTCCGTCATGTAAGCAGCAGGCCACTTTTGATTTTGTGTCTTATCAACCGGTACTGGCTGGGAATGGAATAATGCCACTTTATAATTGTTCGTTATGCGGTACCACACGTAGCCTGACCGGTGTTTTAGGTTATACCAACAAGCAATAAAATAATAGGGTTAGCATAGGGTTGATTGTCAATTCAAAGAGACACTGGCATAGAACAACCGGCATATTTAGATAAGTTAGTCGCTATTGTCTAGCTGTAAAAATGGGTGTTTTATTCGTCTTCGTCCGTGACCGATAATTAGTAGCAGCGAGCTTAGTAATAATAGGCTGGCACTACCACCTCCATCTGTGCTTGAAACAGTATCATTATCACAGACATCACCCACGCCATCATTGTCGGTATCTGTTTGTGTGTCGTTGGTGAGAAGTGGGCAATTGTCGGTGTTGTCATCAAAACCATCACCATCGGTATCAGCGAGAAGCGGGTTGGTTCCTAGTGTCACTTCCTGTACATCGGTCAGACTGTCGTTGTCATCATCATTATCACAGACATCACCCACGCCATCATTGTCGGTATCTGTTTGTGTGGCATTGGCGATGGCAGGGCAGTTGTCACTAGTGTCATCAATGCCATCACCGTCCGTGTCTGTGATTGCGACAGATGTAATAGTAACAATGCCATTAATGTAGCCGGGATTAATTGCAGCGCCATTGCTGGCCCATGGATTAATGATGAGCTCAGATAATGTTAAATCAGTACTTGCACCAGCGCTACCCACTATTTGGAACGTTACCGTGGCAACAGTGAAGTTGCCGGTAACACTCCCTAGTGTGTTCACCAAAATGCCGCTGACCGAGCCACTCACATTGTTGATGGTGCCAGTATCAATTCCTGTTGGACCAAAGTTCCAGACGGTTTCATCAATGCTTACTGATACAACATTAATGACGTTGGGATCGAAGCTAACATTGACCCCGCCACCATCAACATTAGTCGCAAAACTGAGACCAACAATATCGAGACTAAAAGTCGCATTTTCATTGACGGTCTGGCTAGTGCTGCTCCATGAGATTGTGGCTGCCTGCACGCAGTAACTGAGAAGAAAAAGTGGAATAACGAGTATATATTTTTTCATATAAATAAGGATTTTGTCAGAGTTGTAGTGAAAAGAAAAAGTCACCTTTTTTTATTGGGCATTAATTTGAACATTGGTGTTGACAAAATTGGCCGGTGTTATTTGGCCTTCACTGGAAAATGGATTCATTGATGAACCCTGTAAGCCAATGGTGCTACTACCACTGCCGACAGCAGTAAACCTGATAGAGGCTATGTCGTTATTGGAAGATACACCGCCATAACTACTAAATAAAATATCAGAGACCATGCCGGTATTATTATTAATGCTGCCAACTTGATTCACAAAATCCCAAACGCTTGTGTTTATAGTGACGTTGTTAACATTTAACATGCTTGAATTAAAAGTAACGGTTACACCACCACCTTCAGATGTTGAAAAATTACTCATTCTAAGATTGAGGGTAAAAGTATCACCAACCCTGGTAGTAATGTTTTGAGATGACAGTGAGACCGTGGCTGACGATGGCATTGCAGTCGGTGGCTCAATTATGGTTGTGTTATCCGGAGTGGTCGCTGCGGGGGGGGCAGTGTTGTCTGGGATTGTCGCTACAGGCTCAGTAGTACCGTTGTATTCCGGAGTCATCGCTGATGTGATGTTAGTGGCGGTACCGTTCGTGGATAGTGCATAGCCAGTAATGTTGGTGTTGCCCGGAATTGTCGCTACAAGCTCATTCGTACCGCTGTCCTCTAGAGTCACCATCGGGTCAGCCGTGTTGTTGTCTTCTGCAATTATTTCTGCTGGCTCAGATATGCTGGTATCTTCTGGCGTCATCTCAACCGGATCTGTACTAGTTGACTCATCTGGAGTGGTAGCTACCAAGTCTGTTCCCGCTGGTTCAGCCTGAGTTGTCAAAAATGGGTTGGATTCATTTGTTCTATTTGAAGTAGTTACTTCAGGTGCCGTCTTTTCTATATTGTTTTTCGGTTCAGTCTCAGTAGGGTCGTCACACGATATTACTAATAGTGATGTGAGTAATAGAGCTCCTGTTTTCATCATTGCCTTGTACGATATCATTATCATCTCTCTTTAAGGTGCTAAGCCAGAAGGTCCGGGTTGCGTGAAAATCATGTTTTTAAACAAACCTAGATCAAGTGAGTTAACAATGCTGTCACCATTAAGGTCGGTTTGTTGAGGGCCTGTTTTGAAGAAATCAATCTTGAATAAACCCACATCCAGTGAATTCACAATACCATCGTTGTTGAAATCAGAATCGCATGCGTTGCCGTACTGATCACCGTCTGTGTCCAGTTGATTATTAGCCACCAGCGTGCAATTGTCCACCGCATCGAGATAACCATCGTTGTCGTCGTTGGTGTCGAGTGTGTTGCCGGTGCCATCACCGTCGGTGTCAGTATCAGTAGTGACTGTAAAGGTATCGCTAACGCCGCCAATGGTTAATATGGCATCTACCGGAGACAACCAACTGGCTGATGAAGTAGTACGTACAACAACACTGTTGCCATTATTCACAAAACCACTTAACGAAGTATAAACACCGCCATTGATGCTGTACTCACCACCGGTGATTGAGATCGGTGAGGAAGCTCCGAGGCCGGTAATTACAACTGTGTTTGAAGTGGTCAGAGTGCTGAGAGCCACATCAATCTGGTCAACAAAACTGAAGGCGTCCGGTACGATATCGGTCATCGTGGTTACGCTCCAGGTATCGCCGCCATCGCCGACAGAAACGACAACATCTACCGTGGTGTTGTAACTGGCTGATGAGGTGGCGCGTAGTTGTAGGGTGTCGTTGTTGCTCACGGTGCCAATACCGGTTGCTGAAGACCATGTCCCGCTATTCAGGCTGTACTCACCACCGGTAATAGAGATATCAACACTGGTACCGAGTCCTGTGATGGTCTCGATGTTAGAGGTGGTTTGTGTATTCAGCGCTACATCGCTCTGATCGGTAAACACCAGAGGGTCTGGCATTGTTAAGTTCACGTTTACACCTGCAACATAGCCCGCATTTTTGTCACCTGCTGTGGTGAACCAGCCACCAGCATAAAGATTGCTGCCATTCCAAATTAGTGAATATACATCGTTATTCATACCCGAACCTAATGAACTCCAGCTTGTGCCATTCCATTGGGCGATATGGTTAACAGTTAGGTCATCTGCCAGGGTGAAATTTCCTACTGCATAAAGGCTGCTGCCGTTCCATGCCAGATCCCAAACAGTGTCATTCATACCTGAACCCAATGAACTCCAGTTTGTACCATTCCATAGAGCAATGCGGTTGGCTGATAATCCATCTGCCGTGGTGAAGCTACCTCCTGCATAAAGGTTGGCTCCATCCCAGGCCAATGCAATGACAGTGTTATCCATGCCTGCACCTAAGGCAACCCAGTTCGTACCATTCCATAGGGCAATACGGTTGGCTGATAAGCCATCTGCCGTGGTGAAGGATCCCCCTGCATACAGGTTCGTGCCATCCAAGGCCAGTGATCTAACCGTGTTATCCATGCCTGAACCCAATGCGCTCCAGTTCGTGCCGTCCCATAGGGCGGTGCGGTTAGCGGTTATGCCACCTGCCGTGGTGAAGCTACCCCCTGCATACAGATTCGTGCCATCCCATGCCAGTGCATAGACACTGCTATTAACGCTCAAGCCTAGCCCGCTCCAGTTGATGCCATCCCACTTGGCGATGCAATTAGCGCTCACGCCACCTACAGAAGTGAAAGTACCACCAGCGTATAAACTGGTTCCATCCCAGAGCAGTGCTCTAACATCTGTATAAAACTCACCCATCATCCCAGAGCTCAATGCGCTCCAGTTATTGCCGTCCCACAGGGCAATATTGTTGGCCTCTACGCTACCTGCATTACTGAAAAAGCCTCCGGCATAAAGGTTGGCTCCGTCCCAGGCCAGTGCGTTGATCCAGCCATTTAGCCCCGTGCCTAGTACGCTCCAGTTAGTGCCATTCCATTGGCTTAGGAAGTTATATCCACCGTATGGGATAGAGCTAAAATCTTCACCTGCATGCAACTGGCTGCCATCCCAGAGCAACGCAGTGACTACGCCTAGTCCTTCACCCAGTGCGCTCCAGCTTACGCCATCCCATTTCGCTATACCCTTGGCAACTACACTATCTGCGTCGCTAAAAAAACCACCTGCATACAGATTGTTACCATCCCAGGCCAGTGCATATACTCTGTGGCTCAGCCATCCCAACGGCTCCCAGCTTGTACCATTCCACTGGGCGATGTAGTTAGCAGGTATACCGCCAGCATAGGTAAAGTTGCCGCCGGCGTAAAGATTTGTGCCGTTCCAGACCAGAGCAATGACAGCACTATCCATGCCTGAGCTGAGCGTGCTCCATATGTTGCCGTTCCACTTGGCGATGTAATTAGCTGCTACACCGCCGGCAGTGTTGAATTCTCCACCAGCATATAAGTTGGCTCCATCCCAAGCTAGTGCGTTGACCCAGTTATTCATTCCTGAGCCCAGTGCACTCCAGACGCTGCCATCCCATTGGGCAATGTAACTGGTACTCACGCTGTCCGCAGTGGTGAAATTTCCACCGGCATAAAGGTTGGTGCCATCGAAGGCCAGTGCTCTGACGGTGTTATTCATGCCCGAGCCCAGTGCGATCCAGTTTGTGCCATCCCATTTGGCGATATAGTTGGCACTCATGCTACCTGCAGTGGTGAAGTCGCCACCTGCATATAGGTTCACGCCATCCCAGATTAGTGCTCTGACAATATCATTCATACCTGTGCCTAGTGCAGTCCAGCTTGAGCCGTCCCATTTTGCGATGTATGCACTGTTAGTAATACCTATTACCTTATTGGTAGTGCCTGTAGACTCTGCAAAAGCAGAAGACATTCCACCGCCGACATAGAGATTACCTGCGCCATCAGACGCTAATGCTCTAACGGGGAAATCGACTTTAGGAAAAGCCGCCCCCAGCGAAAACCAATCAGCATCAGTAATAGTCGGATCAATACGCACAGGATATTGCGCGCCTTTATCATCAACAACAATGTGCAAAGTTTGTTTGTTTTTTAATACAAAGTGCGCAGGCAAAGTCTGGCCCGCAGCATCAGCCACCATCAAATTATGGTAAGCCAGTTCACGACCACTGCCCAGCGTCAGCATTGCGCCCTTGCTATCCAGCCGGGTGGTCGCGCCTTCAATATCCAGCTCAACCACCAGCTTGCCTTTACCTTTAGGAGCAACAGGCACAACAAAATCCTGCCGAATACCGGCTGAACTGGTGGTGAACTCTTCGATCAGGTTGTTATGAAAAAGATGGGCGATTTTTTCATCATAGCTAACCTTGCCAGGTTTGATTTTTGTGAGTTCGCCTTTATCCCTACCCATACCATTAACTAGTAAAGCAAAGCTTTCACCAGCTTCATCATCAGAATAAATACTGGCCCCCTTTGGTGTCAGGGTAGCGATCACATCCTGCATAGGTGAAGGAATACGCACACTGCCATCCTTGTTCTTTGTGATGATGTGGGCATCGGCGCTCTGGCTTGTGGCCTGATCGATAATTTCACTTTGAGAGAGCGCTTTGCTTTCTTTCTGTTCTGTTTGCAGGGGTTGTTCTAATGTCTGTGTGAGTGTCGGTGGTAGCAGTGACTCGCCACTGTTTGCCGAGGCCTGAGCAACAGGTATTGTTAAAGCTATAGATAATGCAGAGATGAAGACGAAGCTGAACAGGTTTCTGTTTGCTGATGATGTGCGGCCTTGTATATCCATAATATCCTTTCCTTTCATGAGGTATGAGACAGATGTTACACCAGCAGTAAGTAGGTGGTAAAGCCTGCTTCTAATGGTGATTTGGTGATGCCAATCATGGTATTCTAGCCACATTAAATATTTCCACAGGAATACCCTACACACACATGACCAGCAATACCCCGATCGGCAACAGGCCTGATCCCGCAAAATCGTGACCCGTAAGCTCTATATCAAGACCTTCGGTTGTCAGATGAATGAATACGATTCATCCCGAATGACCGATGTGCTCGCCGAATCCCATCAGCTCGAATTAACCGATAACCCGGAAGAAGCCGACGTGCTGCTGCTGAATACCTGTTCGATTCGTGAAAATGCGCAGGAGAAGGTGTTCTCCCAGCTCGGTCGCTGGAAAAACTGGAAAAATGATAGGCCTGATCTAGTGATTGGTGTCGGTGGTTGTGTGGCCAGTCAGGAAGGTGCGGTTATTCAGAAACGCGCGCCTTATGTTGACCTGGTTTTTGGTCCGCAGACGATTCATCGTTTGCCTGAAATGATTAGCGATGTGCAGAATAACAAGAGTTCGCTGATTGACATTAGCTTTCCTGAGATAGAGAAATTCGATAATTTACCCGCGCCACATGCCGACGGCCCCAGTGCTTTTGTTTCGATTATGGAGGGTTGCAGTAAATATTGTACTTTCTGCGTGGTGCCTTACACCCGTGGTGAAGAAGTCAGTCGTCCGTTTGATGATGTGCTCGCTGAAATTTCAGGCCTGGCTGAGCAGGGTGTGCGCGAAGTTAATTTGCTGGGTCAAAACGTCAATGCTTACCGTGGTGTTATGCATGATGGCGAAGAAGCGGATCTGGCTTTGCTGATTCATTATGTCGCAGCAATTAATGGTATCGATCGGATTCGTTTTACCACTTCACACCCGATGGCTTTTTCAGATAGCCTGATTAAGGTCTTTGGCGAAGTGCCTGAACTGGTGAACTTTTTACACCTGCCGGTGCAGAGTGGTTCCGATATTGTTTTGAATGCAATGAAGCGTGGACACACAGCACTGGAATACAAATATATCATTCGACGCTTGCGCGAGGTTCGTCCTGATATCACAATTTCATCCGATTTTATCGTCGGTTTCCCCGGTGAAACCGATGCCGATTTTGATGCGACCATGAAGTTAATCAATGATATTGGTTTTGATTTCTCCTACAGTTTTGTTTATAGCGCACGCCCCGGTACACCGGCAGCTGATCTTTATGATGGTGTAGAACTGACCACAAAAAAACACCGTCTGGCAATTTTGCAGGATGTCATTAACCGTAATGCTATCGCTATAAGTGAAGCTATGATGGGAACGGTGCAACGTATACTGGTTGAACGTGTTTCCAGAAAAACGGATGAACAGTTGGCCGGTCGAACTGAAAATAATCGCGTGGTCAATTTTTATGGGGATAAAGATTTGATTGGCAGTTTTGTCGATGTGCGTATTACCGAAGTACGCACTAACTCTTTGCAGGGGGAGTTTATTGCCTTATCCGAAAAGGAGGGGTCAAGAAAACTCGCATGAGTGAATCATTAAATTTTGATCTATTGCCGGTAGACAATAAACGTCTGGCCAATGTCTGCGGAAAGTTTAACGAAAATCTAAGTCAGCTCGAAAAACACTTTGATGTAAGCATTGATTGCAGTAGTAACCGCTTTCATATCAGCGGCGAAAAAAGTAATTCGATAGCCACTATGCAGTTAATAAAGAAACTCTACAGTGTTGCCGATAAGGAAGTGATGGTGCCAGCCATGGTGCAATTATATTTGAATGAATCCAGTGAGGATAAAGTGACAGAAAACGTCAGAGGCGAAATGCCGCAGTGGCAGGTTAAAACGCGCAAGGGACCAATTAAGGGTCGTGGTCAACATCAAAAAGAATATCTCGATAAGATAAAGGAGAATGATCTGGCTTTTGGCATTGGCCCGGCGGGAACGGGTAAAACTTATCTGGCTGTCGCCTGCGCCGTTGATGCTTTAGTTAATGATGAAGTCGATCGTCTGGTGCTGGTTCGCCCTGCGGTGGAAGCCGGTGAACGACTGGGTTTTTTACCTGGTGATCTGGCGCAGAAAATCGACCCTTATTTGCGGCCCATGTACGATGCCTTGTATGAGATGATGGGTACTGAAAAAGTTGCTAAGTTACTTGAGCAAAATATTATCGAGATTGCACCGCTGGCTTATATGCGCGGACGAACTTTGAACGATGCTTTTATTATTCTGGATGAAGCTCAGAATACGACGATTGAGCAGATGAAAATGTTTTTAACTCGCATTGGTTTTGGTTCCAAAGCGGTAGTGACTGGTGATATAACACAGGTTGATTTGCCGCGCGAAAAAGTCTCAGGGCTGCGTCATGCCATGCATCTACTGGAAAAAATCGAAGGCATAGGCGTTACTCATTTTGATGCAGGAGATGTTGTCCGTCATCCATTAGTCAAAAAAATCGTCACGGCTTATGAACGTGAGGACAGGCCTTAACGCATGGCTGTTATTATAGAGTTATCCGTTTCTGAGGACGTTAATAAAGAGAAACTGCCGTCGGAAGAAAAGTTTCAGCATTGGGCGCAAGCAAGTTATGCAGGTGATGATGAGGTAGTGGCCAGTTTGCAGATTGTCGACAGTAATGAAATGCAAAAATTGAATAAAAACTATCGTGGTAAGGATAAGCCAACCAATGTATTATCGTTTCCGATGGAATTACCTGAAGAAGTGGGTGTTAATATTTTGGGTGATTTGGCGCTGTGCGATGAAGTTATTGAAGCTGAAGCGAAGCAACAGGCCAAAACTAGCGAAGCGCATTGGGCACATATGATTGTGCATGGTATGTTACATTTGCAAGCTTATGATCATATTGAAGATGACGAAGCCGAAGTCATGGAAGCAAAAGAAATTGAAATAATGAAAAATCTCGGTTTTGAAAACCCCTACAAATAAATGATTTTAAATAAGATTGCATTTTTATGAATAGTCCAAAAAACAACCCTTCCTGGTTTACCAATTTTATCCAGCATTTCAGTTCAGATAAAGATGACCGCACTGTGTTATTGGATACGCTGAAAGACGCACATAAACACGGTGTTATCGATGCGGAAGCATTAACCATGATAGAAGGTGTGTTTCAGGTTTCTGAAATGCGAGTGCGTGACATTATGGTGCCACGAGCTCACATGGTAGCTCTGCATGATGATATGAGCGTTGAAGATATGTTGTCGTTGATTTCGAGTTCAGGACATTCACGTTTTCCTGTGGTTGATGAAAGTCTGGATGAAATTGTCGGGATTTTACTGGCTAAGGATTTGGCGCATTACAGTGATGAAAAAAGGCGTAGTAAGTTTGAACTTAAAGATATCTTGAGGTCTGCGATTTTTGTGCCTGAAAGTAAAAGATTGAATGTCCTGCTAAAAGATTTTAGAAGTAGTCGAAATCATATGGCGATAGTGATTGACGAGTACGGTGGTGTTGCTGGTTTAGTCACCATTGAAGATGTGCTTGAAGAAATTGTCGGTGAGATTGATGATGAACATGATGATGCGGATACAACCAATATCAAGCGCCATGGTTATCGACGTTATACTGTTAGTGGTTTAACAACTATCAGTGATTTTAATGAGTTTTTTGATGCGGACTTAACTGATGATCAATTTGATACCATTGCTGGTTATGTGACGCACGAAATTGGTCATCTACCTGAACGTGGAGAAGAAGTAACTATCGGTAGTTTTCAATTTAAAGTAATTAGTGCGAACTCTCGTCGTATTAATAATCTACAGGTTACCCTGCAATCTGTTCCCACTCCTGCTGACAATCAATTTGAGTTGTAATACGGATATTAATGATTACAAATATTTTAAGCCGATTTAAAAAACTACAATCTATTTTTCTTGAATCTCGTTTTGCTCCACTAGTAAGCTTGCTTGCCGGTGCTTTAACCATTCTGGCTTTTGCGCCGTTTAATCAAGTCTGGTTGATCTATTTATTAATCGCTTTTATATTTTATATCTGGTCGTTGTCAACGCCTAAAAAAGCCCTATTCCATGGCTGGATGTTTGGTCTGGGTATGCAAGGCGTTGGTATTAGCTGGCTTTATTTTAGTTTGCATTACCATGGTGGCAGTCCTGTTTTTTTTGCGGTGTTGTTGGTATTCTTGCTGGCTTCTGTTTTGGCTATATTCACGGCTTTGATGGGTTTTTCTGTTAATCGCTTTTGCAAATCTAGTAACCCGGTCAAACTTGTTTTTTTGTATCCTATGGCATGGGCTTTGTTTGAATGGTTGCAAGGTATTGTATTAACGGGTTTCGCCTGGCAACAATTGGGTTATACGCAAATTGATTTACCCCTGTCGGGCTTTGCACCAGTAATTGGTGGTCATGGTGTGAGTTTATTGGTCGCCATGACAGCTGGCGGAATGATCTCATGGCTGGTCAATTCGGATTGTCGAAGAAAAATACCGAGCCTGCTCATGGTGATATGGCTAAGTGGTTTTTTTCTGCAGGAAGTTGTCTGGACTGAAGCCACTGGTGATGAAATCAATGTTGCTCTGATTCAGGGGAATATTCCGCAAAGTCTTAAATGGAAGACTGAATCACGAGTGCCGACTTTGCTGAAATACCGGCAACTATCTTTAGAGCAAAAAGATGTCGATTTAATTATCTGGCCAGAAACGGCTATCCCCGGTTACCAACATAGTTTAAAGGATTATATTGCTGAGCTTGGTGAGGCTATGAAAAAATCAGACACTGATTTACTGGCAGGAATCTTTGTCAGAGATTTTGAGACCGCTCGTTATTACAATAGCCTGATTAATATCAACGGTGGTGAATACCATAAACGTCACTTAGTACCTCTGGGTGAATATATTCCGTTACGTTTCCTGGTCGATTTTTTCAATCATTTTGTCAAAATACCCATGTCAGATATTGATTCTGGCGCTGATGATCAATCTCTACTATATGCAGCAGGTCAGCCATTGGGTGTGAGTATTTGTTTTGAAGATACTTTTGCGCGTGATGTGCGCAGGGATTTACCGGCAGCGACCTTGTTGGTGAACGTGAGCAACGATGCCTGGTTTGATGGTTCGTTTGAACCTGTACAGCATCATGCTATTGCGCGTATGCGAGCACTGGAAAGTGGCCGCTTCATGTTGCGAGCGACCAATACCGGCATATCTTCAATCATCGGGCCACAGGGGGAGGAGATTGCCGTCTCGCCCCAGTTTGAAACCTCTGTTTTGAAAGCCAGCGTGCAGCCCATGAAGGGATCTACCCCTTATGTTTTCTGGGGCGACCTGTTGCTGGTGTTGACTTGCCTGAGTGTGCTGGCTGGTTTTATCTTTAAAGCACAGCGGGGAAAATAATTATTTCTGAGTCGTTTGTGCGCGTTGAAATGTGGTGTTTTTGCATTCAGGGCAGTCTTCTATTTCACCGGTGGTGATAAAGGAAATATTATGGCCGCATTTTGTGCAGACTAGTGTGCCGGGCCCGGTGATTTCACCAGTCTGGTATTCATTTGGATCATGTGGTGGATTTTGAAACTGTTCCAGTTCGATTCGAGTGCGATCGGCAACCGACAGGAATAGATCGATGATCTGACGTTCAATAATTTCGATATCCAGCATCAGCCAATCGCTAAACTCAGCGCTGGAATCCATCATATACTCCGCAGCATCATTGATATCACGTTTGATGTATTCGCTTATTTCATGTGCTTCTTCTATGGTGACTTCGCCGAGATGAACGGCCTGCTCTTTGGCGTCATTCAGAGCTTTTTGCAGGGTCAGATCTGAAGTATCCGCATTTTCAAATGTTTCGCGAATAGTGGCCATCATCTGATTATAGGTATCGATCAGACGATTCGATGATTGGTGTTTGTTAGATGTCATAATTTCCAGCTTGAAAGGGTTATGTTTACGGGTTTGTGGTTTCCTTGCCTGCAACCCTCGTGTATCCTTCTGTCTCTATATTTATAGACCATAAAAGTTCGCAATGTCGATACGTCTGACGAACTGTTAACAATATTTAAGGGCCGCAATGCAGAAAGAATACAATCCCCAGGAAATCGAGTTAAAAGTCCAGAAAATCTGGGATGAACAGAGTACTTTTAAGGTCGTCGAAGATGCCGATAAAGAGAAGTTTTATTGCCTGGCCATGTTCCCGTACCCCAGCGGTCGTCTGCACATGGGGCATGTGCGTAACTATTCCATTGGCGATGTAATTTCCCGTTACCAGAAGATGCTGGGCAAAAACGTCTTGCAGCCCATGGGTTGGGATGCTTTTGGTCTGCCCGCTGAAAATGCAGCGATGAAGCACAAAGTGCCGCCTGCCAAATGGACTTATGAAAATATTGATTACATGCGTGACCAGCTCAAACGACTGGGTTTTGGTTATGACTGGGATCGAGAGCTGGCGACCTGTACGCCACAATATTATCGCTGGGAGCAATGGCTGTTCACCCGCCTGTTCGAGAAAGGCCTGGTTTACAAAAAAACCGCCGCGGTCAACTGGTGTGCGCACGATAAAACCGTGCTCGCCAACGAGCAGGTCATCGACGGCAAATGCTGGCGTTGTGATAACACGGTAGAGCGCCGCGAGATTGCGCAGTGGTTCATGAAAATTACCGAATACGCTCAGGAATTGCTTGATGATATCGACAAGCTGGACGAGTGGCCCGAAAAAGTGCGCACCATGCAGCGCAACTGGATTGGTCGCTCCGAAGGTGTGGAACTGCATTTTGAGGTTGAAGGCGAAGCACCACTGACGGTTTACACCACGCGACCCGATACCCTGATGGGTGTGACCTATGTCGCTGTTGCCGCGGAACATGCTTTAGCTAAAAAAGCGGCGGCGAATAATCCCGAGTTGCACGCCTTTATAGACTCCTGCAAAAACTCTGGTGTTGCCGAAGCTGATATGGCGACCATGGAAAAGAAAGGCATGGCAACGGGCCTGATGGCAGCGCATCCGATTACCGGTGAGCTGGTGCCGATCTGGGTGGCGAATTTCGTCTTGATCGAATACGGCTCGGGTGCAGTGATGTCGGTACCAGCACACGATGTTCGTGATCATGCTTTTGCCAAAGCTTATGACTTGCCGATCAAGGCGGTGATTGCACCTGCCAAAGGTGATGATGTTTCTGTTGAAGATGAAGCCTTTGTCGAAAAAGGTGTATTGAAAAATTCGGGCGAATTTGATGGTCTGACTTCGCAGCAGGCTTTCGATGCCATCGCCGAAAAATTACAGTCCATGGACAAGGGCGAGAAACAGGTGAATTTCCGTCTGCGCGACTGGGGTGTTTCCCGCCAGCGTTACTGGGGCACGCCGATTCCGATTATCAATTGTGATAAATGCGGTGCGGTTGCCGTGCCCGAAGATCAGTTGCCGGTGGTGTTGCCCGAGGATGTCGATTTTAGCGATGACGTGATTGGTTCGCCGATCAAGAAAATGCCGGAGTTCTACGAAACCACCTGTCCAAAATGTGGTGGCAAGGCGGAACGCGAAACCGATACCTTCGATACCTTCTTTGAATCGTCATGGTATTACGCACGTTTCACCTGTCCCGATGCGGATAAGATGCTTGATGAGCGTGCCAAATACTGGGCACCGGTGGATCAATATATTGGTGGTGTTGAACATGCGGTTTTACATTTGTTGTATGCGCGGTTTTTCCATAAGCTAATGCGCGATGAAGGTCTGGTTGATACTGACGAGCCTTTTAAACGGTTACTAACGCAGGGCATGGTGCTGAAAGATGGCACCAAGATGTCAAAGTCCAAAGGCAACACGGTAGACCCGCAGGGGTTGATTGAATCCTATGGTGCCGACACCGTACGTTTATTTACCATGTTCGCCGCGCCGCCAGAGCAATCACTAGAGTGGGCTGACAGTGGTGTTGAAGGTGCATCACGTTTTCTCAAACGTTTGTGGAAACTGGTCGAAGAAAATATTGATGTTAAATCGGTCAAAGTTGATGTGTCATCATTAAGTGACGAGCAAAAAGATATCCGACGTAAAGTGCACGAAACACTGAAAAAAGTCAGTGATGATATTGGCCGTCGTTATACTTTCAATACGGCGATTGCTGCGGTTATGGAGCTGATTAATGAGCTGGCTAAATATAAAGATGACAGCAAACAGGGCAGGGCCATCATGCACGAAGCCATCGAGTTTATTACGCTGATGCTTTCACCGATTGTGCCGCACATCACACAGCAACTATGGCAGGATCTGGGTCATGAAGGTCTGGTCGCCGAGGCAAGCTGGCCTGTACATGATGAGTCGGCACTGGTGCAAGATGAAATTGAAATGATGATTCAGGTCAACGGTAAACTACGATCAAAAATCAAGGTGCCCGTAGATGCCGATAAAGAAACCGTTGAAACCATGGCGCTAGCGGATGGAAAAGTCGTCAGTTTCACCGAAGGCAAAACTGTGCGTAAAGTCATTGTTGTGCCCGGTCGTCTGGTTAATCTGGTTGTCGCCTGATGAATACTTTGCGCGGTCTACATAAGAAATTTTTTATTTTTATGCTGATTGCATTGGCCGGTGTGCAAGCATCCTGCGGCTTCCATCTTAGAGGTGCGCTTGGATTGCCTGCTCATATCACGCCAGTATTTCTCGACTTAAGCACAAGCGATGATGAGCTGGGACGTGAATTACAGGGCTTATTATCGTCATCTGCTGAGAATGCTTTGGCCGCATCAAGTGTCGAAGCGAAAACAGTATTGAATATTTCTAATGTGCAGAAGCAGCAGCGTGTTGTCGCTGTCGATAATCTCGGACGTGCGCGTGAGTATGAATTAAATTATCAGTTTCGCTATGAGTTAAAGATGGTTTCTAAAACGGCGGCACAATCAGAAGTTATAAAAACAAATACTATTAAATTAAAAAGAGATTTATTGTTTGATCCCGGTAGTGTTCTGGCAGTAGATCACGAGAAGAATGCTATGTATGAAGATATGCGTAAGGATGCAGCACGATTAGTGCTCAGACAACTGAGTGTTATCAAACAACCCGCTGCGAGACAAAAATAATGGTTGACCATTGAATAATGAACGTCCGTCCTGATCAGCTCAAATCAGTTTTAAAAAAACAACTGTACCCAGTTTATCTGGTCAGTGGTGATGAGCCTTTGCAGGCGATGGAGACCACCGACCTGATTCGCTCAAGCTGTCGTGAACAGGGTTATGCCGAACGTGAAATCTTTGAAGTTGATGCCAGCTTTGAATGGCAGGATTTCAATGATGAAGCCGCGAGCATGTCGTTGTTTTCATCGCAACGCATACTCGATGTACGCATCCCTTCAGGTAAGTTTGGTAAGCAGGGCAGTCAGGCGATAAAACAGTATCTCGATAATCCAGCTGAAGATACCGTAGTTCTAATCACCACCGGCAAACTGGACAAAAGCGCAAAAAATAGCGCCTGGTTCAAGGCAATAGATAAATTGGGTATGGTCATTCAATGCTGGCCGGTTGATAGTGGTCATCTAGCTGCCTGGGTACGTCAACGTTTCGAAGAGCGCGGCATGAAACCAGATAATGCAGTGGTCGATTATGTTTGTCAGAATGTAGAAGGAAACTTACTCGCCGCCGCTCAGGAAATCGAAAAAATATATTTATTCGTCGGCCCCGGCGATATCACTTTTGAAAACGTCAGCGAAGCGATCACGGAAAACTCCCGCTTCAGCGTTTTTGAATTAGTCGACACCGCACTCAAAGGCGATGCGCCCCGAGTAATAAAAATCCTCAACAGCCTGGATGCCGAAGGCGTAGAGCCACTCGCCATGATCTGGGCACTGGCCAAAGAAATCCGCCTTCTTTGTCTGGCCGCCGCCGACCCCTCATCTGCCGAATACATGCTCAGCCGCTCAGGTGTATGGAGCAACCGCATGCCTTTATTTAAAGCCTGCCTATCGCGTCACACCGAAAAAACCCTGCGTTCATTATTGCAGCGCTGTATGAAAATTGAAGGCATCAGCAAAGGCTTTGAAGAGGGTAATGCCCGTGATGAGCTGAGAATGTTGAGTTTTTTGTTGGCGAGTGGTCGAACTCGTATTAGACGCTAAGTTATTTATAAATAACGCTATTTTCTTGATTGTCGGTGCATTTTTGGGTATGACCTGCTGTCTGATTATTTCCCTAATTCTCCAAGTTCTGGTACATTTTACATAGTAATAAGGAGTTATATTATCTATGAAAATAAAGGTTATTATTCTTGCTTCTGTTTGGCTGTGTGTTTTTTTTTCGGCTGTAACTCAAGCCACCACCCTTGATGATATTGGGTTTACCGATCTGAAGCTTGAGCTGGGTGTGGCCTTACATGATGGCGCAGGTGTTAATGTTACTCAAGTTGAGGCGCCTGTTAGTGGTGCATGGATTCCAGACATAGCATCAGCTCAGTTTACTTCAAAAATATTTAACGAAATATCAATAGGGTCAATTGGTTACTCCAACCACGCTACATCTGTAGGCTACAGATTTTATGGATTAACCGTGTCATCTTCACCGGGTATTTCTAACATTGATTTATTTGAAGCGGGTGATTGGCTTGGCACAGGTTTTTTAAATACAGGTGCAATTCAAGGTCCATTTCCAAAAACAATAGAAGCTTCTATCGGTACATCCTCAACACGAATAGTTAATCATAGTTGGGCGGGTAGTTACGCTGCTTCTGGCTGGGCGGGTGAAATTTTGCGCAGAATTGATTATCTGGTTGAGGTTGATGAGTTCATACAGGTTGTTGGTGTTAGCGTAAATACAACAACTTATGAGACGCCTTCCAACAGCTTCAATGCCATTGTGGCAGGGATTTCAGCTGGAACAGGCACCACAGGTACCAGGGCAATTGATACCACTTATGTCAGCGCTAGAGCCAAGCCGGATGTGGTTGCACCTGAATCTGCAGGCAGTTATGCCGCACCCAATGTTTCCTCAGCCGCAGCTTTATTGATAGATTATGCTCATAGCGACCCCTTATTATCTAATGGCAGTGCAATAATAAATAGCAATACAGTTTATAACGCAGAGCGTTCTGAGACTATTAAGGCCCTGTTAATGGCGGGTGCGGATAGAGCAACGGTAGGAAATACTAATGCTGTTGATATTACTGACTACCGTGTGGCGGGCAAACAAACTAGCAATGGCCTGGATACACGTTTTGGTGCGGGACAAATTAATATTTACAATAGTTATCATGTACTGGCTGTGGGCGAACAGGATAGTGCAGAAGATGGCGGCTCAGTATTTGCCGATATTGGTTTTGATTATGATCCGTCGTTTGGTGGATTAAGTGGTAATAGTGCTGCTACCTACAGCTTTACTACCAGTGCTATCGGTGGGCAACAATTAAAAGCTGCACTAGTTTGGAATCTCGATGTTTTAACTACATCAACTGATAATTTATACAATCTGGATTTACAGCTCATTGATGTCACTGGTGGTAATGTCATCATCGCAAGTTCAACAAGTATTATCGATAACACCGAGAATATTTGGGTTAATTTGAAGAGTAATAATGATTACCAGCTAAAAGTGATTACTGGTGCTGGTCAAGCGGCATTTGAATGGGATTACGCGTTAGCCTGGCAGACCATCGTTGTGCCAGGTATCACCGTGGCAGAAACAGTTGGTGATACTGTGACCGCCGAAGATGGGACAACAGACATCTTCACTCTGGTTTTAGATACCGCTCCCATTGATGACGTAGTGATTAACTTAAGCAGCTCTGATACTTCTGAAGCAACTGTGTCACCATCAAGTGTTACATTTACCAGCAGTAACTGGAGCACGCTCCAAACTGTGATTGTTACTGGTGTTAATGATGCAGTGGATGATGGTGATATTAACTACAACATTAACTTCAGTGTGAGCAGTGTTGCTGATGCCAATTACAATGGGATGACTCTGTCCAGTGTAATAGCCACCAATACGGACGATGATGCGACTTTCAGTTTTACCAATCAGAGTAATGTAGCATTAAATACATTGACTACTTCTAATGCTGTCGTTATTACTGGTTTACTAACGTCTTCAGTTATCTCGATTACGGGGGGTGAATACAGTATCGGCGGCGGGGCTTATACATCAGCAGACGGTATTATTGATAACGGTAACAATGTTATGGTACAGACAACTTCACCAACAACAGGTTTAACGTCAGTTAATGTGATATTGAGCATTGGTGATGTTAGCGATACCTTTATGATTACTACAGAGGTAGATACTGACGGTGATGGTCTCGGAAATAGCATTGATATTGATGATGATAATGATGGGTTAACTGATACTGATGAATTAACATTAGGTACTAATCCACTAGTAATAGATACTGATAACGATGGATTTACTGATGGTGAAGAAGTTTTAGCGGGCAGTGATCCTCTGGATGTTAATTCCCTGCCGGTTTTCTCCGATGCTGATATAAATAATGACGGTTTAGTTAATATGGTAGATATTATTCTTGCGCAACAAATAATCATGGGCAATATCGGGCTAACAAGTACATATTTAGCTCATGGCGATGTCGCTCCTTTGGTAAATGGTATTCCTGCACCTGACGGTTTGTTTACGTTGGGTGATTTGGTTGTAATGCAAAGAAAAATGCTTGGTGAAACTACTTTTTAAAAAATAACTCTATATTGATGCGAGAGATAAAATGGTCACATACACAACATTAAAAAAAATGCTTATATTATTCATATGTGCAGTATCACTCATATCATGTGGTGCTTTACGTACCTTCCATGAGTACGCCAGAGCTGGAGATACAATTGCTGTTCCAGTTGGAACAAAAGCCAATTTTAGTAAAGACAATATCACTGTCACCATTACCCCTCCGGTTGGCAATATTATTGTATTAAATGCAACCGATCCTAAGGTTCGTGCGATAATTAATTTCTATCCCGATCCCATATCAAGCATGATCGTTTCACGAGAAATTGGAACAAATTTAACGCCAGCTGCAACAACTTATGCGGATACAATGCTGATCACAGCAGGCAGAGATAAAGATTATTTTCAAACAGTGGTTTTTATTGATCTTCCTGCAACACTGCCTGTAGGCTTAACACAAGTTGAAATTAGTAATGGTCTTGGTGAGCTTCATCAGGCAACACTGGATGTAATAGATGGCATTGGTACAGCCAATTCTTTTAATTCTGATTTCAGTAGTGGTTTGTTGCTTAGTGCCGATATGCTGGATTCATTAGCCCGCACATCACATACAACGGTTAATATTGATTCAGCCGTTATTCCACACGCCATAGAAATATCATTTACACATGATCCTGATGCGAGCATTGGTGGCGTAGGCAAGGCTTTTGTTGTCAATCCACTGGGATATAGAAAAACATTACACTGGAGTGATGATGGTACTAATATGACGATTATTATGAATGAGAGTAAAGCAGGGCTTATTGACCATATGAATGACTATAAGTTTTATATAACAGGCACTGTAACAGGCTTAGTATTTGGTACTGTTAAAGGTTACGATATTAATGGTGCTTTAATTTCTGGTGTAACCGCAACAACCGCTACACAATAATAAATTTGTTGAATAATGCTGTATTACCATCTTCAGAAGGAAGCCGGAGTTGGTGTATTCTTTTGCTAACGTTTACCCGTTCTGTTTGTATCCGATATAATACGGATTCATTCATCGTGTAATTCAGGAAAACCATGAGCAATCAATCCAAATCCATTGACGTTAAAAGTTACATGTCTCAGTTGGGGCAGCGTGTGCGTGCGGCTTCGCGTGAAATTGGCCGTGCTGAAACAGCGGTCAAAAATAAGGCGCTGAACGTGATCGCTGACCGCATTGATATCGAGGCTGAGAACTTGAAGCAGGCGAATGCACTGGATTTAGAGGCGGGTAAGGCCAAAGGTCTTAATGATGCCCTGCTGGATAGGCTCGGACTCACCGATGCGGGTATCAAGTCGATGGCCGAAGGTTTGCGTCAGATTGCTTCTCTGGAGGACCCTGTCGGTGTCATTACCGATATGGCCTACCGTCCTTCCGGTATTCAGGTTGGGCGTATGCGTGTGCCTCTGGGCGTCATTGGTATCATCTATGAGTCGCGCCCTAATGTGACCGCCGATGCGGCTGGTCTGTGCTTGAAATCCGGCAACGCCTGTATTTTGCGCGGTGGCTCGGAAGCGTTTCATTCCAATCAGGCGATTGCCGAGTGCATTCGCTATGGTCTGGAGCAAGCGGGTTTGTCGGGCGACGTGGTGCAGGTGGTGGAAACCACAGACCGCGAAGCGGTCGGCGAAATGCTGCGTATGAAAGATTTTGTCGATGTGATTATTCCGCGCGGTGGCAAGAGCCTGATCGAACGCATCACCAATGAATCCTCGGTGCCTGTGATCAAGCATCTTGATGGCATCTGCCACGTTTATATCGATGCCGATGCGGATATGGATAAGGCTATTAGTGTTGCCGTAAACTCAAAAACCCAGCGTTACGGCACCTGTAACACGTTGGAGACTTTGCTGGTCGCAGAAAAAATTGCCGATGATGTTTTGCCCAGACTTTGTGATGAATACAAAGCCAAAGGTGTCGAGCTACGCGGCTGTGAGAAAACCCGTGCGCTGGTTGATGGCGTGATTGCCGCCACCGATGAAGACTGGGATACGGAATACCTGGCACCAATTCTTTCGATTCGTGTAGTTGCTGATATCGATGCGGCGATTGAGCATATTAATAAGCATAGCTCACAACATACTGAGTCAATCATCACCGAGAATTACACACTGGCTCGTCGCTTCCTGCGCGAAGTCGATTCCAGTTCAGTGATGGTCAATGCCTCAACCCGTTTTGCTGATGGCTTTGAATATGGGTTGGGTGCTGAGATTGGTATTAGTACTGACAAGCTGCATGCACGTGGGCCAGTGGGACTGGAAGGGCTGACTAGCCAGAAGTATGTGGTGTTGGGTGATGGGCATATTAGGACTTGATACAAACTTGTTGTGCAAATAAAAAAGCAGCCTTTCGGCTGCTTTTTTATTGTTTAAGGAGCTGTCCCCGATGGCCCTGGTGGTGCCCCGAACTGTTTCTTAAATAATCCCAAATCCAGTGAATTAACAATGTTGTCACCGTTAATATCTGTTGGCAGTGCGCCTGTAGAGAAGAAAGCTGTTTTGAACAGACCAAGATCCAGAGAGTTGGAAATACCATCATTGTTGAAGTCTGCATCACAGGCATTGCCGTAGCCGTCACCATCAACATCAAGTTGATTGTTAGCGACTAAAATACAGTTGTCCACCGTATCGAGATAACCATCGTTGTCGTCGTTGGTATCTAATGAATTACCGATACCATCACCGTCGGTATCGGCTTCCGTGGTTACGGTAAAGGTATCGCTAACACCGCCGATGGTCAGCACCACATCTGCCGCCGTATTGAAACTGGCGGAAGAGGTCGTGCGAACAGCAACAGTATCGTTATTATTAACAAAGCTACCGATCGAGGTATAAGCGCCACCGTTAATACTGTATTCACCACCAGTGATTGAAATAGCAGACGAAGCACCTAGTCCAGATATCGTAATGGTGTCCGATGTGGTTAATGTATTGTGCAATACGCCTATCTGATCAATAAAACTAAAAGCATCAGGCATGGTATCGATGAGGGTGGTTAGACTCCAGGTGTCGCCGCCGGTGCCCACACTGACCACAACATTGGTTGTTGTGTTGTAGCTGTCTGATGAGATGGTGCGTAGTTGCAGGGTGTCGCCATTCGTAGCTGTGCCAGCTGCTGCGGTGAAAGTGCCACTATTTAAACTGTACTCACCACCGGTGATGGTTATATCTACATCAACTTCGATACCTGTGATAGATAGCGTTTCTGATGTGATTAATGTATTTAGAGGCACATTAGATGAATCGGTAAATATGAGTCCGTCTGGAATAATGTCCAGATTGTATTTATATACAGAGTTGGCGTGAGTGCCTGCATAAAGAGCGTGGGTGGCAGGGTTGATGGCTAAGCTGGTCACATTAAGATTGTTTAAACCGTTATTAATGCTAGTCCAACTGACACCACTATTAGTGCTCTTGAAAATACCGCCGCTGAGACGATTGCTAGCATAAATGGTTGATGGGATGCTTGGATCAATGGTCATATCATACCACCAGCCAGAAAAGGCCAGGCCGCTGTCGCTGATGCCCCAGCTGGCGCCGCTATTGGTACTTTTGTATATACCAACGCCATTGTCGGCATAAAGGGTGGAAGGGGTGATCGGGTCAACAACCAGAGTATGCACTTCTAGGTCATTAAAAAGAAAAAGCTCAGCAATATACATACGACCGCTCCAGCTGGTGCCACCGTCAGTGCTTCTAAGTACGCCGTTTATAGTTGTTCCGGCATAGCCGAGAGACCCTGCATAGAGGGTGGAAGGGGTAGTTGGATCAATGGCTAGCGTATATATAGGGGTACTCAAGCCAGTGTCGATAGTTGTCCAGCTGCCTCCACTATCAGTACTTTTAATGAGGTAATTGCCGGTATCTTTGGTTACGGCATAGAGGGTAGAGGGTGTGATCGGGTCGATGACTATAGTGCGTACATCTAGAATATCTGAAATGAGTAAGCTACTTGTAATTTGGCTCCAGTTAGCACCGCTATCGGTACTTTTATAAATGCCCCCATAAGTTCCAGCATAGAGAGTAGCAGAAGAGACGGGGTCGATAGCTAATGTTTGCACATCCAGTCCATAGAAACTGGGGCTTAGGCCTGTGCTGCTGTTAGACCATGTGGAACCGTCGTCGGTACTTTTGAATATCCCATCCCCATAGGCTCCGGCGTAGATGATGGAAGGAGAGACTGGGTCGATGGCCAGAGCGTGGATATCATAATTCACTAAACCAGCACTGCTAATTGACCAGTTGGTACCACTGTCGATGCTTTTGAAAATTCCGCTGTCATAAGTTCCTGCATAGACGGTAGAAGATGTTGTTGGATCAATAGCTAATGTTTGCACCCAGTCACCATGGAGGCTGGGCGGTAAGCCAGTGCTGCTGATGTTCCAGCTTGTTCCTCCATTACTGCTTTTAAAGAGGCCGTTATTAGTGCCTGCATAAAGGGTGGAGGGGTTGTTTGAGTCTATAACTAGAGTAATTACATCAAGAGTACTTAAGCCAGTATTGAACGCGCTCCAGTTGGCACCTGCATCAATGCTTTTGAAAATACCGCTGGCGGTTGCAGTGTAGAGAATAATGGGATTGGATGGGTCAATGATTATCGTGCGCGCACCCGGGTCGCTCAAGCCTGTACTGCTGGTGTTCCAGTTAGCGCCACTGTCGGTACTTTTGAAGACGCCATTGTTGGTGCCAGCATAGAGGGTGTTGGGATTAGATGAATCAATAGCCAGAGTATTTATATTGAGATCGCTTATGCCAGTGTTGACGGTGCTCCAATTGCTACCGCCATCCGTACTTTTAAATACTCCCTCGCCTGCAGTGCCAGCGTATAACGTGGAAGAAGTGCTGGGGTTAATTGCTATTGTTCTCACATCAATGCTATTTCCTGTGAGCAAGCCTGTGTTAATGGTGCTCCAACTTGTGCCACCATCCGTACTTTTTGAAATACCAGCGTAGGCAATACCAGCGTACAGAGTGGAAGGGGTGGTTGGGTCAATGGTCAAAGCTTGTACTTGAAAATCGCTATGGCCATCATTTGCGACTTGTACAAAAAGATCATTTAGCCCATCACTCAGACCGGTGCTACTATGTACCCAGTTAGCGCCACTGTCGGTACTTTTGAAGATGCCACCGTTTGAAACTCCAGTATAGAGTGTGGTGGAGTTGACTGGATCGATAACTAAGGTTGTTACATAGCCACTGCTTCCGGGACCGATATTGCTCCACTGCGCATTGGCGGTCTGCCAGAATGAACAAAGCAGTAATAATGAAAAACAGGAGATGATGAATTGGTTTTTGTAGTGCTGGTTAGCATGATTTTCCATAATATCCATTCCTTTTGTCATGTTTGAAATAGATGATACCCTAAGTAAGTGACATAGGTATAGTGACTGATTTTATTAGCGCTTACTTATGAAGTGGCTGTTCTGTTTGTGTAGTTGATGATATCAACATGGCGATTGAGCATATTAATAAGCATAGCTCACAACATACTGAGTCAATCATCACCGAAAACTACACACTGGCGCGACGTTTTTTGCGTGAAGTTGATTCCAGTTCAGTGATGGTGAATGCCTCAATCCGTTTTGCTGATGGTTTTGAATATGGGTTGGGTGCTGGGATTGGTATTAGTACTGACAAGCTGCATGCGCGTGGGCCGGTGGGGCTGGAAGGGCTGACTAGTCAGAAGTATGTTGTGTTGGGTGATGGGCATATTAGGACTTGATACAAACTTGTTGTGCAAATAAAAAAGCAGCCTTTCGGCTGCTTTTTTATTGTTGGTTTTGTGTTGAACTCGTGGTTAGAGTTTGACCCTTCTACGGATAGATATAATAAACAGTGATAATAGAACGAATAGCAGAGGGTTGGTGCTACCGCCACCACCTGAGCCATCCAGTGTTAATCCTGAATTGTTCTGACAGGTAACATCACAAGCTGCATTCCATGCATCCGGTAAACCATCATTATCTGCATCTACTGAAGCTGCAATGTTAGTCGGGAAGGCATCGCCATTATCACCCACGCCATCGCCATCGGTGTCTACAGTTTCAGTAGCATCATTAGGAAAGGCATCTGCATTGTCACCTACGCCGTCACCATCACTGTCAACTGTTTCAGTTGCATCGTTCGGGAAAGCATCAGTATTATCACCCACGCCATCACTATCTGTATCGGAGTCCGTGGTCACAGTATAGGTATCACTAACACCACCAATAGTTAGCACTACATCCAGTGCCGTATTGAAACTGGCAGAAGACGTCGTGCGAACAGTCACTGTATCGTTATTATTAATAAAGCCCGCGATTGAAGTGAACGCGCCACTATTAATTTTGTACTCACCGCCAGCAATTGAAATAGCCGAAGAAGCACCCAGTCCAGATATCGTAATGGTGTTCGATGTGGTTAAAGTATTGTGCAATACATCTGCCTGATCAATAAAACTAAAAGCATCAGGCACGGTATCGGTGAGCGTGGTCAGACTCCAGGTGTCGCCGCCACTACCTACGCTAACAATCACGTCAGTAGTGATGTTGAAATTAGCTGATGAAGTAGTACGTAGTTGCAAAGCATCGCCATTATTTGCTGTGCCTGCTGCTGAAGTCCATGAGCCACTATTCAGTCTGTACTCGCCGCCGGTTATTGAAATATTAGCACTCACAACACCTCGAATATTCAGCATCTCTGAGCTAACTAAAGTATTCAAAGCTATATCAGTCTGATCGGTGAACACTAGTGGGTCGGGGGTGGTTAGGTCGATGTTAATACCTACAATAGGGCCTGCATCTTTACCGTCGCTAGTAGGGAAATATCCATATGCATAAAGACTATTTCCATCAAAGGTCAGTGTCTCAACAAGGTCATTTAACCCTGAACCTAGAGCACTCCAAGTGCTGCCGTTCCAGCGTGCGATATGTTCAGTTGACGTGCCATCGGCAGTAGTGAAATTTCCGCCAGCATAGAGGTTGGCACCGTCCCAGACCAGTGCGGAGGTAACGCTATTCATGCCAGAGCCTAGAGGGCTCCAGCTACTGCCATTCCATTTAGCAATGTAGTTAGCACTGTTACCATCCGCGCTGGTGAACCAGCCGCCAGCATAGAGATTTAAACCATCCCCAATTAGCGCTCGTACTTCGTCATTAACGCCTGAGCCAAGCGAGTTCCATGTGTTGCCGTCCCATTGGGCTATATGGTTTGCGCTTGTTCCTCCAGCGGCAGTAAATCTGCCACCTGCATAGAGCTTGGCGTTATTCCAGACAAGGGTATAAATATCATTGTTCATGCCAGAACCGAGCGCACTCCATATGCTGCCGTCCCACTTGGCAATGTAATTCGCAGTTATCCCTCCAGCGGCACTAAAGATTCCGCCGGCATAAAGATTTATTCCGTCCCAAGTGAGTGTGTTTATATCGTTATTCACACCCGAACCGAGCGCACTCCATATGCTGCCATCCCACTTTGCAATACGATTCGCAGTTATCCCGCTCGCGGTAGTAAATCTCCCGCCGGCATAGAGATTTGCTCCGTCCCAGATGAGTGAGCTGACAGAGCGCCCCATACCTGAACCCAGCGCGCTCCAGTTACTGCCGTTCCATTTCGCGATATGGTTTGTTGTTTCACCATTGTCCATGGTGAGGACGAAGCCACCACCGATATAGAGGTTAATACCATCTGAGGCGATTGCATCGATGGAACCGTCTATTCCAGAACCGAGTGCATACCAGTTGCTACCGTTCCAATGTTCAATAGTAAAAGATTGATCGGCATAGAGGTTGGTACCGTCCCAGGCTAGAGCATTGACAAAGGTATTTGTGCCTGATCCTAATGCACTCCAGTTGCTGCCGTCCCAGCGTGCAATATTTTTTACAGCTATGCCTCCAGCACTGGAGAAAGCTCCACCAGCATAGAGGTTTGATCCATCCCATACGAGTGACCTTGTAGAACCTCCGCTATTCATGCCTGAGCCAAGTGAGTTCCAGATATTACCATCCCATTTGGCTATAGCGTTTGCGCTTAACCCTCCAGCGGTAGCAAAGTCTCCACCGACGTAAAGGTTGGTGCCATCCCAGGCTAGTGACCTGACCAAGTCATTCGTACCTGAGTCAAGTGAGCCCCATACACTGCCATTCCATTTAGCAATGTAGTTTGTGGCTATACCACCAGCATTTGTAAAATACCCACCAGCGTAGATGTTTGTACCATTCCAACTTAATGCGTAGACAGTATTATTCGTGCCAGAACCGAGTGAACTCCAGATGCTTCCATTCCAGCGGGCAATATTGTTAGCGGCGATACCATTGGCGTTGCTAAAGTTTCCGCCGGCATAGAGGTTAATGCCATCCCAGGCTAGCGTCTGAACCAGACCTCCCCCTATCACTGCAAGTGTCGTCCAGTTAGTACCATCCCACTTTGCGACGTTGGTACCACCGGCAAAAAGATTAGTGCCATCCCAAATGAGTGCCCTGACTTGAGGCATGACTGAACCTATTGAGCTCCAGCTATTACCATTCCATTTGGCAATGCCTTTGGTATTGGCAATACCAGAAAGTGAGGAGAATGAACCACCCATATAAAGATTACCGGCGCCATCTGAAACTAACGCGCAAACAGTGCCATAGATAGTGGGGAACGTTGCTCCAATTGAAAACCAATCCGCATCAGTAATAGTAGGATCAATCCGCACAGGATACTGCGCACCTTCATCATCAACAACAATGTGCAAAGTCTGTTTGTCTAGTAATACAAAGTGCGCAGGCAATGTTTTACCAGCAGCATCAGCCACCATTAAATTGTGATAAGCCAGCTCACGACCACTCTTCAGGGTAAGCATTGCACCTTTGTTGTCCAGTCTGGCAGTCGCTCCTTCAATATCCAGCTCCACCACCAATTTACCTTTGCCCTTGGGTGATTGAGGAATCACAAAATCCTGACGAATACCACCAGAGCTGGTAGTAAATTCTTCGACTAAATTATTATGAAACAGGCGAGCTATTTTTTCATCGCTGGTAATTTTGCCAGACTTAATTTTAGTGAGTGTTGTTTTCTCTCTACCCAGACCATCAACCAATAAGGCAAAGCTTTCACCAGCTTCATCGTCCGAATAAATACGGGCGCCTTTGGCAGTGAGTGTGGCGATAACATCCTGCATAGGGGAGGGAATACGTACACTGCCATCTTTGTTTTTTGTAATGACATGCGCATCTTTACTCTGACTGGTAGCCCGGTCGATGATCTCGGATTGAGAAAGGGCTTTGCCTTCTTTTTGTTCTGCCAGTGCGGCTGTTGGTTGTACTGCCTGTTTCAATATCTGTGTGGTCGTTGGTGGTAATAATGAACTACTGCTTTCAACCGAAGCCTGAGCAACTGACATTGCCAGTGCAGCAATGAGGAAGACAGCTCCGTTCAAAGTAGTGAGGTTTTTTCTGTTTGCAGATGATAGGCAACGTTGTAATTCCATTATTTCCATTCCTTTTTCGGGGCTTGATTATGATACTACAGGAGTATGAATGGGGTAGTAAAGTCATTGATTTTATTGCTACTTACTTATGCAGTAGTGCTTCTATATAATTACACTCTACTAATCACCGGCAAACAGCTACAAAGTTTTATATTTTGAAACCACTACTCGGCATTCTCGGCGGCACCTTCGACCCGATCCACTTCGGCCATCTCCGCCCTGCGCTGGATGTTAAACAGGCGCTAGGGTTGGAGCAGATTCGCTTCTTACCCAACAGCATTCCACCACATCGCGAGCAACCCTGGTTGGATGCAGCGACGCGACAATCGCTACTCGAAATAGCTTTACAGGATATGCCCGGTTTCGAACTGGACTGCCGCGAGCTGGAACGCGAGGGCAAATCTTATATGGTCGATACGCTGGCCAGCTTGCACGGTAATTTCCCCGATCATCATCTGTGTTTGATTCTGGGTATGGATGCTTTTGCCGGATTACACCAGTGGCATCAGTGGCAGCGTATTCTTGAGCAGTGCCATATTGTGGTCATCGGCAGGCCGGGTTTTGACTGGCCATCTGTGCCGGAACTTCAGGCACTCGAAGCTTGTCGTACTAGCGATGCTAACGAACTTAAACAGGTATCGACAGGGCGTATTCTGTTACAATCCGTCACCCAGCTGGATATATCTGCCAGCGAGATTCGAAAACAACTTCAAGCAGGGCTAGATATTCGGTATTTACTACCCGAAGCCGTGCGTTTGAAACTATTAGAGATTACGAAATAATGACCATTGATGAAATCAGAGCGCTAGTTAGGGCAGCTTTGGAAGACCTGAAAGCCGAAGATATTGTTGAACTGGACGTGATGGGTAAGACCAGCGTGGCGGACACTATTTTTGTTGCCAGCGGAAATTCGGGTCGTCATGTTAGGTCTATTGCCAATAATGTTGTCATGGAATCCAAGCATGCAGGTAATCAGCCCCTGGGTGTTGAGGGCGAAGCTGATGCTGATTGGGTGCTGGTTGATCTGGGTGATGTGGTGGTTCATGTTATGCAGGCGCAGGCGCGCGAGTTTTATGATCTCGAAGGCCTATGGAAAGTGACCATCGAAGAAAGACAAAATATGCAGGATAAATTAGAAGATAGCCTGGAATCAGACAGCTAAAAAATGCACATCCACCTTGTCGCAGCCGGTCAGAAAATGCCCGCCTGGGTGGATATGGCCTGTGCTGATTTCATCAAGCGTATGCCGCCCGAGCTGAAGCTCAATCAGGTATTAATCCCCACCATCAAGCGCGGTAAGAATGCTGATATACAACGCATAGTCCGCGACGAAAGCAGAAATCTGCTCGCTGCCGTGCCAGCTAATTGTCAAATTGTCGCGCTGGATGTTTTGGGTAAAAGTATCACCACAGAAAAACTATCCAGCATTCTTGATAACTGGATGCAGCAGGGGCAGGATATCGCCCTGATCATTGGCGGGCCGGATGGTGTTTCGGATGAGTTATTACAGAAAGCCGTGCTCAAAATTTCCTTGTCTGACCTGACCTTCCCGCATCCACTGGTGCGGGTGATTGTGGTCGAGCAACTGTACCGTGCATGGACGATTTTAAATAATCATCCTTATCATCGCGGTTGAAAACAAACTTTTAAGATTTACCCTTGAAAAGGTAAAATTCACCCCTATTCTATGCGGTGATAAATTTTCTATTATTTTTAAAGAGTTATTTGGAGAAAGACGTAATGAGTGTTGATACTGCAACCGAAACCATGGAATTCCAGACCGAAGCTCGTCAAATTTTACATTTGATGACGCATTCACTGTATTCGAATAAAGAAATTTTTCTAAGAGAGTTGATTTCGAATGCCTCGGATGCCTGTGACAAGCTGCGTTTTGAAGCTTTATCTGATGATAGCCTATACGGCGATGATGGCGAGCTAGCCATTACCATCGATTTTGATAAAGAAGCCAATACGCTGACTCTGCGTGATAACGGCATCGGAATGAATCGTCAGGAAATTATTGATAACATCGGCACCATCGCCAGTTCAGGTACCAAAAAATTCCTTGAAACACTTACTGGTGACCAGGCCAAAGACTCACAAATGATCGGCCAGTTTGGTGTTGGTTTTTATTCTAGTTTTATTGTTGCTGATAAAGTTACCGTCACCAGTCGCCGTGCGGGCGCTGCTGCTGATGAGGCCGTAGTCTGGGAATCAGACGGTCACGGTAGTTTCACTTTAGGTGCTACTGAAAAAGCTGATCGTGGTACAGAAATTGTATTACACCTGAAAGAAGACGAAAAGGAATTTGCCGATAACTACCGTCTGCGTAATATCATCAAACAGTATTCAGATCATATTTCTTTACCTATCAACATGCTCAAAGTTGTGCATGATGCGGAATCGAAAGAAGGTGAAGAAGAAATTATTGAAGTGCCTGAGTACGAACGTGTAAACAGCGCGTCTGCTTTATGGGCGCGTGATAAAAAAGACATCACCGATGAAGAGTACAAAGATTTCTATAAACACGTCAGCCACGATTTTCAGGATCCGCAGACCTGGGTACATAACCGCGTAGAAGGCAACCAAAGTTACACTACTTTGTTATACATTCCTGCGAACGCGCCTTTCGATTTATACGAACGTGATCACAAACGTGGTATTAAATTATACGTGAAACGTACTTTTATCATGGATGATGCTGAGCACCTGATGCCTAACTATTTACGTTTCGTTAAAGGTGTGGTCGATTCCGATGATTTGCCATTGAACGTGTCTCGCGAGATTTTACAGCAGAATAAAATCACTGATCAAATTCGTGGTGCATCAGTCAAGAAAATATTAGGTCTACTGGAGTCGATGGCGAAAAACAAACCGGAAGATTATGCCTCGTTCTGGAAAACATTCGGGCAGGTAATGAAGGAAGGGCCTATCGAAGATTTTGCTAACAAGGAACGCATCGCCAAGTTGTTACGTTTTAATAGCACAGAATCTGACAATACAGATCAAACAGTGTCTCTTGAAGATTATGTCTCACGAATGAAAGAGAAACAGGAAAAAATTTATTTCATTACTGCTGAGTCACATACCGCCGCTAAGAACAGCCCGCACCTTGAAGTCTTCAGGAAAAAAGGTGTTGAAGTATTGTTGTTGAGCGACCGTGTTGATGAATGGCTGGTGTCGCATCTGAATGAATTTGATGGCAAACCATTGCAGTCAATTTTACGCGGTGACCTTGATCTGGGTGACGAAGAAGATAAGGAAGAGAAAGAAAAACTCACTGAAGAGTTTAAGGGTGTTACCGAGAAAGTTAAGAATCTGTTGGGCGATAAAGTCAGCGAAGTTCGCATGTCACAACGCTTAACTGATTCGCCTTCGTGCCTGGTTCTCAACGAATCAGATATGAGTGAACAGATGCAGAAAATTATGGAAGCTGCCGGCCAGTACGCACCTAAAGCAAAGCCAGTTCTGGAACTGAACGCCGATCATGCATTAGTGAAGAAGTTGCATGATCTTGCCGATGATGGTCTTGAAGACTGGGCTATGTTGTTATTTGAGCAGGCAGCATTGGCCGCGGGTAACCAGCTTGAAGATTCGGCCGAATTTGTTAAACGTGTGAATCGTTTATTGACAGATAAAGCTTAATCTCGGCATATTTATCAAGCGCATGACTTAGTTTTTTAGGCTTAAGGTTTATTATGAGTGAGTCATTGCGTTTAGATAAATGGCTTTGGGCTGCGCGCTTTTATAAAACACGTGCACTTGCTACCGAGGCAGTGAATGGTGGCAAGGTTCATCTCAACGATAATCGTGTAAAACCGGGACGCGAAGTGAAGCCTGGTGATGCACTAACGATTCATCGTGGCGGATACACTTTTGAAATAACCGTGCTCGGTGTCCACAAACAACGGCGTCCTGCCAAAGAAGCACAATTATTGTTTGAGGAAAGTGAAGCCAGTATTGCTGCAAGGGAAGAGCAGGCTGAGAATCAACGCTTAGCTAATAGCGGACAACATGCACCTGATCATCGTCCTAATAAACGAGAACGCAGGCATATTGTGAAGTTTACGCGGAAGCATGAATAACTAGAAATGCCTCAGCCAGTTTTTAATAGGTTTACTCAGCAATTAACTCGCTGATCAGTGTTTCAAGATGATCTAGCATCCCAAAAGATATATCTCTCAAAACACCTTTTTTATCTATCAGAATAGATGAAGGTGTGCCTTGTAGTTGGTAAGTTTCAAACGTGAGTGCCTTGTGCGTTTTTGTATTTAGATATTGTTCAGCCTGTTTATGAATAGCGAACTGTTTTTCTTCTGGCCAATCATTGTATTCAGGTATCTGGCTTTCTATAAACGCGAGTATTCTTTCTTCGCTTATTTCATCATCGTGTTCAACCAGTTTGTCCATGGCGACAGCAAAGGGGATTTTGTAATCGAGTTTATTGCCCTGCAAATATTCGGTATTGGCGAGTTGTTTCAGTGGCTCACCGATGACTTCACCGGTTGCAAGTAAATGTTTTAAATTATCCAGTGTGTTGACTTCAAAATGTTCAAAGGCGGTGGCGATGCCCAGCACGATGAGATCTTGTTTTTCAAATAATGAATGCAATCGAATGACTTCAGGCAAGGCATGTATGAAGCAGCCAGTGCAGTTCACCTGAAATACCTGTATCAGAATAGCTTTACCGAGGTGATCACTGAGATTAGATGGCTCTCCCTGTAGCCATGTTTGTAATTCTAGTTCGGGTGCTTTCTGGCCAATGTGTGCGATGCTTGTCATGCCTTATTTTATACCTTCTTCTGCTAGCGTGCGCATACGCTGTGCGTGGCAATCACGTGCATCCTTAACCATATAATGTTCGCCCGAATGACGGAAGCCCAGTTTGGTGTAGAAGCGTTTGAGTTGATTTTTAAGTTCTGGCGTGCGCTCTTCAATTTTGTCATCAACAATAGGTACGGCTTTTAAGGCGACCAGTGTATTGTTCATGTCCACTATTTGGCTCATGCGTTTCATCATTTCTGTGCCAATACTGTGGTTTCTATATTCAGGATCAACCATGAGTTCGCTGATGTAGACCAGGCCACCGCAAGGCGTTTCTTCTGGCTCATCTTTGCTGAAAGCTTCAAGAAAACAATTATTGTCGGAAAGGATATGTGCACCAAGATCAGAAATTTCTGGCGAGATGGAGTCGAATAGATCCTGTAAGTCATCGAAGGATTTTCTCGCAAGCGAAATATCGACTCGTTGTCCCTTTATACTACCAACCACTTTTTCATCGGCACTTTCGTCATCCCAGGTAACCGCTTTACCCTGAAAGCTGAGCAGGAAATGGCTAAATTCTTCTAAATCTGAAGGTTTGATCGAAAACTCAAATTCTAAATCTGAAAGAAGATCTGATTTCATAATATCTGTGCCGTGTGTGTATATGAGTTGTTTCTAATATGCGATTAAAGTTGTTAAAAATCAAGTTAATAATAGATTACCTGGTGTAGTGTTGAGCTGGCTCAATTAACTAACTTTCTGAAAATTACCATATGTCGAAATCATCTGTTGCTATTATTGCTGGCTCACAACTGGCTGATTACCACTTTGGCGAAGAACATGCATTTGGCCCACTTCGGCATAAGGCTTTTCTGGAGGGTATGGACAGTCTCGGATTAAGTTCGCAGGTCGAATGGCTGGCGCCGGTTCAATGTGATACTAAAAGTCTGCAAAGTTTTCATAACGATGAATTTGTAGAGATGGTCAGGCAGCGCTCAGAAGCGGGTACGGGGTTTCTTGATAGCGGTGATACGCCTGCTCGTAAAGGTATTTTCGAAGCTGCTTCAACCGTCGTAGGTTCGGTGCTCGACATGGTCGACAGGATTATGGATAAACAGTTTCGGCGCGGCTTTGTGCCTATCGCCGGTCTGCATCATGGCTATCGCGATCATTGCAGTGGTTTCTGTGTCTTCAATGATTGCGCTATTGCTATCGAACACTTACGCAAACGACACGATCTAAAGAAAATTCTATACGTCGATATCGATGCGCATCATGGAGATGGCGTGTTTTATAACTACGATAGTGATAGCAACCTTTTTATCGTCGATTTTCATGAAGACGGGCGCTTTCTTTATCCCGGTACAGGTGCTGCTGATGAGACGGGAAGTGGCCCCGCCAATGGCACGAAGATGAATTTTCCAATGTCGAAACAGGCAAATGATGAAGATTTTTCTCGGTTATGGTCTGAAGCTGAAACATTTATAAAATCGATTGAACCTGAGTTTATTATCTTGCAGTGTGGCGCCGATAGTATGAAAGGTGACCCTATTACACATCTGGAATATTCACAACAATCCTATCAGCTGGCCACTGAAAGTTTATCCCGCATTGCCGACGAAATTTGTGATGGCAGACTTGTTGCGTTGGGTGGTGGCGGTTATAACATGGAAAATATAGCACTGGCCTGGCCAGTAGTTGTGCGCGCTATGCTTTAAATGCTTATAAATTTGATTGATGTTTAAGCAGTAGTTTTTCAGCGAGTGAAAGATTAAGGCTGCTCATTTTTTCTTTTACCAATTTAGCTGAATAACGTTTTGCTTCTAATAAAGCAAAAAAACTATCTTTATTACCAATGGCTTTGTAATGAAGATAAGCAAGGTAGTAACCCTCGGCAATGTGATAACGATCTTCCTGAGTTAATGCATCAACCGAACCCTGTAACGAGGGTAGAGTGATCTGGTATTTCTCGCGTAAGCGATCCGGATTGCGAATACTGTCCTGATTGGCTTGATAAATATGTGTCCAGAGCAGGGCGTCACCGTAATTATGCTCTGCAAGTTTCCATAACGAATCACCGTAAACAAGTATGTGATTTCGTTCAGTGAAAAAGAAAGTGTTTTTTTCTTCTTTTTGAATGGCTGATGTTACTGGTGGTGTATGAGTAGTTTGAGCAATATCGGTTGTTGATTGCTCTTCGACTGCGTCAATTGTTGTAATCTTTTGTTGCACAGGGGCGGCAGGAGTGCTTTGTATTATGATAGGTGCAACGGTTTGTTTAGCGATAATTGGCTGGCTACTTATTTCCTGATCTTTCTGTGATAAAAAAATAAGTAGGACAATAATAAGTACAGAACCTGTGCCCAAGAAATAAATTTTTCTATTAGATTTTATATTCTGTTTGTCTGCCTGTATGGGCTGTGCGAGTTCTGTAGCGGGTACAGATTTTACTGCTTGTTCAGGCATTGCGGTCAGCGCAGCGTGTGCTCTTTCACTGACTTGAGGTGAAGCAGATGACGTTACTGGTATAACGGGTCTAACCACGGCCTGGCTGGCTGCTTTTGTCTCACTAACCGGTATGGCTTTGGCTCTATTGGGTTCAATTAATTCACGCAGTGCTTTAGCCGGTGTGAAGACAACACGATTCTGTGCCTTTATAGTAATGGCCTGGCCTGTTTGTGGGTTACGTCCCTGATGTTCCGCCACGTATTTTAATTTGAAAGTACCAAAATTTTGAATTCTAACGCTGCCATCACGCAGTAAACCATCCTTAACGATAAGCAGAACTTCTTTAGCTGCCGCTTTAACTTGCGCTAGCGGCATCGGCTGGCGTTCAACCAGACCAGTGAGCAGTGTTTGTGTGTAGATGGCGTCTTTCATTATTCCGTTGGCTCGTTCAGCTGGCCTTTCAGTTTTTTAGCCGTGCGGAAAAATAATTTTTTGTGAGCAGGTATGTCGCACTGGCAGTTTTTACCCGGTAAGTATTGACGTTTTTGTGGAATTTGTTTGCAACCAAAACTACCAAAATCACGAAGAATAACGCTTTTACCATCGGCAAGATGAAGTGCTATCTCAGAGAAGAATCCCTGAATAATTTTTTTAGCTTCTACCTGAGTAATACCCTGTCTGGCGGCCAGTAGCTTTACAATCTCGCCTGTAGTCATGCTTCTCTCGCTTTTCCAGGTGGACTGGATTGGTTTAAGAGTTTATATGATGAAGAATTCTAGCCTGAAGTGCAAGTGGGACTCATTTCCATGATCACGAATGGTGAATCTGCAAATAGGATTTTAATCTCTGCTCAACAGTTCAAGTAAGGCATTCGCAGGTCCTGAACGTGTTCTGGCTTTGTGAAAAACCACGCCTAGTTCACGCTGCATTTTTACATTTGTTATATCAATCACCTTAAGCGAGTCATCTAGCATAGAGTCAGGTATCACGCCCCAACCAATACCGGTTTCAACCATGGCTTTGATGGTTTCCAGATAATTGGTTTCCATCAGGATATTGGTGTTGTCATCCAGTTTAAGCGCGTGGTTGATTAAGGTGCGAGTGTAAGTATCGGATGAGGGCAGAATTGATGGTTGGCTGAGTAGTTGTTTGCGGCTGATTTTCTTGGTCGCCGCCAGTGGATGATCGGCAGCAACCACACAGTGCATAGGATCGTGCCAGACATTTTGTAGTGTGAGGCGTTCATCGGATTGTGTTGGCAGGGTGACAATGCCCAGTTCTATATCACCGTGCAGCACTTGCTGGCAGGCCTGTTCTGAATCCATGAATTGTAATTCCAGGTCAACATCAGGATAGTCTTTTGAAAACTGACGTAATACGGCGGGCAGGCGATGTAGGCCGATGTGATGGCTGGTGGCAAAACGTAAATGACCACGTGTAGTTTCGCGCAGGTTGCTGATGATACGTTCGCTTTCTTCCAGTTCATCGAGAATGCGTCGATAGCCGGGGATGAGAGCATGGCCTGCTTCGGTGAGTTGCACGCTTTTACCAATACGGTCGAACAGGCTGATATCGAGATGCTGTTCCATGGTTTGTATGCGTTTGCTGATAGCTGGTTGTGTTAGAAACAGGCGTTCAGCAGCGCGCGAAAAAGAGACTGTTTCACTGACGGCTAAAAAGGCACGAATATTCTGTATGTCCATGTTTATATAATATAACAAAAAGGAATGGATATTATGAAAATAATGAATTTGTGTTATTTGTTGTTCGGGTCTAACCTCAGTGCCAGAGTTTGAATTAATCAAAGAATTGAAAGAGTGAGTCTAATGATAGCTAAAACATTGTACGACAAATTATGGGATGCGCACGTGGTGCGTAGCGAAGATAATGGCACAGCCTTGCTTTATATAGATCGCCATTTGGTTCACGAGGTGACCTCGCCGCAGGCGTTTGAAGGTTTGCGTATGGCGGGTCGTAAACCCTGGCGTATTAATTCGGTGATGGCAGTGCCTGATCATAATGTACCGACCACTGATCGCAGTGCTGGTATCGAGGATCCAGTGGCACGATTGCAGGTGGAGACGCTGGATGAAAACTGCCGGGAATTTGGCTTGAACGAGTTTGTTATGTCTGACATTCGTCAGGGTATTGTGCATGTGATTGGCCCTGAGCAGGGCGCGACCTTGCCGGGCATGACCGTGGTCTGTGGTGACTCGCATACTTCCACACACGGTGCTTTTGGTGCACTGGCGTTTGGTATCGGCACCTCCGAAGTTGAACACGTATTGGCGACGCAATGTTTGTTGCAGAAAAAAAGTAAAAACATGTTGGTTAGTGTTGACGGTGAAGTCGGCGCCGGTGTTACCGCGAAGGATATCGTCCTGGCCGTGATCGGCGAAATCGGTACAGCCGGTGGCACAGGTTATGCCATTGAGTTTGGTGGTGATGCGATTCGTGCGCTCAGTATAGAAGGCCGCATGACAGTTTGTAATATGGCGATTGAAGCCGGTGCACGCGCGGGCATGGTAGCTGTGGACAGTGCGACTATTGAATATGTGAAGGGTCGGCCTTATGCACCAACCGAAGAAGATTGGGATAGTGCGATTGCTGAATGGAAAGAATTGCATTCTGACGCCGACGCAAAATTTGATTATGAGGTTCATATTGATGCGACTTCGATCAAACCACAGGTGACCTGGGGCACTTCCCCGGAAATGGTGGTGGCGATTGATGATCTTGTACCTGATCCAGATAAAGAAACCGACAGTGTAAAAGCTGACGGTATGCGCAAGGCGCTGGCTTATATGGATTTAAAAGCGGGCACACCGATCAATGAAATTTCAATTGATAAAGTCTTTATTGGCTCCTGCACCAATTCGCGTATCGAAGATTTACGCGCAGCGGCAAAAGTCGCTGATGGTAAGCAGGTGGCAAGCAACGTGAAATTGGCGATGGTGGTACCGGGTTCGGGTTTGGTGAAACAGCAGGCGGAAGCAGAAGGTCTGGATAAAATTTTTATCACGGCGGGATTTGAATGGCGTGAGCCGGGTTGTTCCATGTGTCTGGCGATGAATGCGGATCGTCTGGAATCGGGTGAGCGTTGCGCTTCAACATCGAACCGAAATTTTGAAGGTCGTCAGGGTGCTGGTGGTCGTACGCATTTGGTGAGTCCGGCGATGGCAGCGGCGGCAGCGATTGCGGGACATTTTGCTGACGTGAATGAGGAGGGTTAATCATGCAAGTATTTAAACAACACAAAGGTATTGTTGCACCCATGGATCGACCCAATGTCGACACCGATGCGATTATTCCTAAACAGTTTTTGAAATCGATCAAACGTTCCGGCTTTGGTCCGAATGCATTCGATGATTGGCGTTATCTCGATGAAGGCGGGCCAGATATTGATAATGATGGTCGTCGAGTGAATCCTGATTTCATATTGAATCTACCGCCCTACGATAAAGCCACAATCTTGCTGGCCAGAGAGAATTTCGGCTGTGGTTCATCGCGTGAACATGCGGTCTGGGCTTTGGAAGACTTTGGCTTCCGTGCTGTGCTTGCGCCCAGTTTTGCCGACATCTTTTTCAATAACAGTTTTAAAAATGGCTTGTTACCAATAGTGCTGGATGCGGAGCTTATTGATTCTATTTTTAAGGCGATAGAAAAGAGCCCTGGCTTTGAATTGTCGATTGATCTGGAATCACAATCCATTTTGATGGAAGGTCACGAGCCAATTAAATTTGAGGTGGATGAATTCCGTAAGCACTGTTTGTTGAATGGTCTGGATGATATTGCTTTGACCTTGCAGCATGCCGATGACATTAAAGCTTACGAGGCTAAAAGACGCCCGCAGGCACCCTGGCTGTTTTAGATGAGGTCATGGCGTAACAATATGGTTTTAGTTGTGCTGGTGTTCCTGGTGGCATGTAATTCTAATAAAGTATTGTTTGTGCCAGTTTCAGCATCGGCAGAAAAAGGTTCGGTGGTTTATATCTATCGTCCGATTAAGGCAGCTAATGTGATGTTGACACCTGATGTGAGTATTGCCGGCATTAAAACATTTGCTGTGGGCAATGGTGGCTATAAACAGCTTTATTTATCACCGGGCCAACATGCAATAAAGCTGGCGGCTATTGAAGGTAATACGCCTGCCGTGGAGCATGTGCTGAACGTGGTTGAAGGGCAGGTTCACTATCTACGTGTGGATGCTTTGATGAAGCTTGAGTTCGGGCAAACTTATCAGCCTTATAAACGGAAGTTTGAGTTGATGGAGGTGTTGGCTGAAATAGCGGTTACAGAACTTTCAGCCTGTACTGATATTGATGGGAATGAGGATCAGAAAAAAGCTGTGATTTCGATTGCGGATGAGCAGCCTGAAGAGGCGACATTTTCGGTGGATAAAACAGCGAACCCCTTTTCCCGATAACAGACAGTGACTAGATATTCAAGTATAATTTGGCAGCCTAAATTGGCTGCTGTACAGATAAACAATAAAGAAGACTGGATTAAGTATGAGTAAAAAAATTGCAATTTTGCCGGGTGACGGTATTGGAGTTGAGATCGTTGCTGAGGCAGTAAAAGTGCTGGAGCATCTTAAAAGCGAAGGTCTTGATCTGGAGTTGACCGAAGCGCCCGTTGGCGGTGCCGGTTATGACGCCGCGGGTAAACCATTACCGGATGAAACTTTAGCGCTGGTTAAAGATGCCGATTCAATTTTATTAGGTGCTGTCGGTGGCCCTCAGTACGAAGCTCTGCCGAGAGAGTTGCGCCCTGAGCGTGGCCTGTTAGGTTTGCGTTCTGAGCTGGGTTTATTCGCCAATTTACGACCTGCGATTTTGTACCCGCAGCTAGCTGATGCGTCTTCGCTAAAACCAGAAGTGGTTGCTGGTCTGGATATCATGATCGTGCGCGAACTCACCGGTGGCATTTATTTTGGTGAGCCTCGTGGTATTCGTACCAAAGAAAACGGCGAACGCGAAGGTTATAACACGCTGGTTTATAGTGAGTCGGAAGTGGATCGCATATCGCGCGTAGCTTTTGATATTGCCATGAAGCGCGGCAAAAAATTGTGTTCCGTCGATAAAGCCAACGTACTCGAAGTTTCTGAATTGTGGCGTGAAACGGTAGTGAAAGTTGGTGAAGAATATAATGATGTTGAACTGAGTCACATGTACGTTGATAACGCGGCCATGCAATTGGTGAAATGGCCAAAACAGTTTGACGTTATGGTGACCAAGAATATGTTCGGTGATATTTTATCTGACGCCGCCGCTATGCTGACTGGTTCGATTGGCATGTTGCCGTCGGCCTCACTGGATGCAAATAGTAAAGGTATGTATGAACCCATTCACGGTTCCGCACCTGACATCGCCGGTAAAGGCGTAGCCAATCCATTAGCCACTATTTTATCTGTCGCCATGATGTTGCGTTACAGTCTTGATCAGCCTGCACTGGCAGACAAGATTGATGCTGCCGTTGGTCGTGTGCTTGATAAAGGTTTGCGCACACCGGATATTATGGCCGCAGGCTGTAAACAAATCGGTACCGTTGAGATGGGTGATGCCGTTATGGCGGAACTGGCTTAATCAGAAAAGCTATTTAATTTAATTTTAGAACCTGGAAAAAAAGACAATGAGTAAAACTTATGATGTGGCAGTAGTGGGTGCTACCGGTGCGGTTGGCGAAGCGATGTTATCCATTCTGGCTGAACGTAATTTTCCTGTCGGCGAAGTTCATGCATTAGCTAGCAGTCGCTCGGCGGGTAAGCGCGTTGAATTTGGTGACAAGTTACTGGTGGTTAGAGATCTGGCTGAGTTTGATTTTTCCAAGGTTCAAATTGGTTTGTTTTCTGCAGGCGCTTCCATCTCTAAAGAATATGCACCAAAAGCTGCCGCTGCAGGTTGCGTGGTTATCGATAACACTTCCGAGTTTCGTTATGACGACGAAATCCCATTGGTAGTGCCAGAAGTAAATCCGCACGCGATTGCTAATCATAAAAAACACGGCATCATCGCTAATCCAAACTGTTCAACCATTCAGATGCTGGTTGCCTTGAAACCAATTTATGATGCCGTAGGTATCAGCCGTATTAATGTAGCCACTTATCAGGCGGTTTCCGGCACCGGTAAAGAAGCGATTGAAGAGCTGGCGGGTCAGACTGCGAGTTTATTGAACGCAAAGCCAATGAAGTGTGACGTCTATCCAAAACAGATCGCCTTTAATGTCCTGCCGCAAATTGATGTCTTCCTTGAAAACGGCTACACCAAAGAAGAGATGAAAATGGTCTGGGAAACTCGCAAGATTTTTGAAGATGAATCTATCATGGTTAATCCGACTGCGGTTCGTGTGCCTGTATTTTTTGGCCATTCAGAAGCGGTGCATATCGAGACTAAAGAAAAAATTTCTGCTGAAAAAGTCCGTGAATTGCTCATGGCTGCTGATGGCGTGGTTGTGATGGATGAGCATGTCGATGGTGGTTATCCGACGGCAGTGACCGAAGGTGCAAACAATGATCCTGTCTATGTCGGTCGAATTCGTGAGGATATCTCACATGAAAAAGGTATCGATATGTGGGTGGTGGCAGATAACGTCAGAAAAGGTGCTGCATTAAATAGCGTACAAATTGCCGAAATTTTGATAAAACAATATTTATAACCTATAGTTACACCTATATAGTTAATGTACCTTCTTAAGGTGCGTTGATAAGATAACAAGAAAAAGGTTGTAACACAGGAATTGATCAGGGACTAAATATGATCAATTCCTGTGATAAATGACCAAATAAAGGGGAAATACAGTGCGTAAATTGATCTTTGCCTTGGCGCTCGGGGCGATATTAATTCCAAACCATGGATTTACATTGGGTTTGGGTGAAATTGAAGTCAATTCGTCATTAAATCAAAAGCTTGTAGCTCGTATTGATCTATTGTCAGCGGCGCCAGAGGACGCTGAATCACTGATAGTCAAGCTGGCATCACGAGAAGAATTTGTTCGTGCTGGCCTGGATCGCCCCGTTGTGCTTGGTTCACTGAAATTTAAAACTTCAGTGGAAGATGATCATGTCTATATTAATGTATTGTCACCAAAACCTATTCGCGAACCTTTTCTGAACTTTTTGGTAGAAGTTGATTGGCCTAAGGGACATTTGATTCGTGAGTACACTATTTTGCTTGATCCTCCTGTCTTTGCGGGTTCACGCCAGAAATCGGCACCTGTCTCAGGCCGTCCTGCTATGCGTGAATCTACAGGTAGTGCGCCAGTAAGCGTTCAGTCACCGGTCTCTGATGATTTTCGTCCTGCTGCACAGTCACCTGGTTCTGTTGAGCCTGTAGCTGTCGCCACAGAAGCATTTGCTTCAGAGCCTGTTCAGCAACAGACTACTTATGCTGCTCCTGGTTATTCTGCTCCATCGTATTCAGCCCCATCGGGTCATCGTATTCAAGCAGGTGATACCGCCTGGAGTATTGCTAACCGCACGAAACCAGCTTCTGTTTCTACGCAGCAAATGTTGATTGCAATGTTGCGTACCAATCCTGAAGTATTTATCGATGGCAATGTGAATGGTCTTAAAAAAGGCTATATTTTGCGGGCACCTGATAATGCGACTATCAACGCGATTAATCATGAAGAAGCCATGGCTGCAGTCAGTCAGCAGAATGCTTTGTGGCGTGAATATCAGCAATCATTGTCCAGTGAGCAGCCTGCTTCAGCCATTGATGAAAATTTCACCGAGTCAGAATATAGCTCTGCTATAAATATGAATGATGACTCACGTTTGTCTATCGTGAGTGCGGGTAGTGGTAGTTCTGCTTCTGGAGAAACGAAAGATCCTTCAGAAATGACGGCCGGTGAGTTGCGCGAACAGCTGGCATTATCACGTGAACGAGTAGAAACAGAGCGTGTAGAAAAGGAAACACTGGAACAGCAAATGGGTTCTTTATCGACTCAAGTCGATAAGATGAAAGGGCTGATGACTATTGAAGATGATGCCATGGCTGAAATGCAGTCAGTAGGCGATTCATCTGATGAAGCAGCACTGGCTCTCGATGAGGCCAGTGAAAAAATTGTGGTTGAAGATGTAGTTGCTGAAGAAGAGGTTGTTGAACCGACTGGCAGCGCTGAAGAGCAAGCCATTGATGCATTGGATGCTTTGATAGGTGGTTCAGATGATGAAAAAGATTCAGCTGCTGAAGAATTATTTGTTGATGAAACTGATGCTGCTGCGGCCGTAGATGCAGGTCTGGCAACCGAGCAGGAAGTGTTGGATGAAATGGCTCCAGCTTCAGCTATACCTGTACCTCAGGAAGACAGTCTTGTTGATACGTTACTAAACAATAGGATGATCCTTGCTATCTTACTGTTGGTTGTATTGGTTGTTGGCGCTATTGTCTATCTGATTAAACGTCGTCGTGAGAATAATACATCTAGTGATACTGACTCATCAGGTGTCGATATCTTTAGTATTGATGAAGAGGCTGCATTAGAAGATGTTGCCGATATGGTTGATGATGAATCGATTGATAACCTGGTGAGCGATGCAGAAGTTGAAGCTTCAATGGCTGAGGCCGAGGCTGAAGAAGAAGAGTTTGATGCGGAAGCAACTATGATTCTGCCGTCAGGAACTGGCACTGTCGTTGCACCTGCCGCTAGTTTGCAAGCTGAGGTAGAAGAAGAGGAGCAGGATGATGTATTGGCTGAAGCTGATGTTTATCTGGCTTATGGTATTTATCAGCAGGCAGAAGAGTTGCTGGAAAATGCGATTAAGGAAAACCCGGATAAAGATTCATACCGGGTCAAACTAGCAGAAACCTATTTTGCAGGTAAGAATGCGGATGCCCTGGCTAAGTTAGGTGTTGAAATGAAACAAAGGGTGGGCAATTCAGAGTCGGTTGCCTGGACTAAAGTCGCTACCCTGGGTAAAGAGCTTTGCCCAGATGAAGAGGTATTCCAGCAAGCAGATTCGGATGCGACATTAGATGTGAATGACTTAATGCCGAAGTCACCTGAGCCCATGGATTTTGATCTAGGCGAAGACGATGGTGTCGCTGAACTCGATATGGATTTCGACACTCCACTTGAAGAGCCAGCAGATGATGGTGGATTTGAATTACCATCTATGGATCTTGATATGGATGAAACAGCGGTTATTTCTCCCGCAGATTCAGCTGAGTCTTTGGATGAGCTTGAGTTTGACTTGAGTGAAACTGACGCCATAGAAGAAACACCGTTAGAAGAAACAGCATTAGAAGAAGAGTTCTCGCTGGATATAGAAGCTTCTGAACTTGATCTCGGAACTAGCGCTGCTGATGAAAGCCTTGATGCCGGTTTGGATATGGACCTGGATATGGACATGGACATGGGTCTTGATATGTCAGCGGACGTTGAGAGTGTAGATGACGCCGAAAGTAGTATGGATTTTGACCTTGATATGTCGGTCGACGATGCTGAGGGAGAAATCGATCTTACTGACGAAGTTTCTGACTTCGATATGTCGCTAGATGATGCTGAGGGAGAAATCGATTTTACTGAGGAAGCTTCTGACCTGGGTTTGTCAATGGATGATGATCTTGGTGGTATGGATCTATCTGAGCCTCTAGATGCTGAGGAGGTTAATACCAAGCTTGATTTAGCTAAGGCGTATCTCGATATGGGGGATCATGAAGGTGCTCGTGATATCCTTGATGAAGTAGTAGCTGGCGGTAATGCTGAGCAGAAGAAAGAAGCTCAGGAGTTAATGGCTCAAGTGAATTAATCTGTTGATTAAACGGGATTAAATTAAACCTTCGAAGAAACGAAGCAATCGTTTAAAATATTGAAACGGCGTCTTTTAGATGCCGTTTTTTTATTGGGTATACAACATGACCACATCACGCATCGCAATCGGTATTGAATACAATGGCAGCCATTTTAATGGCTGGCAGATACAGTCTCAGGATGCCCGTACCGTACAGGAGCAGGTGCAAAAAGCGCTGGCTAAAATAGCGATTCATCCCATCAGTTTGATCTGTGCGGGTCGAACCGATACTGGCGTGCATGCAACAGCACAGGTGGCGCATTTTGATACTACGGTAGAGCGTGAGCTGAAAGCCTGGGTGATGGGCGGCAATATTCATCTGCCGGATGATGTCAGTATTATCTGGGCGAAGAAGGTTGATGAGGATTTTAGTGCGCGTTTTAGTGCGACCAGGCGCAGCTACCGATATGTGATTTTAAATCGCAGGGCGAGAACCGCGATTCACAGCAAACAGGTGACCTGGATTTACGATGATCTGGATGTTGAAGCCATGCATGAGGCCGCGCAGGCCATGCTGGGTAAGCAGGATTTTTCATCATTCCGTTCCTCGAAATGTCAGGCCAGCAATGCGATTAGAAGCATGCATTCGATTAACATCTTTCGTGATGGCGATTACATATTTCTGGATATTTGTGCGAATGCGTTTCTGCATCATATGGTGCGAAATATCGTAGGCTCGTTGTTGATGATCGGCCGAGGAGAGCGGCCGCTGACCTGGATGGCGGATTTACTGGAAGTTAAAGATCGAACTCAGGCCGGACCGACAGCGCAGGCCGCAGGATTGTACCTGGTTGCTGTAGAATACCCTGAACAATATGGCCTGCCATCAACAGGCTTTTTACCAAGATTTAGCGACTGACGGGATGTTGGAGTACAAGTATGTCTTATACGCGTGTTAAAATATGCGGGATTACCAGAGTAGAGGATGCCTTGCACGCCGCCGCTGAAGGTGTAGATGCCATCGGTCTGGTTTTTTACGAGAAGAGCCCGCGTTATGTGACAGCGGCTCAGGCTGCAGAAATTTGTAACAAACTGCCCGCTTTTGTTACCTCAGTGGCTCTGTTTAAAGATGCTGGTGCAGGCACGGTTCGGCAGATATTGACTGAAGTATCCATCGATTTATTACAGTTTCACGGCAGCGAAAGCGCCGAGTTTTGCCGCCAGTTTGGCAAGCCCTATATCAAGGCGTTGGGCATGGCAGGAGAGTCTTCTGTACCAAAACAAGTGGCAGAATTTCACGATGCACGTGGCCTGTTGTTAGATGGTCACGCACCGGGTGCTGATGGCGGCACTGGTGAAAGCTTTGAATGGGGTATGATACCGGCTGATCTGGAGTATCCATTGATACTGGCAGGTGGTCTTGATGTCGAAAATGTACTCGGTGCTATCCGCGCCGTACAGCCCTATGCGGTTGATGTTAGCAGCGGCGTGGAAAGTGAAAAAGGTATTAAGAATGCCGCGTTAGTGACGGCATTTATGAAAAATGTAAGACAGGCAAATAATGAGCAAAGTTAAAGATAAAATTGATTACTCGAGCATGCCCGATGAACGTGGGCACTTTGGTGTTTATGGCGGCATTTTTGCTTCCGAGACATTGATGCAGGCACTCGATGAATTGAAAGAGGCCTACCAGAACTCGATTAGCGATAAAGCTTTTCAGGCAGGATTTGATGCCGATCTGGCACATTATGTTGGTCGTCCCAGCCCTCTATATCATGCAGAACGGTTATCGAAAGAAATCGGTGGCGCGCAAATTTATCTCAAGCGTGAAGATTTAAATCACACCGGTGCGCATAAGATAAATAACACCATTGGCCAGGCACTGTTAGCCAAGGCTATGGGTAAGAAACGCGTTATCGCTGAAACCGGTGCTGGTCAACACGGCGTGGCAACCGCGACTGTGGCCGCGCGTTTTGGCATGGAATGCGTGGTTTACATGGGTGCAGAAGATATTATTCGCCAGGCACCGAATGTTTATCGCATGAAGTTGCTGGGCGCTAAGGTGGTGCCTGTCACCTCCGGTTCAAAAACATTAAAAGATGCCTTGAACGAAGCCATGCGTGACTGGGTGACCAATGTTGATGATACCTTTTATATCATCGGCACCGTCGCTGGCCCGCATCCTTATCCGGCCATGGTGCGCGATTTTCAGGCCATCATCGGTCGTGAAGCGCGTCAGCAAATGCAGGATCAAACCGGTCGACTGCCCGATGCATTGGTCGCCTGTATAGGTGGTGGTTCCAATGCGATTGGCCTGTTCCATCCTTTCCTCGCCGATGATTCGGTTGAAATGTACGGCGTTGAAGCCGCCGGTGATGGTCTCGAAACGGGCCGCCATGCTGCGCCTTTATGTGCGGGTAAACCGGGTGTGTTGCACGGCAATCGTACTTATCTGATGGAAGATAAGGATGGTCAGATTATCGAAACCCATTCTGTTTCAGCTGGTCTGGATTATCCGGGTGTTGGCCCTGAGCATGCGTGGTTGAAAGACATCGGTCGCGTTAACTACGTTGCTGCCACCGATAAAGAAGCGCTTTCGGCCTTTCATCAATTAACTCGAGTCGAAGGTATTATTCCCGCACTGGAATCCAGTCATGCCGTGGCTTATGGTATGAAGCTGGCCGCAGAGATGTCGCCTGATCAAAATATTATTGTTAATTTATCCGGTCGTGGTGATAAAGATATCAACACCATCGCCAAGATTGAAGGTATCGAATTATGAGCCGCTTGAAAGCCTGCTTTGAGCGCCTGAGTGCCGAATCAAAAAAAGCCCTGATACCTTACGTGATGACTGGTGATCCACATCCCGATGTGACTTTACCGTTAATGCACGCCATGGTTGAGGCGGGGGCTAATATTATTGAGTTAGGTGCGCCTTTCTCCGATCCTATGGCTGATGGTCCGGTGATTCAGGCGGCGGCAGAGCGTTCTCTTGAGTTCCATACCAGCCTGCACGACGTTTTTGCAATCGCCAAACAATTTCGTGAAAAGGATGATCAAACGCCTATCGTTATGATGGGGTATCTGAATCCCATCGAAGTCATGGGTTATCAGTCTTTTGCCAAATTAGCCGCAGAAAATGGCATTGATGGTGTTATCACCGTCGATATGCCGCCCGAAGAGGCAGAAGATTATATTGTTGCTTTGAAAGAATATCAGATCGATCCGATCTTCCTGATCGCACCAACCACCACCGAAGAACGCATGCAGAAAATCGCCGCTGTCGCCAGTGGCTTTGTCTATTATGTCTCGCTGAAAGGTGTCACCGGCGCTGCAACACTGGATGTGGCCGGTGTGGTTGAGCGAGTCAATCTGATTCGTCAATACATGGATCTGCCCATTGGCGTTGGTTTTGGCATTAATAATGCCGAAACCGCCGCCAGCGTATCGAGCTGTGCTGATGCGGTGGTGGTTGGTAGTGCGATTGTTAACAGAATGGCAGCACAAAAAGACAAAAAGACTGAACAAACAGCTATAATCGTGAAAGATGTAACAGATTTGCTAAAATCCATGCGCGAAGCCATGGATGCGAAATAGAATAACAGTCCGCAAGGGCTTGAATCGGGTGACCACGAGAGGACCCAAGACATGAGCTGGTTTGAAAAATTAATGCCATCAAGCATCCGTACCGATGCGACGAGTAAAGGTGCTGTACCCGAAGGGCTATGGACCAAGTGCACCGCATGCAGTGCGGTTCTCTATCGTGCTGAGTTAGAGCGTAATCAGGATGTCTGCCCGAAATGTAATCAGCATATGCGAGTTTTTGGACGTCGCCGTCTTGATCTGTTTCTCGATAAAGAAGCGCGCGAAGAAATTGCCAATAACCTGGTACCGACTGATAAATACAAATTCAAAGATTCCAAGAAATATAAAGATCGACTTCTTGTTGCCCAGAAAAATACGGGCGAGAAAGATGCGTTGATCGTTATAAAAGGTAAAGTCAAAGGTGTTGATGTGGTGGCCGTTGCTTTTGATTTCCGCTTCATGGGTGGATCAATGGGTTCTGTGGTCGGTGAGAAATTTGTTAGAGCCGCTAACGTGGCATTAAAAGAAAATATTCCTCTGGTATGTTTCTCCGCTTCAGGTGGCGCACGTATGCAGGAAGCTTTGTTTTCGCTGATGCAGATGGCGAAAACCAGTGCGGTTTTAGCCAAGCTGGCTAAAAATAGAATCCCATATATTTCCGTATTGACCGACCCAACCATGGGTGGTGTATCCGCCAGTTTTGCCATGTTGGGTGATATTCATATTGCCGAGCCTAAAGCACTGATCGGTTTTGCCGGTCCACGTGTGATTGAACAAACAGTACGTGAGCAATTGCCTGAAGGTTTTCAGCGTAGTGAATTCCTGTTGGAGCACGGCGCGATTGATATGATTGTAGATCGTCGTGATCTGCGTGATCGTATTTCAAGTATATGCTTGATGTTATCTAACCGGCCCGCTGTCCAGTCTGCAGGTTAACTGAAAAGTTCAGTTCACTCTCATGCGGTGAAATCTTCATGAGATTTAATTCCCTCAATGCCTGGTTAGACTGGCAAGCCACACTCCACCCGGTAGAAATTAATCTTGGTCTGGAACGTATCGTTGATGTCTTGCAACGTATGGGTCTGGCTAATCAATTTGCATGCCCTTTGATTATGGTCGCCGGTACTAATGGCAAAGGATCGACGGTTAGTCTGCTGGAATCCATGGCTACAGCCGCAGGTCTCAATGTTGCCTGTTATACCTCGCCACACATCACACACTATAACGAACGCATAAGAATCAACGGCGAAAATATCGATGATGACAGCCTGTGTCAGTCTTTTCAGCGCATCGATCAAGCCAGAGCTGAAATCGCACTGACTTATTTTGAGTTCGGCACGCTGGCTGCGATTGATCTATGCATGCGCGCAAAAGCCGACCTGGTCATCATGGAAATAGGCCTGGGTGGCAGACTGGACGCGGTGAACGTGATGGAACCCGATGTTTCCATTATTACTTCCATCGCGATTGACCACACTGACTGGTTGGGTGATAACCGTGAAGATATAGCTAGAGAAAAAGCCGGGATTATGCGGGCGGGTAAACCGGCTATTTGCGGTGAAACTGATGCGCCCGATTCTTTACTCGAAGTGGCAGAACAGAAATCAGCGGAGTTTTTTCAAATTGGACAGCAATACACAATAGAACATTCGTCCTGCAATAACTGGTCTTTGCAAAGTCCCTTTGGCGGCATGAAAGACTTGCCATACCCTGTGCTGCAAGGGGATTTCCAGATCGGTAATGCTGCTACCGCCATCGTTGCACTACAGGCCCTGGCGGCTAAGCTAACAATCAGTGATGAACATATCAAACAAGGTTTATTGAATGCACAGTTGCATGGTCGTTTTGAAAAACTGCACGACCAGCCTTTGGTGATCGCTGATGTTGCTCATAATCCACATGCCGTCAGTTCGCTGGTGGCTCAGTTGCGGACGCAGGCTATCAAAGGTTCGAGCCGAGTAGTGATTGCCATGCTGGCAGATAAACCTGTTGATGAGGTGATTGCATTATTGCTGCCAGTCACCGACTACTGGTATAGCGCGGGCCTGGAAGCCGAATCACGAGGATTATCCGCACAGGCCATGGCAGATAAAATAAAGCATGCACTAAATAAAAATGAGTCGCTTGCTCAGACCTCTACGGATGTTAAACTTTGCCCTGAGTTAACAGTCACAGCCGCCATAGCAGCGGCCATGCGCGATGCTGATCCAGAGGATGAAATCATCATACTGGGCTCGTTTTATACGGTTGCTGCGGCAACACATTATTTCTCCTGATCTTATTGGAATAACCACAGAATCATGTTTGGCAATATGGAAAAAACACTTCAACAACGTCTAGTTGGTGCCGTGGTATTAGTCGCACTGGGTGTGATTCTGGTACCAGCATTGCTTGATGGCTCCGGTTATAAATCACGTCATGACCGTAATATTGAAATCCCCGTTAAGCCGGTGCTGCCGCCTTTAAAGGAAATAAAGGTCAAACCTGTGGCGATTGCAACGCCAGTGGATATTAGAAAGAAGAGGGTAGAGCAGAAGAAAAAGGATACCCCAGCTAAACCAATTCAATCATGGACATTGCAAGTCGGTACCTTTAGTCAGGAAGATAATGCCCTGGCATTTCGTGAGACACTGCGTAAAGAAGGTTATATCGCTTATATGGAAAGCGCTGAGAGCAAAGGTAAAAAAAGTTACCGGGTTCGTATCGGCCCTGAGTTAGAAAAAAAGCATCTTGAAAAAATTAAAACAAAATTGAAGGCAGAGAAAAAGATCAATGGCTTCATTGTCAGACATCCTTAGAATGCCAATTTTTGAGTATATTCAAGTTATTCAAACGCGTATAATGCCAGTCTTCCAGCAATTCAAGAGATTTAATACACCATGACAGTCGTTGATGTGATCATTCTTTTTGTGATCTCCCTCTCTGCTTTATTCAGTTTGATGCGTGGTTTTGTCAAAGAAGCTATTTCACTAACGACATGGATTATGGCGATATGGATATCCACAACTTTTGCCGCTAAATTGGCAGTGATGTTACCGGATAATCTGGAATCAGAAGCAGTACGTCTCTCAGTAGGTTTTGGTATTTTATTTATCGTCACACTGATGTTTGGTGCCATGGTGAATGCCATCGTCACAAGTTTTGTTAAAAAAACAGGTTTGTCAGGGGCTGATCGTGTTTTCGGTATAGCCTTCGGTTTCTTGCGTGGCTTGCTTATTATTGTGGTATTTGTCGTGGTCGGTAGCATGACGCCATTACCTCAACAGGACTGGTGGCAATCATCAAATTTGCTGGGACGCTTTGAAAAAATCAGTTATATGTTAAAACCTTATATTCCGGAAAGCAGCTTAACGCCGGAAGGAATTGTGAAATAGTATGTGTGGTATCGTCGGAATCGTTGGTCATTCACCGGTCAATATAGACCTGTATGAATCTTTATCTGTTTTGCAGCACCGCGGTCAGGATGCTGCCGGTATCATGACCTGTGAACAGGGTCGCTTTTATATGCGCAAGGGTAATGGTCTTGCACGCGATATTTTTTATAGTCAGCACATCAAAAAATTAGTCGGCAACATGGGCATTGCTCATGTTCGTTATCCGACAGCAGGTTGCTCATCTTCATTAGAAGCTCAACCTTTCTATGTGAATTCACCTTACGGTATAGCTTTAGCGCATAACGGTAATTTAACTAATACCGAATCGCTTAAAGCGCAGTTATTTATAGATGATATGCGTCATCTGAATACCGAGTCTGATAGTGAGGCGCTGCTCAATGTTTTTGCGCATGAGTTGAATACACTGGCCAAACCCGTTTTTGACCGCGACGATATTTTTAAATCCGTGTCTGCGGTACACCGTCGTTGTCGCGGTGGTTATGCTGTTATCGCCATGATCGTTGGTAAGGGCATACTGGCATTCCGTGACCCTAATGGAATCCGCCCGATTGTCTATGGAAAGCGTGAAACAGAGGCCGGTACAGAATACATGATCGCTTCTGAAAGTGTCGCATTACAGGCGCAAGGTTTTGAGCTGGTGCGTGATTTAGCACCCGGTGAAGCTGTCTTTATTGATGAAGACTGTAATTTTTATAGTCAGCAATGTGCTGAGAATCCAAGATTAGTCCCCTGTATTTTTGAGTACGTTTATTTTGCTCGCCCTGATTCCATTATCGATAATGTCTCCGTGTATAAAGCTCGTTTACGCATGGGGCAGACGCTGGTTCAGAAGATTTTACGCGAGCGACCTAATCACGATATCGATGTTGTTATTCCCATTCCAGATACTAGCCGAAGTACTGCTCTGGAAGTGGCTTATCACCTTAATGTTAAATACCGCGAAGGTTTTATTAAAAATCGCTATATCGGTCGTACATTTATTATGCCCGGTCAACAGGAGCGAAAAAAATCGGTACGCCAGAAGTTAAATCCGATTGACCTGGAATTCGCCGGTAAAAATGTTTTGCTGGTCGATGATTCCATTGTTCGTGGCACCACCTCAAAACAAATTATTCAGATGGCACGTGAAGCTGGTGCGAATAAAGTTTATATGGCTTCGGCGGCACCGCCGGTTCGTCACCCCAATGTCTACGGTATTGATATGCCGGCGACTGATGAATTTGTCGCCCACAATAGAACAGTCGAAGAAATTGCAGAAGTGATTGGTGCTGACTGGCTGATTTATCAGGATCTAGAAGATCTGGTTGAGGCAATAAGAAAAGGCAATAAAGCACTTAGCGAATTTGATTGCTCGTGTTTTAACGGTAAGTATGTGACCAATGATGTCGATGGCGATTATTTCCAAAGGCTTCAGGATAAACGTAATGATGCCGCCAAGAACGATACCGGAGAACGAACTGCATCTGAAACCGTTGAGCTATAGATTAAACGGCTTCATTGCGGAATGATTTTAATTTTTGTTTCGGCAGTTTGTTTATCGATATCTAAGCGCATTTCACAATAAGTATTCGCAGGCATAGGGTCATCACCACAGCCGCAACAAATCACAATCTCGGTAAAGAAAATCCCCACCAGTACCTGAACACTATCAGTCTGATCAGTAACGCGTAATACTGTTGCCGTAATCGGTTCATCGCTGACATAGCCTCCCTGTACCGTACCTTTCTCCAGCGGTAATAATTTCTTATCACAGGCCTCTATTTCATTTTTCAATACCAGTTTGAAATCATCCGAAGGGTAATGCTGGAGAGATTGAGAGAATTTGATCATTGATTAAGCCGCTGACTGTGTAATACTAATCACCATATTATATCCTACAGGCAGAATAATGAATTCCATACACATTAGCGTTAAAGACCAGCTCATGACTCTACTCGATGAGGCAGGGCGGGTGCTACACAGCTATCCGGTATCAACCTCAAAGTTCGGTACCGGCTCGCGGAATAACAGCAATCAGACACCGCTCGGCCTGCATCGCATCAAGGATAAAATTGGCGGTGCCATGCCCATCAACGAGGTCTTTATTGGGCGTATGCCACACGGCAGCCTCGATGAGTGCATCGAACGCGGGGTCGAGCTGCCTGAAGATGTCATCACCAGCCGGATCATGTGGCTGGAAGGCATGCAGCCGGGAAGAAATCAGGGTGGTTATGTAGACACTTATCAGCGATACATATACATTCACGGTACCAGCGATGAAGAGCATATCGGCACGCCAGCATCGATGGGCTGTATCAGAATGTTAAATGCAGATATCGTGGAATTATTCAGACGGGTTGAATCCGGTACTGAAGTGATGATTGAGGAATAGAAAAGAACATGAGTGATTTTAAAGACAACGAAGACTATGGCTTTGCCACCCGTGCCGTACGCGCCGGACAGGTGCGTACCCACGAAGGCGAACACGGCGAACCCATCTTCCCGACCTCGAGTTTTGTTTTTGACTCTGCAGCCGAAGCGGCAGCACGTTTCTCGGGTGAACAGCCGGGCAATATATATTCACGTTTCACCAACCCCACCGTGCGCACTTTTGAAGAGCGCCTGGCTTCGTTAGAAGGTGCCGAGCGTTGCGTTGCCACCGCGTCGGGCATGTCCGCGATCACCGCGACGTTTATCGGTTTACTGAGTGCGGGTGATCACATCGTTTCATCGCGCAGTATTTTCGGCACCACGACTATTTTACTGACCAGCTTCATGGCCAAACTGGATATCGCTACCACCTTCGTTGATCTGCCAGATTTGAAAGCATGGGAAGCGGCGATTACGCCAAAAACAAAAATGCTGTTTCTGGAAACACCCTCGAACCCGTTGCTCGATCTGGTGGATATCAAAGCGCTGGCAGAAATCGCCCATCGCAAAGACTGCCTGTTAGTGGTCGATAACTGCCTGTGTACACCGGCCCTGCAACTGCCGCTGGCCCTGGGTGCAGACATCGTCATTCACTCAGCCACCAAATACATCGACGGTCAGGGGCGCTGCATGGGCGGTGCGGTTTGCGGCACCGAGGAAATTGTTGGTGGCGGCGTCTACGCTTTTTTACGTTCAGCCGGTCCAACCATGAGCACTTTCAACGCCTGGGTATTTTTGAAAGGTCTGGAAACCCTGGAGCTACGCATGAAAGCACATTGTGAAAATGCACAGGCTCTGGCGGAATGGCTGGAACAGCAACCCGCGGTGAAACGCGTTTATTATCCCGGTCTGCCCAGTCATCCTCAGCACGAGCTGGCCAAAAAACAGCAAAGCGGTTTTGGCGGCATCGTCTCGTTTGAATTAAACGGCGGCCAGAAAGAAGGCTGGAAATTAATTGATGCCACGCAGATGGTTTCGATCACCGCCAATCTGGGTGATACCAAAACCACGATTACGCATCCGGGAACGACGACGCATGGTCGGTTAACACCTGAACAAAAACAGGAAGCGGGTATTTCGGATGGTTTGATTCGGGTCGCTGTGGGGTTGGAGGATATTGAGGATATTAAGGCAGATTTGGCAAGGGGGATGTAACTCGCCTTTGTAGGTCGGCCAACCCCTTGCCGACGGCTTTTGCCAGCGTTTATACCGCAGACTGTTATATCTGCGGTATAAATTGTTCGATATTTCGCTATATTATCAGGTGTAATTTAGTAATATTCTAAGACTATTATTATAAAATACAGTCATATACATTTATACCGCAGGTGTTCTATACTTGCGGTATAAGAAAGGCGATAAATATGGCTGAAATCCAAAGATTACCCGATACGGTCACGCTGCAATACAGCGAGCTTATGCAGCAGTGCGTCCATCCCGCACCAGATGGAGCCAACATATCCTTCAAGTCAAAAACGGTAGCGGGTAAGCGTTACTGGTACTTGTACATTAGTCTGGGTTCGCGACGTAGTGAACACTATCTGGGTGAAGAAAACGCAGCGCTGCTCGATAAAATCGAAGAAGAACGAGAACTGTGGGAATCCAGCGAAGATGACCGAATAACGCGGCAGCGACTGGTAGCCATGCTTCATGCCGGTGGCGCAACAACAACGCCCATCAATGAAGGCAAGGTCATCGCCTTACTGGAACGTTCTGGTCTATTTCTCGCCGGTGGAATTGTTATTGGCACACTGGCATTCAGAGCCTATGCCAATATGCTGGGTGTTATCTGGCACAGCGAATTGCAAACGCGCGACATTGACCTGGCCAGTGATTATAACTACCGCATCGTCGTTCCTCGCAGTAAACAGCCGATTAATTTGCCCAATATATTATTAGATAGTGGCATGGGTTTTTTAGAAGTGCCCGCGCTGAATAGAAAATCACCCTCGACCAAATTCAAAATTCGCGGGCAGGAACTGGCTGTCGAATTGTTAACGCCAATGCGGGGTCGAGATACCGCAAAACCAGTTGCAATTCCTGGCCTCGCCGCCTTTGCCGAACCCATTCGGTTTCTTGATTATCTATTAGAAGATATTCAGCCAGCGGTATTGCTCTATAAACACGGTGTGCTCATAAATGTACCCGCACCAGCACGCTTTGCATTTCATAAACTGGTCGTTAGTCAAAGAAGAAGAGCCGCCGATGTCGAAAAAATAAAACGCGATTTAATGCAGGCTGAACAGTTGTTTAAAGTGCTTATTGAAGGCCGACCAGGGGATTTAATACTGGCTTATGAAGCGGCTGAGAAAATGGGGGATAAGTTTATGTTGCAGATGGAAGCGGGGATGGGGATGATTGATTTAGAAGTGAGGGACGTGGTGAGGGGGATTGTTGTGAAAGGGTAGATCAAAAGCTATGTTCAAAAGCCAAAACAAATAAAAGCTTGCGCTGGTTAGGGTTATCACGTAAAAACTAGTTTCATATCAAAACAGCACAGGGTTATTGGGGAGGGTGCGGAGTTGGGTGCATCTAAAAAATCACTGTTCGGAAGAAATCAAGGCGTCAGACCCCCTGATCTCCTTCTATACGCCAATATTCAAAGAAAACAACGGAAGAAGTTCATGAATGAAGAAGTAACTATTGAGCATAACGGAAAAAAATACACTGCCGAATATTTCGTAAGCAATGATGTCCTCACGGTGTACCTACCTGATGGCAGTTCAAGGCAAACTGTATTAAGAGGGTTAAACCCTGAATCAGCAGCAAAACCTCATCTAAAAAGTTATGCTATTAAAAACACTTAACAAATCAGTTAAGCAGACGGGCTAACCAGATATTTGTTTCCTGAAATACCATCATGACACTGCTTACCTCAAACGTTACATTTTAAATAGGACATCAAGTCCCTGAGATAATGGAAATAATAAAATCAGTACAAATTAGAAAGTTTCGCTCTATCAAGTCCGTTACAAAAGGAGTTGATTTAACAGATTTGAATATATTTGTTGGGCAAAACGATCAAGGGAAGTCGAATTTCCTTCGTGCTCTAAATATATTCTTTAATGATGAGACTGACAGGAATCAACCTTTCAGGTTCATCGATGATTACTGCTATCACTCAAATACAGGTAAGGGCACCCGCCACGAAATACGTATTGATCTAGTAATTCATCCGCCAAAGCACAGATTTAAGCACGCAAAGCCTTTGCGATGGATGAAGCAGTGGAGGCAAGATGGCTCTATATCTGAAGAGCGAAAATACTTAGAAAGTGGTGAAGAACTTCCCCCAAGAGATAACGTATCAAAATGGCTTGATAAAATCCGATATCGTTACGTACCGGCGATTAAAGGACAAACCTATTTTTCTTCACTGATGGGTGAATTACATGATGTATTAAATGAAGCTCATTCTGATATCTTAAACGCGCAAGGTGAAGAGTTTATAAGTGGAATTCAGGAAGTCACTGACACAATAACTCAAGAGCTAACCGAGCAAATACAGATATCGAATACCATCCAAGTTCCTTCGGACTTCAAACAACTATTCTCAAATTTGGATTTCGGTGTAAAAGTAGGGACGAACACATATCATTTAAAACAGCGTGGAGACGGTATTAAAATTAGACATATTCCCGTAATTTTGAAGTATATGTCAGAGCAAGAAAGAAATATTTCTAGAGCCGGTTATGTTAAACCAGACACAATTTGGGGGTTTGAAGAACCTGAGAATAATCTTGAGCTTAGGTACGCCTACGAATTAGCGGAAAAATTCAAGGAATACTCTAAGGATATTCAAATATTCGTTACTACCCATTCTCCAGCTTTTTATGCGCTTGACACTAAAGATGGTGATGGCGTTAATACATTCTATGTTTCACAAGGTGAAGATAGCTGTACAAAGTTCGCAAGGATAACTCATGATCGAACAGATGAGCTTCATGAAACAATGGGGCTATTACCAATAATCACTCCTTATTTAACTAAAATATTTGAGCATCAAAAGGAGATATCAAAGTTAGAGGAATCACTAAATTATTTACAGAGCGATACAAAATGTGTGGTTTTAACAGAAGACGAAAATCATGGGCACGTAATTGAGTATTTTGGAATCAATGGTTTCAATAATGAAGAAACGGAGTATTTCGCATATAACGGCTCTGGAAATATAACAGGCGCAATAGTTCTTGCGCGATATCTTAAATCTAAAGATGAAAATATTTCAGTAATAATACATAGAGATAGAGACTACTTGTCAGACAAGCAAGTCGGTGATCTTTGTAAGAGAGTAGAAAAACATGGATTTCATTTGTTTGTCACTGATGGAGTGGATATTGAAAGTCTATATATAAGTACTGATCATATCCTCGAATTACATCCAGAGCTGACTAAGGACTACATCAATGAGGTAATAGAGAAGGCCACTGACGAATGCAGGGATCTTTCCGTTGATAGATTAATAGATCATGTGATGTCTAACGAACCTCCTCCAGAAAAGGGGGGCTACTCTAAACGTATAAAACAGCTTAACCAAGAATATGATGAAAATAAAATACGCTACAGATACGGTAAAAGAGTGCTAGGAAAAGTATCTTCAAAAATACAAAGAAAGCTCAAAGAAAATCCAGTAATAGTAAGAGAGTCTGATCATATTTGTTCGGAGTTGTTAATCGAGATAGCAAATGATTTATGGTAAAAATGTATGAATAAGACACCCGACACGGATCTGTCCCCGATTATTTTTGGCGACATCAGATTTTCTAAGGAAAGAAAACCCGGGTCAGAGAGCAATTGTTTCTAATATACTAATTTACGGGAACAACCGGGGACAGATAATACCGGGGTCAGAACACAGTTGTTCCTAATATTAGCGAATACTGTGTTCCGACCCCGGTTTTTAAAACAATAAATACGAGATACAAGATGAATCTTAATAAAGTCCAAATCAGAAACTTTCGATCAATACGTGACCAAACGCTTACTTTTGATCGTAACTTACAAGTGCTCGTTGGTATTAATGAGGCAGGAAAGTCGAATGTTCTTAAAGCTGTTTCGTTACTTGATGAAGAAAAAGAAATAAGAAAAAATGATATACGTGATCCGGGCCATGACGAAGGCTCTGTCAGTGCTTCCTTTGTAAATTTCATATTCAATGTCGAATCATGGATTTCAAAAAAAGTATTCAATAATTTAAAACCTAAAGTTTTATCAAAAAAACAAACTTCCATAATCCTTGATATTGGCGACAAGCAATTTACATTTAAAGAATTCTGTGAATATAAAAATGAAGTTTTTTATGTGGTTAACTTAAAAAAACAATCTCGTTATATGTCACATCCTGCTCTGCTTGGTTCAAAATATAGAATTCATTCGAACTGGAGTAAAGTTAAGAAAGACGTTTCATTTTTATTGGATTTATCTGGTAAAGAGGTCGATTTATTAAATTATTCAATTGTAAATATAAAAGATTATCCTGAAATACCTAAAGATTTTTTAGAAGAACTCACTATAAAAGAATTAAATAAAATAGTGGGGCTGGAGCTTACAAAAGAGACTAAAGATTACATACCACGCCCGATTTTATGGAAGTACAATGAGGAAAATCTTCTTCCTGGAAAAATTGATTACTCTCAATTTGTTTCTAGTCCAAGTGCATGTATCCCTCTTAAAAATATGTTTATACTTGCAGGCTATAGTGAGCCAGCAAAAGCATTACAAGAAGCGGATGAAAAAACTAATGGAATTAGAAATATATTGAGAAAAGTCAGCAGTAATACAACAGCGCACATGCAAGAAGTATGGCCTGAATGGAAAAATCAAAAAGTCACCTTATTTCAAAACGGAGGGTTTATAGAAGCAGGGATTGAAGACGAATATAATATATATAGCTTGTCAAGGCGAAGCGATGGTTTTAAGCGATTTTTTACATTTTTGCTAATGATATCGGTACAAAATAAAACAGAATACATATATGATAATTTAATATTAATAGATGAGCCGGATATCGGGTTGCATCCAAGTGGAGTCCAGTATCTGCGTGAAGAGCTTAAGCGTATATCGAATAATAATTTAGTTCTAATATCTACGCATTCGATATTTATGATTGATAAAGAAATTGTAGATCGCCATTTAATTGTCGAGAAAAAAAAGGAAATAACTGAGTTCAGAAAAGTTGTTGCAAGCAATATTACAGATGAAGAGGTTATATATAAGGCGCTTGGTTACTCTCTTTATGAAATACTTAGGCCCTTGAATATTATTTTTGAAGGATGGAGAGACAAAAGTATATTTGTGATGTTTACAAGATCAAAAGCCGGTCGAGAATTGTTTAATAAAGCCAACTTAAGTCAAATAGGATTTCTTCACTCTATGGGTGTAAAGGATGTAGGTAGAGTGGCAAACACATGTGAAAATTTCTCCAGAAAATATATTATTATTACTGATTCAGATAAACCTGCAAAAGAGAAGAAGAATAAGTATGACGGGCAAGGAGAATGGCTATGTTATGACGATATAGATGGTATTTCTGCCATTACTACTGAGGACTTTATTTCAAATAAACTTATTAATTCATCGGTAAAACATGTGATGAAGATTAATGGCGTAGAGGAAACAGTTGTGGTCCCTCTTGATGTGGTAACAGATAAAATATTATATTTAAGCAAGCTTCTTAGCGATATCGGTCTTGAAAAGGATAAAATAAAATCCATGCTAAATAGTATAAAAGAACACATATGCGAAAATACTAAAGCGTCAGATTTAGATAAAAATTATTCTAATGTATGCAGTGAAATCATGAAAAAATTAACCATGTAGATTGTTGGAGAAGGAAAATCCGGGTCAGAGAGAAATTGTTTCTAATGTTAGAGTTAATTGAACTCTGATCCCGATTTTATGGGGTAGAAGGTGCAAAAGGGGGCGTAACTATTTAAATGAAGATAAGTGAAAATAGTTACGTCCCCTATAATTCCTAGCAAGGCGTTAGGTGAGAAAAATATAATTTTAGCTTATAAATTAATATATTAATTATCAGGAGAAGTCTTATGGAATGGGTCATACTGAACCTCCCCCAGTTTAACGGACACTTTTAATCAGAGACAAAAGTCTCTCAGAGGAGTGTCCCAATGACAACAAAACGCAAGCCCTATAATACGTACAGTAAAGAGTTTAAGCTAGAAGCGCTACGTTTGATGGAAGAATCAGACCGCCCGGCCAGTGAAATCGCCACAAGCCTGGGTATCAGACGCAATCAGCTTTATAAGTGGAAAGAACAGATGATAAAAAAAGGTGATGTACCCGCTGCTAAAAAAGGCAGGCCAAAGAAAGAAAACCAGAGCGAATTGGCGACAGTAAAACAAGAACTTAAGCGAGTCAAAGAGGAGAATGAAATCCTAAAAAAGGCCGCAATATTCTTTGCAAAGGAACTGGCGTGAAATACCAGTTCATAAGAGATCATCGCAAAGAATATAAAACCATACGACTGTGTGAAGCATTAGAAGTATCCTCCAGTGGGTTTCATGACTGGCTGGATCGCCCTGAAAGTAACCGGAACTGTGAGAATAAAATGCTGACAATAAAGATTAAGCATTCTCATAAGCAGTCCAATGAAATCTATGGCTCGCCCAAGATACACAAGGATCTTGTTGCTGAAGGCGAAATATGCAGTGTTAAGCGTGTAGCGCGCTTAATGAAAGTGGCAGATGTTAAATCAAAGATGGCACGTAAGTTTGTTGTTACTACAAACTCAAAAAACACCCTGCAGCCAGCCCCTGATTTGCTTCAGCGAAAATTCACGGTTGATAAGAGTAATGAGGCCTGGGTAAGTGATACCACGTTTATCGGCACCAGAGAAGGCTGGTTGTATCTGGCCGTAATATTAGATCTGTTCTCCCGGCAAATTATTGGCTGGTCAATGAGCAATAGAAATAATACTGAACTGGTACAAGATGCATTGACCATGGCCATTTGGCGAAGAGGTAAAGTCAATGATGTGATCGTGCACTCAGATCAGGGTAGCACCTATGCCTCAGGCGGTTATCAGAAACAGCTGAGTGAAAATAAACTTCGTTGTAGCATGAGTCGTAAAGGAGAATGTTTAGATAACGCGGTTGCAGAAAGCTTCTTCGGGTCATTGAAAAATGAGCTGGTATATCATGAAGATTACAGAACAAGATCAGAAGCAAGACAAAGTGTATTTGAATACATTGAAGTTTTTTATAATAGAAAACGCAGGCACGCTTTTTTAAACTACATGACACCTGTAGAATATGAAATGAAATTTGCCAGTAATTAATTCGTCCGTTTTATTGGGGGAAGCTCAATCCGACCCCAATTGTTTGTAATTCTCCTTCCATTATTTATTTACATGGGTTATCGCAACTACGTATTACATGGCTCTATACATGAGCGCCCAGGAAAAATATGCTTAAACTGTGGCATTGGTCTTGGTTATAGCGATGACGGGTGGGGTTTTAAATCATATGGCAAACGCAGGAAAAAATGGTATCAAATTAAGGCATGTAAAACTCCTGATAAATGTGATATTGCATATCAGCATGAAGTTGAATGGATAGATGAAGATAAAAACGTATAACAATTCGCTCGTGCGGGACTCGCAGCAAAAAACGCTGCTCACCCCACAGCTCGGCCGTTAGCAATATAAAACCAACACTATGCAAATAAAAATATCTTACATCATAATTTCAATATTGCTTATTACAAACCTTATTTCCATTTACTACACAATTAGATACTACGAACATAACAATTATCATCGAAACAAAGTCATATTAACTGAATACTTGTTAAAACTAACCAATAAAACAGAAGGGAATGTTAATGTTTTAAAAAATATATATCCTAATATTTCTGTGAAAAACAACCTGGTTATTATTGATAAAAATTCAATACTAAGAAACAATGAATTCAAAGAACAATATAAAACAAATAAAGTCAGAGACTTTTTTGGTTTTGAATTTAAAATAAACAAAAATGGTAAAATCATTGAATCAAGGTTTCATAAAAAATACCGGGGTCAGAACACAGTTGTTCCTAATATTAGCGAATACTGTGTTCCGACCCCGGTTTTTTGGGAGTGTGCGGTGTTAGTTGCAACTATGAAATTTCTGATTGAAAGAAATCAAAGAGTCTGACCACTTGATCTGTTGTAAAGGCAAAAGGCAAGACCTGGCCCCTTTTGTTTTGCTGGCTATAATTGTTTATTACTTAGCAGGTGGAAAGTTTCATGAATAATATAAAATATGCCTTTTCTCTAATAATACCAATCGTCACAGCATTTTTTTTAATTGTTGTGGGTGTGATGGCAGCTGAATTGATTAATGAATTTTATTCGTCTCACGCAAGCAAAGTAATTATTGAAACAATCATTAAACGACCAGAAAATGGCATATGGGCTATTTCTGGCGCATTGTTTGGTTCTGTCACCAGTATTATTTTGTTAGTTTTATGGGACTTATACAAAGACAATAGATACACAAAAAAAATTGACGATGCAATTATAAATAGTATAAAGCGCGAATTTGAATCATGCAAAAACCGGGTCAGAGAGCAATTGTTTCTAATATACTAATTTACGATTTTCTCTGACTCCAGAACAACCCGGGGTCAAATCACAATACTTTCTAATATTAGCGAATACTGTGTTCCAACCCCAATTATTTGCAATTATTTTAAAAAATAAGCAGGAGTGATTTATGTCAAACGAACAAAACAAACGTCCCATTGCATTCTGGGTAATATCTATTGTAGCCATTTTATTTGGTATGCTCACCATCAAGTCTGGAGGCATGGTTCTTTTTTTTGAGGGTGAGGCTCGTCAGGCTGCGGGCAACTATGTTCCCTTTGTTCTCTGGTTTAATTTTCTTGCTGGTTTTGTTTATATTGCAGCGGGGTTTGGATTCTGGTTTGGTAAAAGCTGGGCCAGAGGTCTTGCTGTGGTAATTGCTCTGGCTACCTTACTGGCGTTCGTGGCCTTTGGTATTTATGTTTTGATGGGAGGAAGTTACGAAACGCGCACCGTAATGGCGATGAGTCTTCGTTCGATGGTCTGGATTACTATTGCAGCGTTTGCTTATTTTACTGACAGAAAAATGCCTGCCTGAACTGAATTTTCCTTTAATTCCGATTTTCTCTGACCCCAAACATTCTGGTTTATAAAAAAGCATTTTTCGTTTTCCCTCTGCGTTTATCGCGCCCAACAAAACCACCATTCCGTTTTTCTCACCCACCAATTCCATTATCAATTAAGATACCTAATCGTACGATAAACACAGTGATTTAACAGGCTCTCTTTTGAAACCAGCATCGACTTCCCGCCCCAGCAACAAATATCACCTGACTGTCATGGCCGCTTTACTGTCGATGGTTGGACCTTTTACCATTGATGCTTACTTGCCTTCTTTTCCGGCTATTGAAGCCGAGTTTGAAGTCAGCCGAGCTGTGCTCTCACAGAGTCTGGCGGTTTATTTGGCGGCTTTCGCCATATCAACCTTATTATGGGGGCCAATGTCTGACCGTATTGGACGACGGCTGGTAATCCTGAGTAGCCTGTTTGTTTATGTGCTGGCTTCAATCGGTTGCGCACTGGCAGATGATTCTAATAGCTTCTTGCTGTTACGAACATTGCAGGGTTTTGCCGCCAGCGGCGGTCTTATTGCCGGTCGTGCCATGATACGTGATGCTCACGATCCAGAAAGCGCGCATCGTGCCATGTCTCAGGTGATACTGTTGTTTGCAATCGCACCCGCCATCGCCCCGGTGTTAGGTGCATGGTTACACGAATATTATGGCTGGCGAAGTGTGTTCTGGTTTTTGAGTGTCTTTGGTATGCTTATGATTTTAATGGCGGTGTTTATGAAAGAAACACTGGGCGTTGAACATCGTCATTCCTTTCATCCCGTTTCTGTTATTAAAATTTATAGTCGCACCATAAGGCATGGTCAATTTGTTGGTATGTGTTTGAGTTTATCATTCGGCTTTGCCGGCCTGTTCCTCTACATCGCAGGTGCGCCAACAGTAATCTATGATTTCCTGCATCTTGGCAGTCATGACTTTGGTCAACAGTTCATTCCCATGGTTGGCGGGATGATGCTGGGCGCGTATATTTCCAGTCAACTGGCGCATCGCTGGGCAAAGCTTCGAACCATTTATTTTGGTTTCAGCATAATGATAATATCCATGATAGCGAATATTATTCTGGTGACTTTATTTAAACCCGATATCTATACTGTTATCGGACCACTGGTCACCTATGCCATTGGTCTCGCCATGGCCATGCCTGCCATCACCATAATGGCACTGGACTGCTTTCCAAAAAACCGGGGGGCAGCCGCATCGATGCAGGGCTTTTTTCAAATGATGATTAACGCAGGCGTGGCCGGTATAGCGGTACCATTGTTACACGCACAACAATTACATTTCGTACTAGGTCAGCTTGTGTTTCTGGTTATGGCATTAATGTTATGGCAGATATCCAGACGATACAGCCAGGTAGGGTAGGCAAAAAACCATCACCCTTAACTTGCTATAACAGAAATAGGGTCGCTAATCCAAGGAAGCTTAGAAAACCCACCACATCGGTTACTGTGGTTAATAACACTGCACCAGAGAGCGCGGGATCGATGCCCATACGATTCAGTATTACGGGTATCAGTACACCAGACAACGCGGCGGCGACCAGATTAAGAATCATCGCTGCGGCAAGAATAAGGGCGATGCCTGCTTCCTGAAACCAGACAAAGGTTATTATTGCCACCACAACTGCCCATGCCAGGCCATTCAATAAGCCCACCATGAGTTCTTTGTTTCCCAGCCAGCGCAAATTTGAGCCGCTTACCTGTCCCAGTGCCAGGCCACGAATGGTGAGGGTTAAGGTCTGGCTACCAGCAATGCCTCCCATGCTGGCTACAATCGGCATTAACACGGCAAGAATTACAATTTTGTCCAGCACCGCTTCAAATAGTCCAATGACCCAGACGGCCATGAAGACAGTAACAAGGTTGACACCTAACCACACAGCACGACGTTTTGCGCTAGGTAAAACGGGGGCAAAAAGATCTTCGTCTTCTACCAGACCGGCACTGGCCAGTAAGTTCTTATCGGCTTCTGCCAGGATGATGTCTACAATGTTATCGACGGTGATACGCCCCAACAGTTTTGAATGTTCATCAACCACCGCTACAGAAATGAGATCGCGCCGTTGGAACAATAGTGCTACATCATGATCACTCGCATCAGCTTTTACCCAGTCCATAGCTTCTTGCATAACATCAGCGACCAGAGTATCCGGATGTTCGGATACTGTGTCTGCAAGGGTTAGCTTGCCAAGGTAAGTACCGTGTTCATCCGTTACCATCAAAGCATCTGTATGCGTCGGCAATGGCTTTAAACGACGTAGATATCGTAATACTACAGCGAGTGTTACATCTGTGCGCACGCTGATGACATCAGTGCTCATTAATCGGCCAGCGGTATCCTCTGCAAAAGAGAGTGCTGTTTCCAGGCGTTGGCGACGATCAATGTCGAGTGATTCGAGTACGGTCTCACTGATGTCATCGGGCAGTTCAACCATGACATCAACAAGGTCTTCCACATTCATGGATTCTGTGGCGGCGACTACATCGGCGTTATCCATTTTACCAATGATGCTGCCCCGCACTTCTTCGCCTAGATATGTGAGGATTTCACCCTCAATTTCTTTGGGTATTAGTAGCCAAAGACGTTGACGTAATTCGGGCGGTAATGATTCCAGAAGACAAGAAATCTCAGCCGCATGCAGGAGCTCAAGTTGGGCTCTAACCGCTACATCATTATCGGCTTTTAAATTGCCGATAATGTAATCTACCTGATTGAGCTCATCAGGCTCTTCTATATTTGTGGTAACCGGCACCATGATTTTTAGCTATTCCTCTAATGTCCAATCTATAAATAAGCCAGAATATTTCAGAGTTGAGTATGACTCTTTTGCAAGTTAGTTTGTTGTAAAAAATTAAATTTTTCAGTTAATTTCAACGAATCGACAAGAATCAATGAGGGCGGTCCAGGCTTTTTATCGCAGACAAATCGCGTTCACGGTTTGCCAGGTCAGTCATTGCTTTACTGGGCACTTTGGGCGGCATTTTTTATCATCACTTTTTGTAATTGTTACCATCGTTTTTATTCGTTTGTCTTGTCTGATTTTTACCTGTAAATAGCGTTTTGAAATAAGCGTAACAGGGGCCGTTGGCCACCAGATGTTTATTTTTTCATTATTATTTTTTTGTGGAGAGCAAAAACGATGTTATACCCTGCAAGTTTTGGAAGTGACCCTTTATTTCCGAAATCAACTGACTTTGAAGTGGTGTATAAAGATGAAATGACGGGTCATGGTGTTATCTGTTATCGCGCTTTCAAACGTGGCGAGATCATTGCCCGTATGTGCGGCCAGGTAATCACTGACATTCGGCAGCACACGCTGCAAATATCACCCGATAAACATTTGTACGATACCTATTTTTCGGGATTTTTCCTGCATTCCTGCTCGCCTAATATATCTCTGGACATGGAGAAGATGACGGTGACGGCGCTGAAGAATATTAAGGCTAATACTTATCTGTATATGGATTATGCTGAAACCGAAGATCATTTATTCAAGCAGTTCCCCTGCTCCTGTGGCGCAAAGAACTGTCGTGGCTGGGTGGGTGGAAAATACGACATGATTCCTGATACGGCGGAAGCTCAGGAACCGATGGCGAATGTTGCTTAAGTGTAATGACAAAATTTGATCCTAATGCCTGGTGGCAAAGAGATGATCTTTGTTACCGGGATAATCAACTGTCATTTGCCGGACGTGACGTTCAGCAATTGGCGCATCAGTTCGGTACGCCCAGCTTTGTCTATTCCGCCAGTCGGCTTGAGGCGAATTTGAAACGGATTCGGCAGGCACTGGATGCCGCCGGGCTTGCCGGGCGTTCGTCTATTTTTTATGCGATGAAGGCCAACCGATTTGCACCCCTGTTGCAGTTCTTTAAACAAACGGGTCTGTGCGGTATCGATGCCTGTTCACCGAATGAGGTCAGGCATGCGCTCAGCTGTGGTTTTTCGCCGTCAGAAATATCGTTTACCGCGACCAGTTTGTCGAAAAAAGATTTTTCTGAACTGTCACAATATAAAGGTATGTTTATGGACTGTGATTCGCTGCACGCGATTCGTAGTTGGGGCGAGCTTAATCGTAACAGTGAAATTGGCATTCGCATTAACCCTGGCGTGGGTATTGGCCGTGCCTGCAACGATAAATTACATTACTCGGGTTGCACGACGACCAAGTTCGGTATTTATCGTGAGCAGTTTGAACAGGCACTGGAACTCGCCGCTGAGTATGGCCTGACTGTGCGCAAAATTCATTTTCACACTGGCTGTGGATATCTGAACGCAGAGCTGGATCAGCTTGATCATGTGATTGGCGAATGCATGAAGTTTGTTGATGCGGCAGCCGATGTGAGACGGGTGAATATTGGTGGTGGTCTCGGTGTGGCACATCTGGCGGATGATCAGGCGCTCGATTTTGATCGCTGGTCGGCGGTGTTGAATAAACATTTTGCGCAGCGTGACCTGCACATCGAAGTTGAACCGGGGGATTATATCTGCAAGGATGCCGGGCTTTTATTGCTCGGTAAAACCTTTGTTGAACAAAAACGCGATACCCTGTTTGTGGGTGTCGATGCCGGTTTTAATATCGCGCCGGAACCGGCTTATTATGGCCTGCCTTTTCAGCCTGTGCCGTTGTTTATCGACGATCTGCCGTTAAGCATGATGACGGTGGTGGGAAATATTAATGAGGCGCTGGATGTCTGGTACGAAAATGCCCTGCTTCCTGAACTCGACAAACACGATTATCTTGCCTTGATCAATGCCGGTGCCTATTCATCCTCGATGGCTTCAAACCACTGCATGCGCGGTGAATTCAGTGAATTTCTATTGCTGTGATTCAACGACGGTGCCGGTCGCCGGTGTTGCAGTAAATAACACCTGTGCCACGGCGATGCGTTCATACAATTTAATCTTCCGGCTGTAAGGTGCCCAGTTAACCAGGAAAATGGCCAGGCCATTCCACATGGCAACCCAGGCGGCGACGGTTAAACCTTCTGCAAACACTTTGGCTGTGACTGTGGCGTTTTCGGTTAGTTGCTGATTTACCCAGACGGCAAGAAATAATATGGCCAGACCAATGACGAAAAAAATCAACGAGGTACGCATGTTCCTGGCCAGCTCTCTCATTTCAACGGTTTTTAAATACAGAAAATAGCTGTTGATGCTGGTGCTGATGCGTGTCTTCGTCACATCATCCGGCGGTATGCTCAGGTTAAAGCGGATAGTGAATGGTTCCTGTTCCAGCTCGCTGGCTGAATCTGCCAGATAATCAGCCAGATCCTGGTCGAGTTCTTTTCTGACGTAGGGCGCCAGCTTGTCGAAGTCGTTGTACAGATCGCTGACTTTGCCAGCATTGATATCAATAATATACAGGCCGTCCTCGGTGCGGGGATAACGTTCTAGTATTGTTGATTTCATGAGATTACCTTTTGTTTAGTTACAGCAATCAAATTTAATAAGCGGCCAGGTCCTATTGTTTGATATAAAGATTAAGCCCCGCCTGGTCTATGGCATCACTAAACAACAAACGAATTCTTTTAGCATTTTCCATGAGCAACGCTTCATCAAGTAATTTCTTCGCCTGCTTCTGAGTAAAGGATCGTAAAACCAGTTTCACTCTTAATAAGCTGCCTGCACTCATACTTAAACTATCAACACCCATACCTATCAGCGCCAGAGCAGAAACTGGATCGCCTGCCATCTCACCGCAGACACTGATGGTTTTATTATGTTTGTGCGCAACTGTGACAACATGCTGAATCGCATTTATCACTGACGGGTGTAAGCAGCTGTATAAATCAGCGACCTGTTTGTTGTTTCTGTCGACGGCCAGTAAATACTGCGTTAAATCGTTGCTGCCTATCGAAAAGAAATCGACACGTTTGGCCAGCGCATCCATCTGGTAAACGGCTGACGGTACTTCTACCATAACGCCAATAACGGGGTAGGGAACATCTATGCCTTCATTGCTCAGTTCTTCGTGCGCTTTTTTAATTAGCACGATGGCTTCATCGACTTCGCGAACGTCGCTGATCATCGGCAGCATCAGGCGAAGATTGTTATCGAATTTGTTCGATTTTAATATGGCTCGAATTTGTGTCAGAAATATTTCCGGATGATCGAGCATGATACGAATGCCGCGCCAGCCCAGGAAAGGGTTGTCTTCGACAACGGGGAAATAGGGTAGTGCTTTATCACCACCAATATCCAGTGTACGAAAGGTTACTGGACGGGGTGAAAATCTTTTCAGTACCTGTTGATAGATTTTCGCTTGTTCGTCTTCACCGGGAAAACCATCGCGTATCAGAAAAGGGATTTCTGTTCGATACAGGCCGACGCCTTCGGCACCACTTTTTAATGAGGGTGAAATATCTTCTAATAAACCGGTGTTGACGTGTAGGGGAATTTGAACGCCGTCGAGCGTTTCGGATGGTTTGTCAATCAGCTCATTCAGTTCTGCGTTGCGTGATTTCTCATCACGGATTAAACGATTGAATTCTTTGATAATCGCGGCTGTGGGTTTGACATGTATCTGACCGTTGTAACCATCGACGATTATTTTTTGGCCCTTAATTTTGTTGACGGGGAAGTCATCGACACCCATGATTGAGGGTATGCCTAATGCATTGGACAGTATGGCAACATGCGATGAGGCTGAACCTTTGGATGAAATAATGGCGACCAGATGTTTTAGCGGAACCTCGGAAAATTGCGAGACGCTGACTTCTTCGCCGACCAGTACTACGGGTCCTGTCACTGGCTGACTACTGGTCTGTTGTTTCTGTAAATACATCAAAATGCGTCGGCCTAAATCTTTGATATCGGCGGCGCGTTCGCGTAAATAAGCATCTTCCATGGCGTTGAATTGTTTGACGTGATCATCGATGGTTTCACGTAGTGCTGCCTGCACCCATTGGCCTGCTTTTATTCGGTCGATGCAGGCATCTAACAGGGTGTCACTTTTTAGCATCAGGCAAAAGGCATCAAACAGCCCCAGTTCTTCATCAGAGATAGTGCCAGCCATAAGTTGAGAGAGCTCTTTGAATTCCTGTTCAACATTGTTGACGGCATCCATGAAGGCATTGATCTGATCTTCTACTTCATCTTCCGCAATGGCGTTATCAGGTACGGCAGACAGACTTGCGGGCGGGAAAACCACCAGAGCTTCACCAATAGCAATGCCCGGTGAACCGCTTAAGCCACTCATGACAAATGAAGTGTGATCATCTTCTTCAAGCAGGTTGGTTAATTCACCTGCTTTTTTGGCGTGAGAAATGGCACCGGCCAGCTGGGCCGCCAGCGTGACTAAAAAGGTTTCGTCATTGGCAGAAAAGCGTCTTTGCTGGGTTTGCCGTACCACCAGTACGCCAAGCGCACGGCGGTGTTGAATGATGGGTACACCCAGGAATCCATGAAATGAAGCCTCATCGGTTTCAGTGACAAAGCGATAATTGGGGTGTGTCTGGGCATTCTTGATATTAACGGCTTCAGTCTGGTTTAGAACCACACCGATTAGACCTTCGTCCAGATTAAATTTTAACTTGCCAACCGCCTTCTGGTTATAACCATCGGTGGCCATTAATACTAATTGATCGGCTTTATCATCACGAAAATAGACGGATACGGCATCTGCATGCAAAACCTGTTTGGTGCGCTGGACAATGATATTCAGAGCCTGTTGCAATTCAGAAGCATCATTAACATCCTGAATAATGTTTCTCAGAGTATCGAATATTTTATTAGTCATAAATCATTGTGCCAAAGCTAGTTCGTATCAATATATTATTTGTATCATAGCAGCAATAAAAAGCCCCGGTATAAACCGGGGCTTAACAACCACCATATAAAATATGGTTAAGGTTTTATGAAACTAGTCTGTAGATTGTGGTACTTCAGATGTTGTCGCATAGCTATCAATGCACTCTGTTATATATTCTCCTTTCTCTACGGCATCTTCTATGCCAGCCAGCTCTGCCTGTTCATTGCAATAAGCTGCGATGTTGTTAGCTTCGTTGTCCGTTTCGGTGGCATAAGCTGTGCCAAATGCTGTACTCAAAGATAAAATTGCCAGTAATGCCAAAAATTTCATATACCTTACTCCAGTTAATAATAGTTACATTTTCCTCTGCCTTGCACTAGTTTAGTGGGCAGATGCGGTGTTTTAGGGCATTATTTATTTTTAGTAAAGATAATAATATTGCATGTCACAACCATCTTTTTCGATTAACATCGAAGCCTGTGTATTCATTAAGAATGCATAATAAACACGCATTTAATTTATAGAGTTGACTGGTCAATGGACATAGCATTACTAAAATCTTTTCTCGAAGTCCACCGTTCAAAACATTTTGGACGTGCCGCCAAAAATCTTTTTATTAGCCAGTCGGCGGTTAGCGCCAGAATAAAGCAGCTCGAAGATGAACTGGGCGTGCGCTTATTTACCCGCGACCGTAATAATATTGAACTCACTACGGCGGGGAAAAAATTCCTTATCTATGCAGAAAATATCCTTAATACCTGGAATAAGGCCAGGCAGGAAATTGCCGTGCCCGAAGGCATTGAGACTTTGTTGAGCGTTGCCGCCTTGTCCAGTATTTGGGATATATTCCTGGATGACTGGCTCAGCTGGGTTCATAACGCTAATGCGACAACGGCGCTGCAAGCCTCAGTAATGAGGTCGGACTCGCTAATGCGTAGTCTTCTTGATGGAACGCTGGATCTGGGTTTTGTCTTTGATCCACCAAAAACACCACAACTGCTGGTTAAAGAGCTGGTTCCTGTTCCCTTAATTATGGTTTCGACAGAGGTCGGTATCAGTGCTGAATCTGCGGTCAACGAAAATTATATTTTTGTTGACTGGGGAACATCTTTTGGCATGATTCACGCTGGACAGTACCCGGAAATGCCGCCACCGACGTTAAGGGCAAGTGTAGGTCGAATTGCACTCAATTTTATGAAAAATTGTCATGGCTCCGCCTACCTACCCGAAGCCATGGTGACCGATCAATTGGGCTCAAGCCTGTTTAGAGTTGAGGATGCACCTATTATTCAAAAAGAGGCTTATGCGCTATATTCACAGACTAGCAGTAAGAAAGAAGCCATTGAAAAGGTATTGATCTGGTTTGATAATAGCTAATCCAGGTCGTAGTAGTCGCCACTGAGCAAGCGTTCGAGTGCTTTATCTTCCCTTAATTGTTCGACTCGACGTCGCGCATCAGCCTGGGTCTTTGCGTTAGTATCTTTGTTTTCTATTTCTACTTCGTCATCTAGCATTTCATCATTATCCGTATCCGTATCATCGAAAGCATCGTCATCGTCAATGTCTTCAGCCATAAAATTAATCTCGCAAATCAAAACGTACTTGAACAGTATTAGCGGTGTGTAATATTGATCGGGTGGCTTAATCTGTAAAGATAATAATGTTGATCGTGACGATTAATATTATTAATCAATACCTGAGGCGCACGGGCTCGATAAAGCACTTACCGATAAAAGCATCTCTTATCAAAACCTTATAATCCATGTCCGTTGAATGAAGCCTGAAACCACGTTTTTCAAGTAGTTCATTCATCTTTTCAGAAGTGGGCGAACAACGTGCATAGATTTCTGAATGTTGATAGCGTGAAAGCAAATCATCAATAATATAGCTGCCATAACCCCGATTCTGGAATTGTCTGGCGACAGAAACCGCGTAGATTTCAGAGCTGTCATCATTCAGAAAGGCTGCACTCATAATCGAGATAGCAATGCGTTTGTTTTGCAGTGTATATACCGATGCCAGTGCATAGCGTCGATCAAGTAAGCGTTGATGACTAATCACGTATTGAATTTCTTGTTTCATCTGCCGAACCACTTCAGGGTTCTCGGCATTAAATGAGTAATGTCCTTTCCGGGCACCATAAAGAAGGCAGCTATAGATAAAGCTAAGATCGGTAATATTGGCTGTTCGTTGTACTGGTTGCATGGTGTTTCTGGTTATTATGCGGCGTTCTCATGCTAGTAAAAGCCTGATATTGAGTCTATCGATATAAAATGATCGTCACCATTAAAGTATTAGATCGTCATGTTTTTGCAGAAAAAACAATTGCTTATGCATGATAATGAGAGGGTGATTTTCACTGAATACAGGCTATTCAATAATGCTTGCTTTTTTTTCAACTGGGACTAAAATTCCCGCCTCAAAAATTATACCTAGAGTATTTATGATTCCCGAAATGTAGCGTTGTTTTCAGACTGTAAAAGGTGGGTGAGCAACGCGTTAGTAAGCTGTTAACCTGTCTTTATAGAGGAGACGACGAATGCATATAGCCACACCTGCTGCGGTGGAACTGGAAGTTCCCACAGTGAAAGTGGGCCGTTGGAACGATCAAAATGATGTTCTGGCGGCCCAACAAAACCAACTTCAAAATCAACCGGACGATGAAGCCAAAGACCACTTTATTGAGCGCAATGGCGTTGAATTTGCTGGTACCCATTTGCTGTTAGATCTCTATGGTGCGGATCATCTTGATGATATCGCCCGTATCGAACAGGCCATGCGTGACATCGTCAGCGCCTGTGGCGCAACCCTGCTGCACATCCATCTGCACCACTTTAGCCCTAGCGGTGGTGTCTCTGGCGTGGCGGTATTATCTGAATCTCATATTAGTGTACACACCTGGCCAGAGCGCGATTACGCCGCTTTTGATGTCTTTATGTGTGGCGATGCTCAGCCAGAAAATGCCGTGCCCGTATTGAAGCGTGCCTTTTTCCCGCACCGCATTGAAGTTTGTGAAGAGCTACGCGGTCGTGTTGCCAAGTGAAAACTTATAGCGAAACGCTTTATGATTCCTACGGCCAGGAATTCGCTGTTGATAAGGTTTATTTTGAAAATAAAACCGATCACCAGCACCTGATCATTTTTGAAAATGCCAAGTTCGGTCGCGTCATGGCGCTGGACGGTATTATTCAAACCACCGAAGCTGATGAATTTATTTACCATGAAATGCTCACCCATGTGCCCTTGATGGCACATGGCAAGGTAAAACGTGTATTGATTATTGGCGGCGGTGACGGCGGCATGTTACGTGAAGTTTGCAAACACGACTCCGTAGAACATATCACCCAGGTCGAGATCGATGCTCAGGTGGTAGAGATGTGCAAAGAGTATCTGCCTAATCACAGTGCTGGTGCTTACGATGACCCGCGCGTTAATATCGTGATCGATGACGGCATCAATTTTGTGCGTGAATGTAAAGATCGCTTTGATGTGATCATTTCCGACAGTACCGATCCGATTGGACCGGGTGATGTTTTGTTTACCTCAGTTTTTTATGAAAACTGCAAACGCTGTTTAAATGAAGGCGGCATACTGGTGACACAAAATGGTGTTGCCTATATGCAGCTGGATGAAGTCACCACCACAGCAAAACGCCTGCAGCCATACTTTGCCGATCGATCATTTTACTGTGCAGCTGTACCTACCTATATTGGTGGTGTCATGACTTTTGCATGGGCGAGTGATGATCTGGCCTTGCGTGGTTTGAGTACAGAAACTATTGCAGAAAGATTTGCAGTGGCAAATATTAAATGTCGTTATTATAATCCCGCTATCCATACGGCAAGCTTTGCATTGCCGCAGTATATTCTGGATGCATTGGCAGAAAACGCTTAGTAGAGGTCAAGGCGATGAATCATTTAACCGTTGAATCGACAGACAAAGCTGAATTCTATCAACAGATGGCACAGCAACATGGCACGCCCCTGCTGATACTCGACTGTGATCAACTGGTTAAGCAGTTCAATGTTCTGACCGAAGCCCTGCCAGGCGTTGAGCTTTATTATGCGATCAAGGCGTTGCCACATCCGGCGGCAATCCAGACACTGGATGTGCTGGGTGCAGGTTTTGATATCGCCAGCAGTGGCGAAATCGAATTAATAAGAGAGCAGGGAGCCTCTGCACGACACACCATCCACACGCACCCGATCAAACGCGATAGCGATATTCGCGATGCGCTGCGTTTTGGCTGCACGACTTTTGTCGTTGATAATATCTGGGAGCTGGAGAAATTCGTCGAATACCGTCATCGTGTTGGTTTGTTAGTGCGCGTTAGCTTCCCAAATCCAAATACAAAGATTGATTTGTCACGCAAGTTCGGTTGCCGTGAAGATGAAGTCTCTATGCTGATACAGAAAGCGCAGTCATTAGGGCTGCATGTTAAAGGCCTGTCTTTTCATGCCGGTTCACAGTGCCCCGATTCAAGAAATCATGTTCATGCCGTCGAGCAGTGCGCAAAAATTATTGATGATGTTTATCAAAACTCGGGCAAGTTGTTATCGGTTCTGGATATCGGTGGGGGGTTTCCGGTTGAGTATATCGAGTCGGTTATGGATATTGAATCTTTCTGCGCGCCTATCCGATTGGCATTAAAAAACCTGCCCGATCATCTGCAGATTATTGCCGAACCCGGTCGATATTTATGCGCACCGGCGATGACCTCTGTGTCCAGTGTCATGGGTAAAGCCAAACGTGGTGATACCTGCTGGTATTATCTGGATGATGGCGTTTACGGTTCCTACTCAGGTCAGTTGTTTGACCATGTCACTTACCCCTTAACTCTTTATAGTGACATTAAAGAAAATGAAATGGCTGTATTGGCTGGGCCGACTTGTGACAGCATCGATGTGATCGCAGAACAAGTTAGTATTTCACCCTTATCGATTGGCGATTTAGTGGTTGGCCATCAAATGGGGGCCTATACCTCAGCGACTTCAACGAATTTTAATTTGTTTGATAAAGCGAAGATTGTGGTGATTAATCAGGCGGTTAAAACTGTAAAAAACGTGCTGCAGTTTGGTAAGAATTGAATCGTCACAGCCCGTGTCAGATTAAATAGATAAAAATTAGAGTGAAATCAAAAAAGCCGGAGAAAGATTTCGAGTTTCTAATATAAAGAAACTTGAAATCTACTCCGGCATTTTTCTAGTAGAAAAGGCGATTATTATTGTGCTGGTTCAGCCGCTGGTTCAGCCGCTGGTTCAGCCGCTGGTTCAGCCGCTGGTTCAGGAGCGCTTACTGGTGCGTCTGCTGTGGCTTCATTACAAATCCATCCCCAGGCAGCCAGTTTGGCAATAAAACCTTCTGCTTTTTCTGTACAGTAGGCGGTGTCATTTTCCGCACTCCAAAGAGTCTTCATTGGTACACCTTCAGTCTCTTTGGTGTAGTTTACTGCGCAAGCTGTTGAACCTGCTTCAGATTCAATACTAACTGTTCTGATTAATTCATTATGAGTACAGCTCCATGTATTAGCGAGAGCACTTACTGGTGCTACCATTACAGCAATAGCAATACATCGTAAAATAAAATTCATGTGATATGGCCTCTGTTTGAAATTGTAATTTTGCAGACTAGCAGAAATACAGAAAGCTGGATAGTGTACGTGTGATTTATATATTTACGGTATATCTGATAAAATTGCTGTTTCTACCGCTACTTAAAAATGACTCATGAAACTATGGAACTCACCGCTCGCGAATTGTTAAGCCATCTATTCCAGACTGCTATCGATGAAGTTGATGGACGGCTACGAGTACAAACGTGGTGTCTTGAGAATAATGCCAAATTCGATCATTGCATCGCTATCGGCAAAGCGGCTCCCGCTATGTTGCAAGGCGCATTAGATCATTATAAAAATCTCAAACAGGCATTATTGATTTGTCCGCCCGGACAATGTTCACGTTCCATCCGAAAAGATAAACGTATCAATATCATCGCGTCATCGCATCCGGTGCCGGATCAATCCAGTCTTGATGCCGGTGAAGCTTTATTGCATTTTCTTGCGGGCATTCCACAGGGTGAAAAATTACTGGTGCTGATATCCGGTGGTACGTCGAGTCTGGTTGAGGTGATGGTTGAGGGTTTGTCACTGGATCAATTGCAGCAGATTAATCGGCATCTGCTGGCCTCGGGGAAAAATATTCAGCAGATGAATGCCTGGCGTAAGCAATTCTCGCGTATTAAAGGAGGAGGTCTACTCGCGCATGTGCAGGCAGAACACTGTACGCAATTGTTGATTTCGGATGTGCAAAATGATGATGCTTCGGTGATTGGTTCTGGTTTGTTAGTCGCTAATAATGACGCACCAGATGAAGATCCTTTTCTGCATGGGTTACTCAATACAGTAAAAACTAGGAGGCATCATTGTTCGGATGTTATTGAATCTCATATTATCGCCACACAAAAACAGGCGATGCAGGCCGCCTATGATGAGGCTACAAATATGGACGTGGACTGTTATCTGTATGATGAGTTTTTATCTGGTGAGGCAGAAGAACAGGGTGTCAGGATTGCACAGTGGTTGCTGACTGCGCCAGCGGGTGTGCATATCTGGGGCGGCGAAACTACGGTAACTTTGCCCGAAAATCCCGGCACCGGTGGCCGTAACCAGCAGTTTGCATTAGCTGCCGCCCAGACACTGGATGGCTACAATGATATTTCATTATTGGCAGCAGGCACGGACGGTATTGATGGTAATACGCCCTGTGCAGGTGCGGTGGTTTACGGTTCGACCATGCAGGCGGCGAAAAAACTGGGTATGGACGTGGCGCAGGCTTTGCAGAAAGCCGATGCGGGTAAAGTGTTAATGGCGACAGAGTACTGGTTACAAACTGGGCCGACTAATACTAATGTGATGGATTTGGTGATTGCTTATAAAAGGTGAATGTTTTTAAAAGTTTACCGTTTACGCCAGTTAATACGCAAGGCTTCCAATACTTTAGTGCTGTATTTTTTAGAGCCATAACTGCCGTTGTATCTCGCCAGTGCGTTGTGTAAATTGTTTTTTTCCATGTCCATATAATATTTCAAAATGGTACAGCCCATGCGCAGGTTGGTATTGATGTTGATCAGGTTGTCATCGGGATGACCGATTTCTTTTAACCAGAAGGGCATGACCTGCATTAATCCCTGTGCGCCTGAACGAGATATGGCGAAGTCATCGAAGTGGCTTTCAACTTCGATAACAGCAAGCACTAGCTCAGGAGTGAGATTGGCGCGGCTGGCTTCGCGGTGAATACCTCGTAATAAAAGTAGACGGTGTTGTTCATCATCGACAAACTTTTGCAGACGCCTGGACATGTCGACCAGCCAGACTTCGGCGTCAAAACGATCTTCAAAGCTGTCTGAGTCTTCAATCGCTTTACTTAATAGTTTGCGCAGCTCTGGGTCGGGCGTGTTTGATTCATTGATGTTAGCCAGTACTGTGTTGCTACACAGCAGGGCTAGTATCAATGTGATTCTAGACGTGAATAAAATCAAAATCGGGCGCATGTGCCTGATTATAGATAATGCTCGTTGATTTATCGCGAAAAAAGGCCGCTAAGATGCACGCTAATTTCGGCAACAGGCATGTCCTGACTTTCTTCATCAGTGCGACCTTTGTATTCCACTACGCCATCGGCCAAACCGCGATCACCAATGACCACTCGATGTGGGATGCCGATGAGGTCGATATCGGCCAGCATGCCACCCAGACGTGCTTTTTGATCGAACAGTAATACTTCCAGTCCGGCCGCAGTGAGTTCGTCATGAAGCTTTATGGCGGCGTCTCGCACTTCATCCGATTTCTGGAGATTAATCGGTGCAATAGCGACATCAAATGGCGCAATACTTTGTGGCCAGATGATGCCGTTGTCATCGTGATTTTGTTCGATGGCGGCGGCAACCACACGGGTGACACCGATGCCATAACAACCCATGGTCATGGTGACGCTTTTGCCATTTTCATTTAACACTGTAGCGTCCATGGATTCGGAATACTTGCCACCGAGCTGAAAGATGTGACCGACTTCGATGCCACGAACAATGTTTAATGTGCCCTGACCATCGGGGCTGGCATCACCTTCAACCACGTTGCGTAAATCAGCGGCGGTCGCTAATGGCAGATCACGTTCCCAGTTAACACCTGTCAGGTGTTTGCCGTTTTCATTAGCGCCACAGATAAAGTCGGCGACCTGTAATGCCGCGTGGTCAGCAATAACCGTGATCTTTAAACCGACGGGACCGATCGAACCGGGTTCGCAGTTGGCTACGGCTTTAACCTGTTGTTCACTGGCGAAACATAAAGGAGATGCAATCATTTCCAGATGCTCAGCTTTAATTTCGTTGAGTTCGTGGTCACCACGCAAGACTAAAGCGACCACACTGTTTTCTTCGCTGCCTTCGACCAGTAAAGTTTTCAGGCATTGTGAAGCATCGATATTCAGGAATTTAGAAACTTCTTCGATGCTGTGTTGGTCGGGTGTATCAATGCTTTGCATTTCAGCGCTGGCCGCCGGGCGAGGTTCTGTGTTCGGCATGGTTTCGGCTTTTTCTACGTTGGCTGCATATTCGCTCTGGTTTGAAACTGCAAGGGCATCTTCACCAGAGTCGGCCAGTACGTGAAATTCATGTGAACCAGTACCACCGATGGAACCACTGTCAGCCATTACCGCACGGAATTTAAGATTCATACGGTTGAAGATGTTGGTATAGGTCTGGTACATCACGTCGTAGGTTTCTTGTAATGATTCCTGATCGATGTGGAATGAATAGGCATCCTTCATCAAAAATTCGCGTGAGCGCATAACACCAAAGCGAGGGCGGACTTCATCGCGAAATTTGGTTTGAATCTGGTAATAATTGATCGGCAGTTGTTTATAACTGCTGAGTTCACGCCTGGCCAGATCAGTAATAATTTCTTCGTGTGTGGGGCCGTAGCAGAACTCACGACCATGACGATCATTGAGGCGCAGCAGTTCAGGTCCGTATTGTTCCCAGCGACCAGACTCCTGCCACAACTCGGCTGGCTGGATTGTTGGCATCAATACTTCGAGGCCACCACTTTTATTCATCTCTTCACGCACGATATTTTCAACCTTACGTAATACGCGCACACCCAGCGGCAGCCAGCTGTATAAACCGGAAGCCAGTCGACGAATAAGACCGGCACGTAACATCAATTGGTGGCTGCTGATTTCGGCGTCGGCAGGGGTCTCTTTAAGGGTAGTAATGCTAAATTTTGATAAGTACATGGATTCGTCTGCTCAACTTGCTATCGTGAGGTCGCATTTTACGAGGGCAGCGGGTGTGAGTACAGCCGCGATTACTTTTTTCTTAATAAATACAGACACTTTTGGTTATATCTTGTTTGTTCTGCTTCCGGGGGGGGGCGATACTCTCATCAGGTATACCTGTGCTAAAAAGTTCTACCACCCCATGCCCGCATGTAAATCCTGGCTAGTTATACAATAAGCCTACTTACAGTATTTGCTAATATTGGCTTTGATTGAGTCCAAACGTTGACTGCGTTCTTTGGCGGCAAGTTTTATGACTTTTCCTGTAGAGTCTTTTTCATGGATGGTTTTATTTTTTTCGACGGTTTGTAGGCGTTTTCGCTCATTGGCACAATAGGCGGTTCGTTCTTCGTTGGCTGCCTCCGGATCACCATTATCTTTTAGTTTTACTTCCTTTTCCTGCTTCTCCTCGGGCTTTTCATCTTCGGCATTTTCCTGAGAATAGGGCTCAGATACTTGAAGCTTCATCCTCTCGGCCGACGCATCCTGTGGACGTTGGCTGCCATAATGAACTTTTCCATTGTCATCGGTCCACTTGTAGATGCCTGAACCTATGGCGGGAGAGGCTAATATTAGCGCCAGTGTTAATGTTCCTATTAGATGCCTGAGCAGCAATGATATCTGAGTTGTTTTTTTCATGGTTTTCAGTTCCGTTAGAATGTTACTATAAGGAAAACTTATCACGCCAATATGGCTATATTCTGATTATGGCAGATCGTAGATTAAAAATATTCCATACCGTCGCCCGGTTGCTCAATTTTACCAAAGCCGCCGAAGAGTTGCATATGACTCAGCCCGCTGTGACTTTTCAAATTCGACAACTTGAAGAGCAGTTTAACACTCGTTTATTCGATCGTACGCATAATAAAGTGTCGCTCACAGACGTTGGGCACCAGGTGTTTGAGTATGCGGACAGGATTCTCAAGTTATACGAGGATATGACACGAAGTATTACCGATATGACAGGCGATGTCAGCGGTGGGGTGGCACTGGGTGCGAGTACCACCATTGCTGAATATATGCTGCCACTGATGATTGGTGAGTTCAAGAAAAAATACCCCGATGTCATGATCAGTCTCAAAGAAGCCAATACGGAAGATATCGTTTCCATGGTGGAGAACAATGTGATTGACCTTGGTATTGTTGAAGGTTACGTCAATAATAAAAATCTGGTGGTTGAGGAATGTCGCATGGATCAGCTGGTGGTGATTATGCCGAATAATCACCCGCTTGCCGACAAGACTGAGATTCACGTCAAGGAGATTGTGGCGCATCCCTTTATTGGACGCGAGCATGGTTCTGGTACGCAGGAAGTGATTACCAAATACATTGAACAACATGGTGATCATGATCTACTCGATGTCTGTTTTGAATTGAGTAGTCCCGAGGCTATAAAAGGCGCGGTTGAAGCCGGTATGGGTATTTCTATCGTCTCAAAAGCCACTATTCTTAAAGAATTGCGTCTGAAGTCGCTGACAGCGGTAACTTTATCACCTAAATTGGAAAGGCCTTTTTCTTTCGTACGTCAGCGCTATAAGTTTAAATCACGCGCTGCTGATGAGTTGTTGAGCTTTGCCCAGGACTTCTGTAAGAAAACATAAGTTTGTTTTGATTAATTAGTTTTAAAGTGTGAATGTTTTTATGAGTCGCAATACAAAATCCCTGATTGAAATTTTTGAAACGCTGGATGCAGAACGTCAAGCTAGCTTGTTAGATTTTGCGGAGTTTCTACAATCCAAAGGTGGCCCGGTTGTTAAGGAAGTTGGTGAGCCGATTGAGATTATAAGACCTGATAAAGAGACAGTGGTCGGTGCAATTAAAAGATTGAAACAAACATACCCGATGATAGATAGTATGGCCGTGTTCTCGTCTGCTTCAGAATTGATGACCGAGCATATGGTGAAAGGTAGAGATGCTATTGAAGTGATTGATGAGATGGAGAAAATATTCGAAGATTTTTATTCGAAAATGCTTAAGGATCTACAATGCTAGACCTGATAAAGGTTTGGTACGAGAAACATTTCTCCGACCCTCAGGTTGTTATTCTTGCTTTAGTTATTCTCTCCGGCATTGCCATTATTCTTTTTCTTGGTGATGTTCTGGCACCGGTATTGGCCAGTATTGTTATTGCTTATGTGCTTGAAGGTCTGGTTAAAAAAATATGTCGGCTAGGTGTTCACCGGGCTATCGCTGTAATTACCAGTTTCAGTATTTTTATAATGACAATTGTATTGTTATTGTTTGGTCTGGTGCCGCTAGTTTCCAAGCAACTATCTCAGTTGATCGCCAACCTTCCGGACATGCTTAATAAAGCACAACAGCTGGTGATGACCTTGCCGGAAAAATATCCAATGCTGGGTGCGGGTAATCTCAACGAAATGATAGCCAGCTTTAATTCTGAGCTGGTGAATTTGGGTCAAAAATTAATATCAGTATCACTGGCTTCAGTGATTGATGTATTTACGTTAATGGTTTTTCTCGTCGTAGTGCCATTACTGGTCTTTTTTCTGCTCAAAGATAAACAAAAAATCATGGAATGGATGCAGAGATTTTTACCCGAGGGCGAGGGATTGGCCTATAAAGTTTGGCGAGATGTCGATGTAAAAATGGGTAACTATATTCGTGGTAAGTTGCTGGAGATTTTAATTGTAGGTGTGGCAACCTATATTCCGCTGGCCGTTATGGGTTTGAACTATGCGGCAACACTCAGCTTGTTTGTTGGTTTATCGGTCATTATTCCTTATGTTGGTGCTGTAGCGGTAACTATTCCGGTCGCTCTGGTGGCATGGTTTCAGTGGGGCGCAAGCAGCGAGTTTATGACCCTGATGATTGCCTATCTTGTTGTTCAGTTTCTTGATGGTAATATCTTAGTACCGCTACTTTTTTCTGAAGTGGTCGATATGCACCCGGCTGCAATTATTATTTCAGTGCTCGTATTTGGAGGTCTCTGGGGGGTTTGGGGTGTGTTCTTTGCTATTCCTTTAGCAACGCTTATTCAGTCCGTGTTGAATTCCTGGCCGTCGATGCAGTCGCAAGAAGTTCTTTAGTTATAGGTCAATACTTTCAACCTTGTTTCGGCCACTGTTTTTAGCTTTGTACATGGCATCATCAACGCGTTTTATGAAAGTTTCAGTGGTATCCTCTTCGCTTAAATCCGTGACGCCAAAGCTGGCAGTCAAAGAGTTTATAGTCTTGATTTTGGTTTCTTCAATAACTTTTCTCAGTTTCTCTGCAACCGATGATGCGTTGCCAATATTGACATTAGGCATAAGTATCATAAATTCTTCACCGCCCCAACGCGCAAACATATCCACTTCTCGAATGTTCTCGTTTATTTTTGTCGAGAAAACTTGCAATGCGTTGTCACCGACATCATGGCCGAATGTATCATTAATTTTTTTGAAATGATCGATGTCGCACATGATGATAGATAGGCCGGTTTTGTAGCGTTTGCTGCGTTCAACTTCCGAAGTTAATAGTTCATTGAATTTACGTCGATTGTATATTTCTGTGAGCGGATCGGTGATAGACAGTTCTTCAAGTTCTTTGATGGCGTGACGGCGCTCAGTATTTTCCATTTTTAATTCGGCAATAGTGTGCTCAAGACGGTCGTGATATTTCTTGAGTTCGATAGTCATGTTATGAATGATGGCAAGCAATCGTTCAGTGTAGGCTGAGAAGATTAGAAAAAGCAGTACAACAAATGTACGCATCCAGATTTCTTCACCTCGAGGACTAAAGCAGCTTTGAAGAAAGGTTATACCTTGATCTGAAAATAGCGAATATATAAATGCATCAACAATCCAGAAAATGATGGCGAGTAAAATGCCTAGTACGGTTATTTTATTTTGCATGTTAGCGTTGTCCTAATGCCGTTGTTGCAAGATGACGTCGCTGTAATGTGATCATGATAAGGTTATCCATTTGCTGTATTTTATCCATGATTATAGTCAATGTTGACGTATAAGCGATCCCAGATATTTTGTGGTTTTATCTAGCTAAAGTTCTTTGGCAGCGGCGAGTACTTCTTCTATATGATCTTTTACTTTAACTTTGCGCCACTCCTTCCTGAGTATACCCTTTTCATCGATAAGAAAGGTGCTGCGTTCGATACCAAGTGATTGTTTGCCATACATATTTTTCATTTTAATGACATCGAACTGTGTACAGAGCGCTTCGTCTGTATCTGATAACAAATCAAAATTAAATTTTTGTTTTGTGCAAAAATTTTCGTGGGATTTGATGCTGTCACGTGAGACGCCTAGAATTATAGTGTTCTGCCGGGTAAAGCGACCTTTTGCGTCACGGAAGTCCTGGCCTTCTGTGGTGCAACCGGGGGTGCTGTCTCTGGGGTAGAAATACAATACAACTTTTTTACCTTTGTAGTCGTCCAGACTAATGGTCTTATTGCCGGTTGCTGCAATGCTGAAGTTTTTTACTTTTTTTCCAATACTTGTCATGATTGTATCTCGTGTACTTTGTTAACCAGTAGCAGATATCTTTGCATCCAGATTTAGTTCATCACACATATTTAAAAATTCATCACGTAAACCGGCAATGCTGGTTTCAGTAGTGATTCCGATGGTCATCTGTAATGCAAACATGGGTGTACCTGTATGCGGTGCTGCGTAACGGTCAGTTTCAAGACTGACGATATTAATCTGACGCTCAGAGAAGAAACTGGCCAGTTTGTGTACGATGCCCGGGTAGTCAATAGATATTACTTCTACATCGTAGGGGATAAGCGTTTGTGAAGATGTCGCCGTTTCGGTAGTTTTTACCGTTAGTGCCATTTTTAGAGAATTTTCAGCTTCCTGTTTTTTATCGATAAAGCTGGAAATCGCCTGTTCACTACCGCTGACTAACAGTATTACTGCAAATTCACCACCGAGTAGGCTCATACGGCTGTCTTCGATGTTGAGTTGATGTGTGTACAGGGTGTTGCTCAGTTCATCAACAATTCCTGGGCGGTCTTCACCTAGTGCGGTGATAACAAGTTTTTTGCTCATAGTCTGTGTTCTGTAAATAATGAAAAGAATAAAATCGTGTGAACATCGCAAAGTCTAAACAAGTGTGAGCGGAAAAAACAGTAACTAAGGGCAGGGCTGTTCTATTTATTATCTATTGTCCCAGCTGGATGAGTTCACGATGAATTAAATCAGCATCGTGTAGATTTGATTCCAGTAGGTGGCGCAGGTGCTGGAGACTTTCAACGTCAATATTTATGTATTCTAGACCCCAGCTATCGGCCGCGGTGTGTCTGATTTTGACACGGGCGTTGATTATTACATCATCGCTCAGGAAAAGTGCCATGGCACAAGGATTATTCGGGTTGATATTAATATTTGTGGGTGGCTCCACCAGCATGCCATTGAGAGAAATATCGAGTACGTTGCAGGTCCATTCTTCATTGCCACTTTGCATTAGGATTTCGGCGCTGAAAGGGATACGTGTGTATTTCCGTCGCTCTTTGTCACTATTTATGTACTTTTCGGTATTCATGCTGCTGAGTATAGACATTAAACGCCATTCATCCATGAATCTGGCACGTTATTTATTGAAATTATAGGGAAAAGTTGATTAACTGTGCGCCCTGTTTACGTCTTGGCTAAGACGGTGAAAACGCCCTAAAATTCGAACTGTGTCTTCGGGAGAATTATGTTTCGTGGAAGTATGGTGGCATTGGTTACACCAATGTTGACTGATGAAAGTGTTGATTACGATAGCCTGGCTGCGCTGGTCGAATTTCACGTGGAAAATGGTACCTCAGCGATCATTTCTATGGGAACTACTGGTGAGTCTGCCACTTTGGAGATGCAGGAGCACTGTGAAGTGATCCGTCGCACCATTGATATGGTCAAAGGTCGCATTGCTGTGATTGCCGGAACCGGTGCTAACTCTACCTCAGAAGCAATTCAGTTGACGCAATGTGCGTCTGATGCCGGCGCTGATGCATGTTTACTGGTCACACCTTATTACAACAAACCGACTCAGGAAGGTTTGTATCTGCACCATAAGAAGATTGCTGAGAGCGTCGATATTCCACAAATTCTCTATAACGTGCCAGGTCGAACTGCCTGCGATATGTTGCCGGATACGGTGGCACGTCTTGCCAGTATTCCTAATATCATCGGTATAAAAGAAGCCACAGGTGATTTGAACCGACTGAAAGAAATACAGTCGAAAGTGGCTGATGATTTTGAGATATATAGTGGTGATGACGAAACCGGCACTGAATTTATGCTGCAAGGCGGCCATGGTGTGATTTCTGTGACCACCAACGTAGCACCCAAAGCAATGTCAGAAATGTGTGCAGCGGCACTTTCGGGTGACCGTGAAACCGCTGAGTTAATCAACAGGCCACTGCAAGGTTTGCATAAGAATTTGTTTCTTGAGGCAAACCCTATCCCGGTTAAATGGGCTTTGGCTGAAATGGGTAAAATACCGGCTGGCATTCGTTTGCCACTGACGCCTTTGAGCGAACAATATCATCAACCTTTACGTGAAGCGATGCAACAAGCTGGAATTCTTTGATGCTTAAACAAATTTACTTTGCAGCCATGGCTGCACTGCTGGTAGCTGGTGGATGTAGTTCTGATGGTAAAGAGCGTCGTCAGGCTTATATAGATGCCGATTACTACACACGTTTGGAGTTACCACCAGATCTCACTTCGACAACAGATAAAAACCAGTTGAATGAACCTAAGCCTACGGTTGAAGCTACCAAAAGGTTCAAGCAGGATACAGCGAGCTTAGGTGCTGCTGAAACTAAGAATTCAGTGGCAATGGCCAGTAACATCAAAGGTGCTCGTCTGCAAACAGGTGACGGTGTGTTCTGGTTAGAGGTTGATGAAAATGCAGATACATTATGGCCACAGTTGAGTGCATTCTGGGGACATGAAGGTGTAAAAATTGTGCGCAATGAACCCATGCTGGGTATGGTTGAAACAGATTGGGTTAGTAAGCTGCAGGTTGAAGATGACGCTGGTTTTATTGCAAAGATCTTTACTTCACTTGATCCAGATAAACTGGATAAATTTAGGATGCGTGTAGAACCCGAGCAGCGTGGAAATAAGACAAGAATCTTTATGTCGCATTCCGGTATGGAAAAATCTGTCGAAGGTGATGATGTAAACTGGCGTAGCCGTTGCACCGAAGAAGAGCTGGAACGTGAAATGTTAAATCGTCTGGCCTTGTTTGTTGGTTTAGATGAAGCCGAGTCGGTAAAGGCTTTTAAAAATTATCGTCCTTTTGCTTCACGAGTTAAAGTACCTAAGGATAAAGTTAATACTTTATACATTACCGGTACTATGGATTTTGTCTGGAAACGTTCTTTGCGCGCACTGGATCGCATGAGTATGGATGTTTTGACAAAGGATGCGAAGACTCATCAAATAAAAGTAGCGATTGAAAAACTTAGCAAGGAAGAAACAAGTGGAGAACGTGATGAAATCGCGGAATCGAGCTGGTTGATGCAATGGTTAACAGATTCAGGTGAAGCCTACTCTGAGAATGAAAATAGAAAATTTACACTCAAGTTAAAGCCTGAGGATGGTGTAGTACGTCTGGATATACTTCGTCCAGATGGTCAGCCGGCTGAGAGTGTTTTGGCAGAGCAGTTCAGAAAGAGTTTGGCGATAGAGTTTCAGTAGGTATATGTTGTTCAAGTAACTGTTGGAACTTGTCAACCATGTCTGATTTATTTAGGCAACCAAGAATTTTTAAGTTATCTGCATGGCCTAATTTTTCTGCCGAGTTTAGTAAATCAATACCACGGCCGCTAATTAGAATTAGTGCTGGCGGGTTTTCCATTTTGGCTAGTTTCTTCATCACTTCAATGCCATCTTCTTCAGGGATAAGTAAGTCAAGCACCAGAATTGAGCCCGTTTCAAATGAGCTGATCTGCCTGAAAAAATATTTAGCTCGAGTAAAACTTTCAGTAATTAGGCCAAGTGATTTTGTTATTTCAGCAAGCAGTGCCAGTATTGCAGGATCATCATCAATTAAGTAAATAGTTGGTTTCATAGGATGTTTTTCTTGATTTTTAGAAAATGTACTGCATCAGTCAAAACTGAGTAATACGCCCGTCAATATATCAGATTAATTTACTTAAATGTTTAGTAGTTCGGCTATTTTTAACAGTAACTTATTAGAATCAATGGGTTTGTTGAAATAAGGAATATTGAGTCCTATAGCTGTATTGACATTAATCTTATCGCTGTAACCAGAACATATAATTACAGGTAATTCAGGTCGAATCTCCCTTATCGCAGCGATTAACTCAGTCCCCATCATTTTTGGCATTGTCTGGTCAGTAATCAGCATTGAAAAACGGTCAGGATTTTGTTTGAAAAGTGCGAGCGCTTTACCACTATCAGTCATTGAGCAGGGTTGGTAGTTATGTGTTTCCAGTAGCGTTGATATATATTCCGCTAATATAGCTTCATCATCAACGACCAAAATTTCTGAACCATTGCCCCTGGACATTTTAGCTGGCTCCTGTATTGAATCGGAGAGTTGGTTACCCGCTTCAAGCGCGGGTGCAAAGAGTATGCATATAGTTGTTCCTTCGTTTATGGCCGTGTCTAGCAGAATATGTCCACCATGATTTTCAACGATGCGGTAAATCACTGAGAGTCCCATGCCCGTACCTTCTCCTACCTCTTTAGTGGTAAAGAAGGGGTCGAAAATATTGTTAATAATATCGGTATCAATACCAGAACCTGTATCACTAATACATAGCTCAATCCAGTCTCCCTTGACGGGTTTATGTGAGATGGGGGATTTTGTATTTAGGTTGTGAGCCCAACCAAGTTGTATGGTTAGCTGCCCAATACCATTCATAGCATCACGTGCATTGATCACGAGATTCATTAGAATCTGATGTAGCTGGGAGGGGTTTATCAGGACAGGGGGTAAATCTAATTCGATCTTAGTTTTAATTTCAATAGTGCTGGGCAAAGTAGATCTCAGCATTTTGATATCTTCTTTGATAATAGGCGCTAATTCAATGGTTATGTCCTGTGTGAAGCCAATACGGCTGAAGTCGAGCATCTGTTCGACTAGTTTGGCTGCACGTATACCTGCCTGCTGGATATGACGTACATATTCCGCAGGTTTGTCTTCATCATGGGTGAAGTATCTATCCAGTGTCAGTTTGGCAAAGCCATTGATTATACCCAGCAGGTTGTTAAAGTCGTGAGCAATACCTCCCGTTAACAAACCCAAAGACTCCATTTTTTGTGCCTGCTGCAATTCATTTTGCATACGCATGTGTTCTACCTGTGCTGACCTTGATTCGGTAATGTCATAACCCATGGCTACTATATGGCTAACTTTTCCTGTCTCATCGTATAACACTGAATTATGCCAGTGGAGAAGACGCCTACTACCATCGCGGGTTAACCACTCATTTTCATATTCATCAGCAATATCGATTTTGCCATTACGTAGATTTTCAAAGACATTTTTTACCCCGGCCTGCTGCTCCTCGGGAATGACTGTTTCCCAAACAGTCTTGCCAATGATTTCTTCACTTTTATAACCGGTTAGTTGTTCAGCGGCATGATTGAATTGTGTAAATCGTCCTTCAAGATCAATAACTGCAATAGTGTTCCCTGCGGAATTAATGAGTGAACGGTAGCGACTCTCACTTTTTTTCAGGGCCTCTTCAGCTTTATGTCGTATCTCTATTTCTTTACGCAGTCGGTGATTCCATAGGAGGATAAGCAGCAATATTAAAAGCAGGCCAACACCCACCAGTATAGTGATGGTGTAATCTGTTTTTTCAACATATCTATTCTTAATCCAGTGTTGCATGATGTTTTGGGATTCATTGCTGGAGATAGATTTTAGGGTTTTGTTAATAATCGAATGCAGAACGGGCTGATCATTTGCCACGAACAGGGTTAGATTCATTATCACTGAGGTTTTGCCAACGACTTTAATATTGTTCAGTCCCATATCAGCAATGTTGTAACTGGCCAGCGCCATGGTTGCAAGTAGTGCATCAGACCGTCCCTGAGAAACGGCTTCCAAACCTTGCTCAATATTTTCAACTTCAAAAAATTCAAAATCCGGGTATTGTGAATAAATATCAGCGGTATAAGCATAGTCTTTAATGATGACGATTTTTTTATTCCTGATTTCATCGAGATTCTCAACATAGTTATGTTGCGAGTTCATAATGATAACGACTGGGTTGTGGATAAAGGGCTCAACCGGAGTGAACTGTTTCTTTAGGAACGTGTCGGCTGAATTACTGGTAATGACAGAGGCTTTACCTTCCTCTATCATTTTATGAGGGGCTTCACGACCGGGGACAGGTACCGGATTAAATTTTAGTCCAGTTATCTTTTCAATCAGCTTCAGGTGATCAGCAATAATACCAATATAGGAGCTATCGGCATCGAATGCCTCATAGGGCAGCCAGTTTTGATCACCGATAAAGGCAACTTCTGGATGAAGTTGGATCCACTGCTTTTCGGCATCAGTAAGATAATGTTGGCGTGGAGAAGATTCTAATTTATCCAGCTCAAAAGCGCCTAGCCACTTTTTCTGTAATTGAGCATAAGTGCCATTGCTGACAACACGAGAGAGTCCTTCATTGAGCATGGCGAGTAGGTTTTTGTCGCCTTCGGTAACGGCAAAGCAAAAGTCCTGACGAAAACCAGGTATTCTAGTGCGAATCTCGATATTTTCGAGACCCAGTTGTTTAATCAGTTGTTGTGCTACCAGTTGTTGTATGACTACCGCATCAAGTTGACCATCGCGGAGTAAAAGTAGTGCTTCAGTGTAGTTTTTTGTGGTCACCAAGGATGAAGTTAGGTTCTCACGGCGCATGTATTCATCAGCAACATCCCCGGTCATTACACCAACTTTGCTGCCGCGTAGATCGGTACTATTATCGATGTGATTATTATCTTTTCTTACCACAATGACACCATGCAGACTCAGGTAAGGTACGGTAAAGTCAAACTTTTTTTCTCGTTCCGGTGTTCGACCTACTAACGGTAATACATCACGCTGGTTGTTAGCTAGCTGTTGTTTGATTTCATGCCATGGAAGTACCTCAAAGCTTGTTTCATGATCCATTGCCCGCGTTACAGCATGAAGTAATTCAACGGCAAGACCATCGGCTTGTCCCTGATTATTTTTGAAGGACAGTGGGGGGTAATCTGGTTCCGCAGCAGAATTGAGAGCGTGCTTAGCTGTTGCTGTACCCGAGAAGGTCAGGAGAGTAAAAAAAACCAGGAACCACGTAAAAAAAGCGGTATTGTTTGACTGAGGGAAAAAAGTGCTGCGGACTTGTGTAGCGGGTGTTGTATTAAATTTTCTAGTGAATTTCATCTCTCGACTATAGATGAATAGATATGAGTACTCAATTCAATTAAAAAAATAAAACATTAAAGAGAATGTAGTGGTTTTAGTCGCATCAGGTAGTAGCAGAAACTACTACCTGATTTTTCTGAAAAATCCTGAATAAAGTTATAATTTGCAGCCAGATTGTTTGTCTTTAATACCGATGGCATAGAGTACTTTAGTTGCAGGACAAAACCCGGTGAAACCCATCTGGAATAAATTTGCACCAACAAAGAAGGTAAGCCATAACCAGCTCATATTTGTCAGATTTATTTGTCCTGTCACATGTGCGGCAGTTAGACTGCCCATAATAACCATGCCTGCAAAAATCCCAATAACGCTAAAAACTTTCATTACTTTATCTCCACATTAAATATCTGTTATTTCTATATGTTTTTACCCTGGTGGATAAAATTGATTCTAAGACCGTTTGTCTCTGGTTATCAAAGCGTAAGCCGAATGATTATGAATTGATTCAAAATTTTCAGATTCGACAGTATAAGCCAGAATGCGGTCATCGGCATTCAGCTTCGCAGCTACATCACGAACCATGTCTTCAACAAATTTTGGATTATCATAAGCTCGTTCAGTGACAATTTTTTCATCAGGACGTTTTAGTAAGCCATAGAGTTCGCAGGAGGCTTCTTTTTCTACGATGTCGATGATTTCTTCAATCCAGATAAACTCTTCAGTGCAGACATCAACCGTTACATGTGAGCGCTGATTGTGTGCACCACGGTCTGAAATCTTTTTAGAACAGGGGCAAAGGCTGGTTACGGGAACAACAACTTTTACGTTAACCGTTTTTTTATCATTTTTCTGCTCACCGATCAAGCTTACCTGGTAATCCATCAAGCTTTCTACGCCGGATGCGGGTGCTTTTTTATTGATGAAGTAGTAGAAGGTCATTTCTATATGACCGCATTCGGCATCAAGTCGCTCTGTCATTTCTGCGAGCATGTTCTTGAATGTTTCAACGGTAATTTCCCACGAGTGGTTATTTAAAATTTCCACAAAGCGTGACATGTGCGTGCCCTTGAAATTGTGCGGCAGATCTACGTACATGTTGAAATTGGCGACAGTATGCTGAATTTTTCCTTCGCGATCTTTTACCTGAACGGGATGGCGAATATCCTTGATGCCGACTTTGTCGATGGCGATAGCGCGATGATCATGGCTATTTTGTACATCCTGCATTTTTCCTGCAGTTGTTGGTTTTGCGCTGTTTTTATCGGTCATTTTATACGTTCTCTTCGCTGTATTTTACGCAGGCTCGTTCGGTTTCCCATAAGGTCACGGCGCTGACTTTAATGGTGTCGGTGTTTAATTGTGCCGAAATTTCACGGTATAAATATGCCGCAATATTTTCCGCTGTCGGATTGATTTCGGTAAAGGGTTCCAGTTCATTCAGGTAGCGGTGATCTAGTCTATCGCCGACTTCTCGTGCTACCATTTTCATTTTTTTAAAATCGATGCCCATGCCAACATTATCTAATGCAGTGGCAATGGCTTCCAGCTCAACTTTCCAGTTGTGGCCATGCATACGACTGCAGGCCCCGGGATAGTCGCGTAATGTGTGCGCAGAAGCGAATTCAGTGATAACTTTTAACTGGTAGCGGGCAGACATTATGTTTTTTGGCTTGTTGATAATACTTGAGTAAAACGGTAGGGTATTTTATACGAATTGCCTTATATTGGCAATTGCTGATTAACGCAGTTCAAAATGCTTTGCTTGATGCCTTCAGCATCCAGCCCCCAGTCACTTAATATTTCCTGCTGGCCGCCTTGTTCGACGTATTCATCGGGGAAACCAAGATGCAGGCGGTTGATGTTGATTGATTGTGCGTCCAGATATTCACTAACAGCGCTACCGGCACCACCAGCAATGGCATTTTCCTCGATGGTTACGATTAGCTCGTGATTTTTGGCAATCTGGTTAATCGTCTTTTCATCCAACGGTTTCACAAAGCGCATGTTTACCAGTGTGGCATTTAATTCATCGGCAACGGTAGCAGCTGCTGCCAATAGTGGGCCAAAAACCAGCAGGGCTATTTTTTCACCCTGACGGCAAATCTGAGCTTTGCCAAAATCGACAGCTTTCAAGGTCTTAGCCGGGATTTTTCCAGTACCACTACCGCGAGGGTAACGCACGGCCGCCGGTCCATCATGAAGGAAACCAGTGGTGAGCATGGCCCGAGCCTCGATTTCATCGGATGGCGTCATGATGACCATATTGGGAATGCAGCGTAAAAAGCTGATGTCGTATGCGCCTGTATGGGTTGGGCCGTCAGCTCCGACGATGCCTGCGCGGTCGATAGCAAACAATACGGGCAGGTTTTGCAGTGCGACATCGTGAATCAGTTGGTCGTAGCCGCGCTGTAAAAAAGTTGAATAAATGGCGACTACCGGTTTCAAACCATCGCAGGCCATACCGGCTGCCAGCGTCACCGCGTGTTGCTCGGCAATACCGACATCAAAATAACGTTTTGGAAATTTCTCCGCAAAATCGACCAGGCCGGAACCTTCTTGCATGGCGGGAGTGATACCGACCAGGCGTTTATCTTCAGTAGCCATATCACAGAGCCAGTCACTGAATACTTGAGTAAAGGTGATAGCAGCAGGTGCTTTGTTACTGGATTCACCGGTAGAAGTATCGAAACTGCCTACGCCGTGATATTTGCCAGGATCATTTTCTGCGGGGAAGTAACCTTTGCCCTTGCGCGTGACCACATGTAAAAAACAGGGGCCTTTGTGCGTGGACAGGTTTTTCAAAACCGGTAGCAGAGCGCTCAGGTCGTGACCATCAACCGGGCCGAAATAATGAAATCCCAGCTCTTCAAATAAAGTGCCTGGTACGATCATGCCTTTGACGTGTTCCTCGGTGAGGCGAGCCATTTCCATAAAACCGGGTATGGGTATATTTTCCAGTACTTTTTTGCCGCCTTCACGTACCGTGGAAAAGAGGTTGCCGGAGAGCACGCGAGTCAGGTGATTGGACAGGCCACCGACATTGGCTGAAATCGACATATCGTTATCATTGAGAATAACTAGCAGATCAGCATCGCTATCACCGGCATGATTCAAAGCTTCAAAGGCCATGCCACCTGATAAAGCGCCATCACCAATAACTGCGATAGATTTTCTGTTTGAGCCAGTTTGTCGTGCAGCGATGCTCATGCCCAGAGCGGCACTGATCGAGGTGCTGGAATGACCGGTGCCAAACGTATCATATTCACTTTCTTCGCGTTTGGGGAAGCCGGCCAGGCCATCTTTCTGACGCAGTGATTTCATCTGTTCACGACGGCCAGTGAGAATTTTGTGGGGATAGGTCTGGTGCCCTACGTCCCAAACGATCCGGTCTTCAGGGGTGTTAAAGATGTAATGCAGGGCAATGGTGAGTTCGATGGTGCCCAGGCCGGCAGATAAATGCCCGCCGGTATTGGAAACACTTTCCAGTAGAAAGCTGCGTAGTTGTTGCGCGAGCGAGGACAGCTGACTTTGCGGCAGTTTGCGTAAGTCTTCAGGTGAGTCGATGGACTCAAGCAGTGCCCAGTGTAGATTTTCGCTCGACATAGTTAAAAATTTCTCTTGATAATGTAATCAGCTATCTGGCGCAGTGTGTTGGCCTTTTCACCCAAAGGTGCAAGATGTTCGATTGCCATATCGTGTTGTTCCTGTGCGCGTTGTTTGGCCGCTTCCAGTCCCAGCAGTGCCGGATAGGTTGGCTTTGCCTGCTGCTGGTCTGAGCCCTGAGGCTTACCCAGAGTTTCAGTATCGCCAATCACATCAAGGATGTCATCCTGTATCTGGAAACATAGGCCAATACACGCAGCATATTGGTCGAGCATATCGAGTTCAGCGTCGGTAATTTCAGGGTTGCACAAGCCGCCCAGTAAAACACTGGCACGTATCAGTGCGCCGGTTTTGAGGCTATGCATGGCTTCCAGTTGTTGCAGCGAAAGATCGCTGCCAACCGCTGCCAGATCAATAGCCTGGCCGCCGGTCATGCCCTGGGCACCGGTAGCTCTGGCCAGCTGTGAAATCATTTTTAAGCGTTGTTCGCTGGATAAATGGGTATCACCACTGCTGAGAATTTCAAACGCCATAGTTTGTAAGGCGTCACCAGCCAGTATTGCCGTGGCTTCATCAAAAGCCTTATGGCAGGTGGCACGGCCTCGACGTAAATCGTCATCATCCATGGCAGGTAAATCATCATGGATGAGGGAAAAAGCATGGATCATTTCAACCGCACAGGCTGCTATGTCTAATTGTTTGTCACTGGAACCAGTTGCGTTACCTGCCGCATAGACAAGAATGGGACGGATACGTTTGCCATCACCTGTCAGTGAGTAATGCATGGCTTCGTCCAGTTTGGGGTCAGGGCAGGGCATGACTTGTAGACAGTTTTCAAGCGCGAGATTAACCCGCTGCTGGTAGTTGTTCATAAAAGACTGTAATTGTTCAGATTGAGACATTAATCGTTCAGATCGAAGTCTTTTTCCAGGATTTTGCCGTTTTTCTCGACCAGTTCCTGCACTTTAAGTTCGGCATTTTGTAGTGCCTGCTGGCATTCCGTGGTCAAACCAATGCCTTTTTCGAAATGTTTTAGGGCGTCTTCCAGGCTTAAATCACCCTGTTCCATCTCTTCAACCAGGGTTTCGAGTTCGGACAGTGATTGCTCAAAATTTATCTTTTTCTTGGCCATGAATGGCGCCTCAAGTATTAATGCAGGGGCGTATTCTAACTGATTGGGGTAATAGCCTCCATATTATGTGACAGGTTATAAAAAAATAGGTATTCTGCATTGCAATCATCATAACTGTAGAATGTGGTGAGTTTGCGAACCGCATCTGCCGAGTGAAATATATTTGTTAGAATTTGGTGTGGATAAGGTTCTGTGATTGATGCGGTTCGTGAAAAAAACTTACCGCATTGATGTGGCCGATTGTTTTAAAGACCATCCAGGTATTGAAGAAGCACGTGAAATTGAAAATCAACTATATGGCCTGGCTGATTGGATAGATAAAGCAGATGTTGATAATGCGCCAGATTTTCCATGGGAAGAACTTGATGAAAAAGGATTGGCATTAACCACTAGACTATCCCAGCCATTAAGTGACACCGCAATCCGGGTTGTTTATCGTTATCACTCCAACAATCCAAAGCACCCTGCTCATAGCCAGTAGGGTGCGATAAACGAATCAATGAGAGAATTAGTTTTATGTAGGTTCGAATTCATTCGAACAAAACAGGGATGTAAGTATGAGTTACTTTGAGTTATGAAAAGGCCGTTTCTCTGAGGTTAACAGAGCTCATTTTATAACCACAAGAAGAAAAAACAAAAAAACAAAAAAACAAAAAACAGGCAAAAACCATGACCGATCCATTCACTCCCTTAAACGATATTGAAATAGAACAACTCGATGAGTTTTTGCTGAATCGGATCAATGATGATGACTACATCGCTGATTCAGATGAAGGCGTGATAAATGTGTCAGAACTAGATGGTTTTTTTACAGCTATTGTCAGCGGCCCGACGATGATTCCTCCTTCACAATGGATGGCTGCATTGTGGGGTGATTATGAGCCTGAATGGAAAGATGAATCTGACTTTAGTGGTGTCTTTTCATTACTGATACGACATATGAATAACATAGTATCTTATTTAATGGAAAATCCTCAGGAATTTGAACCCCTTTTTTTAGAGCATATTACTGAAGATAAAACTTTTACCATTGTTGATGAATGGTGTGAAGGTTATATGCGAGGCGTGATGTTAACCGCTGAGCAGTGGCGTTTAGATAAACCTGAAATAAAAACATACCTTGAGCCGATAATTTCTTTTACTGTAGATAGAGTTGTACAGACACACAATTCCTTTAAGGAACAGGAAGTTGTCAATCTACATAATGCAATTAAGCTTAATGTCCGTGAAATTCATGCTTACTGGTTAGCTCGCAGGGAAGAACAGCCTATTTATGGATCTTCTGAGCTACCCGTTAAGCATAACAAACCCCGTGTTGGTAGAAATGAACCCTGCCCCTGTGGTAGCGGAAAAAAATATAAGAAATGTTGTTTGCATTAAAAAACGTTGGCAAAGGGTTGCCAACCTACATTAAAGCATTGTCGCGGTAGTGTAAAAAATTAAAGAAAGGTTTTTAAAAGCATCACTCCCTATCTCAATATTCTTCTTTCCAGCAGTGACATCATATCCCGGCGACCATCAACACATAAATGAACGATGACGGTGTTGTTGCTTATTTCGTAGATGGCTCGATAAGGTTTGAATATAACTTCTCTAAACTCTTTTATGCCCTGAATACTCAACTCGGGTGGATAGTGCCCACGCTCAGGCGTTTCACTTAGAGATAAAATTAATGACTCTAAATTATCTAGAATATATTCTGCGTTCTGGGGTGTGTCTTTCTTGGCAACATAGTCGTATATATCTTCAATATCTTTTTCAGCTTCAGATGTGATTTTGATCTGATATTTTTTCAAGCCTGTATATCCTTAATGGTTTTTCTGATGTCAGAAAATGCTTTTTTGGCGGTTTTGAAATTTCCGGCGGCATAAGCTTCTTTGCTCTGTGCAATCATTTTGAGCATGGCCAGTGACTCCTGGTCTTGCTCATATTCTGCGACATCAAGAAGAACTGCTTTTGCTTCACCGTTTTGTGTGATCACCATTGATGAATGATTAACATGTACCTCTTTAATGGCTTCTGCGGTATTTTGTTTTAAGTAACTGATTGGTTTGACTGATTTGCTTAATCTCATGAGATGGCACTCTTTTATATTTCAATGGTGCTAAATATAGGCCTTATTAGATACTATGTAAATAGCTAGTAGCCTGGATGAAGTGCAACGGAATCTGGGGTTTCAAACTAACTGATTGATATAGCCGCTTCCATTAATTCGCTAATACGTTGCACGGGAATAATTTCCAGGCCCTCGATGATATCGTTCTTTCTGGGCATATTGGCTTTGGGAATAATCGCCACTTTGAAGCCGTGTTTAGCGGCTTCGCGTAGACGCTCCTGACCATTGGAGACCGGGCGAATTTCGCCAGCCAGACCAATTTCGCCGAAGGTGAAAACATGGGTGGGTAGTGGTTTATCTCTAAAACTGGATAAGGCGGCGAGCAGGAGTGCCGTATCGGCACAGGTTTCGGTGAGGCGCACACCACCAACGACGTTGATAAAAACATCCTGATCGTACATCGCGATACCACCGTGTCTATGCATCACGGCCAGCAACATATTCAAACGGTTGGCATCCATGCCCAGACTGACACGTCGCGGGTTGGAGCTGTGGCTGTCATCTACCAGCGCCTGTACCTCTATCAGCATGGGACGACTGCCTTCGCGGGTAACGGTGACGATGCTGCCGGGAACCGGTTTTTCATGACGTGATAGAAAAATCGCCGAGGGGTTGCTGACCGTTTTCAGGCCTTGTTCGGTCATGGCGAAGACGCCGAGTTCATTGACCGCACCAAAACGATTTTTGACGGCACGGATCATGCGGTAGCGCTCACCGGAGTCGCCTTCAAAATAAAGCACGGTATCGACCATGTGCTCTAGCACACGCGGGCCGGCCAATGTACCTTCTTTGGTGACGTGGCCAACCAGAAATAATGAGGTGCCAGTGTGCTTGGCGAAGCGAACCAGTTGCGCGGCGCTCTCTCGTACCTGAGCGACACCGCCCGGTGCTGACTGTAAGGTCTCGGTGTAAATGGTCTGAATGGAATCAATTACCATGACCCTGGGGTTTTCTTTAGCCGCCAGGGTGATGATGCTTTCAACGCAGGTTTCAGAGAGTAGCTGCAGGCCTTTTTCAGCCAGGCCCAGGCGCTTGGCGCGTAGGCTAACCTGTTGCAGCGATTCCTCGCCTGTCACATATAAACTGGGTAGGGAGCCAGAAATTGCAGCCAGCGCCTGGGTTAATAAGGTGGATTTACCGATGCCGGGATCACCGCCAATTAAAGTCACCGAGCCGTGAACCAGTCCGCCACCAAGAACACGATCGAGTTCACTGATACCGGTAGTGGTTCGGATCTCGTCTTCCATTTCGATATCTTCGAGCTGCTGGATGCGTGCAGAAGTTTTACTTTTTCCGGCGAAACCTGAACGTTTATCGCCAGTGGCGGCAACGGCTTCGGTCATGGCGTTCCATTCACCACAGTCGCCACATTGCCCTGCCCATTTTGAATGACTAGCGCCGCATGCGCTGCAAACGTAAAGGACTTTTGCTTTAGCCATAATTAATTCTTATCTCCGTATTGATCATCGTCCTGATCTGATTCATCTTCGTCTTTGTGTAAGGGCAGTATACGTACCGATTGCACTGCGTTCTTGCTGGTGCGCATAATCTCAATCGAATAATTATTAATCAACAGGCTAGTGCCCGGTTCGGGAATCATCTCCATGTGTTCCAGAATCAAACCGTTCAATGTTTTAGGGCCGCCCTGAGGTAGTGACCAGTTCATGTTGCGATTTATATCGCGAATATGGGTGCCGCCATCAAGCAGAAAACTGCCGTCATCCTGAGTGTGAATATCAAAATTTCGTGTCGGCGAATCGGTGGTGAATTGTCCAACAATCTCTTCCAGAATATCTTCCAGCGTGACTAAGCCCTGAATGCTGCCGTACTCATCGACGACTAATGCAGAGCGTCTTTTTTTCTTCTGGAAGTTTAATAGCTGTCGCGTTAACGAAGTGCCTGCTGGAATGAAATAGGCTTTGCGAATTTGTGCGTTGACGCTGTCAAGGTTCAATTCACCGCGTGCCAATAGATTAAGCACTTTGCGTAAATGTAATATGCCAACAGTGTGGTCGATACTGTCGTGATAAACAGGCACACGGGTACGTTGACTATTTGTAATTTGCCGCTCTATATCGCTCCAGTCATCGGTCAGGTCAATACCGGTAACTTCATTACGCGGAATCATAATATCTTCAACGCTGGTTTTTTCCAGATCAAGAATACGCAGCAGCATTTCCGAATGCTGGTCAGGAATAAAGTGCCTGGTTTCGTGAACCACGGCGCGAAACTCATCAGCACTGAGATTGTCCTTTTTACCTTCGGCAGCATGAACACCTACCAGCGCTAACAGGCGATTGGCAAATATGTTGATCAGCCACACCAGGGGATAAAGTAATTTTAATAATGGTGTATAAACATAAGCCGCAATAAATGCGATTTTTTCCGGCTTGAGTGCAGCCAGTGTTTTGGGTGTGACTTCGGCAAAAATTAAAATAGCCAGTGTCAATAAACCAGTGGCTATCGCAATGCCTGCCTCACCGTATAGGCGCATTGCAATAATTGTTGCGATAGCAGAGGCCAGAATATTAACGAAATTATTGCCGAGCAGGATTAAACCTAGTAGACGGTCAGGTCGATTTAATAAACGCTTGGTTAGTTTTGCACCGCGATGGCCTTCATCGGCTAAATGTTTTAAACGATAACGATTGAGTGTCATTAGTGCCGTTTCTGAGCCGGAGAAAAATGCCGATAGCAGAATAAGTGCAATGAGTATTGTCAGTAGAATACCAGTTGATATTTCGTTCAAGAATTCAGTTCTCTATATTACTAATGGGATTGGTGTAATGCGGTCGGTGAGGACTGTTAAGAGAAGTCTGTGTTGTTAAGTTAACAGCACTTCTAGTACAAATTTACTGCCGAAGTAAGCCAGCATCAAACTAAAAAAACCACCGAGTGTCCAGCGAATAGCTGTGCGGCCACGCCAGCCGATAAATTGGTGCCCGAATAATAAAATGCCAAAAACTATCCAGGCGATAATCGAAAGTACCGTTTTGTGAACCAGATGTTGTGCAAATATATTATCAAGAAAAATAAGTCCACTGGCCAGAGCGATACTCAGGCAGATAAAACCGATAGTGATGGTTTCGAATAATAATGCTTCCATGGTTTTCAATGGTGGCAGGAATCGAATAAAACCGCCGGGTTGATGGCTGTGTAATAAACTGTTTTGTATTGAGAGCACGATGGCGTAAGCCGCAGCAAGCCCTAGAATGCTGTAGGCAATGATTGAAGTCATGATGTGAAATAATAGGCCGTCTGAACCACCAGTGGCGATGATGTGACTGGTCGATTGCAATGTATCCAAAATGATCATCAAAGCGGCGACAGGCATGATCAGGATGCTTATGATTTCAATAGGATGTCTGATAGCAGAAATCAGTATCAGCAAGGTAATGCTGGCGCTGATCAGTGACAGACTGCTATAAAAACCAAAATTAATGCCGACGGAATTAATCATGGTGCTGTAAAGAATAAAAGCGTGTGCAATCAGGGCCAGAAAGCCAGGTGCCAATAGTGTGGCTTTGCCCAGGTTTTTTGAGGCAGGGCTTTGCCTCAGGCGTAGTAAAAGCCCAAGCGTACATAACAGGTAAAGGGTAGTGGCGGTAAGTGCTGCAAAAATTATGTTCATGTTTGTCTATACTGTCACAAAAATTTATTATTACGGCTGTATTATAAGCCGTTTGTAAAAGGCATAATGCACGACTTGGTTGGTCATACCAATGAGCGCCATGTTAGCATCAAGTGACAGAAACAGAAATGAGCAATAAGCAGGAGAGAAAATGAAAATCCGTGTTTTAGGATGTAGCGGTGGTATAGCCAAAGGTGTGGCGACAACTTCGTTTCTGATTGATGATGATATTCTGATCGATGCAGGTACCGGTGTTGGTAATCTCAGCATTAGTGAAATGCGGCGCATCAAGCATATCTTCATTACCCATTCCCATCTTGATCATACCTGCTCGATTGCCTTATTGGCGGATACTCTGTTTGATCATCTGGTCGGTCAACCCATTACCGTGCATGCAGAGCGCAGCACCATTAAGGTCTTGAAGGAGCATGTTTTAAACTGGGCGATCTGGCCTGATTTCACAGTTCTACCTAATAAATCCAAGGCAGTGCTGAAGCTGAAAGCGATGTCGACAAAAACCAAACGAGAGCTAGAAGGGCGTTGTATTGAGATGATTACGGTTAATCATTCTGTGCCCGGTGTCGCTTATCGGGTTGAATCCCAGGGCAAGTCTTTTGCTTTTAGTGGTGATACTTCGACTAATGACACTTTATGGTCAGCCTTGAATAAGCACGATAATCTGGATTTGTTGTTTGTCGAGGCCGCCTTCGCCAATAAGGATGCTGAGATCGCGCGTTTAGCTTTTCATTACTGCCCGCAAACGCTGGCCGAAGATTTACCAAAACTGAAACACCGTGCCAAAGTCTGTATTTCACATCTCATGCCGGGTGAAGAAAAACTCATCATGAAAGAATGTAACAAAGCGCTGCCGGATTGGAATTTGTATCAACTCAAGAGTGGTGATCGTTTTAAGTTATAATGCCCGTCTGCCAATACAATCGGCAGATTAAACTCAATAATTAATTCAAAAATCAGGTGAACCATGTTTGACGGACTCAGCGAACGTCTGGCCTCCACCGCCCAGAAAATACGTGGGCAGGGCCGATTAACCGAAGCCAATATAGAAGATGCCCTGCGCGATGTTCGACGCGCCCTGCTCGAAGCCGATGTTGCACTGGCCGTGGTGCGAACTTTTATCGATGAAGTTAAGCAGCGAGCCCTGGGTGAGGAAGTGCTCACCAGCCTGAAACCGGGCCAGGTATTTATCAGCATCGTCCAGCAGGAGCTGGTACGGGTGATGGGCGAGCAGAATGAAAAGCTCAACCTGGCTGCGCAGCCCCCTGCGGTTATCCTTATGGCCGGTTTGCAGGGTGCGGGTAAAACCACCACCGTCGCCAAACTGGCCAAACTGCTGCAGGAGCGCGAGAAGAAATCAACGCTAGTAGTGAGTTGTGATATTTACCGTCCGGCCGCGATTGAACAGCTGAAAACGCTGGCCGCACAGGTAGGTGCCGAATTTTTCCCCAGCAGCATTGATCAGAAACCGACCGATATAGCGAAGTCAGCACTGGAATACGCACGCAATCATCACATTGATGTAGTGCTCGTGGATACCGCCGGTCGTTTACATATCGACGCCGAAATGATGACCGAAATCCAGCAAATTCATGCTGCGGTTAATCCCATCGAAACCCTGTTCGTGGTCGATAGTATGACCGGCCAGGATGCGGCCAATACCGCAAGAGCTTTTGATGAAGCATTGCCTCTAACCGGTGTCATCCTGACCAAGACCGACGGTGATGCTCGCGGCGGTGCCGCGCTGTCTATTCGCCAGATCACCGGCAAACCCATCAAGTTCATGGGTTCAGGCGAGAAAATTGATGCTCTGGAGCCGTTCCATCCCGATCGTGTTGCCTCACGTATTCTGGATATGGGCGATGTGCTGTCGCTGGTTGAAGAAGTTCACGCCAAGGTCGATCATGCCAAAGCTGAAAAACTGGCCAAGAAACTCAAGAAGGGCAAGAACTTTGATTTC
>Ga0224506_10000061_pt1 | contig 113236 bp, 111 predicted proteins | sample SF_Jan12_sed_USG_2_FD_169108 | JGI IMG/M metagenome (GOLD analysis project Ga0224506, IMG submission 169108) | Sediment microbial communities from San Francisco Bay, California, United States - SF_Jan12_sed_USGS_8_1 | ecosystem: Environmental > Aquatic > Marine > Sediment | place: USA...
CTGTTATAGTATACAGTATAATCTGTCCAGCCCAAGTCTTGTCCTCGTACCTGAATCTTATCGATGAGAGTGTCCCTACCGCCAATATTCGCAATGACAAACGCAGCTTGAGCTACAGTGCTGTTTGCCCATATGTGACCCTTGGTTACCCTCAGGTTCTCTTCTTGTACTCTCGTTGTGGTCACGTTGATGGCGTAGAAAGTAACGACCGTTGCCAGTAGAACTGAAACCACCAGTATAATCAGCGTTGTTACTACTGTGCTAAGTCCTTTCTTGCTTTTTAGAAGACTTTTCATTTTTTTTCTCCGACAGAAAGTTCAGTTCGATGAGGATAAGACAATTTGTGTGTATTTGTGTTCTACACTCGCGAATCTAAGGGTTCGTTAATGTAATTTTTCATGCAAAAATGAGCCCGTAACTGCTTAGAGCTTTCATTTATTATGTGACCTGAGAGGAAAAAGGAAATGGGATATTGGCTTTAACTAGCGGATTCAACGTTGACTTCTATCTTGTACTGTGCGCTGGCAGTGAAAACAGTGATGCTGCACGTAGTTCCAACGTCCGCAACGGATATGGTGCCTGGGTCTTGAATGTAGATGACTAGGTATTCGCCAGACTTCAAAGATAAATCGTCTGTGGCGTTGTCCCAACCTGTGAAGACACCTAGATAATCCAAATCAGCAGTTGGCGCTATAGTCGTCCTGTTATAGTATACAGTATAATCTGTCCAGCCCAAGTCTTGTCCTCGTACCTGAATCTTATCGATGAGAGTGTCCCTACCGCCAATATTCGCAATGACAAACGCAGCTTGAGCTACAGTGCTGTTAACCCATATGTGACCCTTGGTTACCCTCAGGTTCTCTTCTTGTACTCTCGTTGTGGTCACGTTGATAGCATAGAAAGTAACCACTGTCGCAAGCAACACCGAAACCACAAGAATAATCAAGGTGGTGACTACCGTGCTAAGCCCTTTCCTATTTTTTAACACATGCTTCATTATCTTTTCTCCAACAATTATTAACCAAAAATATGCCACGGCAAAGTATGTTCATTTGTGCGTAACGAAGCAAGACGCAACTCAACGATAAAAATCGACATTAATTCTTTCAAATACGTTGACAGAATGTGGTTTTCTAAGACGGAGAAACGATTTTTAAAGGTACCTCAACATTCCACAATTCCGAGAATAACTTCGCCAAAGCCTTAATGAAAGCTTCGTAATTTGTCCACAAAGCAGCAATCTTTGCTCGCTTCGCTTTCTCACCATAATTTTCGTTGTTTTTCCTGACGGTGAGGAGAAGCTGCTCTTGATCTACCAAAATAAACGTGGGAAGATCTTTAACGTCTGAAAGTGCATACCTAGCATTCGTAAGCCTTATTTTTTCAACAAAAAAGTGGCTTTTCCTAGAATCGTTTGTCAGAAGCTTAACATCAAAGTTTTTCTTGGAAAGCCTCTCAAGTCTGTCTATGAAGCCTGAGTGGTATAATCTTGCAAGGTCTTCTTCAGAAGCAAAGACGCTGATCTCCCTCTGCGTATTTCGGATTATTTCGTTTGCTTTGAAATCAAGCTGCTCCTCACCTTCAAGTATCTGAAAAACCTCTTTTCTTTTATGTTTCACTTCAGGATGGGGAAGAGACAGCCAAATGTTGATCAAGTTTTTCTTTTTTCTTTCTAACTTCTGTATTTTCAGCTTCTTTGCTTCAATGAGTGCCTCTATCGCTCGTTCAAAGGGCGTAGCGATAAATTTCAGAGGTTTTTCGAAAACAGATGACACCAAGCCTCTTTTCTCCAAGTCCCGCAGTATTCTGTAGGTTTCTGTTCTGTGAAGACTGAGCGCCTCAGAAATCTCACTTGCCTTCCGCTCTCTAGAGCGAGCAAGATAAACATAAATTCTAATCTCGTTCTTAGAAAGACCGAGCTTTTGAAACATGTTCTCAATAAGCTCTATGGATTTAATTGAGCCCTTGTCCTTTCTGACGAATTTCCATACCCCAGTGGTTTCGTCATAAAGTTTAACAACCCTTTGAGAGTCTTCAACAATAGTTTCCACGATGGACCATCCCAAACATTAACTCTGAATCTGAACCGAAGTGAGTTTGAGTTCAACTTCTATTTTACACTTCTGAACTCAAAATATGAATTAGAAATCAACAACGTGCATAAAAGCTCTACGGACATATTCCCGAAAAGGACATATGAATGGATGTAAAATAAGCCGTATATTAAGACGAGAGATATTTTTCGTAGTGAGGCAATCTCACACCACTACAAGAGCACAGAAGGGAGAATTGTGGATTATTTCGGAGAGGAAACAGAAACCATCCGTGGAAAAAAATGGAACTGGAAAGCCTTCGAATCCACCGAAGGCTTCCCTGTCTCCGACAACCTTCTCGACTGGGTCATCGGACAAGAACGCGCTTTAAACGAGTGCTATCTATGTCTCGAAGAATGGGTTCACAAACTCAAAAATCTTGAAAAAGAAAAATGGTATGACGCGTGGAAAGACCCCGATAAAGAAAAACCAAGCGCCACAAAAACTGCCCCTCCTGGCCCTTACCTCCTTTTGATGGGCGACCCTGGGACTGGAAAATCTCTCATCGGCAGAGCACTTGCTGCCCATCTAACTGAGCTTTACAAAAAACACAAAATTCAACTCCAAGACGTTGTCTGTTGGAAAAACGATTTAATTCCAAGTGAACCGAAAATCTCCTCTAACCCTGCAGGCGAAGGGAAGAAAATAATTTTCAAAGAAAAATTGAAAGAAACAAAAAAACTGTTTCTCCAAAAACTCGGAATAACGGCTCTAACTTATCTGATGATTGTAGTAGCCTCTATCTTTATGTTTGCAGGTTTCTACTATCTGTGGCAACAAAAGCTTCAATGGGACGCCAATGTGGCAACAGCGTTCGGCATCCTTGTCCAAGAACAATACGGAGGCGACTTCGCCAGATACATATTGGACTCCTTCGTTACAATAGGCACCACCACATTCTTGCCTGCCGGCATGATGCTCATGTTCCTAATACTAGTGGTTGTGCTAGGACGTTTTGGAATGATGGGAGGCGCAAAAGGTGTTGGAGGTGCCAAAGCCACAACAGTGCCAAAACTTATAGTAGACAATTCCAAAAAAGCTGCACCATTCATAGACGCAACAGGACATGGTTCTGCACAATTATTCGGCAGCATCGCTTGGGATCCGCTGCAAACTGGCGGTTTAGGAACACCAGAGCATCAAAGAGTATCTGCTGGTGACGTCCACCGCGCACACATGGGTATTCTCTACATTGATGAGATTAAGAACTTGAAGCCAGCTGAGGCAGTGACCTTGTTAACTGTTTTGGAGGATGGACAGTTGCCTGTAACTTTGAGAAGCCGCTGGGACGAAGGCAACACTGCGGCGATGGCTGTAGCTACCGAGCCAGTGCCGTGCATGTGTTTCTTGGTAGGTGCTGGAAACTTTGACAGTATTGGACAGGTGCATCCAGCTCTTATGGACAGAATCTACGGTTATGGCAAGGTAGTTAGAATGAACAACGACATGTCCAACACCGTGGAAAACCGTCGAAGATGTGTCCAGTTTATCGCTCAAGAAGTTTCACGCTTCCACCTGATACCTTTCAGCAGAGAGGCATGTGAAGAAATTATAGATGAAGGACGGAGACGAAGCAACAAAAGAGACGGATTAACGACTAGATTTCGACCAATGATATCAATAGTGAAAACTGCTGCAACCCTAGCTGTCAAGGAAGGCTGCAGAACAGTTGAGAGAAGGTATGTGAGAGAAGCTATAGAAAACCATTGTAAAACAATTCAGAAACAGCTTCTTGAGCATCAAATAAGCGAGAGAGGCAAACTTCTCGACATTAAACCTGAAGGTGCAAGGCTTGGCCAAATTTACGGTCTAGCAGCTGTTTCAGATCCCTACAGTGGTGAAATGACAGGCAACGTGTTGGCCGTTAAAGGATTCTTGGGGAAACGTGACAATGGAAGCAACAATCACCTGAAAGGATATTACAAAGTGACTGGAATTGCGAAAGGTGGGAAAGAACGGTTTATCACAGACAGTGTTTCAAAAGTTAGAAGCGTTATCCTGCAAAAATACGGATTAGACATCGCTCAAGACTTTTTTACACACATAGATTTCGCCCAAGCTTACGGCGTAGACGGACCAAGCGCTGGCGTTACGATGACAATTCTACTATGCTCCTTGATAGAAGGACAACCAATCCGTCAAGACGTTGCCGTTACTGGTGAAATTAACGTCGGCGTGGATGGCGAAGTTCCTGTAACTGCTGTTGGTGGGCTTCACGAGAAGATTAAGGCTGCTGAGGCGTGGGGTTTCAGGAAGGTTGTGATTCCAGCTAGAAATTATAAACATTCCGTAGACCCTCGAGACTATGACATAGATGTAGTCGCTGGCGAGACATTGAAGGACTACCTCAAGGAATGTTTGGTAGACCAGCAAAAGCCTTTCAACAACTTCAAAAAAATCGATCTTGGCAAATACTAACACTTAATTACCATTTTTGCCTATTTTTCTGCGAAACCAGCTGAAGGGAGAAAGAGGAGGTTTTTCGCTTTTTTAGCAAAATGCCAGCAAGCTTTCTTGGTGTGTAAAGGCTTGTCACATACAAATTCTCTTATCTCACGGAAACATGGTAGAAACGTGTACTTTGGTGTAGAAATTGGTGAACATAGTCACAGAGATACGTAGTTTCTATTCAATCAAAGAGATAAACGAAGCTCTAGAAGAAGAGATAGAGCAATACAAATCAGTAGCCGACGAATACAGCCAATGGCTTGGTTCTTTTCTAAGAGACTCAGAAGCCATTCAAGAAAACGAAGAATGGGCCAAAAAAATGGTGGCACACCAAAAAAAGAAACCGAAAGGCAAAACCAAGAAGGCAAAGAAGAAAGGCAAAACCAAAGAAACACAAACGTCAGCTGACTGGATTCAATTCAAGGAAGTTATGCTCAATGCATCTGAGCAGGGTGAAGCTGAAATTCTCTTTGAAGCCATAGAAGAAATCAACAGAAAAACAGAGCAGTTAGAAAAGGCGAAAGACTCTATAGCACAGTTGGAAAAGTCAGGTCTTGGTAAAGACATAACTTACATAACTTATATTTGCGATGGAGTACCTGAGAAAATCGTTCTTCGTCACAAGAAAGACCAAGAATTCGCAAAGAAGTTTCAGTACATAGCCGATTTTTCCATCCTAAAAGAAACATAAAAGACTATTTTGTTGGACTTTGCTGGATTAAGAATTGCCGTTTTCTTCCAGTGTCGTGGACGTATTTGCTAAGCAGTTAAAGCGAGAACCCAAGCAAACAGTGCCTCTTTGGGGTACATACATGCGTCTCTACTGTGTATGTAGCAAAGATTTACACACAAAGGAAAAACTACAAAACCCAAAGGTAATGGTCATCGTACATTAAGTGGCTAAAGGATTTACTAAGATAAAGTGGGGTATTGAAAATTTGCCCGTCAACTAGCTCGTTAGGTGTTGCAGTTAGGGTCGAGATTCGTGGTTTGTCAGCAGTTAAGCTAGTTGATGAAGTTGAGAGTGGAAAGTTAATTAATTTTGATGTCAGAGCGCGGATGGAGGAGAAAGAACGTCGGAGCGACTGGGTTAGTGTAGGTTTCACTCTAAGTGTCGGAACCAAGCCGAACGTTGTGAAGTTCGAGGTGGAGGGAACAGCTACACTTGAGGGAAAAAATGAAGAAATTAAGAAAATGTTAGAAGCAGACCCTGAGACACAGATTCCACTAGTGTTTCAGAGGGTATATCAACACGTTTTTACGTCTATGTATTTACTCGCTACTCTAATTGATGCACCTTATCCACCAGCAAATCTCCTTTACTCAAGTCAACAGCAAATGCCTATTGTTCAAATGAATGAGAATTCTCCGACTATAAGAGAGGAGACTACGCAGACAGCTGAACCCGCTACAGCTTTAGAGGAAAGCGCCCCTCCGCAAAGTATACCAAGTGCAGCTCCACCGGAAGAAACGGCAACGTCTGAACAAGAGCGAACGGTTGAAGCTGCTGCAGAAAATCAAGAAACTCAAGTAGTGCAGCCAGAAAAGGAAGAAGTCTCTACAGAAGCGTAGACTTGTTTTAGGCGTTAAGCCTAGACCTTTCTCCATTTGATTCAAATAAAGGGAGATTCCATGTGTAGAATTGATTTTTTTGGTTTCCTGTAATAAAAAAGACGTGCCTGTGAAATAATTCAAAGGTGCGAAATAAGCTGGATATCTCTACCTTTCGAGTGCAGCTGCTGATGCTTGTATATAGATTTTTGCGAATTTCTTTATGAGATCCTTTTGGCTGTAGACAGCGCTGCTTATTTTGAAGAAGTTCTTCATTCTTTCGCTTTCCAAGCCTACTCCAATTATTATTACGCCCTTCTTTTCTAATGAACTGATACTTTCCGACAATGCACTGGACATGTTTGGATAACCATATGGCCATCCATCAGAAAGAACTAACAAGAACCTTTGCGCATCAAATCTCCGCGCAAGAATTTTGCCTGCAACTCGAATGGCATCAGGCATATACGTTAAGCCATCGAATTTTAGTCCTCCAATCCTCGCGCGAACCCTTCGCGAATACGCCTCTGAAGCGCCTTTTAATATGTAGAAACGATCGCTAAAAGCAAAGAATGTCCACGAACCTGGATCCATCAAAAGTTCCTTTGTAGCTTCAGCAACACAAATTGCCAGTGTTCTGCTAAGTTCACCTTTAATCTTCATGCTTGCGCTTACATCAAAGAGAACTCCCCAAGCGAAGCTACTGCTCAGATATTCATTCTGCACGAAAACATCTGTTCTCGGACTTCTACTTGCAATCTTCTGTATAACTTCAGGCATGTCTAGTTGTCCCATTTCTTTTCTAGGATCTTCGTCTAAGGCGTCCTGAGCCACTCTAAGACTGTCAAGAAGTCGCCGACTTCCCCCTCTAAGCAAAGCCCTTGCTCTTTGATACTGCGTATAGTCTTCCTCGGGAAACTCAATAGATTTGAACTTAGTCCCTTCCACATATTTCTCAATTCTTGTCAATATTTTTTTTTCTCGAGCTCTCTGGTGAGTCCATGAGTCGAACGCTTGTGAAGCCTCTGCGTCTACTTCTTTTCCCCAGTATGAGTCTATCGGTTCTTTCGACGGGTTAATCCCGCTTAGAGTTTCCAGAGATTTTTTGAAGATTTTTTCGATTTCAGATGGTATCTCGTATTGAGAGAACACTGTACATGGGCCAATTTGTTCAGTATGTTGCAGAGAGGGAGCTTCTAATATAGGGCCGTGTGATTCGAGAATTTGGGTTATGTCGTTTTTTGTCTCGTTAAAAACCTCGCTGAGTTCGGTTTCCTTTCCAGTCAGCGATGTTATAATTTTTTGTTTAAGTGAACTCAGTTTTATAGCCAACTGGTTGACTGCATTCTCTTCTTTTGGGCGAAGCGCTCCTTTTACAATACCTATGTTAATCTTTGACAATAAAGCCGCCATTATTCGAGTGGCTGGATTGAAAATTCTTTCAGCAGGTTTCATCTTTGCAAAGGCAAGCGAATTTGCAAAGGCCAAGTCGGCTAGTTTGTCATGGTGCTTTAGTGAAATGTAGGCGTTGACGTAAGTGTCGTTGACCAGAGACTCGGAGAAAGATTCAACAAGTGTACGTTTTGATGACGATGAAACGGTGTTTTTATAGTCAATTGGTATCAATGTGTGTGTGGTTAGATGGAAAACGCAGGCTCTGAATAATCTTCCCGCTTTAGCTTTTCCATGGTCTGCTGGAAATTCGTATCCTAAGAAAGATATAGTTTCTTCTTCTGACATGGAAGGCATAGGTAACGTTATGTTGAAGCCGGCTTCATTCCGCGTGAGAGTTGGTTGCCGAAGTTTTGGGTCTACACGGATTCTTGTTTTCACTTTGTCTTCTTGGAAGGAGAGAGACCAGGCGTAGTCAAGAAATCCCATGAAGATTACCGCTTATTTCGCTGTAATCCAGATCATTTGGGCTTAGGAAAAACTGACTCGATAATTCTTCTGACATCATCTTGCACTTCAGTGTTATCGCTGGTTAATGCGATTATGGTTTCTTCAGCGGCGACGTTAGGGGTGTTGCCGTCGTGAACAAGGGTAGCCCAGTTTATTAGATCACCTAGAGATGGACCGTAAGGAACGTCTCCTGATTTGTATTGTCTTCGCAACTCTGCACCAGCCTGGACAATTTTATAAGCCATATTCTCGTCGACCTTAGATCGGTTCATGAGCATTTTTACTTCGACAGGTGAAATCTTGTTGCCAACACTTGTATAGTCGAAGTTTATCCACACAGCCATCCGCCTTCTCATAGCAGCGTTCAATGGCTTGGTTCCCGAAAACTCTGCTGAATAGGGGTTCATGCTGATTATCAAGTATCCATACTTGTGTCTCTCCACGACTTCGTTGTCCTTTTCGTTCAACACAAGGTGCCCCCGAGTGTCGAGAACTGGATTAAGCCTTGTAGCAACGTCTTGCTTCATCATGTTAGCTTCGTCAAGATACATTATTCCACCTGCTTTTAGCCATCTTGTCACCATTCCGTCGATCCAGTTTTCTCTTCCAAGGCCAATAAAACGTCCAATCATGTCGTACGAAGATGTTTGAAGGCCACAGTTGATTTCCCACACTGGCAAACCACAGAGTTCTGCCACAAGATAGACTATGTGTGTTTTGCCCGTTCCTGATGGTCCTATTAGGGAGCATTGTTTGAAGTAGTAGAGTGCACGGATGATACGTTCCACGTAATGTTGTCCGCTGTCGATGTATTCGGGAGTGTTCGTAGGAATCATGTCGGCAAGATGTGCGAAGCTGTAGTTTGGGTGAAGGTCGTATTTTTGGATGTCGTATTTGTGGTAAAGAGGAGACTGAGACATAGGGCGTTCTTTGTCTATGGACACCGTTATTTTGTAGTTGTCCCGCCGGACGGAGGTGACTTTTTGAACTCGACTAGTTTCCTCTTCCTCTTTCATGCCTTGATGTCCATAGCTCAAAATACTGTCGCCTCAAGAATATATAGGAAATGGGAATAAGATAAATATTGCGTACTACTACTTGCGATACGCTATTCTTATCTCTAGAGCCGACACCAAACCAACACAACTGCGCCTGCTTAAATAAACCGTGTGCGTAAAGACACGCAACATACAAGGGCTTTTAGTAATCTATCAATGAGAAACTAAGTAAGGGAATGCCCCACATGAGCCAAGATACTAGTCCACCCCAAGAAATGTTGCAACTACCAGCTGAGGAAGAACCAAAAAAAAATACCCAGGCTCAGGCATCACTGCAGGAACTTATTGATTCGCTGAAAAGCTTGCAGGATGATATTGGTCAAATCTGCGAGTTAACTTCTGAAGAGAAAGGACTTGTAACCGCGTTCTTCGAATCGTTGTTAAAACTTATGCAGCCACTCGCAACAACAATGCCAGTTTCCCCAGCGACGCTTCCAAAAGAAATGGGGAATGTAATTCAGGCAAACATAGATCCTACAGGGCACCTCATAATTTTATATCGGGATGGGCGAGCTGAGTTGAAGAATTTAAGCGAAGAGAAAAACCGTGATCTCATGATCCGCGTTATCAAAGATGTAATGCCAAAATTCAAGCAGCTTACTAGCGCTCATAGACAAAAAATTGAAGACAGAATTAAATTCTTATCAACGGTTACTAAGGAACTGCAGAAGATATCTAAGGCACTTTCCACTGCTGCAACCTAACTAGTGTAAGTGTGTTTTGGCGCTTAGATTAAACCCCTTGTTACAGTCCAAGCAAGCTCCAAATTATGAATAGTGTTGTTTCTGTGTACTTAACACTTCTTTGTCTAGGTTTTCTTTGGTGACGGGTGTTTTTAGTGTTGACTAGATGAGTTTAAGCGTTATTGTTATAAAATTTGGCGTCTCTTATGAGAATGGTTGGGCGGGTAGCCTAGTACGGATAGGGCGCAGGCCCCCTAAGCCTGTGGTCGTGGGTTCAAATCCCACCCCGCCCGCCACAGACGCACCCCATACCATTAAAAACTTCTTATAGGGGTCATTTATCTACTATGCAGGAAAATGCCACGCGCGATGATTACATTGTCAAATCGTAAAATCGTGACATATATATCTTTGTTTGTGTAACCAAAATTTAGAACCAAGGGGGGCGAATCCTAGATGAGCAAAGAAGCGGAGAAAAAACAAGCTAGAAACAAGAATGAAAAACGGGAAGAGCAACATGCCCGCTCAAAAGAGATCGCTGAAGAAAATGGGACACTTGAATTAGCCAACGCCTTGAAGGAGGAGAAGAAACGTTCAGAGGATTACCTGAATCGGCTCAAGTATATGCAGGCAGACTTTGAGAACTTGAAAAAAAGATTAGACAATCAAATTAAAGAAATCAGAAAATACAGTAACGAACGTTTGGTCCTTGAGTTGCTTGGAATTGTAGATGAACTTGAAGTAGCAATCCAAGAAACCAAGCAAGCTCAATCAGTAGAGATCTTACTTAAAGGTGTTGAAATGACTCTGAAAAAGCTCAAGAAGGTCTTAGAGTTGGAAGAGGTTTCTCCTATAGATTGTATTGGTCAAACATTTGATCCCTCAAAACATGAGGTTGTGGCAAAAATTGAGAGTGAAGAGGAAGGAATAATCATCGAGGAAATAAGGAAAGGATATATTATGAAAGGAAAAGTAATCAGACCTAGTGCTGTGAAAATCGCAGCAAAATCATCCCTAAAAGCTACTAAGGAAGTGGAACAAAGTGAGCAATAGGAAACCCAGCGAAAAAATACTTGGGATAGATCTTGGAACCACAAACTCGGCAGCAGCAATTTTCGAAGGAGGTCGAACCACGATTATCCCAAGTGCTGAGGGACCAACAGCAGCTGGCAAGATGTTTCCATCTGTTGTGGCCTTCACTAAGGATGGTCAACTTCTAATCGGGGAACCTGCAAAGAGACAGGCTGCAGCTAATCCTGAAAACACAATCTTTGAGATTAAAAGGAAAATGGGGACAAATTATAAAGTAAAAGCTCAAGGAAAAGAATACACCCCTCAACAAATTTCAGCATTTATACTTCAGAAAATCAAGAAAGATGCTGAGAATTTCCTAAGTGCTCCAATAAACAAAGCTGTAATAACAATACCTGCTCACTTCAATGACAACCAACGACAAGCTACAAAAGATGCTGGAGAAATTGCTGGTTTTGAGGTTAAACGCATTGTGAATGAACCAACTGCAGCTTGCTTGGCATATGGAATTGACAAATTAGAGAAAGAAATGAAGATCCTAGTTTTCAGCTTTGGCGGTGGTACTCATGACGTTACGGCAATGGACTTCGGCAAAGGCGTATTTCAAGTTCTATCGACGAGTGGTGATACACATATTGGAGGAACAGATGTGGACAAAGCTATCATGGATCATATAATCGAAGAATTCAAACGGCAGACCGGAGTAGATCTCAGCAATGACAACGCAGCATTGGGTAGACTTAAAGAAGCGGCTGAAAAGGCCAAGATTGAACTGTCAACATTGATGACGACTGACATTGATCTGCCCTTCATACACTCAGATGAGTCAGGACCAAAACACCTGCACCTTACGCTCACTCGAGCAAGGCTGGAGGTTTTGGCAAATTCTATTGTCAAGAAGACGAGAAAGACAATCCTGAAATCCTTAGAGGACGCCAAGCTGACTCCCAAGGATATAGACAAAATAATCTTGATTGGCGGCATGACCAGAATGCCTTTGGTTCAGAAATTTGTTGAAGAAATGTTGGGTAAATCTCCAGAGCGGGGAGTGGATCCAATGGAATGTGTGGCAACTGGGGCGGCCATACAAGCGGGTGTACTTACAGGGGAAGTCAAGGACTTGCTCTTACTTGATGTTACACCCTTATCTCTTGGTGTTGAAACCTTGGGTCAGGTTCATACTAGAATAATTGAGCGAAACACAACTATTCCTACAAAGAGAATGCAGATATTTTCCACAGCAGCAGACTTCCAGACATTAGTAACGATCAATGTGCTACAAGGGGAGCGGTCTATGGCTCCAGATAACGTGTCGCTTGGGACATTCAACTTAACAGGAATTCCTCCAGCTCCAAGAGGGATACCGCAGATAGAAGTAACGTTTGACATTGATGCAAATGGCATTTTGAATGTATCAGCAAAAGACCTGGGAACTAACAAAGAAGCCAAGATAACCATTACAGCCTCCACTAAACTATCTGAAGAAGAAAAGGAGCGGATGATAAAGGAGGCTGAGCGATTTGCAGAACAAGACAAAAAGAAGCGGGAAGAGGCAGAGCTAAGGAATAATGCTGATACTCTAATTTACACTGCAGAGAAAACAAAGAAAGACTTGGGAGAAAAACTGGCTAAAGATCAGGAAAAGAATATTGACAAAGCTGTCTCTGAGTTGAAAGATGCCTTAGCGGGTACTGACATGGAAATGATTAGAACTAAATCGGAGAATCTCACAAAAATCCTCCAGGAAGTTGGAACTACAGTTTATCAACAAGTCGCAGCAGAGCAGGCGAAGAAATCAGCTGCAAAACATGACCAGAAGGCAGAAAAAGAAGAAAAGAAGGTTGTAGATTCCGAAGATTACAAAGTTGAAGAATCTAAAGAAGACTAGCTAACTCACACTATTAAGGAGCTACAGCGCGCAGAATGGCAAGTGGAAGTGATTACTATGAAATCTTGGGCTTATCTAGGTCAGCCTCTCATGCAGAGATCAAAGATGCCTACCGAAAGCTGGCATTGAAGTACCACCCTGATCGCAATAAATCACCCGATGCTGAAGACAAATTCAAGGAAATATCTGAAGCCTACGCTGTCTTATCAGATCCAAGTAAGCGTAGACAATACGATATGCTGGGCCATGTAGGATTCGATCAAAGATATTCTGAAGAAGATATATTCCGAGGAGTAGATTTCGAATCTATATTTAGAGACTTTGGCTTTGGCTTTGGCTTTAACTTCGAGGATTTCTTCAGCCCCTTTTTCGGTCGAAGAGGCTTCAGAAGAAGAATCGTCAAAGGTCACGACATAGTTCACGATGTTAAAATATCCCTTGAAGAAGCAGCGGAAGGTGCAGAAAAGAGGATACAGGTTAGACGAATCGAAAAATGTGAGACATGCAAAGGAACTGGAGCCAATCCAGGGACCTCCCCAAGAAGTTGCCCAGAATGTAATGGTGTAGGACAAATTCAGGATGTTCAGAGAAACAGGTTCTCCATGTTCGTACGTATTGTTCCCTGCCCCAAATGCAGAGGAAAAGGTGAGGTTATTGACTCACCCTGCAAAAAATGCAAGGGCATCGGACTCGAGAAAAGGAAGAAGAGAATAACTGTGAAGATCCCTTCAGGAATTGATAATGGATACCAGCTAAGACTAAAAGGCCAAGGCGATGTTCCTCCAGAAGAAGGGATTCCAGGAGACCTCTACGTTAATATATATGTGTCCCCTCACAAACATTTCGAAAGAGTCGGAGACAATCTTTTATATGATCTGAAAATCGGGTTTCCTCAAGTTGCCCTAGGGGCACGCATCACTGTTCCAACGCTAGACGGTAACAGTGAAGTGAAGATTCATCGTGGAACACGCCCTGGAGATGTGGTTGTGTTGAAGGGAAAGGGCATGCCTAGACTACATAGACATGGTAGAGGGGACCTCTTGGTGCGAGTAGATGTATCTGTCCCGAAAAAATTGACAAAGAGAGAGAAGATGTTGATTAAGGAGTTAGCCAAAGAGTTCAAGCAAGAAGTGGATAATGGGGGTCGATTTTTTTAAGTTCTAGACATGCGTGAGTGTCGCGCGCGCGGGGCAACACTACATCGTCATTCACTCGATCTCTAACAAGAAAATGCAGATTCTCAACACCTTGAAGATCCCTAACGAATCCATAAAAATAAAAAGGACATCAACTAAGCTCAACATTTTTTGCAGCCGATCTTATTGTTCCCGGTATATATCTTGGATTTGTATGGACTCAAGAACATAAAAAATATGCTGGCAAGTTTAGCTTTTGAAGTTTGTAGTAAAACAGATATTTTATTAGCTCAAAAATTAATGCTAATAGAAGACATACCATGTTTACTCTTGCTTGGATTCTCATCTCCACGTTTTTAGTCAGCGTCATTTCACTGATTGGAATATTATTTTTAGCTGTTAAAGAGAACATTCTGAAAAAATTTGTTCTTGTGTTGGTTAGTTTTGCTTCTGGAAGTTTGTTGGGAGGAGCCTTTTTTCATCTAATCCCTGAATCTTTTTCCACGCTTGATGAAAGCGTCTTTATTACAGTTGTTTTTGGCATTATGCTTTTCTTTCTTCTTGAGAAATGTCTGTGGCGTCATTGCCATGAGAGAGAATGCCCAGTTCATCCTTTTGCTTATCTGAACTTTTTGGGTGATGGAATTCACAATTTTATTGATGGCATAGTCATTGCAGCAAGTTTTCTCTCTGCTGAATCCTTGGGTTTAATCACTACTGTAGCGGTTGTGATGCATGAAATACCACAAGAGCTTGGTGACTTTGGGGTGCTTATTTACGGAGGGTTCACTAAGGCAAAAGCTTTGCTCTTTAACTTTGTAAGCGCAATATTGGCTATGGCTGGAGCTTTGTTTACCTATTTCTTTATTTCGTACCTCCCAAACACAAATTATATCCTTGGCTTTGCAGCGGGAGGTTTCATTTACATAGCAACAACGGATCTTATTCCTGAATTGCACAAAGAAACCAATATCAAAAATTCTATTGTTGAAATTGTGTTTTTACTGTTGGGCGTTATTTTGATGAAGTTTCTAAAAGTCTGAAGAGGCTTTCTAGAACAGAAGTTTCTTTGCAGCAAAGTTTTTCAGCGTCTTCGATTTGTCAGTTGAGAAAGGCTGAACCACGTAGCAACATTATTCCAGCGAACGAAAAACCTATTTCAGCAAGCCTTGCCACTCAGCACCTTAACCGAGACCTAAAAATCTAGAAGTCTAGAAGAGTCACGCACACGCTAGTCTGGCAACTCCAAACCAAGCTGCCTCTTCAAACTCTTATACCGGTTCCTCACCGTAACCTCAGTAACACCTGCAGCTTCAGCAATATCCTTCTGTGTCTTCTTCTCCTCACCCATCAAACAAGCAATATACAAAGCTGCAGCCGCCAAACCCATCGGATCCTTCCCAGCCGCCGCCCGCTCACGCTTCGCATCGCGCAAGATCTTAATCGCTATACCCTGCGTCTGCCCACTAATCCCTGTCCGCTCAGCAATTTTCGAAACATAAGTCAACGGATCTGCAATAGGCATCTTAACATCTAACTCACGCAACAACAACCTGTAACACCGCGCCACATCCTTCTTATCCACCAAACTGGCCTCAGAAATCTCACGCAAAGTCCTCGGCGTACCTGTCGTCCGACAAGCTGCATACAACGAAGCAGCTGCAATAGCCGCAATAGACCTACCACGCACTAAACCCTTATCCAACGCCTTACGATAAACCACCGCCGCCTTCTCCTTAACCGAAGAAGGGACATACACTTTATCCGATAACCTATCTAACTCAGCCATAGCTTGCGCCAGATTCCGGTCAACACTTGAATGAACACGCGACCGAATCTGCCACTTTCTCAACCGCCACATCTGCAACCGAGTAGAAAGTGGCAACTTACGACCAAAAGCATCCCTGTCAACTCTGCCAATAGCCGTTGACAATCCCTTATCATGAACAGAATACGAAGTAGGCACCCCAACTCTACTACGTGAAGCTTTCTCTTCCTGCGTGAAAGCCCGCCACTCAGGTCCCTTATCCATCATCTGCTCACGCAAGACAAGTCCGCAATTACCACAAACAGTTTCCCCACTGTCATAGTCATGAATAAGATTAGTGCTACCGCACTCTGGGCACTTATCCGTTAAACGCTGACGCGCCATAGTCTTCTTGCTCATTGCACTACCCTTCTATGACTTACTCTGGCGTAAACCGGTCACAACCATCAAGTTCCTCATCAGAAACTTCGGAATTAAAAATCGTCCATTTGGCCGCCGTAATAAAATTTAAGGACATGTTTTAATATATAAATCTTTCGATTTTTCTTTCCAGATTAACAAAACTAAATTGTAAGAGATATTGTCTATCAGAACTCTATTTCCAAGCAACACTGAATGAAAAAAGAATCCATAAAAGCGATAAATGTTGGAAAAATCACCTGAAAAAATAAGTTAACCCTGATTAGGTTTATTAGTGATGCTTAATTTTTTGATTGTTGTGAAGCCCGGTGGTGTAGCGGTCAAGCATGACGGGCTCTGGACCCGTTGACGAGAGTTCGAATCTCTCCCGGGCTACCAACCACACTGCTTCCACAATTATTTCCTGAGTAGACGCTTTGAAATTGGTTAATCAAGTGTTTCAAGTGGTTTTCACACGTTTTAGAAAGGTTGAAGCCTATTTCACGCGTTTTTTTAACTATTTCAGCATCAAGATAAAGGACAACATTTCTCTTGTGCGGCATTTTCTGTTTGCAACCCCTTGCGCGCGTGGGATTGCAGGTTCAATGTTATAAATTTGGTGCTGCTGAATTTAGTGTTTTGATTTGCTTTTTCTATAGATTTTTGTTGCAAGCAGAGTTGCTGTCATGAATATTGGTAGAATGATGAGTGATGGAAACTCTGGGATGATTATGACTTCTTGTGTTGAATGACTATAATTGAAGTATAGATAGCTGTGTGTGCTGTTAGAACATGGTAAAGGTTCTGGAGACGGTAAGATTTCTGTGCCATTGACAAACACTCTGAAGGAGTCATTCATCAAGGCCGTTGGTATGCATATTCTGCAGAAGCCAGTAGTGCCATCCTCACCAGTAACATTGAAACTTATCGCAGTGCTATTGAATTGGAAATCTGAAATTGAAGAATTGCAGATAACTTGAGCGCTGTATTCTGAAGTGATATCGAATTCAGAAAATGCACCCACTAGAGGAAAGTTGTCAGTGTTATCTGCATCTAATATGAATGTAGAATCACCTATTCCATCATGGCTAAGGTCAGCATCAGTATATTCGCTCCAAAAGTTTCCACCAGAGGGGTAACCATCATCCCAGAAGTTGGCGTACCCGCTAGCTAAGATAAGTACCTGCTCAGTATTGTTGAAAAAAACGTTATGATAGAACCTGTTGTTCCTGGAATACCCAAGTGTAATGCTTCGCCAGTTGTTCGTCATGTTGTTCTCGAAGATGCTGTTTGAGTCTGCGTTGTATATATGTATACTCACAGTGTTTGCCATAAGGCAATTTCCAGATATGATGTTATAAGTCGCTTGGTGGTGAATGTCAACACCAACGTGGTTGTTTGTTATGGTGTTATTTGACATGCTCGTGTTTCTTGGAGACCCAAAAATACCAACATAATTATCGACAAGGCGATTTCCAAATATATTGCAGTAGCTTGTGCTGCTAAGGTAGATTCCCGCCTTAATAAGAGTGCCTTCCCCTCCACTTCTCTGTATTGTGAAACCTGTAACATTCACGTGGTCTTGGGTTATGGTGACAACATCCCCCGTCATGTTACCATCAATAATTGTGGTTCCTCTATTCTCTCCATGCAACATCAGGGATTTATTAACTGTCACATGCTCATAGTAGATCCCTTCGTCAACAAAGATTGTATGTCCATTCGAAGTTTCAGGAGCATTTATCGCTTCTTGAATAGTTATATAGTTTAACCAAGTGTCAAGGTTGTGAACTGGATAGCCATTAGGTGCTTTTACCTCAGTTACATGAAAATTTGTTGCTAAAATTAAAATGCTGGGAAACAGTATTGATATTATTATTACGGAAATTACGTTCCTCAAAACTAATGCTCTCCCATTTTTATATATTTTCGTTTTCAAGATAACATTTGTGGATAAAAGTTCTATCACACAGCAATCCAATGTGTTTAAACCATCACTTTAGAGAGATTGGTGAGAACTGAGAGGCTGAGGAGAGGCACTGAGGAGACAGAAGAGATTCATCGAATTTTCATGAAAGCGCTATCTATCTCACTGGTCCACTTTCTGGTTAGTCCTCCAGGAAAGGGACATACGATTACACGATAGCCTGATAAGTTTGTATCATAGTCTTGTGTTATTCTGTGTTGGACCAATTCTTCGAAATCAGCAGTTTGCTCAAGCGCATATTTGGCTGTATTTCCAAGTATGAAAACAGTGTTAGGTTTCAGTTGCCTGATTTCTTTCAACAAGAATCTTTGTGAACAGGTTTTGGCAATCCTATACAATACTTTCTTTTTTATTGATTTATTTAACCTACATTTGATTGTGTCAATAAGAAAATAGCTTCTCTCTTTGAAGACCTCCAGCTTGTCCAAGTTCAGCCTTGACAGGACTTCCGTTCTTAGATTAATCCGCTTCTCAGCAACTGGATTATAGAAATAGCGTTGTTTGCCATTCCATGGCGGAGATTCAGCGACGAAGAGAACATCCACTTTTCCAGGTTTCCAACTTCTCTCCACATCAAATTGAACGTAGGGCTTCTGATCAGCATTGAATTTATCATAACTAACTAATTTCAGATCTATGCATCTCTTACATTTCCGAATTTCATCAGACATAGTCATAATAAGATTCTCACTCTTTTCTACTTTCTAACATAGTCTAGGAAATATAAAACTCTAAGATTTTTCTTTAACTTAGAAATTATAAAATATAAAACCAGTTGTAGAGTAGAGAGTGGCATGAAATCTAGCAGATTAGGATATGGGTCACATTCTTTTCTTAACGAGTACATCAGTAGGAATGAATGTAAGAAGATCATGGAGATTGGAGTTGCAGATGGTGAGAATGCCATGACAATGGTTAAGGTCGCTACTCGAAACTGTTCGCCTGAAGAAGTGGAGTATTACGGGTTCGATCTTTATGAAAGCAACAGAATGGAGCAAGTTAGGCAGAAATTAAAGGAGACACGGTGTAAGTTCAAGCTTTTCAAAGGGGACTCTGTTGAAACTCTTACTAGAGTGTTGAAAACCTTGCCTAAAATGGATTTGATCTTCATTGATGGAGGTCATTCTTATGAAACAGTGAAGAGTGATTGGGAAAATTCAAGATCTCTTATACACGATGAAACGGCAGTCTTCTTTCACAACTATGATTTCTCAGGCGTCAAAAAGATAGTCGATAACATTTCCCGAGAAGAATATCAAGTGAAGACAATCCATCCTTCAGCGGATTGTGATATGGCCTTCGTTAAGAAGAAAGTCCATAGAGAAGCAAGCTAAGAAAGAGGCAAGCATTAACCTTACGAAATGCTACACTAGACCTTTTCTTTCGATTTTTTCTTGCGCGCTCGCAATAACGTATATTCATAGGAGACAGTAATCTAGTGATCGGTAGAAAACTATGTCAGTAAGAGAAAAGGAGATGGCTGAACTCCTCGCAAAAACCCATCGGGAGGAGAGACTTTCAGCTGTAACAGCTTATATTAATCCTGATGTTTCTGCGATTTTGGACTTAGGTTGTGGAATTGGTGCTTTGACAACTCGATTAGCTGAGAGGTTTCCTTCTGCGCTGATAATTGGTGTTGATCGGTCAAAGTATCTTATTAGTAGGTTGCAAAAAAAGGAGAATGTTTTGACAATATTGGGAGATATACCAGCTGTACCTTTTAAGAACCGTTCTTTTGATCTTGTAGTAGCTGTCCAAGTTCTTCATGAGATATTCCATTTTAAAGGAGTTCATGCACTCACTAGGACGTTTCAGAGGATTTTTGATTTATTGAAGAAGGACGGTGAGCTAATTATCTTGGACCATTTCAATCCAGGTGATGTCTCAATCTCCTTTAAACTCTCTGAAGAACTGAGAAAGAAATTACGTGAATTCCAATCGAAGTTTAAGCCACGTAAGATAAATTATCATGATCTAGGTAAAGGTTGGGTCAGAAGCAGTATGCGTGATTTCTATGATTTTATCACTAAAATCTGGGCTTTGAATTCTGGACTTGAAGAAGAGGAAATGAGTGAAACTCATACACCATTCACTCGTCAGGAACTTGTGGATTTTGTGCAAGAAGCTGGGTTTAAAGTAGTACATGTTACTAGCATCACTGCTATAGACAGGAATTTAGAGCACTACGGCGTAACTGTTGAATGGACCTTGAACCTTCCAGACAGGCACATCATGTTGATAGCAAAGAAAAGTTGAATTGTAGAGGAGAGGCACAGAGGAGACAGAAGTCTTATTCACTGTGTTTCTGTTTCAGCTCTTGCTTTGGCAACTATGGATTCAATGAATGATGTTTTTGCTTCAGTGTAGCTTTCACGATCTGAACCATACTCTCTTGCCAGTCTTTTCTTCAATTTGTGATAGTCTTGAGCGACTTCTGGATGAGTTCGAAGATAGTCACGGAACAGTAAATGTCTTTTCCAAAAATTACTTGATAGTTCAACCATATGCAGGTGATAATGTTGTTCCTTTGGTGGTTTGCCCTTGTGGAAATATCGTCTTTCAGGTATTGATTCTTCGTATTCCGGAACATACTCGTAGCCAATACTTTCAAGAGGTCCAATACACTTGTGGACGTCTTCTAGATTTTTGATAGCAACAGTAATGTCGATAATCGGTTTGGCACCTAAACCAATGACAGCAGTGCTTCCTATATGTTCGATTCCAACAACAAAGTGTCCTATGACATTAAGGATTAGACGCTTCTCATTATCAAACAATGTAAGCCATTGAGGATTATAGTCCACAATTTTGACTGGTCTTTTCATTTCTCTAAACTCAACAGAAAAACGACAATAAAAAGTTTCTAAGTTTATACTTTCTAACTAGTATAGAAAATATAAAATTCTAAGGTTTTTCCTTTAGTTAGAAATTATAAATTAGAAAATTAAAGTGTAAATACACGTTTTGAACAGTCCTGTAGGTTACGTACACCGAGGAAATGAAGAACATGAGAGAAGATTGGGAACACGACAAACTGACTTTAAAACGAGCAACATTTATTCTACAATAGTGAAATAATGTAGAATGAACCACTAAGATTAATTATTCAGTGGAGTTATGACAAACATTCCTGAAAAAGATAGCGCGCGGCCGCACATCAAAAGGTAGTGAAAAATGCGGAAACCACTTTGGGTACCTTCTGAAGAGCGTATAAAAGAGGCGAACATAACACGGTTCATAAATCTTGTCAACGGAAAATACAATCTTCAAATAGACTCTTATGATAAACTTCATAGATGGTCTATAGAAAACGTATCAGATTTCTGGGCAGCTATGTGGGAATTTGGGGGAATAAAAGCTTCCCAAAAATATGAGACCGTAGTGGATGATTTAGGCAAGTTCCCTGGTGCAAAATGGTTTGCTGGGGCAAGATTGAACTTTGCAGAGAATCTTCTGAGATGTAGAGACGCCCATCCCGCCTTTATATTTAAAGGAGAAACCAAAAAATCTTCCAGAATGACCTACACGGAACTGTACAATTCTGTAGCACGTTTAGCTAGATCATTACGCAAAATGGGTGTTGCCGTTGGAGATCGCGTGGCAGCCTATATGCCCAACCTTGTGGAAACCGCCAACGCTATGCTTGCAACTACAAGTATTGGCGCTATATGGTCTTCTTGTGGTACTGAACTGGGTCCAAAGGCAGTTCTTGATCGTTTTGGTCAAATTGAGCCTAAAGTTTTGTTCACTGTTGATGGATACTACTACAAAGGGAAGACGTTTGGCGTTTTGTCAAGAGCTGAGGAAGTGGCAAAAGGAATATCTTCAGTAAAGAAAACTATTGTATTTCCTTATGTTGAAGAAAAACCCCATATTGTTTCTATCCCTAACTCGGTGCTTTATGATGATTTTGTATTTCAAGAAGAACAGCGAGAGATTTCATTTGAAAAGCTGCCTTTTGATCATCCAGCATATATCATGTTTTCCTCAGGCACAACTGGTAAGCCAAAATGTATGGTTCAAGGAGCTGGGGGTATTCTCATCAATCATCTAAAAGAGCTGATACTTCATACTGATCTAAAACGTGATGACAGAATATTTTACATAGCAACTCCGAGTTGGATGATGTGGAATTGGCTACTGGGCTCTTTAGCTGTAGGCGCTACCCTAGTGTTGTACGATGGCAACCCCAATTACCCAGATTGGAGCACCATGTGGCGACTAGTTCAGGACGAAAAAATAACCATCTTTGGTTGCAGCGCAAGCTACATCAACTATCTCAAAAGTGTGGATGCTAAGCCAGCTAAGGATTTTGATTTGTCTTCGTTACGAGAAATTTCTCAGACTGGTTCTCCTCTTTCAGCCGAAGGATTCGAATATATTTACCGAAAAATTAAAGAAGATTTGCATTTCAACTCTATTTCGGGAGGCACAGATATCAATGGTTGTTTTGCTGCTGGAACCCCTATTCAACCTGTATATGCTGGTGAATTGCAGGGTCCGGCTTTGGGAATGAATGTGAAAGCATATGACGAGAAGGGTAATAGCGTGGTTGATCAACAAGGAGAACTAGTCTGTGAAGCTCCCGCTCCCTCGATGCCTCTTTATTTCTGGAACGACCTAGATAGCAAGAGATATAGAGATGCTTACTTCAGCATTTATTCAAATGTTTGGCGGCATGGTGATTGGATACTGATTCACAGCGACACTGGTGGAATAACCTTCTTAGGGCGTTCTGATTTTACCTTGAAACCCTCTGGAGTGCGCATTGGTCCGTCGGAAATATATAATGTGGTGGAAAGATTTGAGGAAATTGCTGACAGCATGGTTGTAGGGCAAGATTTGAAGGGGGATCAACGCATTATTCTCTTTGTTAAACTGGCTTCAAGATTTCAATTAACAGACGAGTTAAAAAATAAGATTAGAAAAACGCTGCGCAAAGAGGCGTCTCCTAGACACGTCCCAGCTCTAATCATCGAAACGCCAGATATTCCATACACTTTCAGCATGAAGAAGGTTGAGAGTGCGGTGTCGAATATAGTGAATGGGAGACCAGTTACAAATAGAGATGCTTTAGTTAATCCGGAATCGTTGGATTTTTACGAAAGAATTCTTTCCGAGCTTCAAAAAGGATAACTCAAAGAACCCCTCGCGTGCAAGCTTGAGGCATTAAAATAAGGGTTGATTTCTCCACCAGAGAGCAAACGCGCGCCTACTTATTAGTAGTTGTGCGCACGAATCTTAGCTACCTATTTTCTTCTTAGGAGATCACCTTCATATATGCGCATGCATGCGCACACGCTCTTTCCAATACCAAGTTTTAATGATTTAGGTTTTCCCTTGCAACTTCTCCTTATAGTCTTTCCATTGGGTTTTAACATAAGGTCCCAAACTTTTAATATCTGAAACTCCTACAAAATCTCTCAGAGCTGAGCTAACTGCCTTTGCATTCAAGAATTCCTTTCACGTCTTCTTTTGTTTGATTAGCGCGTATTATACCTTAGAGTTCAAGGATGACAGAAAAAAGGGAATTTAGCTTTTCGCTTTATTCTATTCCCCATCGTTTCGTAATCTTGACCATAACGAAGATTACGAAAGCTACGATAATGAAGGTTATCAACGCTACTAAGAAGTGCCCCACTAGGAAGCTTTGGCTGGCAACTGGCAATTCGATAGTTGCTAAGTTATCTAGTCCAGGTATAGCAAGGCCTATTATTGGCATTATTAGGTCCGAAACGAGTGCTTGAACTAGGTTACCTAGATAAATGCCTATAATGAAAGCAACGGCAAGACCCATAACCTTGTACTTCGATATGAAGTTCATGAACTCATTCCATAAGCCTTTCTTTGCTGGTGGAGACGGTGCCGGCGTCAACAGTTCACGTATCTTCTTGAGTTCCTGTAACATCTCATCTTCTTTTGGCAAATTTTTCCCCAGAAGACCACTTTTCGACGATTTTTCATATAAGTTGTTCGGCTTATAACGTGTGCCATACATCATCCTAGTTTGCTCAGGCTATCACTATAGGAAGACTATAGAGAACAGAGAGGCTGAGGAGAAGCAGAAGCGAGACAGAAGGGAGACTCTAAAATACAACTGTTTGAATATTGGCAAACTGATAATATTTGAGGTTTAAAAGATGGATTATTGTGTTTTCTGTCGCATAGTGAAAGGTGTTGCACCTGCAAGCGTAGCCTATTCTGATGAAGACGTTGTGGCCTTTATGGATATTACACCCGTTAATCCAGGACACGTGTTGGTGATCCCGAAAGTTCATGCTGCACAACTATCTGAACTAAATCCAGAGATAGGGGCACATATGTTCAAAGCTGCAATGCATGTAGCAGAAGGTCTCAGGCGATCAGGAGTAAAATGTGAAGGAGTAAGCTTGTTCTTAGCTGACGGAGAAGCTGCATTCCAAGACATATTTCACGTTCATTTGCATGTGATTCCCAGATTCAAGGGAGATGGTTTTGGACTGAAATTAGGTCTTAATTACGGCTTTAAGCCAAAAAGAAAAGAATTAGATGAGATTGCTAACAAAATCAGGAAGGCAATAAAAAGTTTCTAAGTTTCTACTTTCTAACATGGTTAAAATCTTAGAATTTCTAAAGATCCTTCCTTTACTTAGAAAATAGATATTAGAAAAAGTGGGTACGCAATCAGTAGTATAACATGCGTTATGATTGAAGTTTTGGTGGTATCAGATATATGCGGAGTTGTCCTTTTGTAACCTTCAAATTTATTGTTTGGTCAACTTCACCTATTGCGGAAACAGCGAGTAGGTTTCGTATTCCGCCTTTTCTCACGCCTAAAACTAATTCAGCCGCATCTTTTGTCAATTCAACCTCAAGATGAGTAATCTTCCATTGCTCAGAGTCGAATATGAACTCTTTCACTTTACCCACGTCCAAGTCTTCGCAAACAATTCTCTTTCCCAGTAATTCTCCACCTTTCATTTCCATGTTAATCGCAACCCAACTTTGTAGTCAAACTATAAAGAATTTTCTGGCTTGAACAGATAAGAATTCTGGATTTCAGATTCAATTTTATACTGAACTATTATGCAAACACACTTTCACCTTACTCTCTATTTCTCTAGCAATACGTTGCCTCACAGTCATTAAATAGAAAATCCAATTAGTGCCATTGTGCTTGCGGTTCATCGCTCTCTTAGTGAAAGTGATTATAGAGCCCAAAGATATGGCCTTCCCTTCACAAATGCACGGCGTGAATCGCAAGCAAATCCATTCAAAGAGGTTTCAACATGAATTCTAAAGCCGACACTATCCTCAAAGAATGTTCTCAATGTAGATAACAAGTAGTCATTAGTTGTGTGTGTCCATCTTGTAAACTTCGAGTCTGCATGATTTGTGCGATAGAGAATGATTGGAAATGTCCGAAGCGCAAAATAGATTTGGTTTAATGGCTACCTATGTTCCGAAGCCTTACGTGTATAAATGCAAGTCTACCTCCTTCCAGCCTCTTTCTTCAACCTTGAGTACTCCCAAAAGTCAGCAACAGTATTGTCGATGTCATCTATAATGAAAGAATTGCCTTGGCTGCTCTGGGTTCTGGACCCGCTGACGAGCGTTCGAATCTCTCCCGGGCTATCATCCCTGCCACACACATTTTTAAACAAATCTTAACTCTAAACCCAAACCTATTGTTAACAATGGACACTTTAGGGTGTCCATTTCTTAAGAAAGGTTAAAACTGCAATGCGTGCGCTAAATGCTTCGCAGTTATCCACAATTACTATGCAAGGTTCCTCATCAAGGTAGATTTATAAGAAAGTAGAGTTGTGGGAATGTGGTGATTCTATGGCAAGAAAGAGCAAAGTTAGGATTACGGTTTTAAAAAAGCTAGATACAAAAGAAATATTTGGTGACAACCCTCCATTGGGAAAGAATCGAAAGGCTTGTCCTGTATTTGAGGTAGGTCAAGAGTTTATCGTCGGTGAAGATGGTGAGATGCCCAAAGGATTCTGTCATTGGGCTTGGAACGACATGTACAAGGTAGTAACTACATTGAAATACGACGGAAACTGGGAACCGGGGACAAAGGAAAAAGGAGCCCCCACGGTGCACTGCTGCACCGATGGGTTAAGACCAGTCATATTCAAACTCGAGCGCATTTAGCAAAATCCATAAAAAAGTATAAATATGCACGATGCGCGCGCAATCACCAAAGGTTATTATTCAAATTGACAATTCTACATCTTTATGGAAATACTAGATTTCATGGTTACTGTTATTCTCGTAACTGCGTCCGGTGCTTTAGCCCCTGGCCCTCTATTTTTTGCCAACCTCACAGAAGGTTCCAAATTTGGAGCCAAAGGGGGCATTGTGTTCTCTGTGGCGCACACTTTGATTGAGTTCACCCTTGTTATGCTATTGGCATTTGGACTTTTGATCATTACGAGCGAGTTGGTCAAGATTGTAGTTGGAGTTACTGGAGGTGTTGTGCTAGTTGCTTTCGGTGTAATGCAAATCTATGGTTCCCTCAAGCCTAAGTCGAAAAGCCTTCAAAGAATTGGTGAAACAAGTTTTCAACACCTACTCGTTATTGGTCTGACTTTCACCGGTTTGAACCCTTTCTTTATCATTTGGTGGCTTACTGCTGGAGCCCAGCTTATTATTATTTCATTGGAGTTTGCGTCTCTTGCCGGCGTTTTGCTGATGTATATTTGCCATGTTTGGATGGACTATGTCTGGCTTATCTCAACTGCCCATCTTGCCAAGGGGGGGATGAAAGTCGTTGGGATCAAATGGTATAGAGTCTTAATAGTCTTGTTCGGCACAGTTCTAATATACTTTGGGCTCGTTTTTCTAGCCAGCTCGATTCAAATATGATGTGCACATAAAAAAGGAGGTTGCGGTGATTTTCTCCACCTAGGAGAGGGTTCAAAGCTGTGCTCGAAAAATTTAGATAGTTTATTTAGATGCTCTTCTATACTAGTCAGTTGTGGTTGAAATGGTTGAGCTACATAAGGTTAAGATTACAGTTTTGAGGCGTTTTCATCCATCTGAAGTTTTTGAGAAACCTCCTGCGACATCGCATGCTCTTGAGGCTTGTGGACTGTTTAGGGATGGTCAGGAATTCATTGTTGAGAATCTGAGGATGCCTGAAGATTTCTGCACTTCCGCTTGGATCTCTATGTATGGTAATATCCGGCTCTTGAGCTTTGGCGGAGATCTCCCATGGATCAAGGAGAAAGGTGTTGCCATTAATTGCTGCACCGACGGATTAAGACCAGTTATATTCAAACTTGAACGCGTCTAGTCACTCGTGCTTTTTGAAGAGTGATTCCGTTGTGTGAGCATTCATAAAAGAAGCATGTCGTTATCCACAAAAAGGGGGTCGTGAGCACGCGCGTTTCTGAAATGATGGAAAAACCTATCAAAAAGCTGTCAAAATCCTGTCATTCCTCAAAAATGCAGAAAGGCTGGCGCGCGCCAAAAATAAACATTGGAAAATGCACGCATACGCCTTATTGAAGGCAAAGAAGCAAGCTTTAAAAATATGAAAAACTTCAGACCCCTAGAGATGCAGGTGTTAAAATCTGGGAATGATTTTTGACATCAAGAGATATGCAATTCATGACGGTCCAGGCATTCGTACAACAGTTTTTTTTAAAGGTTGCCCATTGAACTGCCTATGGTGTCATAATCCTGAAGGGAAAGCGAGAGAACAGGAATTTATGTGGTGGGAAGAAAAGTGCATAGGTTGTAGAGATTGTCAGAACGAATGCACTAAAAGCGCTATATCTTTTTCAAATAATTCCTTACTTTTAGATCAAGGAAAATGTAATCTTTGCGGAGCTTGTGTGGAAGCCTGTTATTCGCAAGCTTTGAGACTTGTTGGGCGAAAAATGACGGTAACTCAAGTGATGAAAGAAATTGAAAAGGACATGGTTTTTTACGATGAATCCGAAGGCGGAGTAACTTTTTCCGGAGGGGAACCGCTAATGCAATCAAATTTTCTACATAGTCTTCTAAAAGCCTGCGAGAAACTAGAAATCCATACAGCCGTGGATACTTGTGGACATGTAAACTCAGATCCCCTTTTAAAGATCAGCAAACATGTGGATTTGTTCTTATATGACCTTAAAGTAATCAATGACAAAAAACACAAAAAAATTACAGGTGTATCAAACAAACTTATCTTGGAAAACCTGAAAAAACTTTCACATAATGGACAGAAGATAATTGTGCATTTTCCGCTCATTCCAAGCATAAATGACGATGAACAGGACATAGTAGAACTTGGTACATTTGTTTCTTCGCTTAAAAATGTAAAAGACTTAAGCATCCTCCCTTATCACAAAGCTGGGATTGAAAAATCTAAGCGATTGATGAAACCAACAGATATATTCTTCATGAGCCATTCTCCTTCTAGTGAAACATTAGCTGAAATTAAGAAAAAATTGGGAACTTTTGGGTTGAAAATCCAGATAGGAGGATAACAATATGATGTCAAAAAGGGTCAAACGCCTGAGAGAGCAAAGCGTTAACACAAAACCCTACATCTCCGCCGAAAGAGCCGAATTGCTTACAGACTTCTATCGAAGCGGTGCTGCAGACGGAGTTTCCACTCCTATAGCTCGTGCCTTAGTCTTCAAATATTTGCTGGAAAACAAGACGATATGTATTAATGAAGGCGAGCTGATTATAGGAGAGCGCGGACCCGCGCCAAAAGCCACTCCTACCTATCCGGAATTGTGCAATCATACAATTGAAGATCTGGAAAAGCTGAACTCAAGAAAAAGGACTCCTTTCCTCGTAAGCGAAGACGATAAAAGAATCTACTGCGAAAAAATCATTCCCTTCTGGAAAGGCAAAACCATGCGTGAACGAGTTTTCTCAGCAATGTCTAAGGAGTGGAAGTATGCATTTAATTCCGGTGTGTTTACAGAATTTATGGAGCAAAGAGCACCTGGACATGCTATTTTGGACAACAAAATCTATCATAAGGGCTTGCTTGATTTTAGACAAGAAATAAAGAATAGATTAGATAATTTAGATTATTTTAGGGATCCTGATGCTTACGCAAAAGAACAGGAACTTAAGGCGATGGAAATAGCTGCAGATGCGTTAATCATCTTTGCAAAGCGCCACTCTAAAAAAGCAAGAGAGCTTGCAGAAGTGGAGAAAGATCCACAGCGGAAAGTGGAACTTGAGAAAATCGCTGACGTTTGCTCGCATGTTCCAGCTCATCTGCCCAGAGATTTTTGGGAAGCCTTACAGATTTACTGGTTTGTCCATCTGGGCGTGATAACCGAACTTAATGTCTGGGATTCCTTCAATCCAGGGCGCCTTGACCAGCACCTATATCCTTTTTACAAAAAAGATCTGGAAGAAGGAAAGCTTTCAAAAGAGTTCGCAAAAGAATTGCTGCAATGTTTCTGGATCAAGTTTAACAATCAACCAGCGCCCCCTAAAGTGGATATAACTGAGAAGCAGAGCAGCACCTATCAGGATTTCGCCTTGATCAATGTTGGTGGCTTGAAGGAAGACGGAACAGACGCTGTCAACGAGCTCTCCTACCTCATACTAGATGTATTAGAAGAGATGCGGTTAATTCAGCCGAGTGGATGCATTCAACTTAGCAGCAAGAACTTAGACCGATTTTTAAAGAAAGGTATTGAAGTTGTCAAAGCTGGTTTTGGGCAACCCTCAATCTTCAATACCGACGTGATCATTCAAGAATTTCTCCGTGCTGGAAAATCAATGAAAGATGCAAGAGCCGGAGGCCCAAGTGGCTGCGTTACAATCAGTGTCTTCGGAAAAGAAAGTTGCACCTTAACCGGTTATTGCAATTGGCCAAAGATTTTTGAGCTAACCTTGAATAATGGGGTTGACCCACAGACTGGGAAGCAAATCGGTCTGCAAACGGGAGACCCCTCCAACTTTGCTTCCTTTGACGAGCTAATGGAGGCTTACAAAAAACAACTCAAATATTTCGTAGACCTCAAGATTAAAGGCAATAATATTATTGAAAGACTATATGCTGATTATATGCCCACTCCATTAATGTCACTACTGTTTGATGATTGTATAGCAAAAGCAAAAGATTACCACGACGGAGGGCCACGATATAATTCGACATACATTCAAGGTGTCGGAATTGGAACCTTGACGGACTCGCTTTCCGCAGTGAAATATCACGTGTTCGACACAAAGAAGTTAACGATGGAACAACTGCTCAGCTCGCTCAGAAATAACTTTGAAGCATCCGAAAAAATCCGACAGATGCTGCTGAACAAAACCCCAAAGTATGGCAATGATAACGACTATGCAGACAACATCGCCCGAGCAGTCTTTGACGCGTATTTTGAAGTGTTGGATGGGCGACCGAATACAAAAGGAGGAGAGTATCGAGTCAACTTGTTACCTACTACGGTCCATATTTATTTTGGGCGGGTTACAGGTGCAACGCCAGATGGACGAAAGGCTGGAGAACCGCTTTCCGATGGCATTTCACCCAGTCAGGGAGCAGACAAAAATGGTCCTACTGCCGTGATCAAATCGGTTGCCAAGATAGATCATGTCAAAACTGGTGGAACTCTTCTCAATCAGAAATTTATGCCCCAATTGCTAGCTGATAAAGCAGGCACAGATAAGTTGGCGCATTTGGTGCGGACTTACTTCAAGCTGGGGGGACACCATATCCAATTTAATGTGGTAGATGCGAAGACTCTTGAAGAAGCGCAGAGAAATCCAGAGAAATATAGAAACCTCATAGTTCGCGTGGCAGGCTATAGCGATTATTTTGTTGATATAGGCAAAGAATTACAGGATGAAATCATCGCAAGGACGGAACATCGGAGTTTTTGACTTAGTTTTTTGTAGAAGATTTATTATAGAAAATCTCTCCCCGCTTCTTTGATAACTTCAATGTATGTGTGCAGAAAAATGGGGATTTGCGGGTGATATCTCCACTGCACGTAGGTAAAATTACTGCCTGTTACAGTTTTAGCTTAACAATCCAAGTAAAAATGGGGATTTCGGTATAAATTACAGTTTTGGAACGGTAACTCCCGGGCTACCAACAGACCCTAGAAACCTTTTTAAAAGGAATTAAAATGTTGAAGCTTTTCTCTGTTCCTTTCAAAGAACTCTCTAAAAACCCTTGTCAAATCATATTTTTCTACTTCACTTAAAGAAACCCAGTGTACTTCTAAGGCATCACTTCCTGCGTGAGGACTGCCTCCTTTTAAGCGAACAAAGAAGTCGAGAATGACGAAGTGGTAGCGCAATTTACCTTTTTCATCTGGCTCTAAGTTATCTACGACATCGATTAAACTGTGAACCTCTACATCGAGGTTGCTTTCTTCTTTTACTTCCCGAACTACTGTGTTTCGCACTGTTTCGCCAAGTTCAACAAGACCGCCTGGGATGCTCCATTTATTTTTTCCTGGTTCAGACCCTCGTTTAGCTAAGAGAATTTTGCCGTTGCAGATTATGACTGCGCCTACGCCTACAGTGGGTTGGGTTGGATATTCACGTTTCAAATGGTCTCTCCTACCGGTAGTTTTTCACCGTCTTTGTTGTCAACATTTTTTCAGGAAACTTAAGTATGATGGGCCCGGGGCGATTTGAACGCCCGACCAACAGGTTTCTCGTCCGTGGCGATTATGAGCCTGTCGCTCTGACCGTGCTGAGCTACGGGCCCTCCTTCTCTATGTTGTAGAGTAGCAGTGAAATTAAGGTTTTCCAGTTTTTCTAGTCGAACCAAGCAAGATGCCTAAGCCGAAACTGAAGAAGGCTATGGAGAAGGTTTCGTGGTGGATGTCTGCTATTTCGAACCAGATGCCATAGAAAATGTATTGGTGTGCGAGTATTAGAAATCCTATGGAAAGGCAGATGTAGGCAAGGAGCTGCGTTAGTTTGGGCATTTTTGGTTCAGGTTGTTGTTTTTTGGGGTATGAAGATTTAAATATTCCTAGTTTTGTCAAGTTAGACGTTGTGTTGCCGCCGTAGCTCAGTCCGGTAGAGCAGCTGTCTCTGGTAGTGGTTTTATCAGGGGCTGAGGCTGTTAACCAGTCGGTCGTAGGTTCGAGTCCTACCGGCGGCGCTTACACCATTATTTTCGCAAACCTGCGTCCGTGGCGATATGTTCATTCTGTTTTCTGAAGATTAGGGAAGCAACACTTCGTTCTTCCTTCTCTGACATGACCAATTGGTCAAAACGTTAGACTTCAGAAGAGGCATTTTGCTTGATGAATTTTTCTGCTTCAGCAATAAATTTGGATTTGCTCTCTTTCACACCACTGAGATTGAAGTAAGGAAAAAGGACGATAGTAAGTACAATTATAACTAGTAGTGCCAATTCATACAATGATTGTCCCTTTAGATAATTCGGAAGAAATATTGTCAGAAGTAAAGTTGTTGCCAACATCTCAAAAGCCAAAGTCATAATGTAGTATATCTTAAAGTCAAATAAGAAGCGAACACGACTACCTTTCTCTCTTGGTTCTATTAGAATTTTCGCATAGCCTACTGGTCTAAAACTTCTACCGACGAAGTAGGAACCAATCTTCAAAAGAATAAGTGATGGTTCTGCAAAAGATGAAATCTGCCATCTCCGTTTTCTGGAATAGAACCCGATGAGAAGACGATACACCTGCCTTGGTGGAATATTGGTTGAAATAACAGTTGTCAAGTAAATACATCAAGCTCCTTTCAGCTTTCCCTTCTGACTAATTAATCAAACTTCGGTTTTCTAGCTCTTAAAATTTTAATCAATTGATTAATAGAAACGAGAAGAGAAAACAGAACTAGCGGTTCGCTCTTTTGAAGATTTTTGTTCCGTTGTGTTTGCAGATATATTCGAATGCATGCATGCGCCACACATTCCATGAGATATGCTCGGATTTTAAGCACCTATGTTGATGCGGACGTGCCTCGTGCATTTGCTTCCGACACATTTGCTCCTCGGTTGGTGGCAACATTCGCTTGGTGGTCTGGAATAATGTCTTCGACATTTCTCACAGCCTTGAAAGCGTAGCCCCCGAACCCTATGAGTATTCCACACAAACCAGCAATAACAAACATGAGCGCCATGCCTGCACCTGGACCTGTGCCAACTAACTGGTTGAACACAGGTTCTAAGCCCCCTCCTGCCATCATTCCTGGCTCAAAGAAATTGTCTGCCAGAGGGCCAGACAGCAACATGGCCACTGGAACGCTAATCTGTGCAATCAATGCTCGTGTCGCAAACACACGCCCCTGTACGTCCGGGGCGACCTTAGCCTGCCAGATCGCTTGATTGGAACCATTGATGATCGGAATGAAGAGTAAACTGATGAATGCAGCCAAAGGCCAGACATAAAGGTCGCGTCCAAGACCCATCAAAACCATACCAAACATGCCGAATGCCATTCCAGCCAGTACTCCGTGTACCCTTCGTTTTGGACCGCCCCAAATGCTAAGCACCACACTACCCACGACTCCGCCGATTCCCATGGTAGACTGGACAATTCCCAACACTGTTGCGTCGTTTCCAGTGCGGGCCAAGATCATCGGTGTTGAAACAGTATTTCCAAAGACAGCAACCAGATTTATGCTAAAGAAGACTAGTTGGAGACCAAGCAAGCTGGGTCGTTTGAAGATGTAACGAAATCCGTAGACTGACTCTTTCCAGAGGCTTCCTCTGCTTTTGAGTCCCTCTTCAGTCACGACAGGCTGCGGAATGTGAACTACGAGCAAAGCGCCAATAGCGAACAAGAAAGTAACGATGTCAATCATCAAGATTCCACCTATGCCAATAGGCGAAACAATTAAGGCTGCTGCCAAGATCGGGGCAAAAATGCCAGACGCGAATTGAGCCGTAGAGAGCATACCACTAGCGCGTCCATACTGTTCTTTCGATATCATAGTGGTCACAGCTGCAGAATATGCTGGGAACTGGAAAGCCCCAAAAGCACTTGCAAAGGCTCCTGTTAGGTACAAGTGCCAAATCTGAAGACTGCCGGCTGAGAACAACATAAGGATGACAGCCGTCGCCAGGACTGCTGCCAAATCGCTAAGCATCATCATAAGCTTTCGGTTCCAACGGTCCACTAATGCTCCTGCGACCGGGCTTACCAGTATAGTCGGGGCAAAGGCGAAAAAACCCACTAACGCCAAAGCTGTAGCCATTCCGGTAGTCAGATATGCCCAATAAGCGAGCGCAAAACCAGTCATAGCGGTGCCTAATAGTGAAACCAGCTGGCCAACCCAGACAACAGTGAAAGCTCTCATCCCAGTCGGCCGACCATGTGTCTTCGTAGAAGATTCCTCTGCCAATTGTATCACCTTTTCTAGTGCCTTTAGTCAGCCAACGATATTTAACATCAGGTTTAACGCTTTAGGTCATTCACGCACTTGGGAAAGGTTTCAATTATGCGTTTGCGCATGCAGCAATAATATGTGCTTCATTTTATCATTTGATGTTTAGGAAAGATTCAAGGAAGATGAAGAGAAGAAACATATTGTCAACATTGAGAAATGTGGTGAGTACTCTAGGAGTTTCAATCAACTACTTCTCAATTAAAAGAAAATTCAAAGGACGCTATAAAAAACGGAAATATAACCAACATCAAGAAGGCGAATGGCAAGAAGCATTAGAAAATATGGGGGCTTGCAGGGGTCGCTCCACAGTTGTGGGAGTTTCAAATCCTACCTCCAACGCAAGTACATTATGAGCTAAATTCAAAGGTGTACTACTTCTTTCCAACAATAAACAAATATGAAGCATTAGCAGAACCGAATTTCTTTATTCTTTCCTTTAATTTCTCTCCTTCCTTTTCTAAACGAGTTCGCGCTTTCAGATAGGGGTATTCTTTTATGCGGCGAAGATTATCGTCAATCTCTTTGATAGCTTGATTCACTATTTTTTCGTTTTTTGGGTTTTCGCATTCAAACTTCTCGTCGCAGAACAGACACTTGACATAATGTGTGGATTCGAATACTTCAACCTCTTTTAGTCCAAGACTACTCACAATGTCCTTGATCTTCTGTTTTGTGAGTGTTTTGTTGTGAGTAACACCTAGTAAAGAATCGATTTCTGCATCCCAGTGATGTTGTAATATATCCGATCTTTGTGCTTCGGCTTGTTCTTCATCACAAAACATTTCTTGAATTACAAAATAACCACAGGTTTTCAATGCACGTTTCATTTCAGCCAAGACTTTATCTATTCTGTAAAGATGATGCAACGAGTTGGCCACACACACAGTGTCAAAAGAGTCGTTTTCAAATTCCAGAGCCTCCGCATTCATTTCCATTATATTTACAGGTTTCCCTTCAAAGTGCTTCCTTGCAGATTCTAATTCTTTCTTAGAATTGTCGATTCCTATAAACAAATCATAATCTCTTAAGGTTTTCATTAAGGTGCGAATGAATCCCCCGTCACCTGTAGCGACATCTAATATTTTCCCACCGGAAATTAATTCCAATCTTCTTTCTATCTTCTTTGCACCAGAAGACGCTAATCCTTTTGGTAGATTTTCCATTTTCATAGATTAAGGAGATACATTCATATATAAAAAAGGTGGAGTCTTGCGGGTGATATCTCCAATGGTTGCTGATGCGAGTCCTAGTGGAAAACCACTAAAACAAAATAGCGACCATACTCGATTTTTCAATAAGACTTTGTTTGTCGGTCGTTAGTTTTTTAAGGAAGAACTGCTATCGTGGAAGAGGATTTACATGTATCGGAAACCACAACGTAAGCTAACCTGTGAGGGTGAAAAAAATGAACCAAAAAGAGAACAAGCCACACTTCGGCTTCATGACACGCAACTACCTAGTGCTAACCCTCACATCCACCCTGTGGGGAATCCCCACAAGCATCTGTAACACCTACTTCTCCCTATACGTCTTCGGACTAGGCGGAACAGAAATAACAATAGGTCTCATCGCAGCCCTAGGAAGCACCACCTTTGTCATATCCGCAATCATAGGCGGCCACATAGCCGACCTATACGGCAGAAAGACATTAATCAGCCTAATGACTATCGCCCTCGGGTTAAGCCAATTCCTAGTAGCCTTCGCACCCAACTGGCAATTTCTGACTCTAGCCATTATCCTAGCAAACGTGTGCTGGATATTCGAACCCGCATTCTGGGCAATACTAGCAGACTCGATAAACGAACAAAAAAGAGGAACAGCCTTCGCATTCTACAGCTGCCTAAGCTTCCTACCATGGGCCATAATGCCCTCCATCGGAGGCTACCTAATTGACATCCACGGCATAATAACACCGATGAGATGGGCTTACGTTGGCTTGGCAATAGTAGGTGTAACCGCAGGCATCATACGAATGTTCATGCTCACAGAAACCATTTCCCCTCAGAACAAACAAGCAGATGAACAATATAGCGTTAAAGAATTAGGCAAACTCGTAAAAGACGCCTTCAAAGAACACCTGCAAACATGGTCGTGGATGCCCCACTCAACACTCGCCCTAACAGCCATCTACATCCTATGGGCATTTGAATACGGCTTAGTCGAACCCTACTGGATAGTCTACGCCGAAGAAATAATCGGCCTCACATCTACGCAATGGGGCATAATCATAGGCGTAGGCAGCGCAATCAGCATTACGTCAAAGATACTCATAGTCGGCAAACTACTAGACAAATTCAGCCGAAGAAAAATACTACTAGCAACAACAGCCTTAGACATATTCACCTATCTACTCTTCATCCGCTGCGGTATGTTCATACAAGTTCTAGCTCTCTGGACCGCAAGCTCCTTCATATGGTCCTTCTACGAACCAACATACTCATCCTTGGAAGCAGACCTGATCCCCAAAGAAAGAAGAGGAAGAGTATTCGCAGCTTTCGGCGTTGCATGGTCGACCTTCAGCGTTCCAGCAAGCCTCCTAGGAGGGTTCATTTACGAGCAAGTCAGCCCTGAATTGTCCTTCATAATGGCATCAGTTGGCATTACACTATGCTTCATTCTGACAGCACTATTCATTAAGCAACCCCAACGCAATAAAAAGTAAATGACGACGTAAACATGATCAACTCAGGATTCACTTACTATTTTTCTATCTAAAGGTTCCACCAATTGACCTAATCTCTCGCACAAACCAAAGCGATCTTTGTCTTTACGCACACATAAGAAAAATGAGCAAAATGCAAAAGACATCTACACTGATTGCCATTTCGAGTCTTACAAGCAGGCTCAAGCAAACTCTCTTGCGCTTCTATTCTGCTTATTCGATTTTTGAGTGTTTTCTTAAATACCCCTTTCCCAACTCGTTTAATGATAGAATTGAAATGAATCGCCTCTGCGACTACGTTCTAGCAGCCGATGAAAATATACACTTCGCTACGGCCATCGACGAAATTCGTAACATGCTTTGCATGAAAGCCATGGTTTTCTATCAACTTCCGCGAGAAGCAGCCAAAAACTCGCCGACACTTTCGCTGTCCTGACAATTAGCATCTTTAAAACTCTCACTTAACACCACGGTTGCTTCCAACACATAACCATAAAATAAAAACTACAAAAAATCGGTCAGCCCATCAAACAAGGTTACCTAATCTACACAACCACGGAGCCTATAGAACCATAAATCATCCAAAAAAATAACAGAAGCAGTCAAAAATCTACCAAAAAAAAGAACTTTAAACTCTACTCCTAATCTGCGCTAACACCTCATCCACCAATCGGTTAATCCCTAAAGCTGAAAGCCGATAACCTCCTTCCTCTGTCTTTACCGCCAAGCCTTCACGACACAGCTCGCCAAGCCGAGTACCCGTAATCTTCCTACTTTTCCCCAACCATCCCTGCAATTCATCCCTAGAAAGCCACATCTTGTCCAAAACACCTAACTGTCCTCCAACGTAAGCTGCAAGCAACTTCAAAAGCAAGCTTTCAGTGTCAGTCAATTTCTGCTTAGAAATCAAAACTACAGGGCCCTCTTCGGCTACAGCCACAAAACCCTTACTAGCCACTATAACCTTCTTCAAGTCCACGGTCAAAACTGCACTACGGGCCGCGTCAAAAAGTGGGATTGTCTGACTAAAAAATCGGTTGATGCTTGTCCAAACATTGTTAACATCTCCCGTGAAAGTTTCCTCAATGTCCTTATACTTGATGTGCACCGTGATACTCAACCTTACGCTGTCTCCTTCAGTTTCGCCAGAACTCCCTCTTTAACCCATTTCTCACCTTTCGTCGTCAACCTAAACTCCGGCCGCCCAGGATCAGGTTTGAACACCAAACCTCGTTTTGTCATTTCATTTAACCTTGCAGGCACCATAGAATTTACTCCACTGGACTTTAGTAGACGATCAATCTGCGTCGCCGTACTCGTCTTCTTGTTAGAGGCGTACAAAACTAATCCAATAGCTTCATAGTGTGTAAGCTTACGTCTCGCCGTAATCACGGGGCCTTCAGTTGTGAACTCCACGATTCCTTCTAACTGCGCATGTAGAGGCGGCGTCAATTTAGACGAAACCAAACCGTTAATTTTCTCCATAAACTCTGGAGGCATGTCCTTAAGCATATCCAAAATCTCTTTTGCACTATCTCCTTCTACAACAACTTCTCCAAAAGGCGCTTTCACTCGAACTCGCAAATGCCCTGGCAAAGCTTAAGCCTCCTCCTTCTCAGCCAATATATACACGTAACCAGCGTCAGTCTTCCACCGTCTCACTTTCCCTTTCTTCACAAGCCATGACAATACACCTGACAAAGTTGTTGAAGGATAGTGAATAGCATTTGCCTTCAAAGCCTCAACAATCTCAGACATATTTCTAGGCCTCCAAGCCCCCCACTCAGTTTGAAGCAACTTTAACACTGCTTGGCTGCAGTTTTTTGCCTTCTTAATCGAAGGATACATTTTGGATGGCACGGCAGTTGGAGAAGTCAACCGAACTGTTACAGGTGTTTTTTTGGTGGCAGCAACTTTTGAGTTCATGTGAGCGAACGCTTTGGAAATGTTCTCAATAAGCTTTGGCAGGTCTTTTATTGTTTTCAAAACTTCTTTTTGTGTACCTGAAATTTCAACTTCATTTTGGTTCATTTTGACACGTAACGAAAATGGCATGCTTGATCGAACCTCACAATGGTAAAGTGATACTAGACGGATATTATAAAATCTTTCATTATTCACGACATAATTCCGTATTTGCTTCTCAGACAATATCCGTCTGCTAAGTTGCATCGAGACTTAAAAACTACTTGAAACTATACCTTTCGAACAGAATTAGGAGAGCTTGCTGAAAAGTGGCAAACCTTTATTGACATGCATTAGTTTTTTTAGTCGTTGTGATAATCCTTTCTCGGTTTAAATGTTCAGAAAAGTAGAAGAAGCTTATGAGCGAATAAAAGGAATCGTTAACAAAACTCCCGTAATGACTTCCTCAACCCTTAACAAAATAACTGGCAGCAAGTGTTTCTTGAAATGTGAGAATTTTCAGAAAACTGGAGCTTTCAAATTTAGAGGAGCTTTCAATGCCTTGTCACAACTATCTCCGGAACAGAAGAAAAAAGGAGTAATAACACACTCCTCTGGAAACCATGCACAGGCACTAGCCTTAGCAGCTAAACTTCTAGGAATCAAGGCGGTGATAGTTATGCCTGAAAATGCCTCTCTAGTGAAAATGGCTGCAACAAAAGGTTACGAAGCGGAAATAGTCACTTGTGGTTCTAACCCAACCGATCGAGAGAAAGCTGTTATACCCCTAATCGAAAGACACGGTTATACTCTCATACACCCATCTAACGATCTCACAATAATCGCTGGTGCTGGAACTGCTACCTATGAACTAATCAAAGAAGTAAGCAAGCTCGACTATGTTTTCAGTCCAGTGGGCGGTGGCGGATTACTGAGTGGAACAGCAATAGCGACAAAGGGTTTGCTTCCATCAGCCAAGATTATTGGTGTTGAACCCAAAAACGCAGACGATGCCTATCAATCATTCAAAGCAGGAAAAATTATTCCAGTCGAGAATCCAAATACGATAGCAGACGGTTTAAAAACTTCTCTTGGAAGCAATACTTTTAGAATAATACGAGGAAAGGTGGACCAAATAATAACCGTTTCAGAAGAAGAAATTGTAGAGGCAATGCAGTTTCTCTGGGAAAGAATGAAGCTAGTGGTTGAACCTTCTGGAGCAGTTTCACTGGCAGGGGTACTATCGAAACAGATAGAATTAGAGTCTAAAAAAGTGGGAATAATAATTAGTGGAGGAAACATCGACTTAACTGGTTTCTTCGACAGAATTTAGCAAGTATAAGCGGTTGAACAGTTCATAAAGTGGACTGTAGTTTTCGTAAGAGGTTTCTAGTTCTTTAAAAGACCTGACAATCCACGTATTTATGACTCTCTTTAGATTAGTTCTTGCTGTGTTGCTTTTCTACGAAACTATTCACCGAGTAACTGATTTAACGTAACGTTTTTAGAACTTTTCCTTGGAAACGATAGGTTGAAGCTCGAATTTCTCAGCTTTGGTTAGACCTTTTGGAGACCAGCAAGAGCCATGTGTTTCTTTATGTTAGTCAATGTTGTTATGAAAGAATTCGAGTTGGCAATTTTTGATTTTTGTCGCAAGTCTGCGATGAAATCTGAATAATCGGTGTAGTTCTTGTGCATAGTCACGATTAGAGAGTTTTTTCCCATTCCGTTGCCGTCAGCAACGAAGATCACTCTAGGTTCTTTGTCAAGCCATTTGTAAGGTGACGTGGTTTCTGTTTTTTCTTCGGGTAGCCATTGCACGAAAGTAAATGCTGCCAGCTCGAATCCAAGCTTGGTAAAGTCTGGCAGAGCGGTATATTGTAGAACGTACTTCTCGTCTTCAAGCTTTCTCCTAGTCCTCGTAACGGTAGGCTGCGAAAACCCAAGGACCTTCGCCAAGTCTCTATCGCTTCTTCGAGAGTTCTTAATTAATTCGTAGAGAAGCTTCGGAATTTTATCAGGATGCATACTTCGCATAAAGTACAAAGTAGTATATAAATCCTATGATTAACTTTGAGGCATATGCAATTTTTTATTTTTCTCAATAAATTAACACTTTTTATGATTTTTTTAAAACATATAATCTTCCAGTCAATCTCTCTGCATTGCCTTTTTTCACTAACACTGTGTCCTCGATTCTAAAACCACCAAAGCCAACGATATATATACCAGGCTCGTCAGTAACTGCGTTTCCCGCCTTCAGTACATCTTTGCTTGTGGAATTCAAAACTGGCTGCTCATGTACTTCTAATCCAACACCGTGGCCCAAACCGTGGACAAAATATTCACCGTACCCTGCCTTGCCTATGATGCCCCTTGCAGCTGCGTCCGTTTCTGCAGCCTTCACTCCATCCTGCATTTTCCGAAAAGCTTTCTCTTGGGCCATCTTCACAACTGTGTAGATTTTTTTCTGCTTTGCAGATGGCTTGCCAACAACGAACGTTCGAGTCATGTCTGCGCGGTAGTTCTTGCATATTGCTCCAATATCGACGACAACAAGGTCTCCGTTTTTGAGTTTCCGTTCACCACATCCTCCGTGAGGATAGGCTGAGTGAGGACCTGAGGCAACTATAGTGTCGAAGGCTACGCCGTAGGATCCGTGGATGCGCATTGTATATTCGATTTCAGCGGCAACTTCATACTCTCGAATCCCAGCCTTAATCGTTTCGTAGGCTGTTTGCATGCTTTCAACCGTTAGTTCTGCGGCTTTTCGCATTTTTTTCAACTCGCCCGCATCTTTTATTCTGCGAAGGTTCCAGATGTATTCGCTTTTAGCCTCAAGCTTAGTGCTTTTCAGAGCTTTGCTGAACTTTTGATACGTTAGAACGTTCATGGCGTCGAAGCCTAGTTTCTTCAGCTTTTGGTTTCTAACTTGTTCTGCAACTTTTTTAACCAAGTCTTCTCCACGTTTTACCAGTTCTACCCTGCAGTTTTTTGCTTCAGCCTTTATCCATTCATAGTTTACGCCATAAACGTAAAGTGTGCTTTCACCTTCGCTTGGAACTAGCATCATAACAGCACCTAATGAATCAGCAGCGCCCAGTAACTCAGTGAAATAGAGCAGGTTAATCGGGTTAGCGATTATGTAACCGTCGAATTCTTTTTTGAAGGTTGTCTTTAAGGCTTTTATTCTATTCCTCAACACATATCCCTCTTTTGAGAGAATGTTAGTTGACTAAAATAGACTATAACTTTTATGGATTGCCGCCTATCCACCACTCATCAGCGACATAAGAATGACGTGATCTCCATCCTTTAACGTCGTTTCAACCCCGTCAAGTTGTCCCATCAACACTCCATTCACGGTAACAACAAAACCCGTTTTCACGTCTTTTTGACCAGGCTCAAAAACTTCTTTCTTAAAAGGCGTTCCGTAAAGGTTTGACAGTTTGCCTAGCAGGTCTTGAAGTGAAGTTTCCTTGTTTAACTCGAATTTTTCAACTCGTTTGTTAAGCATGTTCTTGATAAAGCCCAAATATTCCACCTTTACCTTCATGTTAAGCCACGTCTTCAAAAGAATAATTTTCGGCGTACCTATTTAACTCTTCTAAAACTCCTACGTTTGCAAATCGAAAACGAATTGTATGCACACATTTTCAGAAGGCGAGCTATGCTCTAACAGGAGTTTTTGGTAGCCCGGATAGGTTCAAATATCGGTTTAAAATATCGGCGTTAAGGCACAATTCTCTATCCTTTAGGAAAAATACAACTAAAATAAGCTTAAAAGAAGATTTTAGTGTATGAAAATGCTTAAACGACTATCAAATCATTTGCTTTCAGAATCCATATATTTGTTTGCCTATTTTCTTTTATGAGTGAGGATAGAAAAACATGGGAATTAAAAATATTAAAAAGAAGGCATTGGTCACTGGTGGTGGAGGTTTTATCGGTTCAAGACTTGTCAAGACACTATTGCGGACAGGATTTGCGGTAACCGTTCTTGATGTTCAGCCCGGCTTTCTTAAAGGTGAAACTGACCCAAATCTAGAACTGATAGGTATACGAAGCGATGGGCTGCGTGGAGGCATGGCTGATAGAAGTCTGGTTGAACAAGCTGTTAAAAATGTAGACGTAATTTATCACTTAGCAATCAATTGGGATTGGGGTGCCCAGCCAAGCGCTCTCCGTCTCGCAGATTTATTTGACGTTAATGTTAGAGGCACCCTAAATCTTCTGGAAGTAGCTAAATTCCATGGAGTAAAACACTTTATATCTGCAAGCAGCTGCGCTGTTTATGGAGAGCCCGAATCTTCTCCTATAGATGAGGAAACATTGTGCAAACCTGAGTTGTCTCCAACTCATCTCTCCGCATATGGTATAATGAAGCTCACCACTGAGAAACTCTGCCTTATGTATTACCACCATTATGGAATACCAGTCACCACCTTTCGAATAGAAGTTGTTTTTAGTGACGATGAATCACTGCTGTCTGCTTTAAGTAGAGAATACATTGACAAGATAATTAGAAATGAAAATATAGGAGTGCTTGACGATGAAGGGTGTGCAAGCATACATGTTGACGAAGTTGTGGATGCTTTTTTACTGGCCACCTTAAACAATAAGGCATACGGTCATGTTTTCAATGTTTCAAATCCCGCAACCTACATTACTCATGGCGAACTCTACGAATTCATAATTCAGTTGACTGGTTCAAAGAGTAAAATCGAGGTAATCCCAAGTGGGCGGCGTATAAGCTGCATGCCCGAATCCATAGAGAAGATACAAAGAATCCTAGGTTGGAAACCTCAAAAAACCAAAGAAGACCTCAAAAAGGCAGTAGCTGAAACCGTTAAGTCGATCATATCATATTACAAGGCGTAATGTAGTAGACTAGCAATCAGCTGATACGGCGCTTTTCATAAACACGTCTCATTCAGCGAAATTTTCCATCAAAAGTCTTAAGAAAATCTTATGGTAGCCCGGGAGAGATTCGAACTCTCGTCAGAGGGTCCAAAGCCCTCTATGCTTGTCCACTACACCACCGGGCTCCACAATGCCTATACACGCAACCATCGTAAAAACCTTAACACACACTTACACATACCTATGAAGAACGGGAAAAACGTTGGGTGTCAACCTCACTCCAATAATGGTAAAGCAAATTCTTACCTTAAACGATTTAAGAGGAAAAAGCCTCGCAGTAGACGCCAACAACTACCTCTACCAATTTCTATCCATCATACGAACAAGAGACGGAAATCCCCTAAAAGATTCAAAAGGAAACATCACATCCCACATCGCCGGCTTAATGTTCCGCTCCACATGTCTAATACGCGATTTTAACATAGATCTTGTTTTTGTATTTGATGGGCAACCACCAGCGCTTAAAGGAGAAGAAATTAGAAAGAGACGTGAACAACGAGAGAAATCCTTTCGAGAATGGCAACAGGCACTGAAAGCCGGTGACTACGCTAAAGCCTTTTCAAAAGCGGTTATGACTAGTCGGCTAACACGGAGCATGATAGAAGACGCTAAAAAGCTGCTTAGACTGCTTGGAATCCCATACGTGCAAGCCCCAAGCGAGGCAGAAGCTCAAACAGCCTACATGACAATGCGGGGAGATGTTTGGGCGGCAAGCAGCAAAGACTACGACACCGTTCTCTTCGGAGCATCAAAACTAGTGCGGTTCTTAACAATTCACGGACAGGAATACCTGCCAAGCAAAGGAACAGCAAGACCGTTAAAGCCCGAACTCATAACTTTACACAAACTTCTTTCACATCATGAAATAACGCGTTTGCAACTTGTTGACATGGCAATCTTGATTGGAACAGACTTCAATGAAGGCATAAAGGGCGTAGGATCCAAGACTGCACTCAAACTTATCAAAGAATACGGAAGAATAGAAAAACTGCCAAGCAAATTTTTGTCAAAAACTCCGCCCCAATACAAGGAAGTCAGAGAGATCTACCTTAGTCCAAAAACCACATCCGAATACGATCTGAACTATAGTCCTTTACGTGAGGATGAGCTTTTCCACTTCCTTTGTGACCAAAGGGATTTCGCTCGAAAACGGGTGGAAACGGTTATTCAGAGAATGAAAGAAGTTTATGGGATAAAGAAGCAGGCAAGGCTTGAAAAATGGTTTAGCAGGTGTATATAACTGGTTTGCTTTACGCTAAATTTGGGGTCTTGCTGAAAATGGTTTAAATATTCTAAAAAAGACAGAAAAACGTCAGAAAGTTATTTAAGCCATTTCCACGAAAAACCTATGACGTCATGAGAGGCAGATAGAATGAGATCAGATTACGCCTTATACGTCGTAGCCATAATATGCTTCATAGTAGCGATCTGCACAACCACCATGAATCTACAAACCTCACTCTATATCTATGCAATAGTCGTTCTCGGCATAATTTTCATGGGGCTTGGATACATAGCGAGACCGAAAAAGGTGATGCTTTCACCAGCGACTACAGCACCACCTGCACCACCACCAGAATCATTGCCAGAAAAAACAGTAAAACCGGAAAAACAAGCAACGAAAAAGAGGGCACGAAAGAAAAAGACTACAAGAAGCCGAGAAAAGAAGACTTAATTGTCTTATAGTCTTATTCATCAGTTTCCATTTCTAGTTGCCTATTCTTTAAACTGGAGAAAATTGACTTGTAACCCGCTAAGATGTTTTCACTTCTTTGCGATTCAACATTTCGGTTTTCGCCAAAAAAGGTTTTCATAAATCAGAAATAAAAGCAGTTTATAGTCTGAGGTGAGCATTCTCATAGAAATGAGAACCTAAAGATGCTGCAGAAATTGAAAGAAGGATGAGGTTCGGTTGCGTTTTTCTTATTCTGTTTCTTCGCCTTCCGTAGTTTCGCTTTCCTCTGTAACTACTTCTACCTTCGCCTCTGCAGGCTTTTCTTCTGCTTCCCCGACTGCTTCTGCCTCAGCAAACCTTCTGCTTATTCTAGTTATGCGTATTTTCACATGATCGCCTGGTTTCGTGTTTGGTATAAAGCATACTAAGCCTTTGATTCGCGCTATTCCTTCGCCTCGACGACTGGTTTCCAGAATTTCAACATCATATTCTTTTCCTATTTCAACTGGTTTTGGGGGGAAACGTCTGGGACCGTAGTCTCTGTCGGTTCTTCTTCCACGCCTTTCATAATGCATTCTTTCACCTCTTTGTAGTTCGTTAACAAGTAGCCTGACCTAGAATTTAGGAAGTTTGCGTTACCGTTAGCTGCCCGTATCGGCCTATGTTGAGTTGGATTTCTCCGCGGAACGATGTTATGTAGCCGTTTTGGATCTTGACTGTGTCGTTTTCGTTGACTTGTTCTATCTGGTCGTTCCACAAGGTTAGTTTTATTTGTCCAGTGTCGTCGCTTATCATTGCGTTTGCTACGCGATATGTTTCGTTCTTGTATCTAGACATGACTTCGCGGGCTGCTGTCTTTTCTAGAACCTTCGCCTCCACGTCTACCTGTTTCATTCCATTTCTTAAATCCTTTATTTTCAATTTTCTCCTCCCGTTTTGTTTACTTTTTCCGCTAGGACGAATTCTCTGTTGACTTTGACTGTTTTGACTGGGCATTCTTGCTGAAATGCCATTGGTTTGGCCATGTTTTTTGGCGAAACCTTTGCAACTGTTTTTCTTGCAGTTTCGTTTGTTCTGGAAGCCGTCTTGGCATATGTGCTGTTCGTCCCTTAATGCGATGCTGGTCACCAAAACGGAACCCATGTAAAAAGTGGCGAGAGGCTACTTTTACATGGTGCTGCTCTGGCAAGCCAGTGGTGTTGAAGGAAGATTGCGTTGAATATAAGTTTTATTATGGTCATTGGTATGGTGTTGAAAGGCTTGCCTAGGGAATATTATTTCAAAAATCGTATTACAGCTTAGAATGGAGATATCTCCCGCAAATCCCCCATTTCTTTTATATTTCCTTTAATGTCGTTGCAAAGCACGCGCTATAAGTTCTTTGAAAGTTATGCTTTTCCCGTAACCGAATGGTTTTTTATTCAAGCTCTATTATTGGTGGTTTTTTCAGCCGTTTTTCCACATATGTTCTCTAAAAGGCTTGCCTATCCACCTCTTCAAACTGACTGATATCTTATGAGTTCTTTTTAGATGGTCGCTTCTCTTCTTTTTTGGTATGGTTAAATCGCTGTGTTTACATTCTATTAATGGTTTGCCTTTCATATCTAGGAATCTTACATCAACTTTGTTGAGTTGGTACATGTGTGCGTGAGGTTCAGCCCTACTTGGTCATGGCTCTCTTGAACACTGGTACTGCTATTATCGTCATGATGATCCCAAATCCTATGAGTACTGCAAGCTCAGTGGTTATTACGGACACCCCTGCTCCAAGTACCATAACTTTCCTCAGAGCTGTTGCTACGTATGTCAGTGGGAGGAATTTTGAGATTCCCTGCATGTACCAAGGCATCTGCTGTATCGGGAAGAACACGCCACTGAGGAACATCATAGGAAATATTAAAGTCATCATCAACATCATGGCTGTCTCTTGATCCTTCGCAAAGGACGTTAACACAACGCCAAAGCCAACGAAGCTGAACACCCCCAACAAAAGCAATGCAAAGACTAGCAGAATACTCCCATGAATGGTGACGCCGAACAGAGCCACTGCCAATATCAGTATGAGAGTCCCTTGGAGTAAACCCCTAGCCGTCTGGGCAAGGGTTTTTCCAAGTATTATAGCAAGCCTGTTGATAGGAGCCACCATCATTCCGTCCAACGTGCCAACCTCCTTCTCGTGGGAGATAGCTGCAGGGAGCCCTGTCATAACGCTCATCATCACCGTCATGGCCATAATCCCAGGAGCTATGAAATCGAAATAACTGAAGTGTCCTGGGATGGATCCTTCTGTCTGGACACTGTAGGGCTTCACGATCGCAAGTGAGTTGCTTTCATTAACCGTTGAGTTTAGCTCCTGAACTTTTTGTTGTGCCAGCCATGTGCCTATCTGTTCAAACACTTCCTTCAAAGCGATCTGCAGCAGCGTCGACATTTGGGGATTAGACTGGTCGGTTACGATTGTAATTGTTCCCTGTTTTCCACTTATGAGGCTTGAAGTGAAGTTGCTGGCGATTACTATGCCTCCTTCAACGTCTCCCCTCTGGATCATGTCTCTTACTTCATCGAAACTTGAAGCATCAGTAATGGTCATCATACTCGTGTTATTGTTCAACGTCTCCAAGGCCATGATGAGCATTGCGCTGCCGTCTCCCTTGTCCTCGTTCACTAGGGCGATGGATATTTTGCTTATGGATGTGTCAGAGGGATATATGAAGCCAACCATGCTCATCATGAATATTGGCATTAACACGAGCATAATCAGCCCTAATTTGTTCCTAAACAACTCCATTAGGTCCTTCCAAGCAACCATGAGGCTGTGGGAGATCATACTTTTGACGCTCATTCGGGCCTCACCTCACCCTCCGCCGTGGCATAAAATGCCTGTGCTCTCTCAATGGTATTTTTCGATCTGCATTGTCTCTAACTTCGCGACCAGTGACGTGTAGGAACACATCTTCAAGTGTGGGTTCAAGGTTTTTTACTGAGGTTATCTTGGCCTTCTCGGCTCTTATGGCATCGATAATAGCGTCGAATGTTTCGTCACCATTAGCATGAATCTTGATGTGCGTGGCGTTGTCCTGAGAGACGGAGTTGACGCATTTTAGAGACTGTATCGACGCGACCATGTTTGTGGTGAGATTTGCTATCTCTAGTTCCAAGATAGTTTCGTCAGCTCCTGAAACAAGCTTTTTCAGATTTGTTGATGTATCAAGGGCGACGATTTTTCCATGGTCTATGATGCCTATGCGGTCGCAGAGCATGTCAGCTTCAATCATCATGTGTGTTGTGATGATGATTGTCGTCTTCTTTTCTCTATTGATTTTCCTTACGAACTCTCTAACTTCGACTGAGGATTGAGGATCTAGACCTAGTGTGGGTTCATCTAGGAATAGTACTTCTGGCATGTTAAGCAATGCCCTTATTACATTCATCCTCTGCCTCATACCTGATGAGAAGGTGCCCACCTGAGAATCTTTCCAATTACTTAGTTGAACCAGTTTTAGGAGTTCGTCTATCCTTTTGTTGAGAATTTCTTTTGGGATATTGTAGAGTTTTCCGAAAAACCACAGATTTTCTTTGGCTGTTAAGCGGTCGTACATTATTATTTTTTCAGAAACTAGGCCAATGAGTTTCCTGACCTCATGGTCATCCTTTACTACGTCGTAGTTGCCGACTGTGGCTGTGCCCTCCGTGGGCCTAGTTAGTGTGGAGAGCATCCTTATTGTCGTGGTTTTACCAGCTCCATTAGGACCAAGCAAACCGAAAACCTCGCCTCTTTTCACGTCAAATGAAATGTGATCTACTGCTGCGAGTTCATTGAATTTCTTCGTGAGGTTTTTGGTTTCGATCATCATGGTACTTACCAAGTTAGACACCAACTGGGTTTATGTGGTGGGAAGAATCTCAGAGTAAGATATAATCTTTCTTGACAGGGTAGTTCAATAACCTTTAGTGGCGCCGCTGGTAGGATTCGAATCCCATCCACAGTGGAGATATCTCTTACATCATCTTCTTTTTCTAAATGCATGCATCATCATCTCACTCATATCTGAGAGCATCTACTGGTTTACGTCTTGAAGCTTGCCAAGCTGGATAGATTGCAAATACTACACTAATTACTACGCCGAATGCAAGGGATCCTATAAGCACTGTTGGAGTTAGAACTGGGGTTATCGTCATTCCACCGACTGTAGCTGCTTGATTTCCCCCTGACATGCCGAAAGGGCCTCCTCCACTAAAAACTCTTGCAACTACGTTTGCTAAAACCCAACCTGAAGCTATGCCAAATATTGCACCCATCAACCCAACTATCACTGCTTCGCTTAAGAAAATGGAAAGCACCGTTCGACTTTTCATGCCTAACGCCTTCAGTATACCTATCTCTCTTGTACGCTCCATCAAAGAAACAATCATAATATTCATTATGCCTATGCCAGCCACCAAAAGTGAGATGGCAGCAATTCCAGCTAAGAAAAGTTCTACGGTGGAGAAAACACTTGACATAATATCAAGCACAGCTATTGAAGAAACGACAGAGACTTGATCGCTAAAGGCTTCATCTATGGCTTCAGAAACACTCTCAATCGTTGTTTTATCATCGTTTTCCAACTGCACAATTATTTGATCACATTCATCGGTTCCAAAGAAACTTTGAGCTTGCGAAATCGGAATGTAAACACTAAAATCTGAAGGCCCAATGCCGAAGCCTCCAATCTCCTTAAGAACAGCCGTAACATGGCCAGTATAAGTCTTAACTTGGTACAGCGAGGGAGTCCAAATGATCTCAATTGCATCATTTACATCGAATAATAATGTCCCATTATCCCCGGGGTCACTGACCAACTTCCCAACTACAACTGTTTCATTGTCTGGATCTAAAGGTGTTTCACCACGTTCAGCGACAAAAGTGCTACTGTAAATATTAGCATATTTGGCGAAATCTACACCTACAATAGTAACCGTGAGCTCTCCTTCTGTAGAATTAAGGTTACACAGCTTCTGAATTACAGCCGTTGACATTTCAACATTTTCTATTTCATCGATTATTTTTGTATAATTAACTAGCAATTCGAAATCTGATTCAACTGCGGTCATTGCGCCAGGATTCATACCGAGGCCTCCCCCAGTAGAAACAATCAATGTGTCGGTTGCGAATCCTGTTTGAAGTTGGTCAGTTATGGTAATTTGGAGACCTTGGCTAATTGACAGCAAGGCAACGATAGCTGCAATGCCAATGATTACTCCCAGAGTTGTTAAGCCTGCACGGAGTTTCCTTAGTTTTATTGCACCGAAAGCGTATGAGAAAACATCACTTATATTCATCCTAGTTCACCTCTTCCTGAACTATCAAGCCGTCAGCCATGTGCACTATTCTTCCAGCTTGTGATGCTATGTTCTTGTCATGGGTGATCACTACCGTTGTCATGCCTCTCTTTTTGTTCAATCTATTAACAAGCTCCATTATTTCGTGTGCAGTTTTGGAATCTATGTTTCCGGTGGGTTCATCCATTAGGAGAAATTTCGGATTGTTTGCAAGGGCTCTGGCAATTGCCACACGTTGACGTTCACCACCACTGAGTTCAGCCGGTTTATGGTTAATTCTTTCCTTCAAGCCCACTGATTCGAGGAGTTCTGTGGCGCGTTTCTTTCTCTCTTTCTTGCTCAAGCCGAGTATTGCCATGGTCAATTCAACATTTCCTCTTGCAGTTAGCCGTGGAATTAGGTTGAAGAATTGAAATACGAAGCCTATTTTACGCCGCAAATCAGCTAATCCGTTGTCATGCAATGTGGAAATGTCAACGCCTTCTATGAAGACTTTTCCGTCTGTTGACTTGTCCAAGGCACCAATTATATTAAGCAAAGTGGATTTTCCACTTCCAGAAGGGCCGAGAATTGCGAGAAAATCACCCTTTTCAATTCTCAAATCCACACCCACTAGGGCTTCAACCGGGACCTTTCCAAGCATGTAGGTCTTTCGAAGATTAGCTGTCTGAATGATTGGTGTTGTCAACCCGTCATCCCTTCTTGATTCTCTCGATTATTTGCTCGAGTTTTTCAGCGCTATCATTCAGAATTTGCGCTACTTCTCTTGCAGTTTGCGTAGTCAGATTTTCCTTTAGGGTTAGTCGCAGATCGAGGAGTGCAGTAACAAGTCGTCTGGCAGGTTCTCTGATCTCTCGCAGCTTCTCTCCATTGATGCCCATCTGGAAACCTCCTACTAATATAGGTGCCAAAAACTCCAACTTTTTCCTAAGTCTTTCTCCAAACTTTGCTTGTTCTTCAAAGAATTTTTCTCCTTCCTTTGTAAGCTTGTAATGTTTCATTCCAACTTCATCTTTTGGAAGCTCTTTTGTGTAGCCTTTGTTTTGAAGCTGCGCTAGAAGTGGATAGATTGATCCAGGACTTGGCTTCCATCGTCCGCCAGTTTCTTTCTCAATTTCATCCACGATCTCTGCTCCTGACATCGGCTTTTCTTTCAGCAGCTTAAGTACCAAGAATCTAAGGAGACCTCTTGGTACACCTGCTGTGCGCTTCATCCTGCGGTCAAATTCGTGTGGTGGATGCTCGAACACTATATCACCAGAGATATTGCTAAAGATATCACATGCGATATATAACCTTTTCGTTTAGTCAGTAACTGTAAGAGGAGAATAATGGGTAGCTGGGAGAGATTTGAAGCCTCTCCAACTGGAGATATCCCCCGCATGCAATCGAAGTCTATTCTAAAAGTCATAAAAACTGAAGCAGAAGACATACATGCGTATGCATGCAGGTCGATTGTTTTTGAATTGAGATTTTGGGTTCAGAACCGTTAAGCTATTCTGCCGATTATGTGAAAGATGTGGTTGAGTGAGAGTTAATGGTGGCGTGGTTGAAATGGTGAGTTTAACGTTTTACGGTGGAGTGGATGAGATTGGTGGAAACAAGGTTTTGTTGGAAGATGGCGATGTCAGGGTTTTCTTGGATTTCGGTCAATCTTTCACTTTGGGTTGTGGATTTTTTACGGGTTGGCTTTCTCCTAGAGGCATCAATGGATTAGGGGATTATTTTGAGTTTGGTTTGCTGCCGAAGTTGAGGGGTTTGTATGCGGAGGAGCAGCTGCAGTTCACGGATGTTCCTTATGTGAAGTCAAGGTTTGACGCTGTGTTTTTGTCTCACGCGCACTTTGATCACATAGAACATGTCCAGTTTTTAGATCCAGAGATACCGGTGCATCTTGGTGAGGGCACTAAGCTGTTTTTGGAAGCGATGGAGAAAACCAGCAGCTTCTGTGATTATGGGGAGCATCGGTTTCAGAGGTTTAGAACTGGAGACAGAATCAAGGTTGGCGACCTTGTGGTGGAGCCTGTTCATGTCGATCATTCGATTCCTGCTGCTTACGGCTTCTTAGTCCACACGTCTGAAGGCACGATTGTGTATACCGGGGATCTTAGGAGTCATGGTCCCAAGAAGGATATGACTGAAGAGTTTGCTGAAAAGGCGCATACATCTGAGCCTGCCGCCATGATATGCGAAGGCACCAGAATGGTTGAAGAGGAGCGGAGAAAGAACTATTCTGAGCAGCAGGTTGAAACGCTAAGCGGCAAAGTTGTTGCTTCAACCGGTAAGATTGTGTTTGTCACTCGTTACAGTAGGGACATGGACCGGTTCAGAAGTTTCTATAACGTGGCTAAGAACACAGGTAGAAAGATTGTTATTTCTCCAAAAACGGCTCATTTGCTGAGCAGACTTGTGGAAGACAGACGCCTTGATCTTCCTGACCCGTTGAAGGACGAGAATATTCTGGTTTACTATAAGCGGAAAAAGTCTGGGAAGTTCGAGGAGAAGGACTATTATGTTTGGGAGCGAGATTTCATGGATAAAATGGCTACGTATGAGTCTGTGCACGAGAATCAGGGTAAGCTGGTTATGGACTTGGATTTCTATCAGTTTGCAGAACTAATCGACGTTAAGCCGAGTCCAGGCAGCCATTTCATCCACAGCATGAGCGAACCTTACAGTGAAGAAGATATTGAAGATCAGGTAATGCATAACTGGCTGAACCATTTTGAAATGCAGTTTCATCAGCTGCATGCTTCCGGGCACATGAATAGACACCAATTGACAGATCTAATCAACTGTATCAAGCCGAAGAGAATATTTCCAGTACACACGGAAAACCAGCATTTATTCAAGAAAAAATGCAGTAACGTTCAGACGATAGAATATGGGAGAGAATACACATTATGATGGGATGAGTAGACGTTACGCTTCTTCTGCTTCCATATCTTCTTAATCTATTTCTGATTCCCAGGATTCGGCGCATGTGGAACATAGTCCCTGATGATTCCGCATTTTTGTCAGCCATCATGGAGGTATCCTCTGCAATCCCCTATTTTTTCAAGGATCTACGTGCGTGTGTTTTACAAATTTCACTTACTATACATATTTCGCACGCGCTAGATTGTGATATCGGCGAGAAGCGGTACGTGGTCGCTGAAGCTTATTTCGACCTAAACTCGCTTTGCAAGCCTTCTTAATTGCGCCGGCAAGAATCTTCAGAATTTCTTCCAAACTGTGAAGCTCTTGCGGAATATATAATTCACCTGAGAGTTCCAACTTAGAGGCTGCAACGTTCAACCCGAGATGGCGAAGCTTATTTTCAATCGTTTTCGGCTTTCGGTCAAATTTTCCAGCCAAAGCCTTAATGCTCATGCGTTGCTTTGTAGCTGTTCAATAAGCTGTTTCTCCTCTTCATTGCCCCAATGAGACATTAGAAATCGCGCTCTAAATGTACTTGTACCAAATTTTTTTTAGTACAGTACATTTCTTTCAGTTTTCTCTTAATGGGATTTTTGAACCGTAGATGTTTCCAGCCAAACATGACGGTGAGGAATCGTAAACTTTCGATTCCCTTTGAAGCAGATACTGCGTTGCTAAATGACCCCTTTTTTGGGTTTGAAACCTTAAACGTTGAGGAGATAGAAATAATCCTTTGCATACAATGGTTCACATCTTCGCTTGGCAGGAGGAATAAACATGGCAGCGGCGCAGTAGGATTGCGCAGCGAAAGGTGACTAACCATGCGTAAAGGTAGCTCAATTGTCCTTGTCCAGAAAAAAAATTGGGGCAAAGACAATTGAACAGAGGAGAAGGGAATTTTTCGGATAAGACTTGGACTGTTGAAGCTGAATTCGAATACATCTGCACCACACCCGACGAAGTCATGTTTTTCCGCAAACGCAAGTGACCACTAAATATTTTTTTCCAGTGTAGCTGGAGAAATGATATAGTGGGCCGGGATAGTGTGATAAGTCTCGTTTGGAAGTCTCGAAATTCGAGATTTCGCGCGCATTTTGGCAGATTGTAGAATTTAGAAGAATAGAGTTCTTTTGGGAATGATTTTCTTTATTTCAATGTTTTTTGTTTTTTGTGAAATTTCTTTGCTTCTTCTTCCATTTTATCGAGTCTCGTGTAGTAATCTGAAAATTCATTCAAGTGTGCCAGAGCAATTTTGCCGGTCATTATCGGATCATCATTAGTTACATTAGTGTCGGTATCTATCTTGCCATGTTCGAGCTCTACATCCAGCCCCATTCTAAATTGTTCAACATCAAACTTGCTCCAGTTTATATTAAGTGCTTCACCTATTTTCTTAGCTTCCTCAGTTGAAAAATGTTTCTTGTTCATAGTTCTTACTAACTTAATAGAAAATAAAAATTTATCGCGTCTAGCAAATACCTTTATTCGACTTATCTGATTCGAATTGTTTGAAAGGTTTTAATCTGACATTGATTTGCGCGCGCATTTAAATTAGAGACTTGCGTCTTAATGCGCATTCAGTTTTTTCCGGATTTTTTTCAGAATGCTATTCCAAGCAGATGTTCCATGTTTGCTCTCGAATTCTTTACAGCTCATCAAAAAGTCTATGTAGAGCCATCCGTTGTCTACTGCTTTTTCAAGATATTTGAGGACACCATTGTCTTCTCCAATTGCGGCTTTTGCATAGGCTACGCGGAAGTAGTGTGTGCCGAGCTCTTGAGGCAGTATTTCACGGAGCCATTTCGGCAGTTCTTCTGGTGGTGTCGCAAAGAATTTCTCGTAGCTTTCGATGGCTTCTTTGTATCGTTTTGCCCTGAAGTGGGCTTGAGCTGTTTCTTCAAGGTGATGGGCCTCGTTAGCGCATGCGTAGTATTGGATGTACTTTCTCTCCAGTTTGAATCCTACTTTCTCGGCGACCCCGATCGAGCCTAGGTTGTATTCGTCACAGTGCCAACCGACTTGTCTGAAGCCGCTTGACAGAGAGTGGTCGACGGCTGCTGCAGCTGTGAGAGTGGCCAGTCCCTGTTTTCTGTAGTCTTCACGCGTGTGTATACCGATTTCGCAGGCGTTGCCGCTTACGCAGTCAGCAATGCTCCAACTGACAATCCGCTTGTCAAGTAATGTGCAGAAGCCGAAGCCTTTCTTCATGAAGTCGGAGATGGAGCCCCAGTTTGTCTTCATCCAACCCGTTACGTGTTCTGGAATCTCCAAGTGGGGCGTTCGCAGGAGTTTTTCATCTATGCGTTGGATCTGAAATCCCTTTGGAACATGATCCATCCAGTGGTCTACTTTCAACTCAGTGCAGACGTAGTGCCTGCGCGCCGTTGTCAGCGGAGTCCTCCCTTGGAATATGATGGGCATCTTTTCCTTCCATGAATCTGGATGGAAGCCTATTGCAACGTCGGTTTCATCCTTCCTGACAGTGTCTCCGGCGAAAATCCTCGCAAATATGAGTTTGTTCAGAGAGGTGTTGAACTCATCGTTGTTGTCATATCCTGCCAGGTAGTATCCTTCAACGGTGCACATGAATGCTGTTCTCGGATCCTCGACACGATCTGCATAGACTCTTCCGGGGCTGGTTCCCTCGATGACAGCACTCGTGATTAGGTTCCACTCTAATTCCTCGAATAGTGGTTGAACCTTCTGGTAGTCCCTCTTTCTGAGCTCGTGTATCATCCTATTTTGTCCCACAAAGGGACTACAGCCAATTATATGAACTTAACTGCCAAGCTCAAGCTTGCAGTGGGCAGGGTGGGATTCGAACCCCACCCACAGTGGAGATATCTCCCAATATCCCTTCCCCCGCAAACTCCCCTTTTTTGTTTAATACACGCGTAGGATTTAAGTGAAGGTGTGATCTAAACATCAAAACGGGGAAATTATGAACATCTTTCAGATTTTAGCAATTTGTGGAATGCTTAGTCCAATCGTATATACCGTTATGTGGATTCTTGGGGGCATTTTGCAGCCAGACTATAGTCATATTCAAGATGATATTAGTTCACTATTTGCAGTTGGCGCTCCAAACAAAGGACTAATGCAGTCTTTCATTATTGCTTCTAGTGTTTTGCTGTTTGTATTTTACATTGGAGTACATGATGGGATAAACAATGGTGGAGGTTCAATTGTAGGACCTGTTTTATTTTTAACTAGTTCAGTTTTGGGAATACTCGTTGCTCTCTTCTTCCCTCTTGATGCTGGGGGTGAAATAATCACTCTCAGAGGGAAGATGCACCTAATTCTTGTGGTTGGGTCGGGATTATTAACAATTGGTGGGATGGTGGCACTGTGGTTTCGATTACAGTTGGTAGAAGTATGGAATACTTTTGCAACCTATTCACTCATTTCCGCGATAGTTTCACTAATTCTTGTAATTATCTCAGGGATATTCATCAGAAGCAAATATAGGGGTCTGCTTGAAAGATTAGGAGTCTATCCCTATCAACTCTACTACTTTGTACTTAGTCTGATGGTTTTTCTGAATAATTAATTATTCAATCAAAATAAATGATAACCGTTTAGTTTTACGCGCGCGCATGTCAACTGTGTAGTTTGCTTTCTCCATACAAGATAGCATCATTTGTTCGTAATCCCAGATTGAGTGTATTCATCGTACACAGGAGTACATAAATAAGTCTTATATTCATGCGCGCGCGGGTTTGTTGAAGTGCGGGGGGTCGGATTTGAACCCCGGACAAAAGGAGATATCTCCCGATGTGGGACTTATAATGTCTGATATCTCCACTACATGATAAGTGCAGTTAGCTAATAAATAGACATGGAAGATTCTTCTAGTATATCTTAGGGAGTTCTCTATTATTCTTATTATCAGTACCGTTACCAGATTGTACCTTTAGACCAGATATAGTAGTACTACCGTCCCTTTCCGTCCTCATTATCCGTCCCTCTGGAAACAACTTTAACACTCCAGAAACAAACCTATCCTTCCCTGAAACAGATCCAACAACAATCAGAAACACTCCTATAATCTGGATACCCTATGATTGGTAAATTACAAAATACAACCGTCCACTAGGGTTATGGTTATTGGGGTAGGGTTGTCATGACTGTTTTCTGGGATTATCTTCCTCTGTTTTCTAGGCTAGGTCTTTGGTTGGTCTCTCTGTTATCGGTTGTTGTCTCTGTTGCCTCTAAGTTCCCTTTTAGATTATATTTACTGTATACTAATCTCTTGTCTTTCAACCACAGAATCAGTACTTAAAGATAAAGGAAACCAAAGGTACTCTTTCATAAAATTTCTGGAATATAACCTAACGGTTCAAAGGGAGACCAGCTATATGAATAATGAGGCAATAGAGACAAGCCATGTAGTACAGAGAGGATGGATAGAACAGAGAGACCCTCAATCACAAGTATACATGAAACTCTACTAAGTTCTTTAAAGCCCCTAGTCTAATGTCTCTCCCTATTCTCAAATTTTCCAACCGAACTGCATCCGTGTTCTCCATCTCAAACCCTAAAACCAATGGAGTCATTAATAAACCCTCTAACACAGTTTTTATCGTGATACACCGATACACCTAAGGGCATCCAAAAGAGACTCAAATCAAGGCTATTCTAAGGAAAGGGGCATAGGGGGAGGAGAAAGGTTCAAGGAACAAACGAACAAGACTCGAAAACCTGAACGTGATTAACCTGTGTATGTACTTTGTTAGAATGTTTTCTTTTGTAGATCATGACTGCTAGTAGTGTTGCCATCATGAATAGCGGTAGAATGAGGAATGATGGAAACTCTGGAATTATCACTATTTCGTGCAATGAATATGGGTGGGGGTAAGCGACGTATATCCATCGATGGGTGCCGTTGTCATATAGTGTGTTGTTGAAGAAAAGGGGTGTCACTGTTCCATCATCGATGACAACGTTGATCCAAGTGACTTCTGGATCTATCAAATTATGCGGTATTGAGACTCTGCAGAAGCCAAAAGTCTGTTCTGTTGTAGCGTTGCGAACTTGTATTGTAATCCAGCCCTTAGTCTCTGCATAGTTGAAGTATGTTACTGTGGAGTTGGAAACAACGCTGACATACTCACCTGCAGAAGTGTTGAAATTGTGAAAAGGGCCCATCAATGGGTACATGTCCACGTTATTTGCGTTGATAGTGTGGTTCGTATCACCTATCCCGTCATGGTTTGAGTCAACACCAGTGTAGTTGCTCCAGTAGTTACCCTCAATACCATTGTCTAAGAAGTTAAGATTGGCAGGATTGGAAACATCCATGTGATTCGTGTTGTTGACGAATGCGTTATGGTATATTCGCATATTAAAGGAGTACCAGTCAAGGAGGACACCGTACTTCTTGTTGTTCGCAATGTTGTTTCCGATTATGCTATGGTTTAAGGCCTGCTCAAAATATAATGAATAATTGTTGTTTTCTATGTTGTTTCCTGAGACGGTGTCATAAACCGTATCCATACCAAAGAAGAACCCTGTGTCGCAATTTGTTATGTTGTTCCCCGATATAATGTTGTAGCTTCCAAAGATGTCGATGCCTATGTACTTCGCCTGTACGTTGTTCCTGTAGAGTGTATTATTGTCTCCGCCAAGAGCGATGCCGCCATTGTTTGCCGTCAGATTGTTTCCTATGATTTCATTGTCTGAAGAAGCCCAGATATGGATACCGCTAAGGTTGTTGTTTATCTCATTTTCTGAGATGGTGACATTAGAAGAGAAGTAGACTCGCACGCCTTCACCGTCACTCTGATATTGAATGGTGTTATGCCTGATTGTTACTTGGGAAGTGGAATTCAAGAAAATGCCATCAGAGAAGTCAGAAATCACCAAGTTCGTAATCGTCACATTGTGTCTTCCAGTGAGTTCTATCCCAATGGCATACACAAGTAATGGTGAACGTGAGAAGTGATTATTTGCTCCATCAAGCGTCATGTTGTCTCTTTCGATTATCATTCCAGTGGCGTCGCCATCAACCATAATGTCACCAGTGAACGTGTAGACATCACCGTTTCTTTGGATTGGCACCCAAGAAGGATCAACGTCACCATTGGCCTTAATGTAGACTGTAAGAAGTTGCGCTTCAACTCTATGAACATTAATAGATACAACTAACACTCCCATGAGAATCATAGCCAAAAACATCAAGAGAACAGGCTTCTTGCTCAAGACATCTCACCTATTTTAGCTTAGACTCAATTACTAGGTAACTTCAGTTTTTAGGACTTGTGGAAGAAACTCAAGTGGGCCGGGAGAGATTTGAACTCTCGACCTTTCGGTTATCAGCCGAACGCTCCAGCCATACTGAGCTACCGGCCCACAACTCAGCTGTAAAATTAGAAATAAACAACTGCTAATTATAAGCATTTTCAGAAAGAAACTCTTTAATCACCTATTCTCTATCTCTTGTGTGGGTCCGTAGCCTAGTCTGGATTAAGGCGCTGGCCTTCGGAGCCGGAGACCGGGGGTTCAAATCCCCTCGGACCCGCACTGGAAATAAGTTAAAATATGCTTGGGTATCTTCCTTCTTTACCAGAGGAGTGGATTAGCCATCAGAAAAGTCTATGTGGACTATGCTGCCACAACTTCCGTCGATCCACGTGTAGTCAAAGCTATGCAGCCCTATTTCACCAAGTTTTATGGTAACGCTTCTTCACTGAACTCTTTCGGTGTCGAAGCCAAAAAAGCCTTGGAAACGTCTAGAGAGACAATAGCTAGGTTCATGGGCGCTGACGCAAACGAACTAATATTCACGGGGAGTGCAACAGAAGCTAACAATCTTGTGCTGAAAGGGCATGCTTTTAAAAAAGGAAAAGCCAGATGCCACATTGCGGTTTCTACAATTGACCATGACTGCATATTAAACTCGGCAAAATGGCTGGAGAAGCAGGGGTTTAAGGTCACGTACTTACCAGTTGACCAATATGGCTTACTGAAAATGGACGCTCTTGAAGAAGCGTTAAAAGAAAACGTGACTCTCGTATCCGTCGTTCACGGAAACAATGAAATCGGAACAGTTCAGTCAATCGAAGAAATTGTGAGAACATGCCACGAACACAATACCTCTTTCCACACAGACGCAGTTCAAAGCTTTGGCAAACTACCCATCAACGTCAAAAAAATGAACATCGACTTCATGACGATTAACGCACATAAACTATATGGACCAAAAGGCGTTGGCGCTTTGTACATCAATAAAAACTTCAAAATTGAACCTTTAATACATGGTGGTGGACACGAATTCGGCCTAAGATCGGGAACCGAAAACGTGCCAGGAATAGTAGGTTTCGCCAAGGCAGTGGAACTTCGAAAAGAAGAGATGAAGCCAGAGGCAGAACTACTCACTTGTCTACGTGACAAGCTGATAAAAGGCACTTTAGAAATTGAAGATACGTATCTTAATGGTCACCCTACGAAAAGACTTTCCAACAATACAAATTTCCGATTCTCTTACATAGAAGGAGAAGCCGTGGTTCTAGGCCTCGACACGGAAGGAATAGCTGCATCCTCAGGGTCTGCTTGTTCCTCAATGGCTGGAGAACCAAGCCACGTGCTTCTCGCCATCGGATTAAAGCCAGAGGAAGCTCGTGGCAGTTTAAGACTCTCGCTTGGAAAGTATAATACCGAAGAGGATATTGACTACATTCTTCAAGTATTACCGAAAGTTGTAAAACGACTCAGAGCAATGTCGCCATTAAGACCTTAACCAAACAGAATAAAGACAGATAACACAATACTAGTTCAGAAGTGATGGTGAGACAAGTTGGATGTTAAAGTGGTGAAAATTGAGGCGGTGAAAGACTGCAATGTTATTTTGGGCATGGCACATTTCATCAAAACCGTTGAAGATCTTTACGAAGTATTAGTAGAGTCAGTTCCAAACATAAAATTCGGTGTAGGCTTCTGCGAAAGCTCTGGTCCGTGTTTGGTGAGAAGCGAAGGCAACGACGACGAACTGAAACATCTAGCGACTCAAAAAGCATTTGAGCTTAGCTGCGGTCACTGTTTTATAATTTTCATCAAGAACGCCTACCCCATCAACATCTTAAACAAAATTAAACAAGTGTCAGAAGTATGCACCATTTATGCCGCTACAGCCAACCCGTTGCAGATTATTGTGTGTGAAACGGAGCAAGGAAGAGGAGTACTTGGTGTGGTAGACGGTTTAAGAAGCAAAGGAATCGAAACTAAAAGCGATGTCAAGGCGAGAAAGGAGTTTCTCAGAAAAATTGGCTACAAACTCTAACTAAATCCTTCTTAAAAATCTTCACCTTTGCCAGTTCACAATTCAATTTTTGTCTTACCAAACATTGAAGCCTAACATGTTTTAGCGGGTCAATATTGTTTTGGCGTTTTTCCATTGGTCCCTTACTATTTCTATGTTGCCTTGGATATTTGCATGTAGGGAATAGAACATGTAACACATGTAGGAGCATTTTTTGCATTTCCGGTACATTTTTCTTGAGTTCTCAAATCTTTGGCTGTTCCATACTTTAGGTAAGTCAAAAACTGTGGCAACAGGTTGTTCAAGATGACAACCAGCCACATTTCCAAGCGGGTCTATCATGAAAAAGGATTGAAGAGCTTTACATTCCCAGGTTCTTTGTCCAGTTAAGTGTAACTCTTTCAAGGTGTTTAGCATTTTTTTTGTTATGAGAATTCCTTGACATTTGTCTTTCTTTTCTGCAAGTGCGTCGCAGATTTTTGCAAAAGCCTCATTGTCCATGATTTCAAGTTCTTTGTCTTTCTCCCCTATTTGAAACAATGGCTGCGCAAGAGAGTCATGTTGATATAAACAATAAAGAACGGGAATTCCCTTCTCAGTAAAATGTTCAGTGAAATCCAGTATCTCATGCATGTTAAGTTGTGAGATGGTAGGAGAAACTCCTACAGTTATTCCTTGGTTATGCAGAGTTTGAACTGCATTTAACGCGTTTTTCCAAGCACCGTGAACACCTTTTAGATAGTTGTATTTTTTCTCGTCTAATGTGTCGAGGGATATGGCGACGAAATCGGCTTTTTGTAAAGCGTCTATTTTTTTTACAGCTTGACTTCCATTGTCATAAATTGTTGTGATAAAGTATCGAGAGGCATAATCTATTATTTCCCGAATGTCTTCACGTAAAAGGGGATTTCCTCCAGAGAGAACAATTTCTATTACTCCCATTTTGCGAAGAACATCTAATCCTGCTTTCACTTCATCGGTGGAAAGCTCCGCTGTCGGTTTCTGGTCTCGCCATACATCACAGCTTTTGCAGCGATAATTACACCGACGTGTAAGCATCCATTGCACGTGATGAGGCTTGTTAAAGGCGAGAGAACGCTTGAATAAACCAAGAACTTTGGAAGGCGAGAGCCTCATTTAAGATGCCCCATTGAGGATTTTTACTCTTAAGCTAAGAGCGGTCGGTTATTTAAGCACAAATGTTATAAGTGTTTTGTCAATTGAAAGAGCCTAGTAGATCTTTAAGCACCACCCACTGCAGAGTTGAACATCTAATGAAGGTAGATGTAGTCGTCTTAACAAAGAACAGCGAAAGAACATTAAGGAAGTGTTTAAGCTCCATCTACAATTATGTTCCAGTTAACCGACTAATTGTGGTGGATGGTTTTTCAACAGATAAGACTTTAAAAATAATTAGAAAATTCAACAAAAAACACCATAATGTTGTTCTCCTTAGTGAAAAAGGAACAAGAGGAAAGGGAAGACAAAAAGCTATAGAAGCGGTCACGACTGAATGGTTTGTGTTTGTTGACAGCGACGTCATCTTATGCAAAGGATGGTTCAAGAAGGCAAAGAGGCTTATAAAAGCTGATGTGGGTGCAATTTGGGGAATAGAAGTTTGGTCGGTGCTGAAAAATATAACCGTCTTGAAATTGTTTGAAAGAGTTACACTGAAGATTTTTGGAAAAAGAGGTGGAACCCACGACTTACTGGTGCGACGTGAAGCAGTCAAAGATATCCACATTCCTTCTAATCTACATGTGTATGAAGACGCTTACATCAAATCGTGGATTTGTAAGAAAGGCTACAAGGTGGTTTCCGCCTATGAGCCCTACTGTATTCATTACCGACCACCAATTGTTTGGACAATAAAGAAAAGTATCTTCTTTGTTTCTAATGAACTTAAATTTGCCATTCGTTATCCTCAGTTGTTGCTGTCGTATGCATTATACGCCGTCATTGTTTTATACCAGAATATGTTGCGTAACATTAGAGCCAAGAGTTAAAACTAGTTTTAGTTGGAGAAGAGAAGTAAGCGCTGACATTTCGATTACTTTAAAATCCTGTAGACATGAAAGTTACGTAGAAAAAGAAAGCGCTTAACCTTGGCAGAAGAATTGAAATGACCGTTTCAGTCGTTATCAGATGTGCTGGTCGGGAAAAACTGTTCAGCGGTGTCTTAGATTGTCTGCTAAATCAAACAGTTATTCCTTCTGAAATATTGATTGTTATGGATTTTATCAGTGAAAAAGAAACAAGATGCGTGAGTAGACGCTTGGAAAGTTATTCTAACTCTAGACTTCTAACATTCAAACATGAAGATTTTTCACATCCCTATTCGGCGAATCTTGGAGTGGCATCTTCCAAAGAGGAGCTCGTGTGTATAACTAATGGACATTCGCTGCCAACGTCGTTGCATTGGCTGGAAAGTGGATTGAAGCACTTTGAACGTGAAGATGTTGCGGGCGTAAGTGGCTTTTTCTTACCATCAGACAAAGGATTTGGAAAGAGACTTTTTTATCTAGTTGAGAAACAGATGAAGGGAATACGTTGGATTTCCACAATAAACTGCATCATTCGGAAATCAAGATGGGAAGAATATCCTTTTGACGAAAACTTGTTAAACATAATTCCAGAAACGAAAAAATACGGCGGAGAAGATTATGACTGGACTTTAGAAATGCTTGCAAGGGGATATAAGATAGTTTTAGATCCAGACTTCAACGTTATTCACGCTCATGAAAAAGACATTGTATTTGAAGTCTTCAGAAACTTGAGAAACTATTTTGTTTACAAAAAACTGCAGGAAAAAATTAAGAGATTAGAAAGACCGAGGCAAGCCTCCGAATACTTGAAGAAAAAGCATGTAGTTAACTAATAGGCTTTTTTTCTAAGGCTAGCCAAAGATGATCAGACACTGGTCTAACCAATTCTTCCACATGACCATTTCTACGTACTATCAGTTGTTTCTTTGGAGAAGGCAGAAATTCACCTATAACAGCCGCAGCAATCTTGTTTTTCTCTAAAACTTCCACAACTTTGTCGGCAGAGCCTTTTTCCACAGCAATTAACAAGCTTCCAGAGGCAATAAGTTGCAATGGGTCAATTTGGAAGAATTGGCATATTTTCAGTGTTTCCCCGGTGATTGACAGTTTTTCTTCATAAACTTTGAAACCTACATTTGAAGCGTCGGCTAATTCGTGTATTCCACCAGCAACTCCTCCTTCTGTTGGGTCATGCATCGCCGTTATGCAACCTGTTTCGAAGGCTAAGATGGCTTCTTTCACTACACTTATGTGGTTGAAAAACCCCTCAGCCCTTTTCAACATTGATTTTCCTATTTTTCTTGCAAGTTGAGTGTGTCTATCTGTGGCTAGAATTGCTGTACCTTCCATACCTACAGATTTTGTAAGTATCAGCATGTTGCCAGCCTTCGCTCCTCGCGCTGTTACATAATGTCCTTTCTCAGCTATGCCCATACAACAACCGACAACTATAGGAAATGGCAAGTTAGGAGTGGTTTCTGAGTGACCCCCTGTCACGGCTATGCCGAGTTTTTTAGCACCAAAGTCTATTTGCCTGCAAATGGTTTCTACAGTTTTTTCTGTTACGTTTTCAGGCAGTAGAAGGCAGGAGGAGAAGAAGGCTGGTTTTACGCCGAAGGTGGCTACGTCATTCGCGTTTATGTTCACCGCTAGCCATCCTATTCTTTCCAAGGCTCCTGTGATTGGATCCATAGAAGTGATGAGTAACCTGCTTCCAATTTCAATTACGGCTCCGTCTAAACCGTAAGATGGACCTACAACCACTTCTTTGCGTTTTGTGCCTAAATGGTCAAAGACTATTTCTTCGAGGATTTTCGGCGGAACTTTACCAGCAGGAAGTTTCATACGCTAGTAACCTCACAGTGTTTGAAATTACCTTTATTCTGGTCTTGCTATCAATTAGTAGCATTAATAACAGAGGCTTAAAAACTAAAATGTGCAGTGTATCGAAAAAGTTAGCTTCTTAGAATTTCAGGCAATCTTTTTCGTACAATCACAGCTATGGGAATCCCTACAAGTCCTCCAATAACTATTTGACCTATATTTCCAGGAATCTCTAATAATGCGTCTCCTATCCCCCACAAATAGAATTCAGTTATGAAATATCCGACAATCATTTCAACGCCAGCTACAATCACGGCGAGTATGTCTCGAAAAACGCTTTTTTTATCGGTAATGAGACCTGCAAGGAAGCCCTCTACGCCTTTTATGACTAAGGTTGGAATTACAAATACCGGAAATCCAATCAAATCTGCTAATGATGAGCCAACTCCTCCAGCAACACCGCCGACGATAGGCCCGAAGGTTAATGCACTGACGAAAACCATTACGTCTCCAACGTTAAAGTATCCTCCCATAGGATTCGGAATTCTGATAAGTAGAGTTGCTACGCAAACTAGCGCCGCCATAACTGTCCACAGTGATATTTGAATTAACCTTGCTTTAGTAGAGTCGGTTTGCATGGCTTCTAATGGGAGAGATCTCATATAAAAAATGTGCTTAGCGTTGTCGATCTTCGGTTCAAGTTTCTTCATGCTACCATTATGCTTATTCTTCTTTTTTTTCCGGTTCATGAACCAGAGCAAGCGTCAGAATAAAAGAGGGAACAATAGAAACCATTGCAAGAAAGAAAGGCAGCTGGGGGGAAACATGTTCATACAAGAAACCCCCCAGCAGACTACCAAATGCCATAAATACGAAGTTTACAAAGTTTGTGAAACCATTTACCTTTCCACGTTGTTCCTTCGGAGTTAAATCAGCTTGTAAAGCACCGAAAGCCGAGTTCATCATAACCTGTCCTACACCCACCAATACAAGAGAAACAAAAAGCCTCAACAAGTCTCCATTTACAAAAAACCACATCGAAATCCCGAAAATTACATATGCCGCTAAGAGAGGCAGTTTTCTGTTGAATTTGTCTATAATTTTCCCAATAGGAACAGCTAAGACTATCATCGTGATAAACAACGCAGTGAGAATGAACGGCCATACAGCTTCGTCTATTAAGAGCTCTTTTACGGCATATACGACAAAGTAAAGTTGAACTGCAGCGAATCCAAGAGTGGTAACCACTCCAGAAAGGAATAAGTAAAACATCGAGCGAGGTAGGGTTTTCCAAACGCCAAAGCTCTCTTTCAGAGCAGTCGGATAGCTTTGCAAAAGCTCACTTAAACTGGGCTTCTGAGCATTTGTCACAGTCTCCTTTAATCGCAGTAATCTGAGGGTCGCTGCAATTAAGAAGAGAACCACGACAATGCAATAGCTTATTCTCATACCTAGAGCCAAGCCAAACTGGATGTAAAGTATGCCTGCGACAAAAGGTCCAGGAGTGGTGGAAGCACTTGTTATAAGCATTATTATGCCAAACCCCATGCCTCTTCTTTCAGAGGGCACAGAATCGGCGATCATCGCCATCAAGGCTGGCTGATAGGTTGAGTTAAACAAGCTCATTAAAACCGCTCCTAGCAAGATAAAGTGCCATGAAGGAGCTATAGCGTAGAGAATGAAAGAAAGCGCTACCCCGAAAGTCATGGAAGAAATAAGCCATTTTCTGCCAAACTTGTCTGCCAAATATCCGCCTGGAAACTGCATAGAAGCCAAGGCTAGAAATGAAAAGAGTCCTATCATACCAAGAATTGTTTCCGTGGCACCTAGCTCAAGAACATAAAGTGCATAATAAGTTGCTGGGAGTTCCATAGCGAAATCTATGAGAATCCAGCTTATCACAAGAATGGCATAGTTGCCTTTAATAAAGGCGAATTCTTTCCTCAACCTATCAATAAGTGGCATTTTTTCTTCCTCAAGTATGTAATATAATGCTTGAGCAGTAGAGTTAATGTTTCTGGGTAAAAGTGCTCAAAAACTGGTCACGAAAGCTTATCCACTTTCTGCGGTGTTTTTGCGAAGGTCACTCCTCGCTCGGTTTCTAAGCTTTCAGTGTACTGCACTTCACCATAAACGTTGCAGCCTGACTCCAGCCTTATCCTTTCTCCATACAAGTTTCTGGCTTTCGCATCTCTTTCCAACGTTATTATCTTAGCATAAACGTCTTCGACCTGTGCTCTTCTGCTTACCACCGCCTCATCAGCTTTCATAGGTCCTCTAACTTTGCCTCTTCTTCCAATGCGTACATAGGACGCGCTAACGCCTTCAACAGTCTCGATAGAGCCGCCTACAGAAGCCCTTTTGCTGGCAGTGGCTTTTCTTGCACATAACCGACCGCCCACATCTATGTCTTGAGCAATCAGTTCTTTATCTATATCTGCTACCCCGCCCACATCGAGCTTTTCAGAAAGCTTCATGTCGCCGCCAACTTTTACTTTTCCGCCCACGTCAATGTTCGTTCCTTCAGCGGATCCAGAAATAGCAATAACTCCGCCTACATCTATGTCACCAAACTTCAAGTCTCCTTCAACTTTACAAGAGCCGCCTACATCTATGTCGCCGCCGCGGCTTTTTCCAGCAAGTTTCACTGCACCCCCAACATTTATCTTCCCGAATTCCAGTGAGTCTTTTGAGACAAAACTGCCGCCAACATCCACGCAGTCAATTTTACCGCCGTTAACCTCCACTTTTCCGCCCACGTCAATTTCTTCTATAATGACCTTTGACTCAATTTTTACCGAGCCGCCGACGTCGATGCCTTCAGCTTTTACCTCGCCTTCAGCCTTGAAACTGCCGCCAACGTCTATTTCTCGAGCAATTGTGGCGCCGTCTACTTTGAGGCTGCCGCCAACGTCCACTTCATCAACTTCAAAGTCTTTCTTCACTACTAAGCTTCTATCTACATTCACCCTTTTAGCAGTCATGTTCCCGAAAACAACTAAGCATCCATCCTCAATGTTAACTCGATTTCTAATTCCAAGATCTCCTTCAACCGTAACTTCGTCTTCGCGCGATTTCCATCCAATGTGCATACATCCACGCGCATCCAAGTTTTCCGCGGAGAGGCTGCATTCGAAGACGCAGCCGCCTTCGACATATACGGTCCCTGAAACAGCGACTTTCGGAGGAGTGCCCTCACCTTTTACTACTGCATGACTTCCAACTTCTAAATCGCCCTCAACAATGTTCAATGTAACAGTGCTTCTTGGAGAGACAACGTTTTCTGGCATATTATTTTCACCTAAATATAGAAAGCGAATTGGTGAGTATAAAAGGCAACGCACATGTAGGATACACGTCTTGTAGTCACAATTTGTGACTATAAAGAGATACTACAATTTGAATCCGAGGTTTTTCACACGCGTACGAGAGAGCATAAGCTATAAATAATCGCGAAAAGCTATCTAAGGTCATCAGGTGGGATAATATATTGCCAAAAAAAGTTGGTACAGGAGTTCCAGGACTCGACAAACTAGTTGACGGTGGTTTTCCTGAAGGCAGGGTCATTTTGGTTATTGGAGGACCAGGCACGGGAAAAACCATTATGTGCGGTCAATTTTTATACAAAGGAATCTATGAAAATCAAGAAAATGGAATTTTCGTCAGCCTAGACGAAAGTAAAGATCACCTCTACTCTGAAATGCAGCAATTTGGATGGAATTTTCGGAAGGCAGAGGAAGAAAGGAAATTTTCTTTCATAGATGCCACGCGAATTTCACGGGTAGCTATGCTGAAAGAGACGCTGTACAAGGAAGAGACTCGGAGCTTACGGGGCAAGCAACTATCCATTGATGGACTAGTCGAGGATTTGCAAGCAAAAACCTCTGCGATTAATGCGAAAAGAGTTGTGGTGGACACGTTTGCAGCACTCACCTATCGATTTCCAGATCCTATCGAAAGAAGGACTGCAGTTGTGGATTTGATTGAATCGCTGGCAGATTTGGGAGTTACAAGCCTTGTGACCACTGAACTAGGGTACTTGGGCCTTGAACGTAATGCCGTAGAAGAAGAATTCTTGGTTCACGGCGTTATCATGATGCAAACTCTGTTTTCAGAAGCGACTACAACGAGAGCGATACAAGTTGAAAAGATGAGAGAAGCCAGGGTCAACCCAAGTCTTGTGCCATATTCAATAGGTCAGAACGGTATTGAGGTCTTTCCCAACATGCCGTTATTTGGGAAAAAATAGGTCCATAAATACTCAGAGATTAACTGGTTTAGACCTTATAGCTATCTTTTTTTCCTCTTATATCTGTAGTCTCTTTTTTATCAGAGACATTTCGCTTTCTAGGTATTTTTGATTGTACATTTTTTTGATTCTTAGATTTTTTTCTAGACCCTTTTTGGTTCTCTTCTCGTAGATTGTGATTTCTCCTTCGAAAAGATCTAGAATTGCTTGAACTTCCTCTGGAGGATGCATCTGGGGATTCATTACTGTTAGTGTGGTGAAACTTTTTGATCTTAACTCTGGAATAAGTCCGGTTAGCCATCTTCTGGTTTGAACGGCGTGGTGCTGTAGCAAAACGTCTGAGATGATTTCTATGCAAGCCCTTCTTGGTCCCCTTAGCGAAGCGTCCAATTTGCGGAAAGCCGAGGTCAAAGCGATGTTAATGTCTGTTAGGTTTTCGACGCCTTTCAGTTTGAATACGTTAGGTAAGCTTTCGATGATCGTGTCCGCTTGGGGATTGCATACGAAGAGGTAGAATGTTGACTGAAACTCTTCTGCTAAATTTTTTACTCCACTCGCTTCTATAGTAACGTAAAACGTAACTTGCCCCTCTTTCACTCCCGCTTCAAGAAACCTCTTAATTAGCAAATCCCTTTCATCACAGGAGATTGAAGTTAATATAACAGCATAATTTTCAGGTATCCCTCCAAGAAGTAAGCTATCAAGGTCTCTATATCCCGTGCTAACACGACCAGCAACACTTTCTAAAATGCTAATTGTTACAGGTTCGGGCTCACAGAACAATTGCCGCCCAGCTCCATCCACATAAGTAATTTTTGGTTTTATTGAAAATGTGCCTTTGTCCATAGACCTTAGGGTAAGTCGGATTTCTTCGGTTCTGAGGAGGTCGAGTTTTTTCCTTTTCATGTCAAGATATGCGTCTTCCAAGTGACAGTAATCGGGTTTTGCAACTAACTCGAAACCTGCAGGGAGAAATTTCTCAACTTTGGTCAGGAAGGCTGGTGCATTTCCTACATTAATCAGCTCTATTTCTAAGTTTACGTCTTCGCCAACTTTTGCCTCCTTCGCCCTAAGAGTCAGTTTTGCTTGTATGCGTGCCTGCGCGGGCAAGATTTTCTCATCCAGAGCCGCAAAAAGCTTACGCATCTGTTTGAAAGTTTCTAAATATTCTAGGCCGCGTTTTGTAATCCTGTAAATTTTAGAATCATCAACACTCTCCTCCTTGACAAAACCTCTTGAAGCAAGAAAAGCCAACGATTTTTTAGCCCTGTCAACTGGCAAGTTTGCGCCGTAAGAGGCTCTGGTTAACCGACAGTAGCCTCTCCTTGCAACGATTTCTAACAAATCTGCGTATATTTCATACTTTGTCCTTCGTTTTGCCAAAAACTCCACTTTCCATCAAACTTTTAATCCCGAACCATTGGACTGCTACTAATCCTATAAAGAAGCTTAACCACACAGTTAAAATTCTTGTGAGAACTGTGGCAGCGGCACTAATGTCGGGTGGCATTCCAAATAGAATAAACAGCGTTGTTATGATTATGTCGGGTAGTCCTATTTCCGCTGGAACGCCTAGGGGAATTGATTTTATCGCAACCAAAAGAGTGTAGACAACAGCTACTTTCAGCAAAAGAACTGGTATATTTGGCTCCAAGTAACCTATTGAAACAAAAACTAGGAAAACAATTGCAATGCTGAAAAACCACGACAAAACATTAAAGAAAATTGCAGGAACAAGCTTGGTTGGTTTAGAGCCAAAAGTTCTTAAAGACTCGTAGAAGGCTCTTAAAGCGTCAATTATCTTAGTTTGAAGATGTTCAAGCTTGAAGCGCCCACTAGATACACGTTCCACGAAACGCATAATGGCGATGACTAAGCGCTCCGTCCATTTTTCCTTGACGCAAACTGCCACTAGAAACCCAAAAGCAACCACGCTTAAGATAGTCATTAATATTAGGATTTGAAGCATCAAACCTGACATTGGATAATTAAGAGTTAACAGCCCCAGAAAACCTATGAAAAGAGTTGCAGTAGTTGTAATGGTGCCTAACATTCGTTGGCTGACAAGAGAAGCGACTACTTTTCCAGAACTACTGTTTGGTTCTTTCGACATAAGATAAGCTTTAGCTATCTCTCCGCTAACAGACTCTGCTGGGACAAGAAGGTCTGCAAAGACACCGATCCACACATATGCAAAAACCTTCTTCAAAGGAGTCTTTACTGACAAAGGAAGCAAAAGGTGTTGCCAAGATAAAGCGAAAAGGAATGTTGCCAAGATAAGGGCTAATGCAGCGAGAGAATAAATTAACATATTTGCACGTTGAATTATACTTATCATTTCTGGAATGTTAACAAACAACACCAAGTAAAGAATGAAGATCAGGAGACCAATTGCGATAAAGGGAATGGTTCTCAGCAGTATTCTATGTTTTTCGTTCATCTAACACGGCATCCGACACGAAGAATAGAGGCACGGGCTTCCTCCACATATTACATTGCCAAACATTCCGTTATTCCTCCATACTTCAAACATGCTTTAAAGCTTAACTTTAGCCCTTCCAAGTTTTCTATCCAAACAAGCTTTCACGAAGCCATAATATTCCGGGTCAGGTTTTGCAGGGCGGCTTTTGAACTCTCCATGAAATTGGGATGCAAAAAAGAAGAATTTTTCCGGCAGTTCTAAAATTTCCATTCTTTTACCGTCAACGCTTCTGCCTGAAAAAATTAAACCATGCTTCTCCAGCGTAGGTCTATGTTCGGGGTTGACTTCGTATCTGTGGCGGTGGCGTTCGTAAATCTCTTCAGATTGGTATAGAGAATAAGCAAGGGTTTCCTTTTTAACCAGTATTTTGTGAGCGCCAAGCCGCATTGTAGCTCCTTTCGTTTTTACTCCATGCTGTTCTGGCATTAGGTCAATCACAGGGAAACGGGTGGATGGATTGATTTCAGCGCTATTCGCGTCTTCAAGTCCGCACACGTGTCTAGCGAACTCTACAACTGCCAGTTGGAAACCGTAGCATATTCCTAAAAACGGTATGTTATTCTCTCTTGCAAGCTGGATGGCGGCGATTTTGCCTTCAGCGCCTCTTGGACCGAAGCCATACGGGACGAATATACCGTCATAATTTTGGAGTGCTCCAAGTTTCTCAGGGTGCTCTTCGAATCTCTCGGCTTCCACATAGTCCACAGACACGCTGGTTTGACATTTTGCACCTGCATGCTTAAACGCTTCATTCATGCTTACATAACTGTCCGTCAAGCCAGCATATTTTCCAACTAGCACAATTTTGATTTCGTAACGCGGCTTTAAAACGGCGTTGACAAAATTTTTCCATTCGCCCCATTTGGGCTTTTTTGTAGAAATGTGGAGACGGTTTTGAATGAAATCTCCCATTCCCTGATCATCTAAGATCAGTGGAACTTCGTAAATAGACTGGACATTATAGGAGCAGAAAACGGCATTTTCAGGTATAGTTCCGAAAAGAGCGATTTTTTGCCGTGCTTCGGCGTCAATCATTTTTTTTGACCGCGCCACAATCGTGTCTGGTTGTATACCGATGCGGCGAAGTTCGTTTACGCTGTGCTGTAATGGTTTAGTTTTCATTTCACCCGTAACATCAAGTATTGGAACCAACGCCACGTGGATGTAAAGAGTGTTTTTGTATCCTTCTTCAAGGCGCATCTGCCTTATGGCTTCAAGGAAAGGTAAGCCTTCTATGTCGCCCACGGTGCCGCCACACTCGGTTAACACAACGTCCACCCCAGGCTTTTTAGCCACGTATCGAATTCGCCGTTTAATTTCATTTGTAACATGGGGCACTATTTGGACACAATGACCAAGATAGTCGCCTTTTCGTTCCTTTTTGATTACCGTCTGATAAACCATGCCTGTTGTAACGTTGTTGTTCATAGTCAGGTTTAGGTCTAAGAATCTTTCATACCATCCTAGATCGAGGTCGGTTTCTCCCCCATCATCCGTGACGTAAACTTCGCCGTGCATATATGGGTTCATAGTGCCTGCGTCAACGTTCACATATGGATCAACTTTATTAACCGTGACTTTGACGCCTCTTGTTTGAAGCATCTTACCCACCGAAGATGTTACGATGCCTTTACCTACCGAAGAAAGCACGCCGCCTGTGATAAAAACATATTTCACCATACTTCTGCGGCCTCGCAATAACAAAAGCATACGCAAAACTTAGCATTTAAACCCTTTGTGCCACGAAAAACAACATTAGCAACTTCCATTTACACGAGTGTATAGGTTTTCCCAAAAAGTGATAATAATATTCTGTTCCGATTATTATCTAGGAGACACACACCATAGAAATCTCCAATCTTAAATACAGCGAAACTATCTTTCTTCAAATGTGCCTTCAACCATGCAAAACAAGCTCACCATACGCCCCGCCCAACAAAGCGACAGAGAAGCAGTCTTCAAGTTCTGCGAACATACCTTCGACTGGGGTGACTACGTCCCCAACGTCTGGGATGTGTGGCTAAAAGAAAAACAAGCCCAACTCTTCACAGCCACTCTGGACAACAAACCTGTAGGCATAATGTGCGTCTCCATACGAAAACCTGGCGAAGCATGGCTACAAGCAGCCAGAACCGACCCAAACTACAGACGCAGAGGAGTCGCCACCGCACTAACAAACGCCTGCCTAGAATGGGCTGAAAACAAAGGAAGCGAAACAGCGAGGCTATCAACAGACTCAGATAACTATGCAGCCCAAAAGGTACTAGAGGCACTAGGCTTCACCCAAGTCTCTGATTTTCTAATTATGAAATGTGAAAAACTGAGAGTTGAAGAAACCGAAAACTCCAGATGGGCAAAAAAAGGCGATTTGGAAAAAATGTGGAGTTTCCTCACAAGTTCTGAAGTATTCAAAAAGTCTGCAGGCTTGTACACAGTAATGTTTACGTGGGCATCACTGAATAAACAAACCCTCGCCAGATTCATCGCCGACAAAAAAGCCATAGTGCAAGACAACAACAAAGCTATCGGTGGCTTAGTGCTAATAGATGAAACCATAAAAGATGTGTGGCAAGAAAAACCATTCCAAACATGCTACATCGATGGTGACCGCCAAGTCATCGTAGACATAATGAAATTCTTCAAAACCTACTCTTACAAAAAAGGAATCATGAATGTTTACGCTTTTGCATGTAACACTCCCACAATCGCTGCTGCTCTCACAGAAGCTGGTTTCAGCCGTGAAGAAACTGAAACAGAGCTAATTTATCAGAAGAAACTGATCCCGTAAGTAGCAATAGTCAAAGGGTTAGCCACCACCTATGGGTGGAACAATTGCTACTTGGTCTCCTTCCTTCAACCGCGTCTCTAGCTCTTCCAACAAGCCCACACGTTTCCCATTAACGAGTAGCTGCAAATGCTCCTCCACTCTTTCCTCCTCATCGTACAAGTAGTCTTTGAACGCTTTCCCGTGCCGCCTCACTAATTCTCCTAGTACATCTTTGACAGTCACAACTCCTACACCGAACTCCAGAGTCTCTTCGCCTTTTCCAGCTAACTCGCGCAAAGTTGTAAACATCCGCACAGAAACTCTCACGGCCCAACTCCCTTTGCAGTAATTATGCGTAGAATCTAAAATAAACCCTTCTCAAGGAAGTCAAAACTTAACTATTGCTGACACCTCTAGATATATTCTGGGGAAACTAATAAAATACAAAGTAACTGCAAAATGGCCTTCTCGACTTCTCCTTTCTCCCCCCCTTCCCCCAATCTCTAAAGCTTAGCTTCATGTTGCATATTCCAACCACCGGAAGATTGTCTCTTTACAGTGTTTTTCGGATAATCTCTGCGCAGTGACTCGACTTGTCATTTGGCTGTTTTCTCAGTATACATTTTCCAGCTCACCGCCATGGTTCTTGGATGCGAGGCTTTCACTTCGTCCAACCGCGTTATGGCAGTGTTTTGGGGCGCCTTCAAAACTAGCTCTGGGTTGAATTTTGCTTCTTCGGCAATCTTCCACATGACACTAACGAAGCGGTCAAGTTCCTCTTTCTCGAAAGATTCAGTCGGTTCAATCATCAAAGCCTCTTCCACAATCAACGGAAAATAACTTGTGGGTGCATGAATCCCATAGTCGAGGAGACGCTTAGAAACGTCTATGGCTCTTACGCCTTTCTCTTTCCGAAGAGGGTTTGTGCTGAATACACACTCGTGTTTTCTCGGTCTTTTTGCACCGTAAGGCAGCTCATACGCACCGATTTCCCTTATCTTCTTGACTAGGTAGTTGGCGTTTAACACTGAAATCTCTGCAGCTTCCTTTAATCCTTCGGCGCCTAAGCTGAGTATGTAAGCGTATGCTCTAAGAAGAACTGCCACGTTTCCGTAGAAGCTTCTGATTTTGCCGACGCTGTGGGGTCTGTCGTAGCTTAAGTGATAGCTTTCGCTGTCGAAGACTATTCGTGGAACGGGAAGAAACTTTTCCAACTCTTCAGATACACCTACCGGTCCTGCACCCGGTCCTCCTCCACCATGAGGCGTGCCAAAAGTTTTGTGAATGTTGATGTGGACTATGTCAAAGCCCATGTCGCCAGGTCTAGCCTTGCCGAGGATGGCGTTGAGGTTTGCACCGTCGTAGTAGAGCAGTCCGCCAGCGTTGTGAACTGTGTCTGCTATTTCTTCTATGTTTTCTTCAAAGATTCCTAACGTGTTTGGGTTGGTGAGCATCAGGCCTGCTGTTCGGTTTGAAACTGCCGTTTTTAGGGCGTCAATGTCTATACATCCAGTTTTATCAGATGGCACAATTATTACATTGAAGCCCCCCATTGTGGCACTTGCAGGGTTGGTTCCATGTGCAGAGTCAGGCACTATGAGCTCTGTCCGGTTGGAGAGATTTCCGTTAAGCTTGTGATAAGCTCGCATTATGAGTGCGCCTAAAAATTCGCCATGCGCTCCTGCCGCAGGTTGGAGGGAAACTTGGTAGGTGCCTGTGATTTCAGCCAGCCACTCGCTTAGAGTGTAGAGAATTTCTAGCATGCCTTGCACGGTTTTCTCGTCTTGGTAAGGATGAAGCTGCGTCAAAGAGGACAAACTAGCTAAGAGGTCGTTGATCTTTGGGTTGTATTTCATCGTGCAACTTCCAAGAGGATAAAGCCCCAAATCCACACCATAGTTCATCTGAGAAAGCCTCGTGAAGTGACGAACAACTTCAACCTCCGACAGCTCAGGCAGTTCTGGAAGTGATTGGCGACGTACTTTCTCAGGTAGCAAGGCTTGTACATCGCCCACTATTTGCCTAATAGATTCATCAACTTTAGGCATGATGTATCCTCTTCGACCACCGTGTCCAAGCTCAAAGACAACATGTTCGTTCCAGCGAGCCTGCCTAAACTCTGCCATCAGCTTTCACCTCGCCACAAAATTTCTTCCAAACCATCTGCCAGACCATCGATGTCCGTTTTTGAATGCACCTCTGTGACACAGTAGAGCGCCGTTTCACCAAGCTCTGGAAACTCTTTTGAAATGTCCTTTCCGCCATGAACATTACGTTTTGAAAGTCTTTCATGTACTTCGCCAACACGCCTATTGACAAAGTTTACTGTGAACTCTTGAAAGTGGCAAGATTGAAAAACAGGCGTTCTGACTCCTTCAATCTCTGATAAACGCTTCATCGTGTAATGCGACTTGAGCATAATAGCCTCGCCCAGCTCTTTCAAACCATTGGGTCCAAGTAGTGCTAAGTAAACCGCAGAAGCCGCAGCACATAGAGACTCATTAGTGCAGACGTTAGATGTGGCTTTTTGCCGCCGAATATGCTGCTCTCGCGTCTGAAGCACCATACAAAATCCCTTACTGCTCCCATCTTGAGTGGTTGTCATACCAATAATCCGCCCAGGCATCTGCCGAATCACAGACATGTCACCTCGACAAGCAAAAACCCCGAGCAAAGGACCACCGAAATTCATGGGATTCCCAAGAGGTTGACCCTCCCCAATAACGATCTCCGCACCATAATCTCCAGGCGGTTTCAAAATCCCAAGCGAAGTGGGGTCAACGCCAACGACAAACAAGGCTCCATGTTCATGAGCAATTTTTGCAGCTTCCTCGCCTCTTGTTTCAATAAATCCCAAGTATGAAGGGTTTTCAATGTAAACGGCTGCGGTCTTATCGGAAATCTTTGCCTTCAAGTCTTCTAGGCATAACTGTCCCGTTGCCTTTTCATAATCAACTTTGCGAACATGCATCCCTGCCGGCTCAATGTACGTCGCCAAGGTGGCATAGCGTTCAGGATGAATAATCTTAGGAACGAGAACTTCTCGGCGACCCGTTAAGCGCATAGCCATTCGTGCAGCCTCTCCTAAAGCAGATGCCCAATCGTATAAAGAACTGTTAGCCACGTCCATGCCTGTTAGTTCGCATATCATGCTTTGATATTCGAAAAGCAGTTGAAGCATGCCTTGGGAGATCTCTGGTTGATAGGGCGTGTAGGAGGTTAGGAGTTCTGTACGTTGAATGATGTTTTCAACCACTGCAGGCACATAGTGCGGCCAACATCCGGCGCCTAAAAAGACAGGCATGTCTTGACTAGTTTTGTTCCTAGCCAACAGCGACTCTACGTGGCGTTTGACTTCATATTCAGATATGGGACAGGGCAGGTTCAATCTGTGTTTCAGCATAAATCGTTCTGGGACGTCTTTGTACAGTGCATTGATGTTTTCTATGCCAATTTCTTTCATCATAGCCCTTTTGATTTCTGGCTTCGAGTTTGGAATATAAGGATGTGTATAGGATTCGACCAAGACTATACACCAGCGAGTAAGAAATAAAGGATTCTCAGAACTATATCTTTAAGCTTTTGAAACAGCCTCTACAACCACCCTCAACAGGGTCTCTGCGTTGTTCAAAACTCGCTTTTCGTTGAAAGCTGGTTGCCATCCAGACTCGGTTAGAAGGTCAGAGATTACATTTGCAGAAGCTATTTCCACGCCTCGATATTTTGCCACGGCATAGAGAGCAGAGGTTTCCATGTTAACCGCTAAGACACCCATTTTCCGAAACTTTGCCATTTTGCTTCTTGTCTCTCTATATACGCCGTCAGTGGTCAAAACTGCTCCTACCTGATGGTTTACACGGCTCTTGTTTAAAGCCTCAATCAGACGCCTCTTCAAAATAGGAGAAGCCGCCAACCTTCGTAGGTTTGGAAAATATTGATGCGTGGTGCCTTCGTCGCATACTGCCTCAATAGCAACAACGATATCTCCGGGTTTCAAGAAAGGTTGTATTCCACCTGAAATTCCCACTTCGAAAATCTTTCTGGCACCGCACGCAATCAACTCTTCGAATCCCATTGCTGCAGCTGGAGAACCGACGAAATTCGTTACTGCGACGATTTTGACATTGTTAAAAGAACCGATATGCATACGTAAGCGGTCGCCATACCACCACCATTCAGCGGGTTTGCCATCAATGAGCTGATTGACAAAGTCAAAGTGGCGGCGTTGATAGACAATAATCATTCGTGGAGGTATCTGAAACGTTTCTACACCTACGCTTCTTGCAGAAGCTACGTGTCGCAAGAAGCCTTGAGGGGTAAGAATAGGTGTATCATCTTCCATAACTTGGCTCTCTCTTCAATACTGGATACCCTTCGTAGAAATTGGCTCTTCCGGATATTTAATGTCCAAAATTTCGTTGACAAAATCCGCTCTATCAAAAAGCTCCCTCGGCGCAAACCGCCCAGTCAAAACAACATCTGTCTTTTTCGGCGTACTGTCGAGAGAAGCGATAACCTCTTCCACATCTAAGAGCTTACAATAAACCGCCAAGTTAATTTCATCTAGGACAAGCAGGTGTGGCTTCTTTTCCTCAACAATTTTCTTGGCGAAAGCAAGTCCCTCCTTTGCCAGCTTTCGGTCTCTCTCATCCAGATTGTCTAACCCATGCCACCCCTCACGACCGAACTGGTAGATTTCATAGTACGGTTTAAGCATGTTCCTTATCTTATATTCGCCTGTGTTTTTCCACCATTTCAAAAACTGAATTATAACAACAGTGTGGCAGTGGCCTACTGAGCGTAAAGCTAAGCCTAGAGCGTTAGCCGTTTTTCCGCCTCCGGTTCCCGTATAAAGATAGACATAACCCATAGAACACACCTTCCAAACTAAAGCTATTGAACTCATATTGTTAAAAGCTTTTAAACTTCGCTTTCTTCTCCTTAAGCACCGAACATGGAGGCGTCGACTAATGAAAAGCTACAAAGAACTCCTAAAACGTGCTCAATCCCAACTCCCACAAGAAAAAGGCACAGGTGAACGCTTCGAAGTTCCCAGAGTGCGCTCCTCAGTAATTGGCATGCGCACATACATCCATAACTTCAAGGAAATTGCTGACGCGTTAAATCGAGACCCGCGGCACCTGATGAAGTTTTTAACAAATGAGATGGCGACGGCTGGCACCTTGGAAGAGACACGTGCCACGTTTCAGGGCAAGTTCCCCCACAACACGCTTGAACGCTTAGTGAGGATTTACACTGAAAGCTTTGTCGTATGTCCCGTCTGTAAACGCCCAGACACAAAAGTCGTGAAAGAGAAACGTCTCTTCTTTTTAGTATGCGAGGCATGCGGCGCAAAATCATCCGTCAAAGCTATCTAGGCTCATAGAAGCGGAAAACTCTTGGACGTTTACATAAACCTGCGAAGATGTGGCAAACGCGTCCTCCTAGCGATGTGCGACACCGACATGCTAGGCAAAACTTTGAAAGAGGGAAAAATAGTCTTTCGCATCCAAGAAAAATTCTACAAAGGCTCTCTAGTCAGCCTAGAAGAAGCCATAGACCTGATCCAACAGTCAACTATAGTTAACATGGTTGGACGAAAGATTGTGAAAAGGGCTATAAAAAAGGGCTTGGTGCATCCTGATGCAGTTATTGAGATTGAGGGTGTTCCTCACGCTCAAATCGTGAAGTTGTAGATGGAATATATTATAAGGAACACTTACGTCTTTAAGGAACGATACAGAGCCTTTTTGAGGTGGCTGTTTGGGTAAAAAGAAGGTCTTAAGTGAAGAGGCACTTAGCAGGGTGGTTATGCCTGCTCCAGGCGACGTGTTAGGCATAGCTGTAAAACTCTTGGGTTTTGATCGAGTTTTAGTGAAATGTCAAGATGGGTATGAACGTCTCTGTCGTATACGAGGAAAAATGAAAAGGCGAGTTTGGATTAGACAAGGTGATGTTGTTTTGGTTTCACCGTGGGATTTTCAAAGCGACAAGAGAGGCGATATTTTTTGGCGCTACACTAGAGCGCAGGCGGAGATGCTTCGCAAAAAGGGTCTTTTAACCATTTAAGCGAGGAAAGTTTTGGTGGCTTATCGAGAACGGGTGGATAAAAGACTCAGACAAAAAGAGGAAAAATATGAAACAGAACAATTGTTGAAGGAAAAAAGAAGTGAAGAATACGAGGTTTTGGAAGAAGTTTTCGACAAGTCCACCCTCATGACCATTTATGAGTTCTTAAACAAAGGCGTAATAGACGAAATTCACGGCGTAGTAAAAGCTGGAAAGGAGGCAAGAATTTACTGGGGAAAAGATCGAGATGGAAAAGAGTTGGCTATAAAGATTTATTTAACAATCGCAGCGGAGTTCAAAAAAGGCAAACTCAAATACCTTGAAGGCGACCCAAGATTTAAGCACATGAGACGCGACACCCGTTCGCTGGTTTTTGCGTGGGCGCTGAAGGAGTTCAAAAATCTGCATTTGGCTCTAAAGGCAAAAGTTAGGGTTCCTAAACCTGTTGCGATAAGAAAAAACGTGTTGGTTATGCGGTTTGTCGGCAAAGATGGTAATCCCGCTCCAGAACTGAAAGAATTGACTCCTAAAAACCCTGAATTCATCTACAACCAGCTCTTGGAGTATATTAGACGACTTTATCAACGAGCAGAACTGGTTCATGGCGACATAAGTGAGTACAACGTAATGGTTTGGAGGGGCAAGCCAGTGCTTTTCGACATGGCGCAAGCTGTGCTTCTTTCCCACCCCTTGGCGACCACGTTTCTCAAACGCGATCTGCAAAACCTTAATAGGCATTTTAAAAAGCTAGGGGTAGATGTTTTATCGACTGATGAGATGTACAGGAAAGTTACAGAACATGGCGAGACCTAGCACTTTTGTGAAAATTCCGAAAAGCCGTATAGGTGTTCTTATAGGCCCGAATGCTTCTACAAAAGAGCTAATTGAAAAGAAACTGGGAATATGTCTTGGTATTGACAGTGAAAGCGGCGATGTCAGCATCATTCTTGCACCTGAGACAATTGATCCTTCAACACTTTTTAGGGCAAAAGAGATCGTTTTAGCTATCGGTAGAGGTTTCTCTCCGGAGAAAGCTGGAAGGCTTCTAGATGAGAAGGAGGCTATGTTGATGGTTATTGATTTGAGAGACTTTGTCGGGAAGTCGGAGTCTGATATTAAGCGGTTAAGTGGGAGGATTATTGGCAGGGAGGGGAAGACTAGGCGACTTATTGAGGAGCTGACGGATACTTATGTGTCGGTTTATGGTCACACAATCAGCATCATCGGCGCTATTGAAGAGGCTGAAATCGCTCGGCAGGCCATTGAGATGTTTATTCGTGGACGTTTACATACTTCGGTGTACAGGTTTCTACATGCAAAAAGGAGAGAGTTAAAGAAAAAGAAGATGGAGCTATGGAAGAAGCCCTACGAGACAGCTTGAAGTGCAAAGCGTCTGTATATGTGCTTCTTTGGTTCTATCTCGGCGGCAAACGACACAAAAACCAAAGTAGTTGCAGAAAATTGCCTTATTTGTTGTGAAAAGATATATTTCTACATGCCACAACATATACCCACTAATAGGTGAAAAAGTGGAGAAAGCGGGATGGTAAGTCAGGTATTCGAGGAAATCAGCCCAGCCGACTTCTTCTATCGTAATCGCGACATAGCAGGCTTCACTAACCCATCTCGTGCTATATTCGCCTCCATAAGAGAGCTCGTGGAAAACTCTCTAGACGCCGCAGAACTGGCAAAGGTTCCTCCAGAAATCTACGTCCGTTTAACTTACGGCGAAGGTGGCTCAGAGACAGGAGTTTACAGGTTGAGAGTTGAAGATAATGGCTCAGGAATAACCTCGCGCCACATTCCTTCAGCCTTCGGACAAGTGCTCTTCGGCTCAAAATACAAGTTAAAACAGTCTCGAGGAACCTTTGGACTAGGCGGCACAATGGCAGTTCTGTATGGACAAATTACCACTCACAAACCAGCCCACATAGTCTCAAGCACAGGCTCCACGAAAGTCTACGAGTATAGCATAATGATTGACATTCAAAGAAACAAGCCGATAATTCTAGAACGCAAAGTTTTGATAAATAAGGAACAGTGGCATGGAACAATTGTAGAGTTTCATCTCGAAGGCGACTATTTCCGCGCTATGCCAAAAATCTTGGAATACTTGAAACAAACGGCACTTGTAAATCCCTACGCCAACATAACCTTCGTCGACCCAAAAGGACGCCTATACAAATTCACACGCGTAACAACGAAAATGCCTCCTCCACCCAAAGAAACATTACCCCACCCATATGGGGTGGATGTGGAAACGGTTAAACGCCTCATACAAATGACACCTCGTCGAAAAATGTTAGATTTTTTGAGAACCCACTTTCACAGAGTAAGCGAAAACGTAGCCCACAAATTTCTTGAATTCGCTGTCATTCCAAAAACAAAAAACCCGAAAAAGCTGGGGCCCCAAGAAATCGTGAAACTTGTGCAGATGATGAAGCACTTCGAAGAGTTTCGACCGCCAAGCGCAAGTTGCCTCTCACCTCTTGGGGAAGAATTGTTGAGAGCTGGAATTTTGAAGGAGCTGAAACCAGAATTTATCGCGGTTTGCCAACGCAAACCTTCCACTTACGCAGGTCACCCTTTCATCGTAGAAACGGCAATAGCCTACGGGGGAGACATTTCAAAAAAAGGAGAGTTCGTACTCTACCGTTTTGCCAATCGTATTCCTCTTCTTTACGACGAAGCCAGCGACGTTTCGTTCCGCGTCATCAAAGCCATGAACTGGCGTAGATACAAGGTCTCGCAGGACATGCCCATTGTCGTGCTGGTTCACATTTGCAGCACCAAAATTCCGTACAAGACTGTGGGCAAAGAGTTTATTGCCGATAGACCTGAGGTTAAGAGGGAGGTCTTAAACGGTGTACGAGAGGCAGCACGGAAACTTCAACGTTTTCTGTCAAAGCGTGAACACGTGGAGAAGGAGAAGAGGCGGCTAAGTGTTTTCTCCAAGTATCTGCCAAAGATTGCCGAGTTTTCTACAGAACTAGCTGGTATGGAAAGAGAGCCTGACATTAGAAAGTTGTTAGAGAGTGTGAACAGGATTGGAGGAAAAGAAACAAGAAAATAACGTTTCAGCAGTGGAGAAGAAAAAGGAAACAGTATCATACTTGGAAAAGCTTGGTGAAACGCTTTATCGCCAGATGGAGCAAGGTGAGTTTCCGTGGATTAAGATGCCCAGCCGTTCCACAGAGAATATTTGCTACAGTCCCGAGCTTCGGCAATACATCCTAGGAGAAAGAAGAGTCAAGCGGAGTGCTCGAAACATCCGTCACATCCGCCCTTTCACCCAGCTTGTTTGGACAGCCTTCTTCGCCCATAAACTCTCAACTCAACGCAAAACCTCAACCCTTCGAGACGTTTACTATTCAGCCCAAGCCTACAACATGTCCTTCAAAGACCAGTCAGAATCAGACAACATAATCACAGACTTGGAAACAACAATAGGTCTTGCCAGAGAAGACTTCAATGTTTTCCCAGAGGAACGTTCCGCCGTCTTCGGCGACTTAACAATCGAATACACCGTGCCAGGCTATGAAGGAAGACAAATGAACCTGACATCGCACCCAGACGGCTTAATGGTAGGCCCAGCATTGACATACAGCGAGTTCGTGAAAACCAGCGCAGACAAAGTAATCGCTATCGAGAAGGGCGGTTTGTTCACCCGGTTTATCGAAGAAAACGTGCACAAAAAACACAACGCGCTGCTTGTCTTGACTGCGGGGCAGGCTCCCCGAGCTACACGCCACTTTATTCGTAGACTTAACAAGGAATTGGAATTGCCAGTTTATATTTTGACAGACGGCGACCCATGGGGAATGCACATTGCCATGGTCATAATTTCAGGCTCAGCTAACGCCGCCCATCTTCGAGACTTAACGACGCCTGACGCAAAATGGAGCGGAGTTTGGGCGACGGACATAGTTGATTATAAGCTGCCGAGCGATCCCTTAACAGAAATCGACATAAAACGTCTTCACGAGCTGCAGCGAGACCCACGATACAAGGACAAGCTGTGGCAGCGAGAGATAAAGACATTCATGAAAATTCGGAAGAAAGCAGAACAGGAAGCCTTCAGCCGTTACGGTCTCACATACATCGTAGACGAGTACTTGCCAGCCAAACTAAGGGAAACAAAATAGGCATCATATACGCTTAAGAAGATTAAAATAAAACTTAGACAACCATATGTAAGCCTTAACCGCAAAGGTGTTATGACGTGAGCAGAGAAGAAGACTCGACAGGTTTCACAATCGCAGAGAAATTCTTTGCTCTATTAATAATTCTCATCGGCGCAATAGTGATCTACAACACCACTACGAGCCCCGGTTTAACATACTCCATCTTTTTCAATATTAGCGGCGTAGCCTTAATAACTCTCGGAATTTTCATGATCCTAGCAAAAACGCAATAGCTGCAAATCCCAGATTAGACAGAGCTTCTACTCGACAAAACATCAAACCTACTAGAAACCAAATAGAGCAGTCCAGTCACCACGCCAAACACACACCTCATTCATACTCAGTAAAGTTAATAGGAGACAACCATTACAACCATGTAAGCTCACAAGCAAAAAAGGAACACATAACATTGCCCAGATTCAAACAAACCAAAGACATGCTCGAACTCATGAATAAAAAAGAAAACATACGAGACATCGGCATAATCGCCCACATAGACCACGGCAAAACCACCATGACAGACAGCCTACTCACTGAAGCAGGCCTCCTAAGCCCCAAAATCGCAGGCGAAGCCCGAGCCCTCGACTACCTCGAAGAAGAACAAAAACGCGGCATCACAATAAAAACAGCCAACATAAGCCTCCTCCACGAAGAAAAAGGAACACCCTACCTCATCAACCTCATCGACACCCCAGGCCACGTAGACTTCACAGGGAAAGTCACACGCGCCTTAAGAGCCATAGACGGAGTAGTAGTAGTCATAGACGCAGTCGAAGAAGTCATGGTTCAAACCGAAACAGTCACTCGCCAAGCTCTAAACGAACGCGTAAAACCCGTACTATTCATAAACAAAGTTGACCGTCTCATCAAAGAACTCAAACTCGGCCCCAACGAAATCCAAAAAAAACTCGCCCGCATAATACGCGACTTCAACAACCTCATCGCTTTATACGGCGAAGCCGAACAAAAAGAAAACTGGAAAGTTGACCCTGCAGAAGGCACAGTCGCCTTCGGCTCAGCTCTCCACCGCTGGGGATTCACAGTTGACATTGCCCAAGAAAAGAACATCAAATTCAACGACATAATAGACGCTTACAAAAACGAAAAAGTCGAAGAACTACCCAATAAACTTCCCCTCCACAAAGCCATCCTAACAATGGTCGTAAAACATCTACCTAACCCTCTAGAAGCCCAAAAATACAGGATCCCAAAAGTTTGGAAGGGCGACATCGACTCAGAACTGGGAAAAGCAATGCTCAACGCTGACCCTAAAGGTCCCACAGTAATGTGCATCACACTAGCACAAATGGATCCCCATGCTGGACTAGTTGCAACTGGACGCATCTTCTCGGGAGTTGTAAGAGAAGGAGAACAAGTATACCTAGTAGGCACGAAAAGAAACTACCGCATACAACAAGTCTCCATGTATATGGGCGCCTTCAGAGATGTCGTCGACCAAATAGATGCAGGTAACATAGCAGCACTCCTCGGCCTCGACCAAGCAAGAGCAGGCGAAACCCTAGTCAGCATCAACCATAAAGATGGAATGGTCCCCTTTGAACGTATAAAGTACGTCTCCGAACCCGTCATCACAATTGCCATCGAACCCAAACACCCAAAAGATTTACCTCGCCTCATCGACGTTATGAACCGCCTAGCTATCGAAGATCCAAACCTCGTAACAAGCATAAACAAAGAAACCGGTGAATACTTGCTAAGCGGCATGGGCGAACTGCACCTAGAAATCGCAGTAAAGTTCCTCAAAGAATACGCAAGCGGAGACCTCGAAATAATCACATCCAAACCACTAGTGGTCTACAGAGAATCTACACTATCACCTGGAATTATTGCCATGGCAAAAAGCCCAAACAAACACAGCAAGTTTTGGATACAAGTAGAGCCGCTTGAAGAGAACATTATTCAATTGATCGAGAAGGGCGACTTGGCAGAGGAGATGGGAAGGAAGAAAATGGGCACAATTTTGAAGGAAGCAGGTTGGCCCACAGAAGAAGCGAGAAATGTATGGACATTGGAAGAACATAGGAATGTTCTGGTTGACTTGACGAAAGGAGTACAATATCTACGTGAAGTTCGAACCATGGTAATTTCAGGTTTCAGATGGGCATGTCAGAATGGGCCACTGTGCGAAGAGCCTATGAGAGGGTTAAAAGTGAAGCTTATGGACGCTTCGTTACATGAAGACCCAGTGCATAGGGGCCCGGCGCAAATCATGCCAGCTGCTCGACGCGGAATTCTAGGTTCCTTCTTGTCGTCGAAGCCTGTCATTCTTGAGCCTGTTTACAAAACTGGTGTGTCAGTACCAGCTCAATGGGTTGGTGAAGTTTCTAGTCTGATTACAAGGAAGCGGGGACGTATCGTTGCCTCGGAGCAGAAAGGCCCTTTAACGATGATCACGGGATTTATTCCAGTCGCTGAAACTTTCGGATTGTCTGCTGAAATGCGGTCGGCTACTTCAGGGCATGCTTTTTGGCAGAGTACTTTTGATCATTGGGAAAAGGCACCAGAGAGTGTTACTGCAGAGGTTATTAGAGTAACTAGGGAGAGGAGAGGCTTGTCGCCGGATGTGCCTACTGTCAGTCGGTTCATTGATAAGGCTTAAAAGCTTAACTTTCTAGAAGTAATTTTCAATGGCATTTCTTAGTAGGTCCTGTATCCAGCGAAGGTATCAGCCATGAACCATCGCAAATCGCTGAGTTAAGTTGCGGGAAGCCTTCTCTACAGCTAGACAATTTTAGTCCTTCGTTCTCGACTAGTTCCTTAACTTTTTTTATTATTCCTTGTCTCATCTGTTTTGGAAGATAAAAGCTTCGCCCTATTCGTTCTCCTTTCTCGAAGTATAAGGGTTGTAACGATTTAGCTAGGGAAGGAAAGGCGTGAGTAAACCTTTTCCAGTTGTCATGCTTGACTTTATATGTGCTGCATGTGATGTGGGAGACTCTAATTGAAGCCAGTTTTTTGATGAGTTTTTCTGGGTTGTCATTAATAAAGGGGATTATGGGGTCAATGCGAGCGGATACTGGAATGTTTTCTTGAACTAGTTTTTTTAACGTTTTTAATCGTTTTGAGGGTGGTGGAGCAAAGGGTTCGAGGGATTTTGCGGTTTTGTCGTTTTCTGTTGTTATGGTTATGGAGACCATGCTGGGTGTTTTTTGGAGTATATCAATGTCTCTTGTTACGAGGGGGGATTTTGTCACTAGTTGAAGTTTACAATTGTGTTTTGAAAGAATGTGGAGGCATGTTCTTGTTAGACCTAAAGTTTTTTCCATTGGGGGATAGGGGTCGCTGGAGTTAGCGATGGAAATGAGTTCGCCGTTTAGTTTGGTTGCTTCTTTTTTGAGTTTTGGAATTAGGTTTTTCTTTGGTCTGCAGTGGGAGAAGTTGGGTATGTAGGAGCTGGCGTAGCAATATGTGCATTGGTGGGGGCAGCCTGTGTATGGGTTTAGGGTTAGTTTTGTTGGGCAGGTGCATAGTTTTGATTTCCAGGGGTCGAAAAGTGTGAGTGTCATGGGTGTGCTTCGTTTTAGAGGGGTGTGTTGTGGTTTTTAAGGGTGTGTGTTCTCCGCGCAGAGACTAGACTATTTGGTTCCAAATATGTGTTGTAGTTTAAAGTTTATTTTGTTGGTTGCTGTATTAGGGAGTGTGGTGGTTTGTTTGCGTGGTTGGGAAGCTGCTAGGAATGCTTTTGGGTGTGTTTTTGGGGCTGTGACTGGTGAGCGGGTTGTGGTTTTTTGTGATGATGTGAAGGTTGAGGTTGGAAGGGCGTTTGCTGAGGGTGCTTTGGCTTTGGGGCTTTGGACGAGGTTTATAGTCTTAAAAACTGGTGGAGGGTTTAGGAGGGAGGTTCCTAGGCATCTTTTGGAGGTTTTGAGTGGACAGAAGCCTGATTTGTACGTGAATTTGTTGCGGGGGGTTGGGGAGGAGGTGCCGTTTCGGATTAAGCTTATTCATTTGGAGACGAGGGGGGGGAGAGTTCGTTTGGGTCATTGTCCTGGTGTGAGTTTGCGGATGCTTACTGATGGGGCGTTGGCGTTGTCTGCTGAGGAGCATAGGAGTATGCAGGGTTTCGCTGGTAGGCTTATGAGGGAGTTGGGGCAGCCTGCAGGGGTTGAGGTTGTGTCTCCTTCGGGTACTGATGTTTCGTTTAGTGTTGTGGGGAGGGAGTTTTTTACTGATACGGTTGTTGATTGGAAGTCGTTGAGGTGGATGAATTTGCCGACTGGGGAGGTTATTGTGGCGCCTGTTGAGGATTCTTTGGAGGGTAGGCTTGTGTGTGATGTGGCTGTTGGGGGGGTTGGTCGTTTGAAGAGTCCTGTTGAGCTTATGGTGGAGAAGGGTGAGGTGGTAGGCACGGTTTCGGAGGACAAAGAGGCACTTAAGCAGGTTAGGAGTGCTTTGGGTACGGATGAATGGGCTAAGGTGGTGGGCGAGTTTGCGTTTGGGGTTAATCCGAAGGCTAAGTCGTTGGAGGAGTTTTTGGAGGCTGAGAAGATTCTTGGGACTATTCATACTGCGTTTGGGCATAATACGGATATGCCGGGTGGAAGGAATGTTTCGAGTAATCACATGGATTTTCTTGTTTCTAAGCCAACAGTGAAGGTTACGGGAAAAGATGGAGAAACGAAGATAGTTTTGAGAGATGGGAAGTTCGAAATTTAGGCTAGTATTTCTGGTTGTTTCCATTCTGAGTATGCCGTATATGTGGGCGTCTGTCCATTGGATTTTGAAAAAAATTAAGGATGGTGTAAGATTTGTATTTAGACTGCAGGTTGCGGTATTACTCTTGCTTTTCTGTTGAGGATTATGAGAAACATCATTATCACTGCGAAAATTATGGCGGTAACACCTAAGAGATACATTATATTTATTGTGGTGGTGTTAATTGCTTGTAGTTCCTGTATTTGTTCCTGTAATTGGTCGTTGGTTGCTTGTTGGTCTTCAAATTGCTGTTTGTAAGGTGATTCTATGTAGAGTGTTGGTTGGTAGGTTGGGTGTTCTGACGAGAACCATGTTTCAGAGTTGTTATTCCATTGTTCGGTTTTGGCTTTTACGAGGAGGGTTGTGTAGCCTGGAGCGATGTTGTTTGGTAGTGTGAAGGGGAGATTGAGGGTTTCTGTTTGGCCTTGTTGGATTTCTACGGGAAGGTCTGTGGTGCGGTAGTAGAAGGTTTGGATGTAGGCAGTTCCTCCTTCGTAGTAGTAGTCTATGTGGGCGGTTAGTTCGGTGACTCTGATTTTGTCGTCTTTGTCGTTGTATATGGTTACTGATGTGTAGCCTGTTTCGCCTTGGTTGTAGGCGGTTTTGTTGAAGGTGCATGTGGTGATTTCGGCGGCTTGTACGATTAGAGGGATGAATGTTAAAAGAGCTAGAGGTATTATCATGATTAGTAGTTGTTTCTTATTCAATTTTGTCATCTCCGATTCTGAAATAGAATAGTACGGCGGAGAAAGGAGTAAAAGAGTTATGAATTAAGAATGTGGATTTGGGATTTATGGTTTCAAGATTTATGGTTGTTTCCATTCTTGGCGGAGGATGCCATCGATCCATGTGCTTGATTGGGTCCAGAGGGCTTGGCAGAGGATTCCTTCTTTTTTGAAGCCGGTGCTGGACTATTAGAAAATGTTGCTATTTCCTATGGGATTTTCGATTATAAAATGTCTCGACCAAGATCCATGTAGCGCAGTTTTAAGCAACTCTAATGCTTCATCTCCACTTTCAACACTTAAGAAGCTTCTAATGAACCCCAAAGGACTGAAAACATTTAGACCGATCTCGCTTAAGATTTTTCTTCTCTTCAAAATGTGCTTTATATCTAAAGTCAAGAATACATCCCAACCACTCTCCATAAACTCAAGGAGATGTTCGACATCATCTTTGTCTACGACAATTCCTATAAGCCTCTTTCGAAACCATTCTTTTCTCTTCTTTGATACTCGGTTTTTTGCTTTGTCTTTTTTCAAATATTCTTGATGACAGGTGTTCTAGGGTATAGTAAAATGTTTCAAGAAAAAGGTGTTTTTGGGCGTAATAGCGAAGATTATCTTCAAATCTGATTTTTTCTATTTCTCTTTTCATCAGTATAGATGTACCAAATGTCAAGTTCCATTCAATGTTCAAATCAAGAAGGTACCTAAGAGCAAGGATGTTTTTGGTCATGTCTATGTCTTTACTGCCAGAAAATTTTACGTCTTTCTTGTTTTCCTCCCAACATTTAGCAGTAAACGCGAAATCAGCAACGTTGGTATCAAAATAGATTTTCATATGTTCTTTCATGTCTCTGCCATAGCTAGACTGTGTATCTGTGTCTGTCCTTAAACTCCTGCACCTTCCCCGCATTCCAACCCCGCAACTGTTGATAATACCCCGTAATCCTCGACCAATGCTCCAAATCATCACCCTCAGCCCCACACCGCTTACACCGAGCCTGCAAATTCGCCTCTACACCATTACATTTACGGCAAATCGTCATATCCCGAGTCAACGCAAAATACGCCGCCAACGACTCCGTAGCCACACGCCTAATCAAACTCCAAACCGACTCCGCAGACGGACTACTCTCCCCAAGAAAAACATGCATAATCGCACCGCCTTTGGTTAACGGGTGGAAGCTAGATTCAATTTTAATCCGCTCCAACAACGGAATCCCAGCCGAAGGACGCACATGCGAACTATTCGTATAATAAATCCCACCATTACCCAAGTCGCCCTGCACCATCGCCTTATCTCCAAAAATCTTCCTGTCAACCAAAGCCAACCTGTGCGCACAACTCTCTGCGGGGGTCTGGATGCAACCAAACCGATAACCAGTTTCTTCTGCGTATCCATTTACCCTTTCAACCATGTGCCTAATCACCCGCAACCCAAAACGCCAAGCACCCGCATCCTCGTGCAGTTCACTGCCTAAGTGCGCCTTCAACAACTCATTCAAACCAACAAACCCAACATTCAACACCTGCTTATCCAAATTCAAATAAGGCTCCCCAAAACAATCCATACTACAAAACGGCAACGCACCACCCTCCATTCTCTTCCGAACAACACCCCGCTTAACCAAAAGCACATCCTTAGCCAAATCCATACGCAAATCCAACAACCCAAACAACCTATTATCGTTCCCACCCGCCTCATAAGCCAACCTCGGCAAATTAACAGTCACCACCTGCAAACTCCCCATCCGCATAGCACCCCGATGAAAATCTTTCAACTCGTCACTGTCAGGCGTAAAAATCAACCGGCAACACTGACTATTCACAATATCTGGCATATAATCAGGGCAAAGATTAAGGAAGTAAGGAGTCCCAAACTTCGACGCCAAAGCAGCCACCTTAACATATTCATCCTCAAACTTGTCCAAATACTCCCGCCGCAACTTCACCTCACACTTCGGAAAGTTAAACGGCTTCCCCACATAGTCCCCGCCCATGTAAACGTCGAGGATAGCATTAAAGAAAGCATTAGCCTCATCAAAATAGTCCAAATACGTCTCCAACCCGCTAACTTTTCCACCAGGCAAAACTACAGGCACATCCCAAATAATCTTGGGCACCGCACACTCCAAAGCAATACTGGAAAACACAGTCTGACCACCCCGCGCGACGTACATCTGCGACATCTCGTAAATGTACATCTGCGCCAACTGCTTCATACGCTCATATGACATGCCCCGCACAAAAGGAGCAAGCCAAACATTAAAGAAGTCATACCCTTGTCCACCAGCCCAATTCGTCTGCGCCGCCGCCAAAGCCTTCGCCGCATGCAAAATCGCCACCTCAGGATGCTTCGCAGGGCCAGCAACAGCCGTATGCACGCCCTGACCGTCAACAATAAGGCCAGTCTTAAGAAAGAAGCGCAAGTCGTGCTCTTGGCAGAAAGGTCTAGTCGCAAAATATTCAAGATCGTGAATATGAATAGCACCAGCAATGTGGGCGTCTGCCAAGTGTGGTGGCAAACAGTTTAATAACGCGTATTGGTCAAAGATGGTGTCGGCGGCGAGCTTGTGAATTGTTTCTGGATTGTGTTGAAGGTTAGCGTTTTCTTTGTCGCCAGCGCGAATAAGCCTGTCGACATCAAATAGTGGAAGACCAAGCCTAGTGTATCGGGCTCTGGCAGGTTCAAAGTTGTTCTCTAACAGTGCTACACATACAAATTCGCGAATCAACGGAGCAGATAAGAACTCCAGATCTAATGTTTTTATTCGGTTTGCGATGTCTAGTGATATTTTGTCTGCAACTTCATCTGGAAGTCCTGTTTCTTTCACTAGGGAATTTTTTATTTTTTTAGGGTTGAAGTCTTCGAACATTATTCTGGACGTTCTGACTCGCGGGAAATATTTGAGTGAATCTACGGAATATTCTTGTTTGCTCGTGGAAAAACCCCCGCAGCAAAACACAATACTGCCACTAGGCTCTTAGAACTTGCAATATACATTTTATGCTAAAAACAGATTGTCGACTATGCTTAAGCCATGGTTTTTATACACACAAAGTTGTGAATTTTGCACATATGACAGACTACTTGAAATTTTTAGAATAAATCATATAAAATTCTGTAGTTTTACTCTCCAAAATTGACATACGCGGTGTTTGACATAAAAATGTAGAACCCATGTTTTTTCATTATTTTCGTTAAAACTGTTTTAGAGTTAAAATGTTTGTAGAGCCGCAGTTGGGACATTTTAGGTGTGTTCCGTGAGATGTGCTTTTACAATGGTGGCAGTATGTAAAAGAGAGATTGTAGGCGAAGAAGCCTATGTTGCTTGTGGTCAATTGTTTTGTTTTGGCTAGCAGTTCTTCTACAGAGGGCTGCTGGTCTTCGGTCTCTATGAGGGCTAAGTGTCCGCCAAGGGTTAGTTGGTGTATTCGTTCTTCAATGTTAAATTGTTCCTTTTCGAGTGGGGAAACTGTGTTTATGTCTGAGTAGTAGGGATTCCCCCTTGTGCCTTTCGTTTTCACAACTCCCCAGCCATATTTCTCCACGTCTAGCATTGCAAGCCTCTTTGCTGCCGTTCTGTTTGGAATGACAGCTGTTGTCAATCGAGCTTGCGGTTTTTTGGCATGTTTTTTCGCGTAGGCGTTAATGTGTTTCAAAATTCTTTCCGTAATCACGAAGGCTTTTCCAATATCTTCAGCAATCTCTTTGCCCATTAATTTTTGAACGGCTTCCTTTATTCCCATAGAGACTATTGTTCTTGTTGTGTTTTCTAATCTGAAGTACTGATCGCCGTTTGTTTTTTGCGTCAAATAAGGTAAGAGGTTTTGTTTTACTCGTTTTTTAATCGTCTGATATTTGATTGCTAAGGCTTGTTTGGCCATGTTAAGCTGGTCGTCAAGGAGTTCAAGGAATTTGTCTTCGTCGCCTTTGGCGTCAACGGAAACTCTGGGCAGATTTATGGTCGCTGTGTCTAGGTTTCCTGTTCGTTGAGTGTCAAGTTCCCAGTCTTGTTGCCATTCGTCTGCAAGTCTCAAACCTGAAGCTGTGTATGTAGCGTTTATTTGGTTATCTGGGTACAGGTTAGCAAAGTATACGAGAATGCTTGTTGCTGCTAGTTTGTGTACTTCATGCAGCAGAGATTCTGCCTCACTAGTTTTGAGAACTCGTTGCGTTTTTATGATTATTTTTGGGTTCTTTAGTGGATGTATTTTGTTTTCTTCAGCTAATGTTTCTAGCAGGAAGAGCGTGAGCTGTTGAGTTTCATCAGCGTATGCCGCGCTCTTTTCCGCTGAAAACTCTAGGCTTATTGTTGTGGGCGTTGGAGTTGTTTGATTTAGGTTTTTGATAAAGAGGCGCAGGAGTTCTTTGATTTTGTTGGGAGCTATGTCTTTTGTGTAGGGAGCCAGATGGATGTTGAAGTTGTCTAAGTTTTGTTGCCCTGTCGTTTCTGTTGCAGTGTTTCGGGTGACGTTTGTTGTGATGTTGAGGGCGGCTTCAAGGGTTTTTGGTTTTTGAAATTGTAGGAAGTATGGAAGGCTGTGAGTGATTTCGTTTGGTTTCAGTGTCCATGTGCCTAGGTTGTTGAGATGCAGGCTGCCGCTTAGATAGGCATCTGAGATGCTGCGGGGCAAAATGCTGAGAAGAGTGTATTCTTCCATGACTGCGTTTCCTGCTGCCTTATGAACTGCTTCTACGTTTGTTTTTGGAGCGTCAATCAGGCGGGTAACTTCGTGGACGGGGAGGCCAAGACGCGTGAGTTTGTGGCGGTATTCTTCGTAGTGTTTTTCTAGGAGAATTGTGTTGACGATTTCACGAATCAGAGGGGCTGTTAAGTATTTGGTTTTGAACTGCTGGAGACGCTTTTCTGCCTCTCGAGCGATTTTTTGGGCAAGATCTGTAGGGACGTTGGCTTCTGTGATTAATGATTGGGTGATTTTGTTTCTGTCGAACTCTTCTATGGACAGGTGGGAGGTGCGGACGAGCATTTTTCTACGTTTGTATGTTCGGTCATCTATTTCGTCTGTAATTTCGATAATGCGCCGGCCGAGGTCTGTTAGACGATAGTTTTTGGTTTCTACGTCGGGTTCGATAAGGTCGGCTTTTAGGAGAGATTTGAGGTGGTAGGCGAAGCGTCCGGCGTCGCGGGTAGCATCGAGTTTTAAGGTGTTCATGATTTCTGTATAAGACATAGGACCGTATTCTAGGAGTAGGGCTAGGATTTGTATTCGTATTGGTGCGGAGATCGCTTTGAGTACTCGGACGCCTGCTTTGTGGATGCTGCGTAGTTTTGGGTTGGGCATAGTGGTGCGCCTTTTGTGTGGCTATTTTCTTTAGGGTTTGTCAAGTTTAAAGGTTGGGGAAAACGATGTGTGAGTCTCTTCTACTCACTTGGGATTTTATTTAGCAATAGGCTGCAAAGAGTAGGAATATGTTTGGGCAGAGAAGGGATATTTAAGTAGATTATGAGAACGCATATAGGGAAGAAGAGTATGCTTAACTCTTAGGAGCAAAGAAAGGGATGTCTCGCAAAGCAAGAAAAAGTGCCTCATCGCTTTCCTATTATCTACAGAAAGCCTACTGGAAACTCGTGACGCTCAAGCCCTCAACCGTTCTTTTAGCAGGCATAGCCATAGCAACCTCTGTCTTTCTGCTCGGAGGGGGAATATATGACCTTATAGAACAGCCAGTAGTGGCATTTATCAGTGGCGGAAGAATCATACCTTATTACCCCCAAGCCCTAAACGATCAACTTTTGGGCGAAAGCATCGCCTCTATGACTTTATACTCACTCGGCATCATAGGACTAATATTGATGTATCAAAGCACCAAATATGCCTACAGCCCACGAGAAGCATACACCACACTCTTAATCGGCTTGATCCTCTTGCTAATCGGGTGGGTATTAGTGGAATTCTTTCTTTTCCCAAGCACAATAAAACCCTTCCAATAATAGAAAAACAGACGCCTAGAAGAAGTCACCACGGCTTCTTTTTCAAACGCACCAAATACGCCAGAAAGTTTGTTAAAAGGTGTATCGGTATTGTGACAACGAGAATGATTAACGCCTCGGCAATTGTTGGTGGCTCAATTGGAAGAGAAAAAAGCAATGCACACAAAACAAAGCCAACCTGATCAACAATGGGGAACAAAGCACCAGGAGCAAAGCCTAGCCGTCGCTTAACAAAAGCGCCAGCCAAATCTCCCATTACTGCGCCCAAAGAGAGCACAAAACCCAACAATGGATTATAGTTGTTGAAAACAAAGCTTTCTCCAACGCCTACTAATGTTCCGACAAGTAAACCTGCAAAGAAGCCTCTAAAAGTCTTGTGAGAACCAAAAATTGGTCGAGTATCCTTAAAGTTTTTGCCGAAGTCTAAAGGTTGTCCTCCACCTAATATTGCTGGAACGGCATTGGCGCTGTAGGCGGGAAATATGTATATTAGAGATTCCGCGACCAATTCCAGCGACATGTCCCTTATCAAATCTCCTTTCCGAAAGCTTATCTCCTAAAGTCGTGTAAGCCTTTTTCTTCAATTTTCAAGAATATTGGTTTTGCAGGCTTTTTATCTGTATGTGTTTTCATTGTGGCTTTGATTATGTTTGCTTTGGCTGTTGGCTTTAGGCTTATAATCGTGTCTGCCCAAAACTTCAAAACCCTTGTAGCAACGGGTTGCACTAGTTCGCGTTCCTCAAAAACCACGCTCCGCACTTGACTAACAATCAAACTCGCCACCTTCTGAGTTTTTGTGATTTGAGCTAAACATGCCATTTGACGGTTCAATTCACGGTTTAGGGCAAATGTTTCCTTCATGTCATCTCCTAATCTTTCACGGTATAGACCTGTAACAGTATCAACAACAATGAGCCCCACTTTCCTGCTTATGTATTCGCTTAGCCTATCGATCACAAAAGTTTGCTGTTCAAAATCTTCAGGTTTCATCAAAATAATTTGAGACGCAAGCGCTTCAAAGTCGTCAGCAACAATTTGAGCCATACGCCTAGGAAAAAAAGTGTTGTCGCAGTCTATGAAAATTGTTTTGTAGTCCATTCTTGCACAGTTAGCAGCGCATTGGATAGCCAATGTCGTTTTCCCAGTTTCTGCTTCTCCGTAAACGAGCACAATGTTTCCCTCTAGTAATCCGCCTCTCAATTGCTCATCTAGTGAACCGCAACCTGTGGGAATTATTTTTTGCAAAGGAGACTCACGTGTCAAAACAGATTAATACCTGCTAAAAACTAATAACTTTGTTTACGTTGACTATGGTCAACATGAAAGGACTAAGCTATGAAAGCAAAAATCGCTGTAGCAACAGTCTCTGGGAAAGCCTATTACTTGCTAGTTAATGAGCTTAAAAAGAGAAACGTGTCTTTCTTAAGCTTAACGCCAAATGACACAGTTCCCATAGACGTAAAAGTAGTCATAACGACAAAGAAGGAGCACCCGAAAATAACATATGGAAATGTGCTAGAATACGAAGAAGGCAAAGATCCAGTAGAGGTTGTAGATGAAGCAATTAGGATAGTTAAAGGAAAGAGAACGTATGAAAGACTCATAGTAGGAGTCGATCCTGGTCAGAACTTCGGCGCTGCAGTTCTCGGAGACGGAAATATGGTCGAAACCAAAAACTGTACAAGCCTAAACGAAACAGTAAACACAATAAAAGACGTTTTAAGCCGCACACCAGCCACTCACGCGATTATTAGAATCGGGAATGGTGCACCTTCTTATGCGGAAGAACTTTGGCGCCGTCTAAATGAGGTTCTTCCGGGAAACGTGGTCATTGAAAGCGTAAGAGAAGAGGGAACAAGCCAATCTCTCGGCGAAACCTCACATAGAAGAGGAAAAATAGATATCAGCTCAGCCATAAAAATCGCTCAAAGACAAGGTCGGGTACTGCCGAGAAGGAAAAAATAGTGATTAAAGAAGTTACAGCTAACAAAACTCTACTCGTCAACGGCCCAGCCTCAGTACGGTTTGTTTCAGGCGAAGTAGAAGTTCTTGGTGCACCGTTAGGTGTTGGAGAAACAATTGTAATTAGAGATGGGAAACGTATGCCTTTCTACGTCAAAAAAGAAGCAACTTTTGACATAATGCATAGTAAAAACTCAATAGTTGAAAAGGCTGATGGAGATACCGTTCCTGCCTCATGGCATAAGATAGCAGAAGACATTCTTGCTCTGGAGAAACCAACAGTTGTCATGATTATGGGTGAAATGGATTCTGGAAAGACGAGTCTTTGTACGTTCTTAGCTAACATTGCTATCAAAGCAAATCGAACAGTAGCTGTCATTGACGCTGACTTGGGACAATCAGATATAGGACCGCCCGCTACAATAGGTTTAGCCTACATCAAAAAACCTGTAAAGGACTTATTTTATGTCAAGGCTAACGACGTGTATTTTCTTGGTCTTACAAGCCCGAGTGGTGCAGAGGAACGTGTTGCCGATTGCATTGTTGACTTCAAAGGGCGTGTTCTCCAAAAAAATAGGGGTTTTTTAGTGATAAATACTGACGGCTGGGTTGAAGGTGAAGAGGCTGTTCAATACAAAGTTATGTTGACAGAAACAATTGTGCCTAACGTAGTTGTAGGGATAGAAAGAGAAAAAGAGCTTATGCCTATAATAGACAAGCTTGAGAAAAATCGAGTTTTAACTGCGGAGCCGTCTACTGCTGTCAGAAAACGTGACGAAGAAAGAAGAAGAACTCTCCGTGAGCTAAGCTACAAAAGATACTTGAGAAACGCTAAAGTAGAAGGCTTCCCGCTTAACTGGACTAAAATAGAGGGGGTACACTCTTCTCCAAGCCTATTTCTCACCAATGAACGGTTAAGAAGAATAGAGAAAACCCTGGGAATTCAACCTGTCTTCTGCAAAGAAACAGTTGAAGCCATTTGGGTAGTCTTGAGGCGAAGTCAAAGACTCGACTTTGAACGGTTGTATAAAGCTGAGGAAGTTTTCAAGAAGAGAGTCAGAGTTGTGCAGAAAGGCGATGAAAAAGGCTTAGTTGTGGGATTGTATGATGAAGAAAACAAGTTTTTAGGTCTAGGCATCATATGGGGCATTGATTACAGAAGGAAAGTTATGAAAGTTTACACTCCAGTAACTCAAAAGGTGGCTACTATACGAGTAGGCAAGGTGAGGCTAGATAATGTATACAGAGAAATCGGCACAACCACGACTGTTTGGAGCTAATCTTAAACTCAGGTAAACGGGCACAACTGATTAACTGGACACTTCTTGCATAATGGTTTCTTTGCTCTGCAATATCTTCTTCCATGCAAGATTAACAACATGTGAACAGCATAATAGTCTTGAGAGTCAAAAAGTAGTTGAAGCCTCTTTCTCACGCCTTCGTAATCGGCTCCCCCATCGACTAGCCCCAGTCTCTTCGAAACTCTATTTACGTGTGTATCAACCGGCAAGGTTGGCTTCTTTGCACTAAAAAGAAGCACAACATCAGCGGTTTTCGAACCCACACCTGGCAACCCAAGCAATTTTTCACGAGCTTGTTCGAGTGATGTCCCAAAGATGAAGTTTAGGGAACCTCCAAAATCTTCCAGAACGATACGGGAAAGCTTTTTGATGACTTTTGATTTGTTTCGATACAAACCCGCCACTTTGAGAGCTTCTTCAACTTCTTCTACGTCAGCCTTCGAAAGGGCTTCGGGAGTTATCTCAAACTTGTTCGAAAGGTTTTCGAAAGCTCTAGCCGTGTTTCTGCCGTTTGTGTTCTGCGAAATCACGGTGACAATTAGTGTTTCGAAAGGGTCTCTCTCCTTTCTCCTCCAGTCTGGCAACTTAAACTCTTTTCGAAGCACTTTCAAGATTTTGTTTGCCCTTTTCTTGGTCATGTTGTATGTCGCCATTTGAGATAAGCATTAAGCAAAACCGCATTTATAGGGTCGCTTTTTAAGTTGTCAACAAAAGCAGCAGCGGAGAACCTTATAAACAGTTTCGCACAATTGTTCTTCATGCCAAACAAAGTTCACTGCGTCCACATCCTTGTAAAAACGGAAAAAGAGGCAAACACGGTTCTAGAACGATTGAAGAAAAGAGAAAAATTCGCAAACATCGCCAAGGAAGCTTCGCTCTGTCCCTCAGGAAAACGTGGCGGAGACATCGGGACCTTCGGCAGAGGAAAGATGGTGAAGGAATTCGAAAAAGCCGCGTTCGCCCTTCAGAAAGGACAAGTTTCGCCTATCGTGAAAACGAAGTTTGGATACCACATAATAAAGAGGCTTGAATAGGCTCCTTCAAACAATCGTTGACTAAACACTAAATAATGGTTAAGTAGAGCTAATTATGATACGGTGGATTTTGAATGCCTAGAGCAACAATAGTGAAAGAAGAAATCTTAGAGAAGAATATGCGCCTTTTAGCTATTTACATAGAGACGAAAAACGCGGTCTTGGTTTTACTTAGCGAAGCGGAAGACCAGCTAGGCACCTTAGCAGCATCCGTACCCCCCACCGCTGAACTAATTGCTACGCCACTTTTGTCTTCAGTGCTTCTAGGAGACAGAAACACCACAACAGCACGCATGCTAGCAGAACGCCTAGCAAACAAAACTGGCAAAATAGGCCTAGTTTCCATATACCTCAAAACCATAAGCGAAACCGAAGCGAACCCGGTCCTAATGAAGCTTTTCGAAAAAGTCACTACAGTAAACAAAGCAGAACAAGAGCATAGAGAAGGAGAGAGTGTCAGCATATGAGTTTGCGAAGCTTTCTCCAAGAAACAGAAAAGAAACAGAAAGCGGTGCATATAAGCGAAAGAGTGTCGCCACGATTCGAAATCTCCTCTATAATGAAAGCCTTCGATCATGACAGCCCAGTTCTTCTTTTTGACAATGTTGAAAACTACGAGACTAAAGTTGTGGCTAATGTTTGTGGAACACGAGAGAGACTTTGCAAAGCTTTAGATGTTGAAAAAGAAAACCTGTATCGTCATCTAACAGAAGCTTGGTGTTCGCCAACCAAACCAAAAACTGTTGAAGACTGCCCAGTTAAGGAAGTTGTGGAAAAGCCACAGCTATCCAAAATTCCAATTCTAACTCATTTTGAGAAAGACGCTGGTCCTTACATAACATCAGCCATAGTCTCGGCGCGCAGTCCGGATAAGAAGGTTGAGAACGTTTCGATTCATAGGCTTCAGGTGCTCGATGACAAACGCTTAGCCATCAGGCTTGTGCCCCGGCAGCTTTACAAGTTGTGGAGCATGACGAAAGAGGCAAAAAAGGACTTGGAAGTGGCTATTTCCATAGGTTTGCATCCAGCGATCTCGATGGCAGCTACGTCTCCAGTGTCTTTCGGCGTCAGCGAATACGAGATCGCCAATACGTTGCTTAAGGGCAATTTCAGCTTAGTGAAGTGTAAACATGTAGATGTTTATGCGCCTGCAGAAGCAGAATACGTTTTTGAAGGCGTGATGTCAACTGAAGAAGAGGTTTTGGAAGGTCCGCTTGTTGACATAACGGGCACATATGACGCTCAGAGAAGCCAGCCAGTCATCGAGTTGGTTGGGGTGATGCGGCGTAACGACGCTGTTTACCAAGCGCTTCTCCCTTCTGGAAGCGAGCACAAGCTCTTGATGGGTTTGCCACGGGAAGTGAAGATTTGGGAGGCAGCTGCGAACACAGTGCCAAAGGTTAAAGCGGTTAATCTCAGCTACGGCGGGTGCGGCTGGCTTCACGCCATAGTCTCAATCGAGAAGCAGAAAGATGGAGACGCTAAAAACGTTTTGATGGCTACTTTCGGCGCTCATCCAAGCCTCAAACATGCAGTAGTTGTTGACGCAGATGTAGATGTTTACAATCTTGTGGAAGTGGAGTGGGCGATTGCAACGCGTTTTCAAGCGAACGAAGACTTGATTACTATTCCAAGTGCTCGAGGTTCTACGTTGGATCCTTCTGCGAACCAAGAGTCTGGCAAGACCACTAAGATGGGTATAGATGCAACTCGCCCGCTAGATAGGCGGCGGGAAAAGTTCGAGTTGGCGAAAATACCGACTGAAGGACGGGTCAAGAGGATAATAGACGAGTTATGCAGGGTCTTGGAGTAGGAATAAGGCCCCGTTTACGCCAAACTAACCTTTTTGAACCCCAATCACGAGGTTCTTAGTTTTTCTGTTTCAGCAATTCCAAAAGAAGTTTCTTATAAGACACATATGGTTAAAAGAAAAATCCCTGCCACTATGTGTCTGTCCTTCTACGCAGAGACAAAAACTAAAAAGAAATAACTGTAAATCTTTGTTAGTTTATATGCCAAGTTTAGAATACTAAATGTGGTTGTGTATCTATGTCCTTAAAGGTTGAAGATGTAATGGTTAAAGAGGTAATCACGGTAGATGAGAAATCAACAGTAAAGGAAGCGGCAGACATCATGAACAGGTTTGAAATTGGCTGCCTAATTGTTACCAAAAACAGTAAAGCAGTTGGCATACTAACAGAACGAGACTTGCTAAAAAGAGTGGTAAGTCAAGCAAAGAATCCTAAAAGAACAAAAGTGGAGACAGTTATGTCTCAACCCCTAATTGTCGTGGAACCAAACATGGAATTGGAAGAAGTTGCCAAGCTAATGTTTAAAATGAAGATAAAAAAGCTTCCAGTAGTTGAAAGTGGACGGTTAATGGGATTAGTGACGCTTACAGACCTTGCACGCTTCCAGCCGCAGATGATTCGCATCCTCAAAAAACTGAGCGAGAAAATGGCTCCAAAACGCATGAAGAAAGTTGTCGACTACTATGTAGTATAATCACCCAACATGTTTTTTCTTGAGGCAGTTAACGTAGAGTAAACTCCCATTCACACCATATGCCTTTGGGATGTGGCCCCGGAGGACACATTTTGCATACTACTTTCATGTTTGGGTTAAACTCCTTTGCAAAACTTTGGAGATAGCCAAATCGCACTTGTTTACATGGAAACTCGCCTAAGCCCTTGTTTATTCTCGTTTCTTGAGTTCGACAATGTATTACTCGGAAAGTTCCTTTCTCAGTCGATGCTTCAGATTGTTTTTCGGTCTGATACAGAGCCCAACTTGTGTTCCGCAAAGTTTGCATCAGAGCCTCAACATTCTCCTTCACGCCTAACATTTTTTTTAGTTCTCTAGCCTCAATTTTACCCAAGGCTTTCCAACAGTTTGCATCAATTTCAGTAGCCGCCCCTGTTCCAAATTTTTCTTCTATTCCAAGGAAATACAGACCGTCAACTCGCCAAAGATTCTTGATGTGCAAAAAGAAAAGCTCCAGTAGCTTGTCTTTAGGCATGCTGCCCAACAATTCCAAATCTTTCCTAGTTGGCCAACTCATCTTAAACACCACATGTTAATTGAAGAACTATTTTTCGCAGCCGCACATAAGTTTTCATCTCTGCACACGCATCCTAAATGTTGATTCTCTCTTCATAAGTTTGATATTGTTTTGCTGTAAGATTTTAAGGTAAGCGCACAGCGCGAATGGTGTGCGTCCCCAAAATAATGGGGAATCACGCATACCCTTTACAGGGTATATCTTCTTTTGAAAAGAGCATAAGTTATTATTGTCTTTCACCTGAAGCTATTACTAGAATATCATCAAATGAGAGTTATCTGTTCTTTGCTAGAGATGAAATTTGACACTCTCACCCCTACTAATCTTACTTTTCTATTTTTGCTAAGAAATGGTTGAATAAGTTCTCTAGATGCTTTCTGGAGGCTTTGAAGATTATTCGTGGAAAAAGGCAGGGTCTTTCCATGTGTGTGAGTTTCAAAGTTCTCATAACGGATTTTAATAGTCACTGTTTTGAAGAACAGTTTACGTTCTACGAGTTCTTCATAGATTCCTTGGCTGAGCTTGGCTAATGTTTCAAGGACTAAGTTAAAGTCAGATGTATCTTCTTCAAAAGTGGTTTCTTTGCTTACAGATTTGACTACGCCTCTCTCAGTAACTTCACTTTTATCTATACCACAAGCTAAAAAGTGATACTGAGCACCCATTACACCAAACTTCTCAGTCAAAACCGACACGTCAAAAGCAGCTAGATCGCCTATCGTTCTTATACCCATCTCATTTAGCTTACGCTCTGTTTTCTTGCCCACCCACAACAGTTTCCGTACAGGTAGCTGAGCCAAGAAACGTTCAACATCACGCCCTTCAACAACTGTTATCCCATCAGGCTTTTTAAAGTCGCTTGCTATCTTCGCCACAACTTTGTTAGGTCCAACACCTATTGAGCAGGTAAGCTTCTCCTTCTCGTAAATCTCACGCTTTATTGCCTCTGCCAGCTGTCTTGCCTCTTCGAAGTTGCCAATTTTTGAGCTAACATCGAGAAAAGCTTCGTCGAGCCCCCACTGCTCAAATTTATCTGCATATTCCCGCAGAATCATCATGATCCTAGACGAAGTTTGGATATAAAGTCTGTAGTGGGATCGTATATATACGGCGTCAGGGCAGAATTTCCAAGCTCTTGAGATAGGCATTCCGGAACTTATTCCGTATTTCCTCGCTTCGTAGTTACAAGTGCTCACCACTCCTCGTCCCTTTCCCTCTTTCGGATCGGCTCCAACGACAACCGGTTTTCCTTTGAATTCCGGATGCTCACGCTCTTCCACTGCGGCGTAGAACTGATCCATGTCAACGTGAAAAATTATTCTGCTTGTGGCTACGTTGCTATCTTCCTTTAGCATCAACGCACTCAACCGCTTAAAATCGATCCTAAATTAGAATCTACATATTTACTGATTTATTGTGTTTCAATGCGCACATAGGTTTTTTCTGATATTCAAATAATATTCTTTTGAGCGTGCATAAAAGGCTGATGAAACTAATCTAAAAGGTTGTGCAACTTGGGAAATTAGAATTTTAGGGGCTTATGAAAGGGATTCAAGGGCAGTGGTATATGCTCTAATGCAGCAAGTACAACTGGTTCGCAAGAAAGATAAAGCCAAAAAGTGGGAATACTCTTTTTATTGCGAAAGCTCAGTTTTAGAGAAGCGCGGAACAACAGGCAGAGGTTCAGAAATGACCGATTGGGCTGGCAACATTCCTTTTAGTTCCTTGATGTGCATGTTGACTGTTGCATATAGCTTCGTTTTCAAGTTGAAGTCATTGGGATTGATGTTGCCAATTTTTTTAGCCAGCTCAGGATCTCTTATGGTTTTCTTGATCCATCTCTCGAAATCTTTCCGCTTTAAGTGGAAGACCAAGCATGAGGAGGGAGTAGTGTTAATTTTCTTGCAGAAATCAAGTAAACTCGTGGCAACTTGCCCCGTAGGTTTTCCAATTTCTTCGTAGAAGTAAAAAGCCTTCTCGTTTGGCACTGCTCTTAAGATTCTCTTAATTTCCGTCTGCTTGAATCTTGTGCTTCTGTCTCTTGCGTGTGTTTCTTGTTTTTCCTTATCTTGGAAGAACATATTAGATCGGTGGAATTTAGATTGCAATTACAAATATATTTTATGAATTTGTGATTCACATCATTTTCTGTATATATCCTCAGAAAATATGTTTCCAAAATCGACATATTCCGACAATGAAAGCTTCCATCTGTAAATCTCATTGAGAAACTGCTTCAAGAGTTTGCATCTCCTGGGGATGCGTAGTTCTATACATCAAAAACAACACAACAACAATTATAGTAATAACGACAAGCCCACCACCAGCAAAGACCAAAATTTCGGGAACAACATAAATAGAAACTGTTCCGCTGTCCGCCCCTGCATATTCAGCATCTCCAGACCAGCTTGCCTTCACATAGTACTGCCCCAAAAGCGGTGGAATCCACGAAAAAACATATTGCCCGCTTGAATCTAACTCTACTGTTTCAATAGAGAACCAGTAACCATTCGTTGCTGCATACAACGTAACGGTTCCTTCAGGATTCGAGGCGGAAACTTGACCAGTTATTACTACGGCGCTTCCTTCTATCACGAAGTTTGATGAAGTAGTCAAAGATATTGCTGAAGATTTCAATGTCCCGAAGCTAGATGAAACTTGACCGGGGGCAATTTGCTCACTGTTCTCCAGAGTGACAACAGTTACCTGAGCCCCTTCAAGCTCGGGAGGACACTCACCAACCCTCCAACCGTTCCGCCAATCATCACCCGTGCATTCTGCTATGTAGTATCGAGTTTCCATGTAGTCAACGTGTGAAATTGTTGCCCGTGCATTTGTTGGAGGGTTGAGAAGACTTACACCGATGTTCATGTGGCTTTCCTGTTCATAGTATAATAGGACAACGCTCAAGTCTTGAGATTTTATCAATGACGTTGCAACATACGAAAGTAAATCGCAATCGCCCTTGTTTTCGACGATAGTTTCAACTGGATATTTAGCTTCTTCAACGATTTGATATGGAATTTGATGAACCAACATGAGAACCGCGTTTACGAAGTTTTCCTCATCTGGGAATATGCTTCTAATGTCTTCGGCTACTAGTGCTAGTGAATAAGGAGTTACAAAACTTGCAAAGTTATCTTGAGTTAATTGATGATTCTTCTGCTGGTAATATTCGTATAGTGAATGAGTTATTGAAAGAGTAAGTCGATAAGTAGATTGTCCTTTTAACAGAAAATACTGCTGCTCATAATTCTGTGCAGAACATACCCTAGAAAGCATTAGAGTCAGAAAGAACGCCATTGTAATGGCCGCAACAAGTTTGCTGGCTTTTTTTCTATGCATGAAACATTTCACAGAGGAAGGTTCTAGTTTCCAAGTGAAAAGGTCTATGAAATGGAAATCTGAATCTCTAAACAGCAATTTTGCCTAGATAATGTTAACTAGAGGTAGACGTGTACAGTGTCCTTGTCTATTCGTGTTACCTTTCCATTAGCCTTACAAAAGTCGAGAAGGAATTGCTGCATCTCTCTTAAAGTCTTCACCTCTTTAGCCTTCTTGCTCCAGCATGGATCAGCCAACATGTGTATAACTACATCTAAACTGGCGACAAGTTTACTGCTACACAAAGTGTGTGTTCTCCTTTCTTCCGCCTTTCGCTAGTTTATAAAACTATTGCAGCAATAAAGAGGTTATTCCAATATTCGACTTATGCAGATTTGAATCAAAAGACTATTAATAGCCTTGCATGGTTTTAGCGAAAAACCTTAAAGAGATGAGCGATTGCGTGTAGCTCGCCAAAAGATTTGAATAAAATTTTCCAGAATTCTATAAGTCAAGCCCCAAATAACATTTCCCTCAACAATATATGCTGGAACTTCTCCGAAAGGAAGTTTGGCAATTCCATTACATTCTCGCAGTTTTTTCAAGAAAATCCACGAATACCCTTCTAATTCTTCGTTTAATATTATTGTAGGCTCATGTTCTAAAAGAAAGGTGAAAGGAGCAACTGATAGTTTTGGTCTCACAGTTGACCTCATATTTTCCAACACCCCCAAAAAACGACCGCGACGAATAATGTTTATGTTGGTTTCTTCTAGCGTTTCTCGAACAACTGTGTGCCTTATGTTCCGATCTTTGGGGTTGCGTTTCCCGCCGGGAAAAGCCATCTGTCCCGACCATGGATCAAAAGGGTTCTCTGTTCTCTTCACTAGGAGAATCTTAAAGTCTTGATTCACAGGTCTTAGCAGGAGAGCAACAGTAGCATCTGCGTTTTGCACTGCTGACACGGGTTTTAGCATTCGTGACAAGTTTTCTATGATCTCAACATAGTGCGGCATTGACTAATCCCTCGCAGAGTTGTTTTTTACATTGGTAACCAAAGTTCCACAAAGATATTTGCCCGTCTCTCCAAAATCTGACAGAGAATAAACTGCCAAAAAAGTCTAGAGGAAGCAGAGAGACATTCAACATTTTACCGTACACATTAGGAATGGGTGCTATTATTTCTTCTTGCAGACATAAAAACAACTAACGCAAAATCCTGCTATTAGATTTAGGAGCCGTGTAAGAAACATCTTTTAAGAGAAGTTTTTATGATACATCCTCATTAATGTCTCCTAGTGAACTAAAATGGAAGAAAAGATTAGAGAAAAAGTCGAAAACGCAATTGAAGAGATAAGGCCGAATTTACAGGCTGACGGCGGAGACATCGAACTTATCGATGTAGAGAACGGAATCGCTAAGGTTAAGTTGAAAGGAGCATGCGCTGGCTGTCCAATGTCAACAATGACAATAAAATGGGGAGTTGAAAAATTCCTCAAACGAAAGATACCTGAAATAACTAAGGTTGAAACAGTTTAGCCGCGCCCTACTCGTCTAAAGGTTGACAGGCTGGGCAGATAAAACTGCTAGTTGAGCCCGTCTTGATTTTCTGTATAATTGTTTGACAAGAGGGGCAAGGCTTGCCAGATTTGTAGGCTATTTTGAATTGTTTCGCGCCGTAGCCACCTTTGTTACCGTAGAAATCTTTCTCGTAGGTTAGCCCGCCTAGCATAATACTTTCGTTTATTACTGATTGTATAGAGTTGTAAAGGGCTTCAATTTCCTTTTTAGTGAGTGATGGAATTTTTCTTTTTGGGTGAAGTTTCGCGTTGAAAAGCATGTCCTGAATGTAGACGTTGCCGATGCCTGCTACGTTCTTCTGGTCAAGCAGGAAATTTTTGATGTTGCCGCGTTTCTTGCCAAGTAACTGTTTGAAATAATCCAACGTGAATTTTTTATCTAGCAATGTTATGCCCAGCTTTGAGGTTAATTTGTGTTCGCCAGGCTTGTTTTCTAGCATGAGATGTAAATAGCAAAACCACCAGACGCGGATAGTGAAGCCTGATTTGTCGTCTAGAGCGAATTTCACTTGGTATTTTTCGGGCAGTTTGCCACACGGTTTGAAGTGGATGACGTCAGCGCCCATACCTGGGTTAAATAGAAGAACATGATCTGAGTTAAGTTTGATGAAAAGCCACTTACCCTTGCTTTCAACTGAGTTGATGGTTTTCCCAACAACAACTTCCTGAAACTGTTCAAAGGACGTGTTCAAACATTTAGGGTTAGCCACTTCAACTTCGGAAATTCGTTTTCCCGTAATCTCTTTTTCCATCTGGTGGCCTAGAATGGTTAGCTCAGGAAGCTCCATATCAACACTTCTTTCTGCGTCTTCAGTAAGATATTGGCAGCGTTTCTTTTTTAATACCTTTCTACATAAGACGTGTTCTGATCGATCAACGGCAAATTCGCATCGTAAGATGATCTAACCACGAGTATACATTTTTTAAGCATCCTAGACCAAACATAGGTCAAAAGGAGAAAAGTAGAATGTCACTGGACCTTGGAAGAAAAGGGTTAGAGGAAGCAGTTAAGGTAGGCGCATCATACGCTGACGTCCGAATTGGAGAGATTCTAGATGAAAACTTGACTGTGAAAAACGGTGTTCCAGAAGAAACTAACTTGTTGCAGACGAATGGCATCGGAATACGTGTAATGATAAACGGTGCTTGGGGATTCGCAGCATCCGTAGATTTGACTAAAAAAGAAATTAAAGAGATAGCTCATAAAGCTGTGGCGATCGCAAAAGCCAGCGCCAAAGTCAAGAAAAAAGCTGTAGCATTAAAGAAAACTGAGGCAAAGAAAAGTAATTATTCAACACCAGTAAGGAAAAACCCCTTTGAAATTCCGTTAGAAGAAAAAATGGAAACGTTGATGAACGCAGAACGTACCGTTGCAAAACAGTCGCCTCTCATCAAAGTGTCGTATGCTTTCTTCAGAGCAATGCAAGAGAAAAAGCTGTTCATGAGCACGGAAGGCGCTGAAATTCGTCAACAGATAAACTGGTGCGGCGGTGGAATTATGGCTGTGGCTATAAAAAACGGTGAAGTGCAACGGCGCTCCTATCCAAGCTCTTTCCGCGGCAACTTCTCAACAAGCGGCTACGAGTTATTCAAATCTCTAAAACTGTCTAAACACGCAAAACAAACGGGGAAAGAAGCTGTACAGTTGCTTAAAGCTGAAAAATGTCCCTCGGCAAACACTGATTTAATCATTACTGGTGATCAGTTGGCACTTCAAGTTCACGAAAGCTGTGGGCATCCAACCGAGCTCGACAGAGCCTTAGGCATGGAAGCCGACTATGCAGGCACAAGCTTCCTTACACCAGATAAATTGAAAAAGCTCAGATATGGTTCGAATCACGTCAACATTGTTGCCGACGCGACGGTTCCAGGCGGGTTGGGCACGCTCGGATATGACGACGAAGGAACACCAGCTAAAAAAGTCTATCTTGTGAAGAAGGGTATGTTCGTTGGCTACCAGTCATCGCGAGAAACGGCCGCGTTACTTAAACTGAAAGAAAGCAGCGGCGGCATGCGAGCAGACTCACCTTTAACCATACCGCTGATTCGAATGACAAACATCAACCTACTGCCAGGCGACTGGAAAGCAGAAGAACTCATTGAGGATACACAGAAAGGAATTTTGATGCAGGTAAATAGGTCATGGAGCATAGATGACAGGCGATTAAACTTTCAGTTTGGCACCGAAATTGGCTGGACAATAAAAAATGGCAGCAAAGAAAAAATGGTTAGAAATCCAACCTACACGGGCATCACACCGCAATTTTGGGGGTCATGCGACGCCATAAGCAAAGATGACTGGGTAATGTGGGGAGTACATAATTGTGGAAAAGGAGTGCCTGGGCAAGTTATGTATGTGGGGCATGGCTGCGGTACTGCTCGCTTTAAAAAAGTCAAGGTGGGACTAATCAAGTAAAAAAGGTGAGAACAAGTATGGTTACAAAAAGACTTTTGGAAATCGCTGAAAAAACCGTTGAACTTGCTTTAAAACATGAAGTAGACCAAGCACAGACAGCTGCGTTTTTCGTAGACTCTGCGTTGACAAGGTATGCTAATTCACAAATCCATCAAAACGTTGCCTCAAAAAGAGGTGGAGTGGCGATAAAAGTTGTTATCGGCAAAAAAGTTGGAATATTACGTGCCAACTCTTTAGAGACAAAGCAAATTAAAGACTCGGTGAAAAAAGCCGTCAAAATCGCCAAAGTCATGCCTCCAAATAAAAACTTCAAAAGCCTTCCCAAACCGATAAAGTGGACTCCAATAAAAGGAACATTCGACAAGAAAACTGCAAAATGTACACCCGACTTTAGAGCAGAAAGAGTAAAAGAGGCCATAGATACGGCGCATTCAAAATCTCGCCTAGTCAACGCAGTTGCTGGATCCTTTTTCACTGGATCTTTCGCTTTCGCCATTGCAAACTCGCTTGGAATTTCGGCGTGGGCAAAAATCTCGACAACCTCCTTGCAGACAACCGTTATCTCAAAGTCAAAAGGTTCACAGGGTTTTGGATCAGCAGAGCAGCATTCTAAGCGAATAAAAGATATTGACCCCGTAAAAATTAGTAGCCAAGCAGCAGAGAAATCGGTTAAAAGCGTAAACCCAAAGAAAATTCCCATCGGAGAATACGAAGTAGTTCTTTCGCCACGGGCTACGGCAGAGCTTCTCATGTATCTGGGATACATTGGTTTTTCAGCAACTAGCTACCAAGATGGACAATCCTTCATTAAATACAATTTGAAAAAACAAGTGTTTGACAAAAAACTGAACGTAAAGGACGACCCAAGAGACGCAAAGGCATTGTATCCCTTTCCAGTAGACGGCGAAGGCGTTCCAAAAAAGAAGGTGCAACTTATTAATAACGGCAGGGTTTCGACAAAAAGCATTTGCTACGACTCCTTTACTGCAGGAAAAGAAAAAGGCAAAAAGAGCACTGGACACGTGTTACCGCCGGTATTTGGGTTCTACAATAGACCCATACCTTTCAACATCTCAGTAGCTTCTGGCGACGCGTCTGTGGAAGAGATGATTCGAGAAACGAAACATGGCATATTCGTAACAAGATTTCACTACACTAACCCAGTTGAGCCTACAAAGGCAATTCTCACAGGGCTTACAAGAGACGGCACGTTTCTAATTGAAAAGGGTGAAATCGCCAAGCCTGTAATGAATCTACGCTATACAGACAGCATGCTATCTGCTCTAAAAGGAATTCCAATGCTTGGAAAAAAACTTGAAATAGTGGAAGAGGTCAATACGCCTGCAATGAAACTGGAGAAACTCCGCTTCACTGGAATAACCCAATACTAACAAAGCCTTCCTTCCCTTATATGCGTCCTTATTCACAACTGAAAAGCAGAATAGCAGAATTTTTTACCTATCTTAATCTTTTTGGTGCTATGACATGAAGTTTAGCGGCAGAACAGTAACAGCCATAATAGAATTTCCAAACAACAAAATCTTGTTAGTCAAAAGGGGAACTGTGGTTTTCAAAGGCTATTGGCTTTGCCTGG
>Ga0224506_10000062_pt1 | contig 112195 bp, 114 predicted proteins | sample SF_Jan12_sed_USG_2_FD_169108 | JGI IMG/M metagenome (GOLD analysis project Ga0224506, IMG submission 169108) | Sediment microbial communities from San Francisco Bay, California, United States - SF_Jan12_sed_USGS_8_1 | ecosystem: Environmental > Aquatic > Marine > Sediment | place: USA...
GACTCCTCGATAACATAATAGCTACGACGTTGTATACTTCCGTCCTTGCAACAGGACGCATTATCAAAGGATTTTGGGATTGAAAGCCAGTTTTAGTACAGTTAGCTCACTTTTAGTATTACTCCTTGTCAGCCAGACCAGTCATGCCAAGTACATCATGTGCTGGCAGAATAAACAGAACATTCGTGAATGCGGGGGCAACGTACCACCAGAATATGCTCAACAGCGTATCGAAGTCCTCAATGAGCGAGGTATTGTGGTTAAGATTATCCAGGCAAGAAAGACCAAGGCCCAACTGGCAGAAGAGGCCCGCGAAACCAAACATCGCAAGGCCAAAGAAGAACGCCGTCGCCAGGACATGATCCTACTGAAAACCTTTACCCGCGAAGAAGACCTGCTGGCAAGCCGTGACAAGCAACTGGCAGCCATCGACAGCATTATTACCATTGCTAATGGCAACTTGAAGGTTCTGAACAGCAGCCTGGCACAATTACAAAAGCAGGCGGCAGACCATGAGCGCAGTGGTACTAATATTCCAAATATCCTGTTAAAAGACATCAGCACAGTAAAATCACAGATTAATGAAAATGATAAATACCTGAAAGACAAGCAGCAGAGAAAAAAAGAGATCAACCAGAAGTTTGCTAACGATTTAAAACGTTATAGAAAGTTAAAAGAAATCAAGCCTCGCTAAGTTGAAGTTGTATTGTTTCCGTTAAGAGCTGCCATTGAACTTGCCACATATCCAATGGTGACCTTTCAAAACCCGTACGAACAAACTGCTGCATCTTACCGTCGGTATAGGCAATCAACATATTGGCCATCGCCGCCACTCTATCCCCACAGACCAGTTCACCATTCAACTCACCTTCACGTAAAACCTGTTTTAACTGGGTTTCCAGACGCTCATAGAACTGTCCAATGCGTTGACGCAAACGCTCGGTCTCACCAGTCAACACATCACCGGTTAACAGGCGAGTGATACCAGGGTTACGCTCCGCAAAACCCAATACCAGCACAATTATCCTTTCGGTCCGCCCTAACGCCGATGGCTCATCCTGCAAAATACGATTGGTCAAACCAAACACGGTCTCTTCGATAAACTCAATCAAGCCCTCAAACATTTTGGCCTTGCTTGGAAAATGCCGATAAAGTGCCGCCTCGGAAACCCCCACAGCCCGTGCCAGTCCCGCCGTTGTGATGCGTTCACCAGGACTTTCTTCCAGTTGACGGGCCAGCGCCTCAAGGATTTGTTGGCGCCGTGAAACCTTGATTTTGATTTCTGCTTCATCAATAGTCATGACTTAGGCCTTTATCAGGGTACCGATACCCTGATCGGTTAATAATTCCAACAGCACGGCATGTTCCACTCGGCCATCGATAATCTGTGCTGTACCAACACCGGCCAGCACCGCATCCAGAGCACAGTTGATCTTGGGCAACATACCACCGTGAATCGTCCCTTCTTTTATTAAATCCTTTACTGTCTGAGCCTTAAGCCCAGTCAGCAGCTTGCCCTGATCATCCAGCACTCCTGCCGTATTGGTTAACAGAAGAAGTTTTTCTGCTTTCAGGGTCTCGGCAATTTTACCGGCCACCAGGTCGGCATTAATATTATACGACTGGCCATCGGCACCGACCCCAATCGGGGCAATGACCGGGATAAAATCACCATGCACCAGCATATCAACCACGCTGGCATCGATACTTTCTACTTCACCCACATGGCCAATATCGATGATCTCCGGCTCATTCATTTCCGGGGCCTGCTTGGTAAAGGTCAGCTTACGGGCACGGATCATGTCACCGTCTTTGCCCGTCAGTCCGACGGCATGACCGCCATTTTGATTGATCAGATTAACAATTTCCTTGTTGACCAGGCCACCCAGAACCATTTCCACTACATCCATGGTCTCACTGTCGGTAACACGCATACCCTGGATAAACTCGCTCTTGATATCCAGTCGTTCCAGTAACTTGCCAATCTGAGGCCCACCACCGTGGACTACCACAGGGTTCAGCCCCACCAGTTTCATCAACACCACATCACGGGCAAATCCCTTTTTTAATTTGTCATCCACCATGGCGTTACCACCGTATTTGATGACAATGGTTTTACCCTGAAAACGTTGAATATAGGGGAGCGCCTCACTCAGAACGCTGGCGATGTTGTGGGCAGTTTTGTTATCTAAACTCATGCTGTGACTTTACACTGAATAAAAGCGGAGAATCTACCCCCTCATAAATGCAGAAGTAAAATTTCCAGGATGCTTAATCTCTAAAAAGGTAAATTTAAATTTGGATTGAGATCCAGAATCTGCCGGCGGAATTCATTCTGTACCCGCTGCATGGCCTCCTGGCTGTTTCCTTCAAAACGTAATACCAGCACCGGCGTGGTATTGGAGGCACGAATCAGTCCCCAGGCATCATCATAGTCAACACGAATACCATCGATCATGGTGACATTGGCATCACCAAAGTCTGCCTGGCCCATAAAGCTATCGATAAAGCGGTGGTGCTCACCTTCTTCCATTTTGACATTCAGTTCCGGGGTATTGAATGCATCGGGTAGGCTGTCAAACACCTGCTGGGGGGTTCGCGTATCTTTGGAAAGTATCTCCAGCAAACGGGCTCCGGAGTACAGGCCATCATCAAAACCGTACCAGCGCTCTTTGAAAAAGATATGACCACTCATTTCACCGGCCAGCAGGGCGCCTGATTGTTTCATCTTGGCCTTGATCAGGGAATGGCCGGTTTTCCACATCAGGGGCTCACCACCTTTTTCCCAGATGACCCTGGTCAGGTTGCTGCTGCACTTGATGTCATAAATGATCTGGGCACCGTTATTCCGTGAAATGACATCTTCAGCAAACAACATCATCAGTCGATCAGGCCAAATAATAGAACCATTCGGGCTCACTACCCCCAGCCGATCACCGTCACCATCAAAGGCAAAACCCACATCAAAACGCTTGCTGGTGACCATTTGAATGAGGTCTTTCATATTCTCTGGCTTACTGGGATCTGGGTGGTGGTTAGGGAAATTTCCATCCACATCACAGTACAGCTCCGTTACATCACAGCCCATTGCCCGATACAGTGCTGGGGCGATTTTGCCCGCAACACCGTTGCCACAGTCGATCACTATGCGTAATTTTCGTTTGAGTTTTACATCCCCGATGATGCGTTTAACATACTTTTCGGGGATCCTGGTTTTTTCATAACTTCCTTTACCACGAGCAAAATCTGAATTCTCAATACGTCTGCGTAAATCCTGTATTGCTTCACTGGCCAGTGTCTCACCGCCCAATACCATTTTAAAACCATTGTACTCCGGAGGATTGTGGCTACCAGTCAGCATCACACCGGTACCATTGGTTAATTCAGCAGCCGCAAAATACAACAGGGGGGTTGGCACCATACCCACATCCACCACACTCACTCCTGTCCTGACAATCCCCTGCACAAGGGCCTGTCCCAGTTCCGGGCCAGACAGACGCCCATCCCGTGCGAAAACAATTTTATCCAGACCACGCTTAATGGCCTCTGTTCCCAATGCTTGCCCGATAAGTTGTGCATGTTTGGCAGTCAGGGTCTTACCGACAATGCCGCGGATGTCATAGGCCTTAAAAATTTCAGCTGGTGGCAAATCAGGTGCATCTGGCTTGTTGTCAATAGGTAAAACGAGTTTCTGCTGTGATTCACTCTCTACCGGATTAGCTATTGAAGTGTCATTTCGGCTAAATTGAGATGTGGCATACTCATTCCCGCTGACCTCCTCAACAGTCATATCTTCAACGGCAGGAATCGCATCAGGCGTAATCTTGTCATACTGAATGCTGACCGAGCTGGGATCATCATCTCGCTCCCTGTCAGATGTTTGATTCAAAATATCTTCGACCCGTAGAGCGGCCTTTCTGAATTCACTCATTCGAAGGGCAAAGGCCCGATCCCGTTGACCACTTACTGTAGCAATAGTATGGCCAACAAGATTATCGATATCATGTACCAGGGCATTGCTAACAGAACGTCGCATGAACCAGATAATACTCCCAGTCAGAATCAAGGCAATCGCCAGAACGGCAAACAGGCCCGCATTAAAGCCAAAGAAAGACACCCCTTGGGGTTGCCAGGTCAAAATAAACCAGCTGGTACCCGGTACAGACATATCTTCAGAGACGTAATTTTTTTCCTTGGTTGTTTCATCACCGGCATTTCGGATAATCACATGCCGTTTTTTACCAATACGTTGATAGACTTCCACATAGTCATTGCTAGTCAGGCCCTTGACCCACTGAGTCAGAATGCCAGGGTCGAGTACCAGTTGAAAATAACCGATGATGTTACCGTTAGGGCCCTTAACCGCTTGCACAACATCAAGATGCTGGTGTCGGCTATTCGTGGCATGGATCTCCATGGGGGAAGTGCCATCTTTCTCGGCTGAGTTAAACAGGTCAATACAGGCATAGCTGACCTTTGGCGTTAACGAACTGTCCAGAGAGGTTTTTTTGTCTCGATATAGTCGCAAATCCAGTACACCAGTAAAAGCCGGTTTGAACCGTTCAACAGTTTGATCCATTTTTGTAGAACTGCCAGATTGCAGGGCTTTAATAACGTCAGGATGCTGGCTGTAGACCTTGAGCGAGGTCAGGTTTGGAGCAATATAATTGGCCAGTTTGTTGGCGACATGTTCCGCATGGGCATTGGTCTGAATAAAGCGCAGGCCCCGTAGTTGCATCTGGGTATCGATCTGGGCCAAAAATACGGCCAGTACCAGGATAATACTGACGCCAACCATGGTAAAAAACGTGGCTGTACCCAGTGGCAGTCCCAGTCCACCAGAAGAAGACTTACTGAAACTACGCCGCCTGCGTTTTAATAAAGAGGAATTCCTTGCCATGCAGTTCTGTCTTTATGATAAATCAGGCGTGGCCGGTATGTCCAAAACCACCTTCGGCCCGTACACTGGAGTTAAAATCCGCAACCAACTCAAAATCGGCCTGCACCACAGGTACAAACACCAACTGGGCAATACGATCACCCGTATTAATAGTGAACGAATCCTTTCCCCGGTTCCAGCAGGAGACAAACAACTGGCCCTGATAATCCGAATCAATCAGTCCCACCAGGTTCCCCAGCACAATCCCATGCTTATGACCCAGGCCTGAGCGCGGCAAAATCACGGCCGCCATACCGGGGTCATCCAGGTGAATGGCCATACCGGTTGGAATCAGGTGGGTTTCGCCGGGATGAATAGTGAGGCTGTCTTCTTCAAGACAGGCCCTGAGGTCCATCCCCGCCGAACCATCAGTGGCATAATCGGGCAACGCAATGCTTTTACCCAGACGTTCATCCAGTAGTTTCAGTTTTACTTTCATGGAATCCCCGGTTAAAAAAATTCAGATTGGTTTTCGTATTGCTTAATTATTATACAAGTCTCAGGCAATGGGCTTGCCTGGATCTTTCAAGTTAACCACATTATTGGCCTTAGGCAAACCTTTAGCCTGATAATCTTCAAAGTGGGGCACAATATGGGCCAGCAGTGAACGGGCCAGCTTGGATTTACTGGCCATGGGTAATTCAATCTCTCCATCCTGCCAGAATAGTTGCAAGGCATTGTTATCACTGCCAAAGGTACCGTCATTTTCTCCAGCGGCACTGCCCACCCAGTTGGCTGCGATCATCTCGACACCCTTATTCATAAGCTTATTACGGGCATAGGTTTCCAGATCATTGGTCTCAGCGGCAAAGCCGATGGTGAACACACCGGGAAACTGGGCCTTGGTCTCGGCCAGAATATCCGGATTCTTTTCCAGCGCCAGGGCCATGATGTTGTCCTGTTTTTTGATCTTGTTTTCGGACACCTGTACGGGCCGGTAATCCGCCACAGCCGCCGTGGCAATAAACAGGTCCACTGGCATATGGGACTGTACGGCATCGAGCATCTGGTTCGCCGTTTCAACATTGACCAGCTCAACCCTGTCAGGAACAGGCAATGCCGTCGGGCCACTCACCAGGATTACTCTGGCCCCTGCCTCAACAGCCGCCTCCGCAATGGCATAACCCATTTTGCCGGAGCTGTGATTGCTGATGAATCGCACCGGGTCAATGGGTTCACGGGTGGGACCGGCGGTAATCAGCACGGTCTTACCGGCCAGACTACCTACATCGAACATATCCACCAGATCATTGACCAGTAAATCGACCTCGCGCATCCGACCGGGGCCAGTCTCACCACAGGCCTGATCGCCACTGTCCGGACCAAACAACAGAATGCCTCGACCGACCAGCTTCTTTGCATTGTCCTGTGTGGCCCGATCTCGCCACATACGATTGTTCATGGCAGGGGCCAGGGCCAGGGGCACATCCCCCGCCAGACACACAGCCGTAAGCAAATCATCCGCCCGCCCCTGGGCCAGTCGTGCCATAAAGTCAGCACTGGTCGGTGCAATCAGAATGGCATCGGCCCAGCGGGCCAGTTCGATATGGCCCATACCAGCTTCGGCCTCAGTATCCATAAGATGCAGATGGACCGGGTGACCCGATACCGCCTGTAGCGTCAATGCGGTGATAAAGGCCTCGGCCCCACGGGTCATAATGACCTGTACCTCGGCCCCTTCATCACGCAGGCGTCGGATCAGCTCAGCAGATTTATAGGCCGCAATGCTGCCGGTGACGCCCAATAGAATTCGTTTGTTAGTTAGTCTTTGCATATAAAATAGTGTAACAGAGTTTAACCCACTCACTTGTGACGTGATATGTTATCTATCTGTTAGATATTCACATTCTCACCCAAGAGTGGTTAGAATAAACATGCCGACAGGGTTGTTGGCTGAAAAAATAAACTGATTACATGGAGGTTTCACACATGCCCATTACCGACTGGCCACTAGCCGAACGTCCCCGCGAAAAACTCCTGGCCCAGGGTGCCGCTGCCCTTTCTGATGCCGAATTGCTCGCCATTTTCCTTCGCACCGGCGTGCGAGGCAAAACCGCCGTTGATCTGGCGCGGGATTTATTAAGTGAATTCGGAGGCCTGCGCCAGATGCTCAATGCCGGCCAAAAGGCCTTTTGTAAACACACCGGCCTTGGCCCCGCCAAGTACACCCTGCTACAGGCCGTGCTAGAAATGGGCCGCCGCCATTTATACGAAACCCTGCAACGGGGTGACTCCCTCACCAACCCAACCGCCACTCGCGACTATTTAAGTGCCCGCCTGCGAGACATTCCCCACGAGGTCTTTGCCTGCCTGTTTCTCGACAACCGCCATCGGGTGATCTGTTTTGAAGAGCTGTTCCGCGGCACCATCAATGGAGCCAGTGTTCACCCCCGTGAAGTGGTCAAAAAAGCCCTGCACCACAACGCCGCCGCCCTCATCCTCGCCCACAACCACCCATCCGGCATCGCCGAACCCAGCGAATCCGACCGCCAGCTCACCAAAAAGCTACAACAGGCCCTGGGGCTGGTAGATATCCGGGTGCTGGATCATGTGGTGATTGGGGATGGGGAATCTGTGGCGTTTGCGGAACGAGGCTGGATATAAAAAGTCTTCCAAACTGGTAGATTCCGGCTTGTCAGGGGGTTCGGTTTTCCGTAGAATTGCCGGCTCTTTGCAGCACACGAATTTTGACTGGAGAAATACCATGGCAAGAGTATGCCAAGTAACAGGAAAACGGCCGATGACTGGGAACAATGTGTCCCATGCTAATAACAAGACGCGTCGCCGTTTTTTGCCGAATCTGCATACCCACCGTTTCTGGGTTGAGTCTGAAAACCGCTGGGTTCGCCTGCGTCTCAGCTCTAAGGGCATGCGTATCATTGACAAAAAAGGCATCGATGAAGTCCTGTCGGACATGCGTCGTCGCGGTGAGAAGGTTTAAGGAGTACAGCCATGGCCAAGAGTGCACGTGAAAAAATTCGTCTGGTCTCCAGCGCTGGAACCGGTCATTTCTATACGACTACCAAGAACAAGCGCAATATGCCTGAAAAAATGGAGATCAAGAAATTTGATCCCGTAGTTCGTCAGCATGTCGCCTATAAAGAAGCTAAAATCAAATAGTTAGCTTTTCAAGGCTCCAAGAAAACCCGCACACTATGCGGGTTTTTTTTTAACTTTTCCCCTGACCAACCGATGAATACTAAAATAATAAACGTCAGGGAACCTCACTGCCATGCACAACATTGCGATTGGCCGACAGCCGGTATACGACAGACAACTACAGGTAGTTGGTTATGAGTTGCTATACCGGCAGTTTGGTGGCCAGAACCAGGCCAATTTCAACGATGGTAATAAGGCCACTTCCGAGGTCATTCTCAACGCCCTGACCGAGATCGGTATCAAAACCCTGGTGGGGGATGTTGCCCCCTTCATAAATATCACCACTGCCTTTCTGACCGGAGAGGTCCCCATGCCGGAGCTGCCCCGCGATGTGGTCATCGAGATTCTCGAGGATATACCTGTCACAGAAAACACGCTTTCTGGTATGCGCCGCTTTCTCAGCATGGGTTACCGCATTGCCCTGGATGATTTTACCGACAAACCTGAGATGGACCCCTTTATCGAGATGGCCAATATCATCAAGATCGATATCATGCAGCTTGATCAAAAGACGGTTAAACAACTGGCCTCCCGATTTAAGGAACAGCGCAAAAAAATCCTGGCCGAGAAAGTGGAGACCTATGAGGATTTTGAGTTCTGTAAATCTCTGGGCTTTGATTACTATCAGGGTTATTTCTTTTGTAAGCCCGAGATCATTAATTCTCATACCCTGCCAGTCAACAAGCTGAAGGTGCTGCAGATTCTAGCCAGCCTGCATGACCCCACGACCAATGCCAGTCGACTCGAGAATGAAATCAGTACCGATGTGACCCTGAGTTATCGGCTGTTGCGGTATATCAACTCTGTTCAGTATTACCTGCAAAAAGACATCGATTCTATTAAGCAGGCCGTTTTGTTACTGGGCTGGGACAATATCCGTAGTATCTCCACCCTGTTGCTGATTGCCCAGATCACAGACAAACCCTTTGAACTCTTCAAAACCGGTATGGTACGCGCCAAGATGTGTGAAATCCTCGGTACCTATCTGCAACCCAAGGCCAAGGAAATCTTTTTTACTGCCGGATTACTGTCGGTCATCGATGCCCTGATGGACATGAGGATGGAAAATGTAATGGAACAGCTACCTCTGTCAGATGAACTATCCACCGCCCTGATCAAACAGGAAGGTATTATTGGGGAGGTGCTGAACCTGGTCATCGACTATGTGCATGATACCCGCATCAGTCAGCCGGATTTATTCTCCAACCCAGACACTATCTCCGAGGCCTATATGATGGCCATCCAGTGGGCAGACAGCACCCTCGCCAAACTGGATCGAATGGATACCGACGGTAGTTCTAAATCTGCATCAGCCTAACTCCAACACCAAATGCCCTTCTGGCAATAACTTACACTGCCATCGGTCTGCGATATAGGTCGTGGCGACAGTCTCGGCGATAAGGGCCGGACCCTGGATTTGTTGCCCCACTTTGAGGCTGGCCCGCTGATACATGGTTACCGGTTTGTCATTGCCAGCCATAAGTATCTCTTCAATATCACTCGACTCGCCTCTGACATGGGCCAGCTGGATGCTGTCCACCGGGCTCTGCAGGGCTACGCGAACATTGACCAGCTCCACCGGTAAGTCGAGGTCATGACCGTAGCGCGCATGATGCAGGACATGGAAGGCCTGGCTGGCGCTTTGTATATCCTGCCATTCGACATTGAGGGTGTAGGACTGACCGTCGTAACGCAGATCCAGGCTGGGCTGGACCTCCATACTTTCCTCAGCCACACCTTCGGCCAGCAGGACCGACATGCCCTGTTCGGCCAGTTCACTGATCACAGCCTCAATCTCACTGTCAGTCATGTCCCGGCACAAGCGGTTAATGGTTCGAGACAATTGCCTGGCCCGTGGTGCGACCAGCATCCCCAGGGCCGACAGTACCCCGGCGTGAATAGGTACCAGGGCCTGCGTCATGCCCAGGGCCTCGGCCAGGGCACAGACATGCAGCCCACCAGCCCCACCAAAAGAGACCAGGCTCAGCTCACGGGGATCGATACCCCGTTGGATGGACATGACCCGCAGGGCCTGGGCCATGTGCTCGTTGGCGATGCGAATAATGCCTTCTGCTGTTTGGTCGGTAGAAAGTCCCAGGGACCGACCCACGCTGTCCACAGCGGTTCGTGCTGCGGCCACATCCAGTTGCATCCCCCCGCCAAGAAAGGCCCCGGCCTGCAGACGACCCAGTACCAGGTTGGCATCGGTCACTGTCGGCTGAGTCCCACCCTGACCATAACAGGCTGGGCCGGGGTCGGCCCCGGCAGACTGGGGACCAACCTGCAGCAGACCACCGCTGTCGATCCAGGCAATGGAGCCTCCACCCGCGCCGATGGTGTGCATGTCCACCATGGGCACCGCGACGGGATAACGGCCGATATGACCTTCACTCGTGAGAGTGATGCCCCCATCAATGAGGGCCACATCGGTCGAGGTGCCCCCCATGTCAAAGGTCAGTAAGCGCTCACGCCCAATGGACTGGCCGATGGCATGGGCAGCGGCCAGGCCCCCGGCAGGGCCCGACAGGAGCATATGCACGGCCTCATGCCCGGCCTGCTCTGCGGCAATAGTACCCCCTGAGCTTTGCATGACAGAAACCGTGGCTTCCGGCACCCCAGCACAAAGCCTGGCAAGATAGCCTTCTACCAGTGGCCCCACGTAACTATTTAGCCAGGTGGTCATGCCCCGTTCATATTCTTTATATTCCGGCAGAACCTTAGAAGAACGGGACACAAAGCAGCCCTCAGGCATGACAGCTGCGATTTGCTTTTCAAAGCTGTCATCCAGATAGGAAAATAACAGATTAATGGCCACCGCCTGTGGGGCCAGCTCGGCCACCTGTTTGCCGAGTGTGGATAAATCCTCTTCGGTAAACCCCTCAACTACCTCTCCCTTGGCTGACAGGCGGCCTCCAGTTTCCAGACATAGTTCATCTGGTACGGGAGGAGGAACCGGTTCTGGCTGCAAGTTATACAGTTCGGCCCTGGCCTGACGGCCAATAGTCAGCATGTCTTTCAAACCCCGGTTGGTGATGAAAACGGTTTTGACCCCCTTACCCTCCAGCACGGCATTGGTGGCCACGGTAGAACCATGCACAATATAAAAATCGATACCCGTCCTGCCTTCCAGATTCAGCTCACGAATGCCCTGCAGGATGGCCTGTTCGGGTTTGGTGGGGGTGGAAAGAACTTTGTGGATGCGCAGTTGTCCATCGACCTGTAAGACAAAATCGGTAAAGGTGCCACCGGTATCGATACCGAGTAAAACGCGTTGCTCAGTCTGTGCCATATGATTTTTGTTTAATGATCTGTCGGTACTTGTCAAAGCCGCTATGATAAATATAATTTGAATGCATCCTAACACAGGATGGAATGAAGACTTGCAGACGACAAACAAGTCATTCAGTATGGCGCCCGACGATGACAAATAACAATACACTGATTACAGTTGAACACCTTTCCCGACACTATGGCCCCATCCAGGCGGTCAGTAGTGTGGACTTTGAGCTCAAGCGCGGTGAAGTGCTGGGCTTTCTGGGCCCAAACGGGGCGGGTAAATCCACCACCATGCAAATGATCACCGGTAACCTGGCCCCCTCGGCAGGCAGGATTTCCATTTGCGGAGTAGACCTGCTGGATGATCCCAAAACCGCCAAGGCCAGGATCGGCTATCTGCCAGAACAACCCCCGGTATATCGCGATTTTACTGTGGATGAATATCTGGATTTCTGTGCCCGAATCAATCGCATCAGCAAGGACAAAATCGCCAGCGCTGTCGACAATGCCAAACAACGTTGTGGTCTGACCGAAGTCAGCCGGCGACTGATTGGAAACCTTTCCAAAGGCTTCCAGCAACGGGTGGGAATTGCCCAGGCAATTATCCATTCCCCGGCCATAGTGGTGCTGGATGAACCGACGGTTGGTCTCGACCCCATCCAGATCCGTGAAATTCGCAGCCTGATCCGTGAGCTGGCCAGTGAGCATGGCGTGATCCTTTCCACCCACATCCTGCCGGAAGTGCAAATGACCTGCGACCGGGTGCAGATTATTAATAAGGGCCAACTGGTCTACTCCGATGACATCGGCAACCTCGATCAACGTATGCGGGCCACGACCCTGATGCTGGAACTCAGGAATCCACCCGCGGAAGAGACATTAAATTCCCTGGCTGGCGTCACAAGCTGTGAGGCCATGGGCGGCAATCGCTTCCGCCTCTCCCACAACCAGGACCAGAGCCCGGCCGAACAGATCGCCGAACAGGCCGTCAAAGAAGGTTGGGGACTGCTGGAACTGCACCCGGAGCGTAAGACCCTGGAGCAAGTCTTTGTGGAGATCACCAGTTCGGATAAATCACACAGCAGCGAAGAGGAAGCGGCCGCATGATGATCCTGACCCTGGCACAGCGAGAGCTGCGCAGCCTGTTTTATTCCCCCCTGGCCTGGGCCATCCTGGGTGTAACCCAACTGATCCTGGCCTACCTGTTTCTGTCCCAGTTACAGGAATACATTCGCCTGCAACCCCAGTTAAAAATGATGGCCACCGCCCCCGGTATTACCGATGTGGTAATTCTACCAATATATTCCAGTGCTGCCTTTATCATGATGATGGTGGTGCCTATGCTAACCATGCGACTGGTGAGTGATGAGCGCCGCAATAAAACACTGAGCCTGTTGTTCTCGGCCCCCATTAGCATGACCGAGATCATCCTTGGTAAGTTTGTTGGCATCGTGGCCTTCATTCTGCTCATGATCATTATGATGACCCTGATGCCCCTGTCCCTGGCCACGGCCGCGACCCTCGATTTTGGTTTACTGATGTCGGTCATCCTTGGGCTGGTCTTGATGATCGCTGCGTTTATTTCCGTTGGCCTGTACATGTCGACCCTGACCATCCAGCCCTCAGTGGCGGCGGTCAGCACCTTCGGTATCTTGTTATTGCTGTGGATTATCGACTGGGCCGGCAGCAAGGTTGTGGATGAAAACGCCAGTGGTGCCCTGACCTATCTGTCCATGCTGCGTCACTTCGAACCCATGGGCAAAGGTATATTCAACACCAGTGATGTCTTTTATTACCTATTATTCATTGCCACCTTCCTGATTTTGAGTATTCGCCGCCTAGATGCGGATCGTTTGCAAGGTTAATTACAAAATGGAAGTCACCAAAAAATCCCGTCAGCATATTCGCATCCAGAACCTGATCTTCATGCTATTGTTCATCGGCAGTGTCATCCTGCTGGCCTGGTTGACCAATAAATACAATGCCCAGTTTGACTGGACGGCCAGTAATCGTAATACCCTGTCCGATGCCAGTATCGAACTGGTGAAAAAAATGGACGGCCCCATCACTATCACCGCCTTTGCCACTGAAAGTGATCTGATACCGGTCAGAAAAACCATCCGCGAAATCCTGGGCCGTTACCAACGACATAAGCAAGACATTAATCTCACTCTTATCGACCCCAATACTGCACCGGATCAAACCCGAGAACTCGGCATTAGTGTCGATGGTGAACTGGTGGTTGCTTATCAGGGCCGTACTGAACATATCCAGCAGCTCAGTGAAGAGACCATTACCAATACCTTTCAACGATTACTTCGCAGTGGTGAGCGCTCTCTGGTTTTCATCAGTGGCCATGGTGAACGTAAACCCGATGGCCGTGCCAATCATGACTATGGTGCCTTCTTCAATGAACTGGGTAAGCTGGGAATCAAGACCAATACTCAGACCCTGACCAGCGATCCCCAAATTCCAGCCAATACCGCTGCGCTGGTCATTGCCAGTCCTCGTGTGAAATTACTGGATGGAGAGATCAAACTCATTCGTGATCATGTTAAAAACGGTGGTAACTTATTATGGATACGCGAACCCAGTGACAAGTCTGGCTTAAACAAACTTGCCAATGATATTGGTATTGAGTTTCAGAAAGGAACCATTGTCGACCCCACCACCCAGTTACTGGGCATTCCCGATCCCTCCTATGCCATCGTGGCTGAATATCCTGAGCACAAGATTATTCGCAGCCTCAGTTACCTGACCATCTTCCCTCGCGCCTGTGGTGTCAAACAAAAAGACAAGGACAACAAAGACTGGGATGTAGCCCGATTCCTCACCAGTGCACCACGTAGCTGGCTGGAGACTGGCTCCTTAACTGGCGGTGTTCAATATGACAAGGGTAAGGATGTCATGGGACCACTGGCACTTGGTCTTGCCATGAGTCGCGAAAACAAGGGCCAAGATGAATCAAAGGACAATAAAGAACAACGTATTGTTATCGTTTGTGATGGTGACTTTCTGTCTAATGCCTTTCTTGGTAACCAGGGCAATCAGAAACTTGGAGAAAACATCATTAACTGGATCAGTAATGATGATAGCTTCATTGATATTCCCGCCAAAACCAATCCCGATAAGGAAATTACGCTCAGCCAGAGCAACGGTATTGTGATTGCACTAATGTTCCTGGTTCTATTGCCCCTGGGCCTGCTGGCCAGTGGCATCTGGATATGGTTAAAGCGACGTAAACAATAATTATCATGCAAGACTACAAAACCAAGATAAAAAGTATTATTCAACAACTTGATTCCCGCAGTTGGCTGAACATCGGGATGTTGCTTTTTATCCTCCTGTTAATTTTACTTGCCTTCATTGAACCAGGGGAAAAAGATACCAAGCAGATAGTAACCCTGACAAACCTGAAGCAGGCAGATATTAAGCAGATAGAAATCAGACGTAGCAATGATGAAGATATCACTTTACGACATAAAAATGATATTTGGTACATGTCTTCCCCATACCAGCTACCGGCAAATGACTTTCGGGCACAATCAGCAAGTGCTTTGGCCGAGATAAAAAGCCATCTGCAATACAATGTCAGCAATATTAACCTGAAAGAATTTAAACTGGATAAACCGGAAATCACTATTATCTTAAACGATATGGTTACTTTAGAAATTGGAGGCGTGGACCCTATCAACAATCGCCGCTATGTAAAAAATGGTGATACTCTGCACCTGGTCAGTAATACTTTTTATTATCAGCTCAAGGGCCAGATCACTACCTATATTAGCTATCAGATCATCCCACCTGAAACAGAGATTACCAAACTTATTTTACCCAAACTTACTCTTACACTGGAGTCAGGGAACTGGAAGCTTCACCCGGCACAGGAAGATATTTCAGCTGACCGTATTAATGAGTTTCTTGATGAATGGCAACATGCCCAGTCACTGGAGATCAGTAAATACACTGGTAGAAAACGTAAAAATGATATTCAGATTTATTATAAAGACCAGCTGCAGCCCATTGGCTTTAGTCTCATGAAAAAACAGGACAGTATATTCCTGGTAAGAAATGACCTGGGAATAAGTTACAAACTGTCTGATGAGATAGCAGAAAAGTTACAGAAATTGCCAGATCCACCGGAACCACCTGAATCCAGCACAACTCCATCTACTGATGGTAACACTGCCGCTCCGGACTAGGCGCTTTCGCCATGCCCGAACTACCGGAAGTTGAAACCACTCGTCGCGGTATCGAGCCGCACCTGCTCAATAAAACCGTAACAGGTGTCATCGTCCGACAATCCCAACTACGATGGCCCGTACCACGAGCGCTGGATAAAAAAATCAGTGGCCAGACCATTCATGCCATTGAACGGCGAGGTAAATATATCCTGTTAAAACTGGATACTGGTAGTATTATGCTGCACCTTGGCATGTCCGGCAGCTTGCGTGTGCTGAATTCCGATACCCCTCCCGAAAAACATGATCATGTCGATCTACAGTTTGGCTCTCATCAGTGTTTAAGACTGCGCGATCCTCGTCGTTTTGGCTCTCTTCACTGGTTAACCCAAGATCCCTATCAGCACAAGCTGTTAAAAGACCTGGGCCCAGAACCCCTTTCAAACATCTTTGACAAAGAGTACCTGTTTAACCGATCACGTAAACGTAAACTGGCCATCAAACTTTTTATCATGGACAGTAAAATTGTTGTCGGTGTGGGAAACATCTATGCCAGTGAGGCCCTGTTTCGTGCCGGGATACGTCCTTCTCGACCAGCAGGCCGTGTGACCCAAAAAGAATATGACAAGCTTGTCACTGCTATAAAGCAGGTACTAAAGGACGCTATACAGTCAGGGGGCACCACCTTACAGGACTTTACTAATAGTGATGGCAAGCCCGGTTACTTCAAACAGGCACTGCATGTCTATGGACGTGAAGGTGAGGCCTGCCATTTCTGTAAGTCCTTAATTAAGCACCGTGTGATGGGACAACGGGCCACTTACTATTGCCCTAACTGCCAGAGTTAGCCGTCCACTTGTGAACTACACCGTAAAAATACTGTCGATTATTAAACAATATGATAATCAAATCGGCCAATTTGCCGACTATACTTTTGTTGAATAAATTAGATTAAGTTGTTTTGCTATGGTAAAAAAACTCAAGAGCCTGATTCGTGAATGGCGTGGATTTATTACCTTCCTGGCCCTGTTATTAATTTTTCGTGGGGCCATTGCTGACTGGTATGCTGTTCCTACCGGTTCAATGAAGCCAACCATCATCGAGGGAGATCGCGTTTTCGTCAACAAACTGGCCTTTGGTCTACGCCTCCCCTTTTCAGATGTTGTTCTGGGTCAATGGGGTGAACCGCAGCGTGGAGAAATTGTTGTATTCTACTCACCCACTGACGGCACACGACTCATTAAGCGTGTTGTTGGTCTACCAGGTGATACCATCTCCATTCAAGGCAATAAACTCCAAATAAATGGTCATACCGTTAAATACAGCCCAAGTGAGAAATCTTATTCTCTTACCATCTGGCAAAACGGTGTATCACGAGATGTCCTGGAAGAAGAGCTTGGCGAACATCGACACCCCATTGCATTGATACCGCAAGATATTCTGGTTGAAGACTTTGGGCCTGTTACTGTACCTGATGGGCACTACTTCATGATGGGTGATAACCGACACAATAGTGCCGATTCGCGAGTAATCGGATTTGTACCACGACAGCAGTTGCTTGGTCGTGCCAGTCATGTCGTAATGTCACTGGATTATGATAATTTCTATTTACCCCGTAGCGATCGGGTTTTAAGTAAACTGCCCTGAAGGATTTATAAAATGTATATGATCATTTTCATTGGTCTGATTATTTGCATGCTAGCCTGTCATTTCATGGCCAAACGCAAGGGATATAATCCTGTGGCATGGGGTGTAACTGGGGCCGTACTGGGGCCTATCGCCCTGATCGTGATATTACTCCTTCCCGCCAGAAATTAATTTCTGACTAACTAACATAGAAAAAGCCCGTCTGACTCCGCAGACGGGCTTTTAGTTTCGAAGCGGTCAAAAACCAGCTTTTGTTATTTATAACTCTAAACTACTTTTTATTATTTCTTTGTGCGTAGGCCCCGGTATTACCCAGAGTAGTATTACGCGAATTCAAATCATCCGCTACAGATTCAGCATGCTGCTTTACCAGTTTCAGTGAGCCGGGCTTTTTACCCTCAATTTGTGACTTGCCATAATCAATCACGTAACGATACCAGTTGTCACCATTCATTCCTTCTGGGGTTTCTATCTTTTCTACCTGGATGACCTTATAAGGTTTTTTCTTTTTAAGATTATTAACATGATCGTTACTACTCACATTTCTAGCTGTTTGCATATAGTCTAACTCCTGGTTTCTCTACCAAAATTTATTACAGGTGTGTTTACAAAATCTTACTAAATGGAATAAAAGAACTCATTCCCCAATCCACTTCTCCGGGTGGGATAAAAAAATTCAGTTTATTAGGTTTAATAGAAAAAATTGGCTGCAACTTGACAGTCTTTATTTAAATTCATTACCAAAAGTGTAGCAGCTATTTTTAATATTTCAGCTAATGATCCTTTAAGCACATCCTGGTCTGAATTGTTCTGGGCAAGTAAACGCCAACTCCATCACATATTTAGGACAAAACCCTGCCATTTATCCTTACTTTATATAATTTTAATATCCAGATTTACATTCCACCAACTGATATAAATTTTAACTTATTGATTTACAAATCTATTAAACCTTAAAGCCCGTAGCTGCTATGCCGAAATAAATTCATGCGTGAAATCTGATACACGCTTGTTGTAAATACCTACATTTAAGGATGGATTATGAATAAGAAATTTCTAAGCAAAGCAGTCTGGCTGGGTCTGGCCAGCACTACACTGATTGCGTGTAGTAATAGCAGCGGTGGTGGTGGAAGCTCCAGCTCTGATAAAGCTGTCGCATTACCATTTGCCATGAGTCTTGTTACTGCCAATAGCACGGGTGATTCGGCCTCTCTGCTGAACAACCATGTTTTTGGGGCAGTGACTAGTACTACGTTTGACTCGGGCTCAAATTATGCCACGGATAAAACCAACACCTACGTGTATGACGAGTCCATGGAGTCTTTGAGTACTGCAAACATGATCCTGTGCCTGATGTCACAAACTGGTGCAGATCAAATGTTGAATCAGGGCGCTTACTATGCACTGGTCGATGAAGACAAGTGTGAGCAGGGCTCTAACAATAGTGGTGCCGGATCGACTGGCCAATCCAGTGGTGCCAAGGCCACTGAATACAATCGCTGGACAATTCAGGCCAGCCGCGCAAGTGATACCTCTCCCATGATTGTTAAAGCATGGATTCCAGGTGATGATGCATCTGCTGCGAAGCGTCCTGAGGATCAGGAGAGTGTCTTAGTTGAAGTCACCGCAACGTCAGGCGTAAGCGATGCCGATCCCTTTGGTAATTTTTCTATCAGGTTTAGAGGTGTCACTGAATATTCCGGTTACGGTGGTAGCGCAGGCAACTATGTGGACACCATGAAAGGTGAGCTGAAAACTGTCTCCAACAGCAGTGGTAAACCCCAGTTTACGCTTGCGATGTTAGGTGGTACAGCGGTAAACAGTAATGCGGATTACCGCTTTGAAATGTTCACTAATGCATTGCTGGAAGATACCAATGGTACGGGTGGTGCGGCAAATACCAAGACCCATTTTTCTGGTAGTGGCTATTCTAAAACAAGTAAGCATGCTGTTAAGTTCAATAGCACCCACATGAACCGTGGTACAGACGCCAATGATGATAATATTTCAGATGGTGACGTCTGTCTGTCGCGTAACAGTTTCAACACCAATAACTGGCAATATAATGTCTATCATCGTGATGCTGGCACTTATAATGGCAAGACTGTCACCGCAGGTCAGCGTGTTGCCCTAAACTCAGGTTTCCCCTTTGTCTATAACAACAGTGGTACCAAAGTACAGGGTCACATTGGCTACTGGGGTATCTGGGCTGAGAACGAAACGGCCATCCCCGATAATTCGACTATCTCCAAAGTAGATTACAGTAATGGTACAACCACGGATTACACTGTAAAAATCTCCAAGGGTAAGCTCATTCGACGTACGAAAAATACCTTGAACATTACCAAGCTGGTTGGGCAACAGCTCTACTACTGGGGCCAGAATCCCGATACCAGCGAATGGAATCAATATGTTGTAACGGTGGATGGCTCTTATAGGTTTGTCATTACACACAAGGTTGCCTGGGGTGAGTCTGGACCGACCCAGACAGACATTGCTGATGCAATCCTCACTGGTAGTACCTTACTGGATGCCAATGGAGAGACACTGTGGTTATGGGCCGATGGTCTGGGTGGTAACGTGGTTTATACACATAACACTGTAACTGCTGCTGCTGACAGAACCGTCAAGTTCTACGCAGAAGAAGTGGTTAACCCCGGTGATAATACCATTGCCAGTGGCCTTAACCTGAAATGTTATGACCGCTGCCTAAAAGGTGGTGTTAGCACCATCAACGGTCTGCCAAATGACTCAACTCTCTTTTATCCTAGTGATGGTACCGCCCGCTCATACACACTCAGTGTTAGCGGTGGAGTCATGACCATGACGGATAATACGGCCTCTGCCGTGGTTGATTTCAGTGGCTTTTCTGATACTGATATGAAAGCCATTCAGCATGGTTGGGGTATCAACACTGGTAGTATGGTGACCACTGATGTTGTGATCGACCCAGGTTCCTGGTGGAATATCTATGATGCAAATGTAACCTATCGCTGGGAAACGGGTCATCAGAACTGGAACAAACTGGTTGCTGTCCTTGATGGTAGCAATACTGTCCAGACTTTTGACAAACCTATTCAGTTTGTTTATCAACTGGCCACGGCTGATGAGTCCAACGGCGTTGCAACACATGATGGTAAAACCTTCATGCTGCAGTACGGTGGTCAGGGTCAGCTGTGGGGCTTCCCATGGTCACAGACCGGCGAACGCTGGTATCCATCTGTTAACCTCAAAAACGGGGTTGAGCTGACAGACGGCACAAATACCTTTGTTGTTAAAGCCACTGAACGTGAACAGAGCTTCAAGACCGATGCTGGACAGTGTGGCACTCTAGGTACAAGCGCTGTATTCAGTGACACTGGTTTGGCTCTGCCAGTTGCAAGCGGTGTTGGTACTGTTAGCTTCAACTGGTCTGACAAACCTACACCTACCAAAGAGGCTCCTGCCTTCATCGGTGGTGAAAAACAATAAGCTGATTTACTACTCAGTTTATGAAAAAGCCCCATCGACTCGATGGGGCTTTTTTTATTTCCGATTATCTAACCAGTGCCATTCCCTCGCCCCTGGGGTCACTGGCGGCACTTATTCTATTTTTCTGTTTATCCCAGATCACCACATGCATATTCCCATAGGTATCTTTAAGCTCCTTTAATTGGTGGCCCATGCGCTTCAAGCGCCAGCGTTGATACCAGGACAGGGCACCCGGCTCATATTGAATGTGATCAGGCAAATACTGATGATGATAACGAGGCTGAGTGACAATGGCTTTCGCATCCTTGCCATCAATAAATCCGAGGATGCCGTGTAATACCATGGTAATAATCCGGCTGCCACCTGGCGTACCGATAATGGCCAGTTGTTTGTCATTCTCTACAAAGCTGGGACTCATGCTGGAGAGCATACGCTTGCCAGGTACGATGGCATTGGCCTCTGCACCGACCAGACCATAAACATTGGGTATCCCTGGCTTGGCAGAAAAGTCGTCCATCTCATCGTTCAATAACACCCCGGTACCGGGTGGGACAAAACATGAGCCAAAGGGATAGTTAATGGTGAGCGTTGCACTGACCCGGTTGCCTTGTTTATCCAACACAGAAAAGTGTGAGGTATGAAAACCGCTATCCTTACTGACCACCGGTTTAAGTGCACTACTCGGGGTAGCCTGTTTCATATCCAGGTTGGTAATCAAGCCTTTTGCATATTCCAGATCGGTTAATTTATCCAGTGGCACTTTGACAAAATCACTGTCCCCCAAAAACTCTGCCCGATCCCGATAGGCTCGGCGCATCGCTTCTACAATGACATGCTTTCTTTTTACCGAAGAAAGTTTATCCAGCTCAAACTGATTCAACATATTAAAAATCTGGATCAGGGCGGTGCCACCCGATGATGGAGGTGCAACCGAGGTAATGCGATAACCTTTATAATTGGTTACCAGCGGTTTGCGTTCTACGATGCGGTACTGCGCCAGATCTTTCTCACTCCAGATCCCGCCGGCTTCTTGAGTACCTTTGACCAGTTGTTTAGCTATCACCCCTTTATAAAACCCATCATTCCCCTGTTTAGCAATGGCCCGTAAGGTATTGGCCAGATCCTGCTGGATAATCAGGTGACCTACGGGTGGAACTTCATTGTCTTTCAGAAACAGGGCAGCAGCAGCGGATGACTTTTGAAGGGGTTCAAGCCTGAACCTGGCCATCTTCTGGTAATACGGTGTCACCTTAAAACCCTGCTCTGCCGCCCGAATGGCCGGTGCCAGACTTTTTGCCAGGGGCAACTGGCCATACTTTTTAGCCATGTGAACCAGGGCCGCTGGTTGACCGGGGATCCCTGCCGATAGTGGCCCATTGACCGATAGGCCGGGCACCACATTTCCGTCCTTATCCAGATACATATCGCGATGGGATTTTAAAGGCGCCTTTTCCCGACCATCGATCATGATCTGTTTTTTGTCACTGGCTCGATGCAACAACCAAAAACCCCCACCTCCCATGCCTGAGCTGTAGGGCTCGACCACCGCCAGTGTGGAACTCACGGCAATAGCCGCATCAAAGGCATTGCCACCGGCTTGGAGAATCTCAAAACCCGCGGAAGTTGCCATGGGATGAGCACTGGCAATGGCAGATTTGGCTGGCTGGGAATAGGCACAGTTAATGGCTGATAAGAAGACTAACAGCACGCCACATAAATATTTTTGGATAGGAATCATCATGATATTTAAAAGGTTTAGTTTCGAAAAACACGCTTGGCCACACATATGGTAGCAAGTCAGGAAATAAATTTGATAATAATATCCCTCCTCCAAGGGCAGGGGGAAAAAATTCAAACCTGAGATTCAAGCAAAATACACACATATTTAATAATGTAACTATCTGATTATCATTAAAATTATTGCTTATTAGTTTGTAATAATTTACTTAATTTGATCTATATCAAAACCGCACTATTTACCTCTAAAGTATTGTTATCACTGTGACGACAAACGTCTTTAAGCACCAAAACCGCCTGATCAATCGCAAGGCTGATCATACAAATAGACGATAACCAAACACGACTGGAAATGGAAAAAGCGATCAGCAGGGCCCAATTCTTACGCGGCGATTTCACTGGCAAACGGCGACACATTAGACCCCCCTGGTCCGGTAGTGAGCGTGAATTTACAGGCACCTGCCGCCGCTGTGATGCCTGTATCAAGTCCTGTCCTGAAAACATCCTTAGCAAAGACAACAAGGGATTCCCCCGCGTTGATTTCAACCAGGGTGAATGCACCTTTTGTGGAGAATGTGTCACAGCCTGCCAGGATGGTGTACTTAAACAATCCGACCAGCAGGCACCGTGGAGCCTTTTCGCCAGCATCAATGAAAAATGCCTGCCATTACAGGGTGTCGTCTGTGGCCGCTGTGCCGAAGAGTGCGAAACCACCGCCATCAGAATGAAACTGGTGGCCGGTGGCATATCAATCCCACAACTCGAAACCGCTGCCTGCACAGGCTGCGGTGCCTGCTACCGAACCTGTCCCACACAGGCCATCGAACTTTCCTATCACGGAGCCAATACATGAGCGAAGCAGCCAACAATGAATCCATCAATATCTGTGGTGTGCTGGTGCATGCCCGCCCGGACATCATCAGCAATGTCAAAACAGACCTGCAGGCCTTTGAAGGACTTGAAGTCCATGATGTGACGAATGATGGCCGACTGGTCATCACCATCGATTTACCCGATCGGTCTCAGATGATCGAGACCATCAATCAACTTAATTCAGTAACGGGCGTCATCTCGGCGGCCATGGTTTATCAACATACCGAATAATCTTTTGAAACTAACAGGAGGCCTTACGCATGAAACTGACAAGGCGTGAATTTATTAAGAACAATGCCATCGCAGCCACCGCCACGGCGGCTGGTGTTACTCTACCTGGTATCAAAATTGCCGAAGCCAAAACTGGCAATGAGATTCGTTGGGACAAGGCTCCCTGTCGTTTCTGCGGCACGGGTTGTAGTGTGCTGGTCGGTACCAAAGATGACAAGGTCGTCGCCACCCAGGGTGACCCAGATGCCCCAGTCAACAAGGGCCTGAACTGTATCAAGGGCTACTTCCTGTCAAAGATCATGTACGGCCAGGACCGTCTGACCAAGCCCCTGCTGCGAATGAAAGGCGGCAAGTATCACAAGGAAGGAAAGTTCACCGAAGTCAGCTGGGACAAGGCCTTTGATGTCATGGCCGAACAATGGAAAAAGGCACTGAAGAAAAAGGGCCCAACTTCCGTTGGTATGTTTGGTTCTGGTCAGTGGACGGTATGGGAAGGTTATGCTGCCTCCAAACTGTTCAAGGCCGGTTTCCGTTCCAACAACATTGACCCCAATGCCCGCCACTGTATGGCCTCGGCAGTGGGAGCCTTCATGCGCGGCTTTGGTTCGGACGAGCCCATGGGTTGTTACGATGACCTGGAACACGCCGATGCCTTCGTACTGTGGGGCGCCAACATGGCCGAGATGCACCCCATCCTCTGGTCGCGTCTGTCTGACACTCGCCTGACCAAGAAGGGCAGTGAAGTACACGTACTGTCAACCTTTACCCACCGTAGTTTCGACCTGGCGGACAACGGCATGATCTTCAAGCCACAGACTGACCTGGCGATCCTCAACTACATCGCCAACTACATCATCGAGAACAAGGCCTATAACAAGAAGTTCCTCGACAAGCATGTCAACTTCACCAAGACCCCGACGGATATTGGTTATGGTCTGCGCCCTGAACACCCGCTGGAAAAGAAAGCGACGGGCAAGGGCGGTAAGCTGTCCAAGATCAGCTTTGAGGAATATGCCAAGTCAGTGTCAAAGTACACGCTTGATTACACCTCAGAACTGAGTGGTGTACCTAAGGATCAGCTAGTGCGCCTGGCCAAACTCTATGCCAATCCGAAGACAAAAATCTCTTCTTTCTGGACCATGGGCTTTAATCAGCACACCCGTGGTGTCTGGGTAAACGGCCTGTTGTATAACGTGCATCTGTTGATGGGTAAGATATCTGAGCCAGGTAACAGCCCATTCTCACTGACTGGTCAGCCTTCGGCCTGTGGTACCGCCCGTGAAGTGGGTACCTTCGCCCATCGTCTGCCTGCTGACCTGGTGGTAAAAAATGCTGACCATCGCAAGTTTGCGGAGAAGATCTGGAAACTGCCTGACGGTACCATCCCTGGTAAGCCCGGCTTCCATGCTGTGTTACAGAACCGCATGCTGAAAGACGGCAAACTGAATGCCTACTGGGTCATGTGTAATAACAACATGCAGGCCGCGCCTAACATGAATGAGGAAGGCTATCCCGGTTATCGTAACCCGGAAAACTTCATCGTAGTCTCTGACCCCTACCCAACCGTCACTGCCATGGCCGCTGACCTGATTCTACCGACTGCCATGTGGGTGGAAAAAGAAGGGGCCTATGGTAATGCCGAGCGTCGTACCCAGTTCTGGCGTCAGCAGGTATCGGCACCGGGCGAGGCCAAATCTGACCTCTGGCAGCTGATGGAATTCTCCAAACGCTTCAAGGTGGAAGAAGTCTGGCCGGCAGATCTGATTGCCAAGATGCCTCAGTACAAGGGCAAGACCCTCTACGACGTGCTGTACCGTAACGGTCAGGTGGACAAGTACAAGAAAACAACAGTTAAAGACTCGAAAGGAAATCGTTATCAGAATGATGAGATGAAAGACTTTGGCTTCTATGTACAGAAAGGTCTCTATGAAGAATACCGTATATTCGGCCTGAAGGGTCCGAAGAAGGGCCATGAACTGGCTAGCTTCGATCAATACCACAAAACGCGTGGCCTGCGCTGGCCGGTCATCAATGGCAAGGAGACCCTGTGGCGTTATCGTGAAGGTTATGACCCACTGGTGAAAAAAGGTGCTGGCGTCGAGTTCTACGGCAAAAAAGACGGCAAGGCCAACATCATCTTTGCCCCGTATGAGCCAGCTGCGGAGTCACCAGATAAAGAATACGATCTGTGGCTCTCCACTGGTCGTGTACTGGAACACTGGCACTCCGGTTCCATGACCCGTCGTGTTCCGGAGCTGTACAAGGCCTATCCCGATGCACTGGTCTATATACATCCGAAAGACGCCAAGAAACGTGGCCTGCGCCGTGGCCAGACCGCGAAGATCATGAGCCGTCGAGGTGAGATCACCTGCACCGTAGAGACCAAGGGTCGTAACCGTGTCCCTGAAGGGCTGGTTTACATCCCCTGGTTCGATGCCGGCCGCCTGGTCAACAAACTGACCCTGGATGCCACCGACCCATTGTCAAAAGAAACGGACTTCAAGAAATGTGCGGTGAAGGTCAAAAAAGCCTAAGCATGATTGAGCATGGCCCGTATCAAGCTCAAGGTCGATCCCAGCCGGCGGCGCTTTTTGTTGCGCACCGCCGGTCAGGCCTGTGGTGCGGCCCTGTTGGGCATGGGCCTGCTGACCTTGTCACGGCAAAGCCACTCGCTGCCCGCCGAGGCAATACGACCACCAGGTGCACTGGCAGAGAAAGACTTTCTCTCGGCCTGTGTACGTTGTGGTCTATGCGTACGGGACTGCCCGTACGACACGCTCAAACTGGCCGAGCTAGGTGATAATGTGCTGACCGGGACGCCCTATTTCACTGCGAGAAACATCCCCTGCGAGATGTGTGAGGATATCCCCTGCGTTGTCGCCTGTCCGACCGGTGCACTGGATAAGTCGCTGACGGATATTAATGAGTCTCGTATGGGACTGGCAGCCCTGGTGGATCAGGAAAACTGTCTGAACTTCCATGGCCTGCGCTGCGATGTCTGTTATCGAGTCTGCCCCCTGATCAACAAGGCCATCTCCCTGCAGGCCCAACATAATCCCCGTACGGGCAAACACACCCTGTTTATCCCCGTGGTGCACTCGGATGCCTGTACCGGTTGTGGCAAGTGCGAATATGCCTGTGTACTACCTGAAGCCGCCATCAAGGTGCTGCCTACCCGTCTGGCAAAAGGAGCGGCGGCGGAGCATTACCGACTCGGCTGGGAAGAAAAGCAGAAGGCTGGTAAGCCTCTGGTCACGCCTGATACAGAACATCAATACAACCTGCCTGAGGGTTATCGCTACGAACATGGTGGTGAAGGTTTAATCAAAGAAAAGGATGAAACCACACCCTTTGGCAGTAACCCCCTGGATACACTCAACAAGCACCAGGAGCAGAGCAAATGACCGTAGCGCTTCGCCCAGGTTATGAGGCAATTCAGCTAAAAGGCTGGTTGAAGGCGCACCAGTGGTTGCTATTACGTCGCTTAACTCAGGTGAGTGTGCTGGCCCTGTTTCTATCTGGCCCCCTGTTTGGTTTCTGGATCATCAAGGGCAACATCGCCTCCTCATTGACTCTGGAAGTGCTGCCACTCAGTGACCCCTACCTGCTGACCCAAAGCCTGTTTGCCGGTCACTGGCCGGAAACCAGCCTCGTCATTGGCGCCTTGATCATCACCGCCTTTTATTTTCTTGTGGGTGGTCGAGTCTATTGTGGCTGGATTTGCCCGGTGAACATGATCACTGATTTCAGTGCCTGGCTACGTACCCGTTTTAATATCAAAGGTGGCGCCCAATTCGGTCGTGAAAGCCGTTACTGGTTACTGGCCATGACCTTCATCACTGCCACCATCAGCGGCGCCATGGTCTGGGAAATGGTCAATCCCGTGACCGTAATTTACCGCGGGCTCATCTTCGGCATGGGCCTGGCCTGGCTGGTGATGCTAGCCCTGTTCCTATTTGATCTGTTCATTGCACCACGGGGCTGGTGCAGTCATCTTTGCCCCATGGGTGCCTTCTACAGTCTACTGGCCCGTTATACGCCCGTGCGTATCAGCGCCGTTAAACGCGAAGCCTGTAATGATTGCATGGACTGTTACGCCATTTGCCCAGAACCCCAGGTCATTCCACCGGCCCTGAAAGGCACTGATAAAAGCAGTCATGTCATTACCGGTATTAACTGCAGCAACTGTGGTCGCTGCATCGATGTCTGCTCAAAAGACGTCTTTAAATTTACCACACGATTTTATAAACCAACCGATTCTTCAAACACATTTAAGCAAAGTGAGGTCCTGTCATGAAACATCTCATTAAATACCTAGTTATCCCACTTGGCCTGGCCTTTACTGCCCAGAGCCTGTACGCCATTGAGTCTTTAAGAGGTGGTCGTGCCCTGGACAAAGATCCCGAAAAGCCAGTCGCTAAAAAATGGCAGCGCGATCAGCCTCCTATCGAACGAGACTATGTGCAACAGCCCCCACTCGTTCCACATTCTATTGAGGGTTATGTGATCAATACCCGTTCCAATAAGTGCATGAGCTGCCATAGCTGGTCTAACTACAAAGACAAAGGCGCCACCAAAGTGAGTCTGACCCACTTTAAGGATCGCAAAGGTAATGAGCACGCCAACATCTCACCACGACGTTACTTCTGTACCCAGTGTCACGTACCTCAGGTCGATGCCAAACCCTTGGTCAAAAATACCTTTAAACCGGTCAAGACCATTAAATCGAAATAAATAAATTACACAATGTAACCGACAGGATTAGACCGATGTCCATGATAAACAACTTAAAACAGAAAGCAGCCACATTCTGGGAGATGCTGAAGAAACCTACGGCCAAATACTCACTCGGTACACTTCTTGGTGTTGGCATGGTAGCCGGTGTTATCTTCTGGGGTGGTTTCAATACCGCCATGGAACTGAGTAATACCGAGACCTTCTGTATCTCATGCCATGAGATGCGCGTGAATGTGTATGAAGAATATAAAACAACCATCCACTACAACAATCGAAGCGGTGTCCGTGCCACCTGCCCTGACTGCCATGTACCCAAAGAATGGCACTGGAAGGTCATCAGAAAGATCAAGGCAACCAATGAGCTGTTCCACAAGGCACTTGGGTCGATCGACACACCAGAAAAGTTTGAGGCCAAGCGACTCAAACTGGCTCGCAATGTATGGCGAGAAATGAAAGGCAATGACTCACGGGAATGCCGTAACTGCCATGACTTCGAGTCCATGGACTATGCCAGACAGGGGCGTCGTGCTGTAAACAACCACACCAAAGGCTTTGACTCAGGTCGCACCTGTATCGATTGTCATAAAGGTGTGGCCCACTCATTGCCAGCCATGCATAAAGAAGATCCGAGTATGGCATTTCCTGATAATAAAAAATAAGTATTGTTCTTTAAATGAAAGAAAGGCGGGTTTAACCCGCCTTTTTTCTAAGTTTGAGAACCGTCAAAGTTCCTCATCCCTTATCAACGCAGCTGGACCACTAATAATTAGTTTTACTAGCTCAGACTGCCTTTTTGTATCTGTCTTTCTAAAACACGACTTAAGCTGACTTCGTAGCGTCTGCAGACTAAGATTAAAACTCTCTGCAATTTTTTCCAGCGTTTGGCCACTGGTAAGTGAAGCTGCAAGCCTGGCTTCAGCATGAGTTAGCTTATAAATATCCATCAGTACTTTTTCAGATAATTTTGTATCTGAAGTCCCGTCCGTTTCAATAAATAGTGCGGCTGTAACACTAGTCATATTTATATCCAGCCCCAAACTCCTTGCCTCACTCATTGGCAATACAATAATTTTTATTGTCTCTTGAGTTACAGGGTTTGTTATAAATAAGATATCCCCCCTGGCACCGTCTGTACTACTTACTCTTCTAATTAATGACTGTAATGCATGCGTATCTGAAACCTTAGGTAATTGAATACCAGGCTGACTGTATTTAATACAAGGATATTTAGATAACACTGATTCGGCCTGACTGTTTATATACTGAGGTCGACCTAACTGGTCGACCAGAACGACCCCCATCATCATCCTGTCTAAGATATTCCCAGCTGCAGTTGCTTGATTTCTGGACTCCATAAGATGCTTATTAATATTAAATGCACGATTCATATGGGGCATAACATTCTTTAACAGCTTATATTCCTGCACTTCGAAGATACCTTGTTTTGCACAACGATGTATTCCAATGACTCCTATATTTGATCCGCTTCTTACAATCATGCCACCCATCACATGCTCATTCCCCTGAGGAACTATATAGTCATTATAAAATTCTGATTTCCGGTAAGTGACAGAAGTGTCAACCCCTGTTTGTAAAATATATCCCGGTTTATCAAAGACAGCAGATACCAGTGGATCGATCTGGGCATAATATTCACTATAAAGCCGTTTATATTCCGGATCTATCCCATAGGTAAAACATGCTCCTACATCGTGTGTATTATAGTTCTGCATCCTCATCAAAGCAGACTTTGAATCTGTCAACCTTGCAATATCTTCAGTCACATTAATCCATAATGACTCATCTATCGCAGCATCATAGATACTGGCTACTAGACTATTGTATGTTTCTAATGAGACTGTTTGTGATCTCAGCGGCATGATTCTTTCCCCTCTATCATGTTTCCCTCATTAGTAGCTCGAACCGTTGTTTTACATCTAAAATAAAAAATGGGATTAACCTGCTTTTTATATAATTCAGAACCTTCAAAGTTCCTCGTCCCTTATTAAAGAAGATGGTCCACTCAACAGTAGTTTTACCAACTCTGCCTGCCTTTTTGTATCTGTCTTTTTAAAACACGACTTAAGCTGACTTCGTAGCGTCTGCTGGCTCAGATTGAAATTCTCTGCAATTTTTTCCAATGTTTTCCCGCCTGCAAGTGCGGCACTAAGCCTGGCTTCAGCACGAGTTAGCTTATAAATATCCATCAGCACTTTTTCAGATATTTTGGTATCAGAGTTCTCACCTGTATCAATAAATAGCACGGCAGTGATACTGGACATATTTATATCCAGTCCCAAATTCCTTACCTCACTTACAGGCAACACAATTATATTTATTGCCTCATGGTATGCAGGATTTACAACAGTTAATGTATCTCCTCCTATACTGTTGACACGGCTGACTTTTTTAATCGATGCCTGTAATGCATTAGTATCTGACAGCCTGGGGAACTGAATACCTGAGGGACCAAATTTTATTCCGGAAAAATTAGATAATGTATATTCAGCCTGACTATTAATGTATTGAGGTTGCCCTGACTGGTTGACTAGAATCACGCCTGTCGTCAACCTGTCCAGAATATTTCTAGCTGAAGTAGCATGACTTCTGAATTGAGTCAGGTACTGGTTAATATTAAAAGCACGATTTAGATGGGGCATAAGAAGCTTTAACAAGTCATATTCCTGCTTTTCAAATATTCCTTCTTTTTCACGTCGTTGAATACCCACTAGACCAATATTTTCCCCAGCTTTAATTATCAGACCACCCAGCATATTCTCACTCTCCTGAGGACGGGCATAATCATGATAAAATTCTGATTTTTTAAATCCTGGAGGTGTATCAACAGCCAGTTGCATCATATAACCAGGCTTTTCAAACACAGTAGGTATCAATGGATCCATTTGAGCATAATATTCACTATATAAGCGTTTATATTCCAGATCTATCCCATAGGTATATGATGCTTTAACCTGACGTGTATTTATGTTCTGTATTCTCATTAAAGCTGACTTGGAATAGGTCGACCTTGCAAGCTTTTCAGTCACATTAATCCATAATGACTCATCGAGTGCTGCATCATAGATACTGGCTACAAGGCTATTGAATGTTTCTAAGGTGATTGCCTGTGTTCTCGAAGACATAATAAGTTCCCTTTTATTAAGTTTACCCTTTTAGTACCTCGGCCCACTGTTCAAACATCAGAAAGTGCCCTTTGCCAGGAATCAACCTGGCATGACAATTCGGAATCGATTCAGCCAGATAGTTCGCCATAGCGACAGGCACAGTGGCATCATCAAGCCCATGCCATAACTCGATATCCATGTCGATATCAGCGACATCAAAACCCCATGGACTGGCAGCAATAGACATATCGTAGGTCACACCCGTCATTTCCTGTCTGCATGCCTCACTAATGTTCTTTAAATACATCGCGCGAAATTTTTGATTCTGCAAAACCTGCTTATCTGAATTTGAAGCAACAGCTTCGAACATACCAAGAATAGCTTCTGGTTGATCAACCAACCCAGCTACTTGCTCCGCCGCCAGTTGGTAATCCTGTGCAGCCAACTCAAACAGGGCTCTGTTATCTGCTGGAATGTTTTCGGTTAGACCTGGAATTTCAAATGGTGCAGTGGAACTAAGTAGAACAACTCGGTTTAGCCTATGCGGAATCTTATAAGCGCAGGCCGCAGCATACGAACCGCCACCAGAAAAACCCATGACAGTAAATTTATCAATCGACAGTGAATCGGCTAACTGGGAAACATCGTCTGGCCAGTCGAGTAACTGCCGGTCCTCCATGAAATCAGACTGCCCATGGCCAGGGCGATCCATTGTAATAAGACGGGTTGGGATTTGCTCCAGAACACTTAGATCGGCATGTTCAAGCCTTGAACCTGGGATTCCATGAAATATAAATACTGGCTTTCCATGAGCTGGTCCATAGCTTGAATATGACAAACTTCGACCATCCTGAAGAGTGATAAACTGAGGCTGTGTTCGCTTATCCATTTATGCTGAACATATAGAGATATCCTGAATCGTCTGTGCCCCAATAGGATACAAAATGTGAACCACATCACAAAATGTTTTTTCAAAAAACACTTAGGGATTGTGATGAATACGACTAAATATGACTATATTTTGACCATGCTAATGCTACTATTGGTTAAGCGATTCATTAGGGAATGACACCACATCAAAATTACAGGTAAGACATATACTCAACAACCATTAGGCAGGATAATTAAATAACAATGATTCTGCCGCAACTACCTTCAATATTCCGTACATACTCTGATTAAGATCCACAAACCTTGCTGTATCACTCAACACCCCATCCTCACTCTACCTGCCCAAGCTAGGGATACTCCTCGCTATCATGTATCCCCATGGGATCACCCTTGATGATCAATAGATTAAAATCTTTTACAGGAGGTAAAGTATTACTGTTATCAAGGTGACTTGCGATTAATGGACGACCTCTAGATTGCGCAAAATACCCATGCTGCCCAGACCTTCAAAGGCAACATGTTGCAGGTGATGGATTCGCATACTGGTTTTTATAACTTCCTTATTCTATTTTAATATAGGCAAAGCCCTTGCTCTGTAGTTCAGCCAATCTAACCACACCCGAGCGTACAAAATTCACATTGGGCATGATCTTTTTCTTATCAAGACGAATGGCAGCTCGTGTGATATCACACAATTCCAGTTTCACATCATGCACATTCTGCAAACTGGCCAGTCGCTGCATAATATTGTCTCGGCGCTCGGCCAGTGCCTTGTCTTCCGCAAAGGGGGTCTTGGCCAGTTTGTCTTTAGTTAAAAACCGAATCCCGTGTGAGATAAAGACAATGCGCACATCGTAGTCCACCAGGTCACTTTTATAGGTGGTGACCATGTTGTTGATACTGGTGATCATGGCACTCAGACGACGTGGGTCGGAAAAATCAGCATGGTAGACCACCTTGGGATCACCCTCTTCTGCCAGAGCAGAATTGACAGGTGCCAGCAGTATCAAGCCGCTAAGCAAAACACAAAAAAATGACATAGTTCTCATGATGCTCCTCCTTCAAGATTTTCCGCAGCCTGTCTATATCAGGCATGATTTTATTCGATATATCTTCTTTATTAACATTATTTCGGGGGGAGGGTCTAGACTTGTCATCAAGAAAAAAGGCGAACCGAGGTTCGCCTTTTAACTAACTAAATTTTAAGAGTTCATTAAGCTGACTTGGCCATCAACTTTTCATATTTGGCCTGCAGCTCATCCGGGCTTTCGACATTATCTGGGTCCTTGGGGATACAGTCGACAGGACAAACGTCTACACACTGGGGCTCATCATAGTGACCGACACACTCAGTACATAAATTGGGGTCGATCTCATAGATCTCATCCCCCTGGGAAATGGCGCTGTTGGGGCATTCGGGTTCACAGACATCGCAATTGATGCACTCATCCGTAATTGTCAGGGACATGGCTTACTCCTGGAAACAGACTGATTGATTCATGTATCGGTTAAAACGGGGCGGATTTTAGCCTAAACGCTGCTTCAATGCAGCCACTACCCGGGCGGTGACGAAGGGTGAGACATCGCCACCCAGGCTGGCAATTTCCCTGACCAGGCTAGAGGAGATATAGGAATACTGCTCGGCCGGGGTCATGAAAATGGTCTCAATGGATTCGTCCAGGTGACGGTTCATGCTGGCCAGCTGGAACTCATATTCGAAGTCGGATACGGCACGTAGACCACGCAGAATCACCTGGGCCTGCTGCTGACGGACAAATTCGATCAACAGGCAGTCAAAGCCACAGACCTCGACATTGCCCAAACTACTGACCACCTCGGTGGCCATCTCAACCCGCTCCTCCAGATTAAATACCGGCTGCTTGCCGCCCCCTCCCCCGCCTCGGGCAATGGCCACCACCACCTGATCGCACAGGCGTGCAGCCCGTTTAATAAGGTCGATATGCCCATTGGTGATGGGATCAAAGGTTCCAGGATATAAGGCTTTAACAGTCATAATCGATTAACTATTCATGTTGTCAGGCAAAAGGTCAAGCCGTTATGCGCCCACAATAGCAAGGTGATATGCCACCTGGCCTGATTTTTTGCTGCGGGTCAGCTCCCAGTTGTCAGGTAAAGTAGGAAGTTCTGCCTCACTTTCTATTTCGAGATAAACCCTGGCCCCTTCACTCAACCAGTTTTGCTTTGCCAACAGCTCAATACAGGCCCTGATCAGATCTTTTCGGTATGGAGGGTCAAGAAAGACGATATCAAATGGCTGCTCAGGAGGCTGTTTTAAATAATTTACTGCATCCTGCTGTAATACACTGGCCCTGTCACACCCCAGAAGCTGCAGGTTCTCTTTGAGTTGTTTCACCACCTTTGGCGACAGGTCCAGCATCATCACCTCGCCCGCCCCTCGCGACAGGGCCTCCAGCCCCAGGGCACCACTACCGGCAAAAGGGTCCAGGCAACGCGCCCCCGCCATCACCGGAGCCAGCCAGTTAAACAGGGTTTCTCGTACTCGATCCGGTGTGGGCCGCAGGCCTTCGACATCAGCAAATGACAGTTTCCGGCTACGCCATTCACCTGCAATGATGCGTAACTGGTTACGAGCCATGTTCAGGGCTGTTTTTTGTTGGTATCGAGCTTACCCACCATGACAGTCAGCATACGATCCGGCTGAATACGCGACTTAAACGCCTGCTTAATACGTTCACGAGTGACCTGTTGAATATTGTCATTAAAGGTCTGCAGGTAATCCAGCGGCAGATCATAAAACCCCAGCATACCCAGGTAACCAACAATATCCCGGTTGCTGTCGATTCGCAGGGGAAAACCACCGGTAATATTTTTAATGGAATGATCCAGCTCAGCCGCTGTTGGACCCTCATCAATAAAACGCGTTAAAGTTTCACGCAGTACTTTGAGTGCCTCATCGGCCTGAGTGTTTTGGGTTTGCAGGCCCATTAGAAACGGACCTTTGTCACGCATGGGGATGAAGTAACTGTAACTGCTATAGGCCAACCCACGTTTTTCACGCACTTCATCGACAATGCGGGAACCAAAGCCACTGCCACCAAGTATATGATTACCGACATAAAGGGCGAAGTAATCGACATCCCCACGCATCATCCCCGGCTGGCCAACCATGATATGGGTCTGTGTAGAAGGATGTTGATGGGTGATGGTGCTGGCTTTACTGAGCCCCTTAACCATCGATACGCGCTTGGCCTTACTGCCCTTTTCGAGTCCCCCGGTCAACTGCTCAGCAATCTGTCGGGCACGTTCTTCACTAACATCTCCAACAATCGCCACGACGGCATTACTGGCAACATAGTACTGTTGATAAAACTTTAACATGGCCTCGCGGCTTAGTTGTTTGGCACTTTGCATATCCCCGCTAACAGGTGTGCCGTAGGGATGCTTGCCATAGAGATTTTTATAAAAAAGTTTACTGACAATCTCGCTGGGTGACTGCTGTTCATTCTTCAGGCCAATTAAGAGCTGCTTACGCTCTCGCTCGATCTCCTTTTCAGGAAAATGTGGTGACTGTAAAACGGCCTGCAGCGTTGCCAGTGCCTTTTTCTGAATCTTCTCATCAGTAAGACAACGCAGGCTAACAACCGCCATATCACGTTCGGAACTGCCACCGATGCTGGCACCGATACTATCATTGCGCTCAGCAATCTGATCTGTTGTCCACTCACCCGCCCCGTTATCCAGCATGGTATGGGTAAATGAGGCAAGACCTGACAACTGACCATCTCGGGCACTGCCCGCATCAAAAACCACCTGCACATCCAGCATGGGAAGTTCCTTGGCCTCGACAAAAACGACTTTACTACCCTTACTGGTTTGCCAGGATTTGATTTGCACCTTGTGTTCGGTACGGGGCTGCATGGTGACATGATCTTCTGAGAACCATACCAACAGACCACCGGCCAGTATCAGGACCAGCAAAAAGGTAAAGGGGGAATTTACATTGGCTTTAAACATAGATTAATGATTCTTCTTGGCTTGTTGCATTGATACCGGCACCAGCTCGGCCACGGTCAGACTGTTTTCAATAAAGTACTTTTTGGCCACCTGCATGACCTGTTCCGCAGTCACGGCTCTAACCTTATCGGCATATTCATCCATGCGTTGCCAACCCAGTCCAACGGTTTCCAGTGTGCCTAATTGCATGGCCTGATAAAACAGCGAGTCCTTTTCATATACCTTGCTGGCCACGACCTGTGCCTTGATGCGATCCAGTTCCTGCTGGCTGACTGATGTGGTCTTTAATAATTCCAGTTCATCTTTGATTGCATCTATGACCTGCTGAACTGTTTTACCTGCGGCTGGTGTGGCATCCAGCACAAACAGTTCAGATTGACGTGCATACAGGCTGTAACCTGAAGAGGCCTGAGCCACGATCTGTTTTTCTCGCAGGAGTTTTTTATCAAACCGGGAACTGGCGCCACTGCTTAATACACCAGACAGGACTTCAAGGGCATAAGGCTCCCACTCCTGTTCAGCGGTTTTAATCACTGGAACCTTGTAGCCCATCAGGACATAGGGCAGACGAGCAGGCGCTTTGACCTTCACATAGCGTGGTCCATTTTGTTTCGGTTCCTGGCGAGGCTTAAGGGGCTTGATGTTATAGGAGGGTTTCAGATTGCCATAATGACGTTGTGCCAGTTTGTAAACTTCCTTTGGATTAACATCACCGACTACGACAAGGGTAGCGTTATTGGGAGCATACCATTTTTCATACCAGTTCTGCAGATCATCCACCTGCATGTTTTTCAGGTCATTCATCCAGCCAACGATGGGCTGACCATAGGGGTTACTGGTAAAGGCCGCGGCATAAAACTGTTCATAGGTTTTGGAACGGGGTTTGTCTTCGGTGCGCATACGGCGCTCTTCCATCACCACTTCCACTTCCTTTTTAAATTCCTCAAGCGGCAGAGTGAGATTGCGCATGCGATCGGCTTCCATCTCAAAACTAATCGCCAGGCGACTGGCCTCCAGTTGCTGGAAATAGGCCGTGTAGTCCTTGGCAGTGAAGGCATTATCGCGTCCACCGTTGGCCGCAATAATTTTTGAAAATTCACCGGGTTCGAATTTTTCCGAGCCCTTGAACATCATGTGTTCCAGGACATGGGAGACGCCGGTTATACCATTGTGCTCGTAACTGGAGCCCACCTTGTACCAGATCTGTGCCACCACCACGGGTGCGCGGTGATCCTCTTTGATCAGCAGTTTGAGTCCATTGCGTAATTTGTATTCATGGACCTGGGCAGAGGCCTGTCCGTTGAGTAACAGACTGAACAACAGTGAAAAAACTACTCCAAAACGTCTTAAAGTCATAAATCGCAAATCCCGAGATTCCCCTTGGTGAGTGCTTACCCCCGACCGGTGGCGATGGTAGGATAGCCTACCGGGCCGATGGGCCTGCAAGAAAATAATCTAGTTACTATAGCGGACTTTACGACAATTAATACGATGTTTGGTTTCAAGAAAAAAACACCCAAAACAAATGATTCCCCTTCACTCTTTGGCCGACTCAGCAAGGGGCTGGCCAAAACCCGCCACGGCATTACCGATTCGCTGGGTAGTCTGCTCCAGGGTGGCCAGAAGGTCGATGCTGATTTGCTGGAAGAACTGGAGACCCTGTTATTGACAGCCGATGTGGGCGTGGAAACCACCCTACGCATCATCGATGATCTCTCTGAACGGATCCGAAAAAATAAGATTACCGACAGTACGTCCCTGTTCACCTCACTACGTGAAGATATGTCGGCCATTCTGAACAAGAGCGACCATGAATTGGCGATAGATGCCACAAAATCTCCCTTTGTGATTCTCATGGTCGGTGTCAATGGAGTCGGCAAGACCACCACCATCGGCAAACTGGCCCGGCAGTTCAAGGATCAGGGGAAATCGGTCATGCTGGCCGCCGGGGACACCTTTCGCGCCGCCGCCGTAGAACAACTACAGACCTGGGGTGAGCGCAATGACATCCCGGTCATCGCCCAGGGTAGTGGAGCCGACAGCGCCAGTGTGGTGTTTGATGCCCTGCAGTCGGCCCGCTCAAAGAATATCGACATCCTGATTGCCGATACCGCCGGGCGCCTGCACACCCAGAGCAACCTCATGGATGAGCTGAAAAAGGTCAAACGGGTACTGGGCAAGCTGGACGACAGCGCCCCCCATGAAGTAATGCTGGTACTGGACGCCGGTACCGGTCAGAACGCACTGACCCAGGCAAAGGAATTTCACCAGGCCGTAGGAGTGACCGGTATCACTCTGACCAAGCTGGATGGCACCGCCAAGGGTGGGATCATTTTCGCCATTGCCGACAAACTGGGCATCCCGGTGCGATTTATCGGTGTGGGTGAGGCCATTGAGGATCTACAGCCCTTCCATGCTGACGTGTTTGTGGATGCGCTGTTTGAACATAATGAGTAAATAAACCTCATTGCGCCTGCCTGGAAAAAAATAACCCGATGATCCATTTCAGCAATGCCAGCAAACGTTACGAAAGTGGCCAGGATGCCCTGAAAAATATTTCTTTTGAAATTCAACAAGGGGAAATGGCCTTTGTCACCGGTCACTCCGGTGCGGGAAAAAGCACCCTGCTAAAGCTCATCGCCCTGCTGGAGCGCCCCTCCCGGGGGCAGGTCATCGTCAATGGCCAGAACCTGGCCCGGATCAAACGTCGGCAGATCCCCTATTTTCGACGCAACATCGGCATTATTTTTCAGGACCACCAACTCTTGTTTGACCGTACCGTGTTTGACAATGTAGCCCTGCCCCTGATTATTGCCGGTCATGCCCATGGGGATATCGGGCGACGGGTGCGGGCGGCGCTGGACAAGGTGGGCCTGTTAAAAAAGGAAAAGCACTATCCCATTACCCTGTCTGGCGGTGAGCAACAACGGGTCGGTATCGCCCGGGCCGTCGTACACCGCCCTCCCCTGCTGCTGGCCGATGAGCCCACCGGGAATCTCGACCCGGCCCTGTCCTGGGACATCATGCAGATCTTTCAGGAATTCGCCCAGGTAGGTGTCACGGTACTGGTTGCCAGTCATGACCTGGATTTGATCAGCCGGCTCAAGCAGCGACAACTCATCCTCAAGAGTGGTCAGCTGTTTGAGGATAATGAGGCCATGGCGACGGTATGAAAAAGGCAAGCACCGCCAAAGAGTCCAAGCGCCAGCGTAAACCCGGTGTCAGCACACTATTGGGCAGTTATCTGTTACGCCATGCCCAGACTCTTATATATAGTCTGGGCCAGCTATTGCGTACCCCCTTTTCACTACTCATGACCACGGCGGTAATTGGCATCGCCCTGGCCCTGCCAACTGGCCTGCAAGTAGTCCTGAAAAACGCCGAACTGCTTTCAGGCAAAATCGACAGTGCGGCCCAGATTTCCCTGTTCCTGAAAAAGGGGGCCAGTGAAGCCCAGGCTAAACAACTGGCAGAACGACTGGAAGCCATGCCTGAAATCAGCAAGGTACACTTCATTAATAAGCAAGCCGCCCTTAAGGAATTTAAACAAAACGCCGGTTTTGCCGAGGCCATGCAGGCCCTGAAGGAAAACCCCCTGCCCCATGTCATCGTGATTCAACCCTCGATCAGCCACACCGGTGAGACGACCATGCAGAAACTCCTCGGGCGTCTGCAAAATATGTTACATGTGGATGTTGCCCAGCTGGATGAGGAGTGGATCAAACGCCTGTATACCATCATGGACTTCATCAAACGTGGGGTCTGGCTACTGGGCTCCATGCTGGGTCTGGCGGTATTGTTGGTGGTGGGGAATACCATACGCCTGGCCATCCAGAACCGACGCGATGAAATAGTGATCGTCAAACTCATTGGCGGTACCGATGCCTTTATCCGACGCCCCTTTCTCTATACCGGCTTCTGGTATGGCCTGTTCGGTGCCCTGATTGCCTTTATCCTGATCAGTATCGCCCTGCTGCTGCTTAATGACCCTATCGAACGTCTGGCCCAGCTTTACTACAGTGATGTTCTGCTCTCTTCCCTCGATTTCCAGACTACCCTGGCCCTGTTTGGCAGTGGTATTGTGTTGGGCCTGGCCGGATCATGGCTTGCAGTTAGTCGACATTTACGCGATATTGAACCTAAATAAAAACTAGACATTAAATACCGTTTTATTCCCTAACCAGGCAGGCAGTACATGGGTAAAAAAACCACTCGAATCCTGTTAGTTGACGGCTCTTCTGTTACCCGGGCCCTGCTGACCAAAACCCTGCTGGAAGAACTTGCCGATGTGGACATCACGGCAGTGGAAACCGGTAAAGAGGCCATGGAAAAAGTCCAGCAGTCCCGGTTTGATCTGCTGTCCACTGCCCTGATGTTACCCGATATGGATGGCCTGGCCCTGTGCCGTACCATACGTCAGTCCAACGAACTCAGTTATTTGCCCGTCATTGTTGTCTCTGGCGATGCCGATACCCGACTCTTACGTGAAGGCTTCGCCTCTGGCGTCACTGACTATTTTGACAAATCCAATGGCTACAAGGCCTTTGGCCGTTTTGTACAGGGTTTTATCCAGCGAAATTCAGGTATGGTGGGTCAGGTCCTGTTTGTCGAAGACAGCGCCACCGCAGCTGCCGTCACCTGTAATATCCTGAAACAACAAGGCCTGGGTGTGTTGCACGTCAATACCGCCGAAGAGGCCATGTCTTACATCGCAGGCAGCAGCGGTGACAATACCACCACCCCCATCGACCTGGTGATTACTGACTTTTACCTTGAAGGCAAGATGACCGGCGGTGACCTGCTGTACGCCATCCGGGCCACCTTGCAGATGTCCCAGCAGGAATTGCCCGTACTGGTGCTAACCAGCAATGATGACCAGAAGACCCAGGTTGAGGTCTTCCACGCCGGTGCCAACGATTTTGTCACCAAGCCCATTATTGAAGAGATTCTCATCGCCAGGGTACGCGCCCTGTTACTCATCAAACACCAGTACGACGCCCTCAAACAGCAGGCCGAGACCATGCGCTGGATCGCCGCCACCGATAGCCTGACCGGGGTGCGAAGTAAGCGCTATCTCATTGATAACGGTGAAGACTACCTGCGAGATCCTGACAAGCAACCTGTCTGGGCTATGTTGCTGGATATCGACAATTTCAAACAGCTGAATGACAACAAGGGGCATATCGCCGGTGACCATGTGCTGGCCGATGTAGGGGACAAACTGAGTGAAAGCTTCCCGGATGCCATGGTGGTCCGCTTTGGTGGAGAAGAGTTCTGTATCCTCATGGCCAATATTGAGCCGGAACCGGCCATAAAACGAGCCGAAAAACTACGTCAAGACATCATGCAACTGAAACCAGCCGGTATGGATATCACCATTAGCATCGGCCTGGTCTGTAGCCTGGACTTCCCCAAAGAACACCTCACCCAGTTTCTGGCCCTGGCCGACAAGGCCCTCTATGCCGCCAAGGATCGTGGCCGAAACAGGGTCTGTCTGCACACCGATGATGGGATTGTCGACTCCCCCTGGCACGATGAAGAACCCATACCTTAATAACCCATTGTTTTTATTATATTTATAAATTGTTCACAGACTGAACCTTTAGGTCTATTGGCACTCAAAAGGGCAGAGTGCTAATATTAGGTAAAATTTAATGGGAGACAATCAAGATGAGTAAAGCCCTGGACCTACAACTAGCTGTCCCGACCGGTAGTCTGGATGCCTACATGCAGGCTGTCAGTCAGGTACCCATCCTCAGTGCCGAACGTGAAATCGAGCTGGCCACTCGCCTGCATGACAAAGGCGATCTGGATGCCGCTCGAGAACTGGTGCTGTCACACCTGCGTTTCGTGGCCCATATTGCCCGCAGTTACAGCGGTTATGGACTACCCGTGGCCGACCTGATTCAGGAAGGCAATATCGGCCTGATGAAGGCCGTCAAACGCTTTGACCCCAGCAAGGGTGTCCGCCTGGTCTCCTTTGCGGTCTACTGGATTCGTGCTGAAATCCATGAATTCGTACTTCGTAACTGGCGTATCGTCAAAGTCGCCACCACCAAGGCCCAGCGCAAACTGTTCTTCAACCTGCGCAGTGCCAAAAAACAGCTGGGCTGGTTCACTCAGGACGAAGTCGAAGGCGTGGCCACCGACCTCGGTGTTTCGACAAAAGAAGTACGTGAAATGGAGTCCCGCCTTAGCGGTCAGGATATTGCCTTTGACCTGCGTGATGACGATGATGACGACCACAGTTATTCACCGGCCACCTATCTGCAGGACAATTCGCAGGAACCTTCGCAACTGATCGAAGCCAGTGACTGGGAAGCCGATTCCAATGCCCGTCTGGCCAACGCCATTCAGACCCTGGATGAGCGCAGTCGAGACATCGTCCAGCGCCGCTGGCTGACCGAAGACAAGGCCACGCTGCAGGAACTGGCTGATAAGTACAGTGTCTCTGCTGAGCGAATTCGTCAATTAGAGAACAATGCGATTAAGAAACTGAAATCAAGTTTGATGTAAAGTACTATGTCTACTTGAACTAAAAAGGCCTCTATTGAGGCCTTTTTTATTGGATGCTCGATGACTTAATATCCTCTCAAAAAGTCATTGGTATATACTGATAAAACTTCCGCCCAAAACATTCTTCCATCATCAGTTTCATTTTTCCTTTACAGCTAATTGCAAAATAATCATCTTTACTACGATTCAATATAGAAAATATCTGCTTATTAAAAAAATACTCATCAAAACGTGACAACTCCTCAATCAAAACATCCAGTTCAGAATCTGGCTTGGCAATTTTTTGATTAAATGCCTGAAAAGTACGGAGCTTTGTAATTTTATTCTGGTTACGCTCGAATTGACGATCAGCTTTTGCCTTTAGATAAGAAAATAAATTTCCTGTAAAACGTTTCTTTTTAGTTGTAGTTGTAACGCTGCTGCCGTGTCGTCGATATAACACCAGCTCATCATCCAGAGCCTTAATACTACCTAGTCGGCTTGCCACATATGCCAGCCAGTGATCATGGAAGACAGTCTCTGGCAAAGTATCGATATATTGCAATAAATCCCGATGGAACATCATTGTATGGGCAGCAACACAGTTAGCATAATAAAAAGCACGGTGATTATTTCCACTAATAAAATTCACTTTGAGTGATTCTTTTAGTGATTTGCCAAGCGGTTGCTCTTGTTCATCAATTAAACGTGAATTTGAATAGATCAACAGGTGATCATTGATACTATCGATCAAGATCTGCAGCTTGTGGGGTAACCAGACATCATCCTGATCACAGGGGACAATATATTTGCCTTCTGCCCTTTTGGCTGCCTGACAAAAATTCTGTATAAAGCCAATATTTTTTTGATTGATAGAATATCGAAAGTTTTTACGATTTTTCCATGTATTAATTATTTCAGTTGTACTGTCCGAAGAACCATCATCAGAAACAATTATCTCAAAATCCTTAAAACTCTGCTCAAAAATAGAATCCAGTTGGTTTTCCAGAAAGGCTTCACCATTATAGGTCGGCAATATAATGGAGACCAATGGTGTACTCATTGGCTCAGGCTGGCCCTATAGCTAATCAGTTCCCTTTTATAATATTTTTCCTGCTGCACCTTAAAGCATTTATCAGAATCTTCAATCCTTGAAAATTTTGATCGACATAATCGGTAGTTGTGCTCATCTGCCTTATATACTCGGAAACTTTTCTCTGCATTCGCAATAAACTGACCGGCATGTTCTGCACACTTTGCCTCCCTGGATGACTTGCTGAATTTCTTACTTTTCAAACAAACTTCAACTGCCTGATGTTTATAACTATCAGTTGCAATATATTTTTCTTCCTTGACAAGCTTCAGGCCACAGGACGCAACCAAAAGACATATTGGTAGAATTACGAATTTATTCACCTTAACTTCCTCCAGAAAAGAACACCTAGTAAATATTGCTTTATATGATTTTATAAAAACGCTGGTAAATATATGAAAATATTATAATAGAATAGGTATAGAAAATATCAAAATTTATTTTTTATCGCTTTCATCACTATCAAGCCCTGTTTGCTCCCTTAATTCCTTAATTTCATCACTTCTCTCGACATCAATATCTGGTACATCATCCTCATCATCAAGGTGCACGCCTATTTTGGCACGTAATTTAGATAATTCTTCTTCAATATGTTCTGTTCCTTCCTTGCTGGGCGCATCAGAATATATTCTTGAATATTCCTTACTGATACTATCAATGGACTTGATGCTGGCCTCTAGTTCATCCTGCAGCTGTTGTTTTTCCTTACGTAACTTCGCCACAATCGATTTAAGTTCAGTAATCTTATCATCTTTGGCGCTATCAACGGATGAAGCACTACCACCACCTCCTCCGCCACCACTACTAGCGCCGCCACCATCCACCATGCCTTCGCCGAGATGAGTCACAATTCGCTGATAACCATCACCCAGGCGCTCGACATCATTGTGTATTCCCATGGCACCATCCATGTCCTTGCGTAAGATAATTTTCAGGACGCGACTGTACAGGCTCTTTTCATAACCCGCTGCCTCCATTGCACTCTTGGCAGCCCATTCTTCATCCTGTGGAACCATGTCTCCAATAATGGCCTTCAGTTTTTCCTCTCTTCCAGGTAGATATTCTTTTATTTTTGCTTTTAACTCTTTGGCAAGGACAACATCTTTTCGATGTCGGCGCGCATTTGCAAAACGCATATACAGAATAACAACAAGTAGGAAAAATGATATTTCAGCAGAAAATAGCAACAAACCCGTCAGAAAGTCTTCTTTACTCAGGCCGATCTTACCGACCATAATCAGTACCTGCTGCATTACCCCATCAAACAGGTTCCATACCAACTCCTGAACTGGAGTAATAAATTCAAATATTTTTTCCAGTATATCGTTCATAACTCTGTATCGATCTCTTCTTCCTGTTTAGTAATTCCTTTTTTCGCCCGTCTTTTCTTTATCCAGATAATTAAAAAGACGATCGAGCCAATAACCAGTACATTCACCCCGATAAACACACCACCCACATTAAACCAGTCAAGTCCTTCTTTAGGTTCGTCAGATGTGTCCTCTTTGTCGCCTCCCATACCAAGGAAACCATCACCCTTTTCATCGCCTGTGGCAGAGTTATCCATTACCTCTTTTGGTAATTTCACTGCCAATTCGGCTTTGTCTGACTGACCTAGTTTATGGGTTAGATCCATGCGCATATCCTTGCCACTGAATCTGGAACCAACCAGAGTCGCTGTAATGGTCTGGTTTTCATATTTACCAGGAATTGCTAACTGCCATTCCAGCTCTCCAGACTGGGGGATAACCTTTGCTTCGCCATCAGGTAGTTTTAACTGAATCGAAACTGTTTCCGTTCTTAACATGGAAGGGTCAACACGTATGGTAGCAATAAAACCTTCACCTTTTTTCTCTACCTTGATTCGTGCCGGACTACCACGTACTTCCAGACGATGTTTGATTTCACGATTAAATGTGTCACCAATGACCTTTAAGGTCATTTCATAATGACCTGGCTTGGTAAAATGTCCAGCAGTCCCACTAAACACACCGTCACCCGCAAAAGAGTCCTTGCCCTGACCATTGTCAAATAGATCGACGACTGGCAGGCTAGCCCTACCAAGCCTGCGGTGAACAGTAAAACGCATTAGAGAGAGAAGTTTTTTATTGGTAATCGTCTTTCTGTCCTGCAGAATTCGACTACGAATAACAAGTTCATCTCCCATCATTAAGTTGTTTGGCAGGGTATCAACCTTCAGATTCAGGTTTGTCACTACCATGACACGGTTATCTGGATCCTCTGCTGAATCCAGTTGCCACTCACCCGGTTCTGGGTTCGATATAGTCACCAGGTCATAGTTTTTCTCCTGCTGCCAGACAATATTTTTTGGCCGCTTTTTAAAGGTATGACGCTTTTTGGATGGTGAAATAACAGCAGTAGCATCTTTTTTACTATAAGGCCTGAAAATCAGCAGTGTAAAATCTCGGATACTCTTGTCAATCTTGAACTTGTTTTCCTGTAAAGGCACGGTATCCACATCGGCCGTTTTTTCAAACAGGCGTAAAAACACTCGCTCCAGTTCATCCGCTGAATCTACCTGAGCGAAACCACCATCGGTTGCCATTGACAATGTACGCAACAACTCTTCATCAGTATTTTTTGACAGGGCAATGGTATGAATCTTGACCCCAGCCTTTTTCAGTTTAGGTAAAATCTGTTTTAAGATACGTTCACGTGAGCTTTTATTTTTGCGTGGATCTTTTGAGACATCCACTACCCCATCCGTTAGCAGGATAAGATTGCGTTTTGTTCTGTAATTAGGTTTCTTCCAGTCAGCTGTAGAGGCCTTAAGGGCTGCTTCGATATTGGTATATAACCCCCGGGAATGAATACGTGCTGCTCGAATGCGCGCCTGTTTACGCCAGCTTTCCGTGACCCTGGCAGGCTTGACCTGCATGGTGGCACTCTGGGCGAAGTTCCAGACACCTGCATGAGAATCTTTTGGAAGTACCCCAACCAATAATCTCAATGCTGGCTGACGCAGGTTCTTTGGATCTGTTTTTTTCATACTGCCCGAGACATCAATCAACACCCGCACCTCTGGTGTCGGTCCTGCTGCAAAGGCAGGCAACTGCACCACAAACATCAGAATGATGATTAATATAACGCCTATGAGCGTGAGCATTAACTTACTAATGTCGGGCATTCAGCCGGTCCTTATTTTTTCTTAAACTTGTTTTTATTACGTGAATCAAAAACTTAATTACCTGTTTAGGTATTAACGGCTGTTTCGGTAGGAGTTTTAGCCAATGGCGTGATTTTCAGACGGGCATAAAAAAACGGCCTGTTGGCCGTTCTTCAGGAACATATCGTAAGTTGATTATCCTGCAAATATAACTGACAGGAAAATAAGCCAGGAAAAGACAACCAAACCTACAACAATGGCCATGGGAAAATTCTGGAAGGTAAACATCTCTTTCATTGCGACATCCTATTTTTACTGTGTAATAACCTAAACTATATAAGTGAATTCTAATTTAACCGTCGCGATCCTTCAAGCCTGGATCGGTCTTTTTACCGGGAATTCGAGGATCATCGTCATCCATCAGGATACGATGGGCCGGCCCTTCCATATCGTCAAACTGCCCGGATTTGACCGCCCAGACAAAGGCCCAGATGGCGATAGCAAAAATCACCAACCCAAGAGGAATCAATAAATAAAGGATTTCCACTAAATAAACTCCAACTATTTCTTTTCATTACGCCCGTATTGATTGAGCCGTAGAGCATTCAAAACCACCAAAAGCGAACTGGCTGACATGCCAATGGCAGCCATCCAGGGGGCAATATAGCCTGCCGCAGCCAGGGGCAGGGCCACCAGATTATAGCCGATGGCCCAGCCAAGATTCTGCCGAACGATTAATCTGGCCTTTGTCGCTACTTTTAAGGCCTCGGAGAGATGAGTAAGCTGGCCTGATAATAACACCATATCCGCACTGGCCTGGGCCAGCTGGGTGCCACTGCCCATGGCAACAGAGACCTCGGCCCCGGCCAGTACCGGGGCATCGTTGACTCCATCACCGACCATGCTGACCACTGCCCCCTGAGACTGAAGGGCCTTAATCGCGGCCAATTTCCCCTCTGGAGACAAGCCTGATTGATAGGTATCGATACCCAGCTCAACTGCGACCCGCTTAACCACTGCCGGTTGGTCTCCACTCAGGATGGCGAGCTTTAGCCCCGCCTGTTTAAGCTGTCGAACTGCTTCTACCGCATCTGGACGCAGGGCATCGGATAACTGAAATTCAGCCAGGGGCTTACCCTCGGCCGTGGCCAGCACAGCATGGCTGTGGGCATGATCCAATTCATGGGTATATTCACTTCCCTGCAGGGCATAGGCAGTGCGGCCAATTCGGTAGGCCACGCCATTTACCGTTCCGCTGATACCCTGCCCAGGGGTAGCAACAATATCACTGACCGGCTGTGGTTTCTCAACCTGTGCTGCCAGTAGGCGACCCACCGGGTGCTCGGAGACCTGTTCCAGGGCCGCAGCAATCATCAGGCACTGTTGTTCATCCAGCTCAGTAAAGGTTTCCACTTTGGCCAGTGTCAATTGGCCGGTCGTCAGGGTACCAGTCTTATCAAATAGCATATGGCTGGTCTGTGCCAGGGTCTCCATGGCATGGCCACGGGTCGTAAGTACCCCGAGCCGGGTCAAACTTCCCGTGGCTGCGGTCATGGCGGCCGGGGTGGCGAGAGAGAGGGCACAGGGACAGGTGACCACCAGCACCGACAGGACAATCCAGAAGGCCTGATCAGGGTTGTATAGATACCAGTAACTGCCTACCCCAAGGGCAACCAGTAATAAGGCCCCCACAAAATATCCCGCTACCTTGTCAGCCAGCAGAGCAATAGCCGGTTTTTCTGATTGAGCGCGATCTAGCAGGCGCCGAATAGCAGCCAGCACGGTTTCCTCACCAATCTTCTCGACACTAATTTCCAGCGGGCTCTCCACATTAACAGTGCCGGCTGTTACCCCTGCCCCCACAAGCTTGGCCACAGGCAGACTTTCCCCTGTCAGTAAAGACTCATCCACACTGCTCTGACCGCTCAACACGCGACCATCGGCCGGGATGCTATCACCGGGGCGAACACGAATACGATCCCCATGCTGAAGATCCGTTACCGGAATCACTTCTTCACCATCCGCTGTTAAACGGGTGGCCATGGCGGGTAATAATTTAACCAGTTCTTCCGCTGCCTGTCCGGCTCGTTGCCTTGCACCCATTTCCAGGAACCTGCCACTTAGCAGGAAAAAGGTAAACATGGTGACTGAATCAAAATAGACCTCACCACTGTTAGTCACCGTGGCATAAATACTGGCCAGAAAGGCTCCGCCAATAGCCAATGAGACAGGCACATCCATACCCAGGCGCTTACGTTTTAAATCACCCAGCGCGGAAGTAAAAAAGGGTCTGGCCGAATACAGGATGACAGGTAGTGCGATAAGCAGGCTAATCCAGCGAAAGAACTGCTTCATGCTCTCTTTCATGCCTTCGGCTTCACCGGCGTATAGAGCCACCGCCAACATCATCACCTGCATAGCACCAAAACCGGCCACGGCAAGCCGCTTTAAGGCCTGGCCACGTTCTTTCTTATAGATTTGTTCCTGACGACCGGGATCAAAGGGATGGGCCACATAACCAATGGCGGTGATCTCTTTTAAAATATCACTCAAATGGATCTGACTGTTATCCCATTTAAGCTGGGCACGATGAGTTGCATAGTTCACCGAAAAGTCGATGACCCCAGGCAGGCCACCCACATGTCGTTCATTCAACCAGACACAGGCCGCACAGACAATACCTTCAAGAATGAGTGCCGCCTGTTTGATTTCACTGTCATCCCCGGTAACAAAACTGCGTTGCAGTTCAGGGCGATCGTAGAGTGTCAGTTCATCAAGAATTTCGGGGACTGTCGTTGTGGGTGTGGTTGAATTCTGGGTACGGTGTTTATAAAAATCGGTCAGGCCACCTTCAACAATGGCGCTTGCAACTGCCTCACAACCAGGGCAACACATCTCACGATCTTCACCCAGGATCTCCACATGGTAGTGACTGCCCTTTGGCACCGGCAGGCCACAGTGAAAACAGCTGTGATTGGTTTCAGTCATCTAAATAATATTAATTTATTTAACCACGAGGTACACGGGGAATAACCAGATATAAAAGAAACAAGTCGAAAAAGATTGTTAGATATCTTCCTTAAATTAAAGATACCTCGAATTCCCCATGGCCAATCTTTCACTTGCCAATATTTGTTCTGGCACGAATCTCATGTAGAGACTCTCCCTGTTTGATATTTAGAATCAGCTCCCACTGTCCAGGGACCGTCATGGTTAATGCTACCTGATAATATCCGGGCCTGCCCTCCTGCATCGTAAAGTCCTGATCCAGTTTACTATCAGCCGGGCGCATAAACTGGCCAGTAACATTTGCCTTACTGATGGCTTTACCATCTTTGTCTGTCACATGGATCTGAAACTGGGTCTCCTTATCCACAAGCGGGTCGACAGCCCAACCCAGACGTACCTGCCAGTTACGTTCTTTTTGTTCGCGACGTTGTTCTATGTAGCGATTAAACAGTTCTTCCTTTTCGCGAAAATCGTGACTGACCGTACCAGGGAAAAATGAACTGACCTTGCCACCGCTTCTTGGCGCAGGTAAAAACTTTAAGGCCACCTCTTTATGTAAGCCCTTCTGTGCTACCACAATAAGGATCGCATCAACGGCAACAATAAACATAAAGAAACCGATGATAGCTGCCGGTCCCCAGTGAAACCAGTGACCACTGCTGGCATCATGGGTAGCCCGTTGGGAAAAGATAATTCCCAACGCATAAACTGTGATCATATAAATGGCCAGGTGCACTGCAAACACATCGGCACCTGGCCAAAATACGATTGCAACAGGCACAAAAATACCCAGCACCAATAATGCCATTAGGCCTGCCAGAGCCTTGGGCTCAACTCTCAGAACCTTCAGGGCCAGCAGGAAAACGATGACGATGCTCAGAGCCCCTCCCAACAATGTATAAACCAGTGATGCCATAACTATTTACCTACTAATAAATCAGGGCTGACTAAAGACAGCCGTATGTTTGATTGTGGGGATATCAGTAGAGTTTAGACTCTCTACGACAAAGTTAAATTTAAACTGTTTATCCTCATCGCTTATCTTTGTGTGTTTGACAGCGGCCTGCAAGTTGACACTTTCACCGGGTTTTAGAGTGAATTTAGTAAAATGACCCACATCCAGTTCTGCGTGACGAATCTTTTCCATGCTTAATTTATATGACTGGCCATGTGCACTTTTGTTGACAATTTTTAATTCATACCGATTCTGTATACTTCCATCCGACAACCTCACATATAAAGGCTGGCGTATCTTATTCACAGTAAGTTCTGTCACGGTTCGAGAAACAATACTCCATGCCAGTAATCCTGTCACAAGGGTAATTGATATGGCATAACCCAGGTTCTTGGGCTTGTACCAGCGACGTTTTGAACCATGCAGCTCGTGCTCTGATGAATAGCGGATAAGGCCCCGAGGATATTTTATCGAATCCATGATCGTGTCACAGGCGTCGATACACAGGGCACAGGAAATACACTGGTACTGCATACCATTACGAATATCGATACCTACAGGGCAAACCTGGACACAATAACCACAGTCGATACAATCACCGTGCTTTTTATTTTGACGTTCTTCCTGTTTCAATAAACCTTTAGCCGGTTTAATACGACCATTGTCTCGTTCACCACGTGCCTCATCATAGGCTACGATCAGGGTATCTTGATCAAACATCACCCCCTGAAAACGAGAATAAGGGCACATATACGTGCATACCTGCTCACGTGCCAGTCCCGCCATCACAAAAGTGGTCGTCATTAAAAAGAAGGTTGTGGCATAAGCCGGAAAAGGGGCATTGCCGGTAAAAAAATCTTTTGTTAACTGAAGAGAATCACCCCAATAGGCAGTAAAGGCAAGACCAGTAAAAAAGGCCACCATCAACCAGAGTAGTTTGGTTAAAGTGAGTTTAATAATCTTCTCTGCTGTATTTGGACTATTGAGGAGTTTGATACGGGCATTGCGTTCACCCTGTACCAGGTGTTCGATCATTACATAGACATCTGTCCATAGAGTCTGAAAACAGAAATAGCCACAGAACACCCTACCGGCAACCCCTGTCACAAAGAACAGCAGAAAGGCGGCAATGATCAAAAAACCCGCCAGCCAGAAAATATCCTGCGGATAAACAGTCAGATCAAATAAATAAAATTTGCGACCAACGATGTCGAACAGCACAGCCTGCTCTGGCCCATTGTCCCGTTCCCAACGAAGCCAGGGCAACATGAAATAGACCGCATAAGCAAAAAACAGAATGCCATGCTTAAGCGTACGAAACTGACCCTCCACCGAACGGGGTATAACTGGAATACGTTTCTGGATCAGATTATCAGTCATGTCTGTGTGTAAATTTCATACTCTTAAATACGGCAAAAGGGTATACCTTCTATTAAGGTATACCCCTGCCAGTAACAATGCGTTTGATCAGCGGTTCGGTAATTAACAACCAGACCAGAATAACGCCTTCCCCCTTAAAGGGGAGGGTTGGGGTGGGGTGATAAAAATAATTTTCCAGCTAATTTTATCACCACCCCCTAGCCCCCTCCTGCAAGGAGGGGGAAGGTTAACAAACCTTAAATCCTGATCTACTTACCACCACCCAATTGATGAACATAGTAAGTCAGCATCTTAATATCAGCATCTGACAAACGTCCCTGCCAGGCTGGCATGTCACGACCGGCTACACCGTTAGTAACAACTGCCTTAACAGCGGCCTTTTTCTCAGCCAGGGTCTTAGCAGCATTCACATTAGCAATGGTCCAGACTTTATCTGTCAGGTTGGCTGCACCCATGGCGATCTGGCCCGTACCTTCTTTGGTGTGACAGGCAAAACAACCACCACTACCTTCAAAGATTGCCTTGCCTTTTGCAGCCTTGGCGGCATTGACCTTGGTTCCCGAAAAACTCAGTACGTATTCGGCAACATTATCGATTTGTGCTGCACTCAGGCTAGCTTTAAAGCCAGGCATAGATCCTTTACGACCACTGCGGATGGTCTCTTCGATCTTGGCGTAAGAACCACCCCACAGCCATGCATCATCTGCCAGATTGGGATACATACCCATTACCCCGGCACCACCAGATTGATGACAACCTGCACAATTATCGGCAAACAACACTTTTGCAGTTGAGTAGGCAAAGGCACTTTGATCTTTATCTTTGGCGATCTGGCTATAGCTGGCCTTTACAATTTTATCGACGTAAGGCTTTTGCATTTCACGCGCTTCCTGCATTTCTTTCATCAGCAGGGAACGGGTGTTCCAATGGGTAGTATGTTCTTTGCCATCGGCTGTTTTATAAGTGATGTCATTCATTACACCCTTGGTATAACTTTTGCCTATCGGAAAAGTTGGGAACAATACCCAGTAGATCACAGCAAAAACTACCGTGGCATAAAAACCCCATAGCCACCAGTTAGGCAATGGGTTGTTAAATTCCTGCAGGTCACCATCCCAGGCGTGACCGGTGGTCTGTACAGTCTGTTGTTTCTTTTCAGTACTCATTTGCTTGCTTCCTCAGGATGAGTGGACTGCTCGTCCTCATCGGTTAATGGAATATTTTTATACGATTCCAGACGTTCACTTCGGTTTTTGCCGGTATAGACATAAAGAATAATGCCGACAAAAGTGATGAAGAACAGCACCAGCACAAAGGGCTTGGTGTTTTCCATACTGGTAAACCATGTGAGCCATTCAATCATAGGTGCTGTCTTCCTTCGTTTCGCTATTAACGGCCCAGCTTATCTAAAGCGGGTGAAGTGACCGTCTTCAAATTTCTTGAAGTCAACCATTGTGCCTAACACTTGCAAGTAGGCCACCATGGCATCCATTTCGGTAATGTCATCTTTATTTCCGTCATAGTTACCACTTTGTGCCTGGGCCAGCAGGTTTTTCTCAGCCTGGTTGATGTCCAGTTTGTCAGCTACGTCTTTGCCATATCGCTTAACATTAGCCTTGTACTCATCTTCAGTGATGCTGTAAGGCACACCAACCATTTTCAGTGCCTTCAAACGACCAGCAATATCCTTGTACTCCAGTTTGTTTTTCATCAACCAGGGGTAGTTAGGCATGATGGACTCAGGTACAACCGAACGTGGTGCAATAAGGTGCTGTACGTGCCACTGGTTAGAATACTTCTTACCAACACGGGCCAGGTCAGGACCGGTACGCTTGGAACCCCACTGGAAGGGATGGTCGAACTGAGATTCGGCCGCCAGTGAGTAGTGCCCATAACGCAGGGCTTCATCACGGAAGGGGCGGATCATCTGTGAGTGACAGGTATAACAACCTTCACGCTGGTAGAGATCACGACCACGCAGTTCCAGTGGTGTATAAGGGCGAACAGTGTCCTTGCCTTCCACTTTCACAGTTTCAATAGTGTCATCGATAAAGTACAGCGGTACGATTTCCACCAGACCACCGATACTGATGACGATTAATGTCAGAAAGATAAGCCAACCGGCATTCGTTTCTATCGTTTCATGTTTCATTGCTTAGTACTCCAAAAACTTATGCGTTGGCCAGTTTGGCTGCCAGTTTCGCTTCCAGCACTGCCGCTTCTTTACGGCCCTTGAAGATGGTCATGAAGACGTTGTACGCCATAATGATCATGCCAGAGAGGAAGAAGACACCACCGAGGGTACGCACCACATAAGGTGTGTGCAGGAAGCTCACGGATTCAATAAAGGTGTAAGCCAGGTTGCCGTACTCATCAAAGGCACGCAGCATCAGGCCCTGACCGATACCGGCCACCCACATGGAGCTGATGTACAGCACGATACCGATAGTGGCTAACCAGAAATGGGTGAAGATCAGCTTTTCGCTGTACATCTTGGTTTCCCACAGGCGGGGAATAAGGTGATAGAGCGAACCCATAGAGATCATGGCCACCCAACCTAAAGCACCGGAGTGTACGTGACCGATAGTCCAGTCAGTGTAGTGCGACAGGGCATTCACACTCTTCAGGGACATCATCGGACCTTCGAAAGTCGACATACCATAGAAAGAGAGTGACACAATCATAAAGCGCACAACCGGGTCATTACGCAGGCGGTCCCAGGCACCGGACAGAGTCATAATACCGTTGATCATGCCACCCCATGAAGGTAACAGCAGCAGGATTGAGAAGGTCGCCGCCAGGGTCGAAGTCCAGTCTGGCAATGCAGTCCAGTGCAGGTGATGCGCACCAACCCACATATATAAGAAGATCAGCGCCCAGAAGTGGATAATGGACAGACGGTAGGAGTAAACCGGACGACCCGCCTGTTTTGGAATGAAGTAATACATCATCCCCAGGAAGGCAGCAGTCAGGAAGAAGCCCACGGCGTTATGACCGTACCACCACTGGGTCATGGCATCCTGTACGCCGGCGTGCAGGCTGTAGGATGACAGACTGAACATGCTGACAGGCACAGCCATGTTATTAAAGATATGCAGAATGGCCGTTGCCAGGATAAAGGCGATAAAGAACCAGTTAGCCACATAGATGTGTGGCTGGCTACGGTTGACCATGGTCATTACATACACAATCAGGTAAATCACCCAGGTAACGGCGATCAGCAGATCAATTGGCCAGACCATTTCCGCGTATTCACGGGCCTGGGTATATCCCAGCAGGTAACTAATGGCGGCAATACCAACAGACAGTTGCCAGCCCCAGAAAGTGTAATTGGCCAGCTTGCCGCCCCACAGGCGCACCTGACAGGTACGCTGCACCACATAATAAGATGTGGCGAACAGGGCGCTACCACCGAATCCGAAGATTACCAGGGTGGTATGGACCGGGCGCAGTCGCCCAAAGGTCAGTGCTGGATTGTCGAAGTTCAGGAAGGGCCATGCTAATTCTGCGGCGATATATACACCGGCTAGCATGCCCAGTACACCCCAAACGACGGTCATGATCGTAAACTTACGCACGATGTCGTAATTGTACTGTTCGTTTGCTACTGCTACGTTGGCCATTTGCTGCCTCTTTTCGTAATTCTTCAAGCCAAAAAAAACCCCGGCGAATCCTGAGGGAATCGGTCAGGTATATTAATAAACTCTAATATTATAATTTTTTGGCCCATGCCATGGCAAGGAAAGCTTGCCTCCATATTGGTGTTATTACATCGACCCAGGACAGAAATTATTTAGACGACGATAGAAATGGCTAATCCGGAGAGCTAATCATAACCAAGTGATTTTCTCAGGAAAATCAAATATATTTATCCCTTTCATACAATTTGATAATCATACAAGGGCAGATGAGAAAACAGCCGAACACAGGCCAGCTTGGTGGAATCCTGGCCGTAATCACTGCCATGGCCCTGTATGCCACCAACTTCATCGCCTCCAGATACTCCATCCAGGCAGGACTCAGCGCATATGACCTGACGGCTCTGCGCTATCTTTCAGCAGGTCTGCTCCTGCTGCCTGTATTAATAAGGTATGGATTAAGGGATCTGGCCGGGATTGGCTGGCAGCGGGGCTTCATACTTGCCGTTCTGGCCGGTGCTCCCTATATGACGGAGATATTTGTCGGACTGGAATTTTCTCCTGCGGCCCATGGGGCTGTGCTCAACCCTGGCTTTGTCCCTGTTGTGGCTGCCATAGGAATGTGGCTGGTAGATGGAATTGCAATTCGTCCAGTCAAACAATTTGCCCTGCTGCTAATCATCATCGGACTGGGTCTGGTAACTTCCTTTTCTTTCAGCAATCAGGCCAGTGTGTTGTTTGGAGATTTTCTATTTTTACTTTCAGGATTAAGTTGGGGAGTCTTCACTGTACTGATCCGTCACTGGCGACTTGACCCATGGCGGGTAGCCATTGTGGTTTCAGTGCTCTCCATGTTGTATTTGCCTGTTTATTCTCTTTTTATGGAACCACAACTATCGGCGGTTTCATTTTCTCATATCCTTGCACAGGCTACATTTCAGGGATTAGGCCTTTCCATTCTCGCCCTGTTTCTTTTCGGTTATGGTGTTAAAACCCTCGGACCACACCACGCTGCGGTCTATTCACCACTGGTTCCCATTATAGCCAGTCTAGTCAGCCTTTCATTGTTGGGTGAAAATCTACTTTTGTCTCAATGGTTTGGAATCTTACTGGTTGTTTGTGGAATGTACCTGGCAGCAAAATTCTCCTAAATATATACCTACTATAACAAGCATTAAAATCATCTCTTCACTAAATCACTAGTTAATTGTGCCGATATGTAAATAGTGGTTTGTGACTCCTTGTACAGCCATATATTGCTAAACCATCTTAATATTTAGATAAATTAAGGATAATACTATGCAAATTATTAAAACAAAAATCACCTCAATCGTATTCATGATTACATTTGCAGTCTTAAGTGTCGCATGTTCGAGTGATGATGCTGCCAAACCCGGGACAACAACTGGAACTGGAACTGTATCTATGAAAAATGTGTAACCCAAAAGGAGAAATCAGATGTTAAAGGAATCAAGTTTGTTTAAAAAAATCTTGTTATTTGTCGGCCTGAGTTTGGTTTTAGAAAACTCAGCGCAAGCTGCTACTAATGAAAACAGTTTTACACCGACGTTGTTGAAAAAACCTATAAAGGAAATTTCACTTGGCAGCTCAACAGATTCAACTGCTTATGCTTCACTCTATTCATGCTCGGGGACTTTAGCTGACTGTATGGTAAACATAGCGGATAATACTGCTCTTGCCAGCCTTCTATCAGCTTCAGTAAGCATCTCAGCAGGAACCTATGATCAAATTAAAATTTCCAGCTGTACGACTGAGGGAGGTTATACCGCTCAAGTACAAGGCCAGGTAACATTAGGAAGTACAACGTACTACACTGCCTCTGGTGCAGACCCGCTTACCACCAGCGTGGGAAGTCTTGGACCAGTCACCCTGTCATACTCTGGTTGTGTGAGCACATATAAATTACCAACTCCAGTTGTTGTTACTGCTGGTAGCACTGTTCATGTCAGCCTATACATCAACCTGGTAAATATAACCTGGGCAAAGCTTGGCACAAAAACCATCCCTAGTGGCTGTACAGAAAATACAGGTAAAACTATGTCAGTCTGCTCTGCATATCCTGACGTTGTTCCTTATGTTGGGACAACCACACCAACAGTCGAAATCTATCACCTTAAAGCCAATGGGGGTGGTGCTGGAACTGAGGGCGGCCAAATTCTGTTACTGTTTGATGCTAGCGATAATATCCTTGGTGGATTTAGTCGTAGGCTATTCAGTCAAAACTCTGTTGCGCTTAGCCAGTTTGATACACCACTCAAGACATTTACAAAAAATGGTGATGGTATCACCTATACTATTGAAAACTATGGAAGCAGCACGACAACTTACTATTGGCGCACTACAGATTTTCAACGCACCACAGGAACAACCAGTAACATAACCTTTACACTAGGTAGTGGTGGGACTGTCAGTTACGACAGCACTAAACAATAATCAAACAACGAAACCAAAAGGAGAAAACAGGCGTAATAGTCTGTTTTCTCCCTTAATTCATCCCAGCAAGTTGTAAAATACTATCACTAACCCTTCATTGGCTCTTAAAACACGATTTAGGTGGTGCAGGATAAGCAACAGTTTCAACAATTAATTAATAAGACTGCGAATATTGCCTCATGCCATATTCGCACCCCTCCGCAAAAATAGCTCATATTTTTCTTGACCTGGAGTCAACTCCAGATAATACAATTCCTGCCGATATATCCACACATGAATTGAACCAAACACCTGTCTGAGGTTCAAACCCGTAGTCATTAAAGCAGGATAACTACATGAAAAAATTGATATTTATATTTCTTCTGGCCCTGGGTGGCCCACTAAGTGCTGTTGCTGACTCCAGTTATGTCATCAAAATTGATGGTATGACCTGTAAATTCTGTGCCCATAACGTCAAGAAACACCTCAAAAAACTCGATGGTGTGGAAGAGGTCAAGGTCGACCAGGACAAGGGACTGGCTTCCCTGACGGTCATTCCAGGAACTCAGCTCACAGATGCAAAACTCAAGGCTGTAATAGCCAAGGCCGGTTATAACTATCGTGGTATCCAGACACGGCCGGAATAAAGACATGCCTCTACAGGAAACACAGAAACGTAACAACCTCGCCTGGCTGGCTCTGTTTACTTCCATGACTACCCTGGTCTGTTGCGCCCTTCCCATTCTGCTAGTCAGCCTGGGTCTGGGTGCCACCTATGCGGCCATGACGGACAGTGCACCCTGGTTGATCACCCTAGGTAAATACAAGGCAGTCACCTTTTTTGTTGCAGGTATTTTAATCTCAGGGGCGGCATGGTTTACCTGGCGACCCGGTCGTGCCTGTCCAACAGACCCGATTCTGGCAGCTCAATGCCAGCGAGTTGATAAATGGAACAAGCGAGCACTGGTACTGGCAATTTCTGCCTGGCTTATCGGCTTCTTTGCCGCTTATCTCGCCTTTCCGCTTCAGGTATGGCTGGAAAATTAGGAGTATTCAAATGGTAAAAGTAGAAGTTTTTTCTTCTCCCGGCTGTGGTAAATGTGGCCATGCTAAGGCCGTATTACAAAAGATTGCAGAAGAAATGGGGACCGATCGCATTCAGTGGCGAGAAGTCAATGTTCTGGATGATCTAGATTATGCCGTCAGTATCGGCGTGTTATCCACACCTGCCATTGCCATCGATGGTGAACTGACCTTTGCCAGTCTGCCATCGGCAAAAAAACTGCGCCAGGAACTGGAAACAAGGCTGGGTTAAATAATGGAAAGCACTCTTTATCTTATTATCTTCGTACTTGGGCTACTGGCCTTTTTTGAACCCTGTACGATTGCAACCCACACCCTGTTTATTGCCCGTACCCATAAGCAAACTAACAATCAGATATTCTCCAGATTACTGGTAGTCTGGCTGGCAAGGAGTCTGTTATTTTGCAGCATTCTTGCCCTTGCTGTAATTTTCATACCGACACCAGTGTGGCCGACGAGTACTTTCAGCGTGATACTCGTTATGATGGCCTTATTGTATCTGGTATCTCGCTTTACCTATATACCAGTTCCTCACCTGAATTTTTATCGGCTACTACCGTTTACCGATGCCTTACCAGATCCAGTCAAGCTTGGTCTTTCATTACCGGCCTGTACCATCCCTTTGTTTGTTGTCATTACTGGTCTAAACCTGCAGTACGATAATTTAATCATTGCCCTAATCAGCGGTTTAACATTTGCGACAGGCTTTTCTGCACCGCTAGTAATTGTCACCCTAAAAGGTATTAATGAAAATGTGCAGGATTTCCTGCAACATGCTGCGAAAGGAAGCCCCTACTTAACTGCGATATTATTAATTGGTGGCGCTCTTTATATACTACTACCCGGAATTGATCTCAGTAGTAAAGCACTTAAAATCAGTCTGGAACATGCAAGCTGGACAGGGATTGGTCTTTCCTTTCTGGCCGGCTTTGTTTTCAGCTTTAATCCTGTTTCATTCGCCTCTATTCCAGTGATGCTGGCTTATGTAACCAAGGCCCACGAAGAACGCCGCGCCATTTTGATGGGAAGCGCCTTTGTGCTTGGAATGATTACCACCCATGTTGTGCTAGGAGTTGCTGCGGCAATAAGTGGGGATGGAATCAAATCTGTCCTGGGGCGTGAGTGGAGTCTGTTATTGGGGCCTGTATTAATTATTCTTGGCCTCATCTGGACAGGTTGGTTGAAGATTCGTCTACCCTGGTTTGGTATGCGCGCCAGAAAGGTCAGTGGAATCGGTGGGGCCTTTTTACTGGCGATCCCTTTTTCAGTAGCGGTGTGCCCCTTCTGCACCCCCGCCCTGCTGGTCACACTCACCGCCAGTGCCGCAATAGGATCTATTTCATTTGGTTTTGCATTGCTACTGGCCTTTGCATTAGGCCGCAGCATCCCCATTATCCTGGGTGCCTGGAGCATGGGCTGGCTGGAATCACTTAAGATTTTATCCCGCTACCAGAAAATTTTTGAAATCATTGCCGGTATTGTTTTGATACTGGTAGGGCTATATTTACTAAACGAATATTTCTTTATCATCGAAATATAAAAGGAGTTAAGTATGGGCGCATGTTGTAATACCCAAACCTCTCAGGGCACAGCACCAAAGGCAGTTTGCCCTGCAAACGGCAAAACATACAAACGGGTCTCCAGAGAAACCATTCTCCATCACCTCAATAAACCCTGGCAGGTCGATTTACCTGAGCAGGAATATTATTTTTGCGATAGTAAGGATTGTGATGTTGTTTACTATGGTGAAGACCAGCGTATGTTCACTCAGCTCGATTTAAGAACCACGGTCGGTCAAAAATCAGAAAATCTGTTGCGTCCCGTTTGCTATTGTTTTGATGTAACACAGATTGACCTGGAAACACGGGACACAGCAAAAGACTTTATTATTCAACAAACCATGAATGGAACCTGCCACTGCCAGATACGCAATCCATCTGGCCGCTGTTGTCTAAAGGACATTCCTAAAGAAACACCATGAAGACCCAGCCTATTTATAAGATTGGGGATGTCGCGAATCTAAGCGGTCTGAGTGTTGATACTCTTCGTTATTATGAAAAGATTGGACTGTTAAAAAATATCTTTCGTAATGAGAGTGGCATCAGGCTCTATAGTGATAAAGATATTTCCCAGCTAAATTTTATCAAACGTGCCCAACGCATGAATTTTAGCCTGGAAGAGATTCGTGATCTATTAGAAATGCGCACCAATCCACAAAAGGCCTGTGTTGAGGTACGTGAACTAACAGCGAATAAACTGCAGGAAGTTGAAGCCAGTCTGGATGAACTCAATACCTTGCGTAATGAACTGCAATTACTACTCAATCTCTGTCAGGCATCAGAGAACGGTTGTCCAATTATCGAAAACCTGGATGATATTAAACATGATTAACATGTACCCTAGATATAGTGGTCAATCAACAATACACTGAACAGCAACATCAAATAAATAATAGAATAACCAAAGGTCTTAATTGCAATCTTTTCATCTTTCCCAGACTGCAATCGAATTGCATAACTTAGAAAAACTCCACCCAGGATCATGGCACCAATAAAATAAAACATACCACTCATCCCAGTCACAAAAGGTAGTGCGGTAATTGCCACAAGAATTATCGTATATAAAAGTGTATGTAGACGTGTGTACTCGATTCCATGAGTCACCGGTAACATGGGAATATCCACCTTGGCATATTCATCACGCCTGTGAATAGCCAGCGCCCAAAAATGGGGAGGTGTCCATGCAAAAATAATCAGGAACAGTAACAGGCTATTCGGATCAACAGTACCAGTCACCGCTGTCCAACCCAATACCGGTGGTGCCGCGCCGGCAGCACCACCAATCACGATATTTTGTGGTGTCGCCCGTTTAAGATACAGAGTATATATAAAGGCATATCCAACCAGTGAGGCAAACGTCAACACAGCCGTCAGGGTATTCACAAAATAAACCAGGATACCCATCCCAAGTGCGCCAATCACAAATGCAAAGATAATGGCCTGTTTATTGGTTAAATTTCCAGTTGGTATTGGTCTTTTGCTAGTCCGACGCATATCTGCATCAATTTTCTGATCAACCACCTGGTTGATCGCGGCTGCTGAGGCAGAAGCCAGGGCAATACCCAGTGAACCGAAGATGAGTGGCTTGAGTGGAACCATACCGGGCACCGCCAGGAACATCCCGATGATGGCAGTAAACACCAATAGTGCAACAACACGTGGTTTGGTCAACTCATAGTAATCACGCCAGTGTATCCCGATACTCTGAATAAAGGGTGTATGTTTAATTGTTTCAGGCATTTTTAAAGGGCCTCCCCTTTTGGTCGGATAGCATGATTAATGGCTACCATAACGAGTAATAACAAGGCACCCACCGCATTATGTGCAACAGCAATGGCCATTGGTAAAGAGAAAATTATATTTGATACCCCAAGCATGATTTGAATGACCAGCACGACAAGTAATGCTGTACCCAACTTACCCAGGCACTTACTGTCAGGAAAATCAATCAGCTTGAAAGCAAGGAACACAAGAATCAAAGTAGTTATGACTGCACCAATACGATGGGCCATTTGTATCGCAATACGTGCATCATTTTGTAATACACCAAATTCAAAATTCATTTCGGTGCCACGCCACATGACAAAACCTTCCTTGAAGTCCATTACTGGCCACCATTTTGCCTGACACATTGGGAAGTCATCACCACAGGCAAGGGCAGCATAATTGGCACTGGTCCAACCGCCTAACATAATTTGCAGAATAACAACCACAAGGGCCAACAGGGCAAGTAAATGCAATCTATTTAAGCGGGTTAAATCAAGCCTTTTCTCGGATAATGCACCTGTTCCCCTTAAACTGATCCAGAAAAGTAATGAAAGTGTTGTTAAGCCACCCATCAAATGGGCCATTACAATAGTCGGGTTGAGTTTTATCGTTACAGTCCACATCCCCAACAATGCCTGGAATATGATTATAAATGTAAGTGCGATGGGTACGGCAAGCTGTTGATTCGGATCCCGGCGGTTGCGAATGGCAATAATAGCAAGAGCAAAAACCAGTAAACCCAGGGTACCCGCAAAATAGCGGTGTATCATTTCTTTCCAGGCCTTGGCAGGTTCAACAGGACGGTCTGGATAGGCCTGATTTGCTCTGGTAATCTCATGATGCTCTTCAGGTACATCTATATGACCATAACAACCTGGCCAATCAGGACAACCGAGCCCGGCATCACCCAACCGGGTATATGCTCCCAGAATCACCACTACAACGGCTAGCAATACCGAGATGACTGCCAGTCTGTTAAATAATTTATTATTCATTACATCACCCGATTCGTGAGACCTTCAACAAATGCTCAAGATCCTTGATGATGCCAATCAGTCGAACATCTTTCTTATAACGCATCATCAGGTTCCCCAAAGGATCAATTATAAAAATCAAATGGTCATCCCTGATCATGGTGTTAGCGTCGGATTGAAAAAGTTTTATTGTTTTATTCTGGTCCTGCCCTTTAGCTGATAGAACCGATAGTCGTGAGTAGGATTTTGTTAAATTATTAGCAACTGCACTATCGATCCCACCCAGCGCTATATAAACCAACCTGACTCGACTCATGGCGCTCCCCTGCCCCATTCTAGTCTGATGCATGGTTGATAATCTTTCCTGGCAAATGTCATTGCACTGACCTTTACCAATATATACGAGATGCCATTTACCTTTTAGAGCTTCAAAACCAAAATCCTGGCCTTTTAGTGTTTGTAAATTCAATGTTTCCAGAGGGCGTGCCGGGGTAATTAATTCACCGTAATTTCTGGTTTTGGTCACTTCCCCCATGTTAAAGAAAACAACATATGCAGCAATAATTGGTATAGCAAAAGACATGACTAACAAGATTATAATCTTCTGGTTCTGTTTTTTGATTTCTTCGGTACTAGGCATTTTGACTATCTGATTCTCTTTTAAAATTTACAACAATAAAAATAATCACCAACAATGCTGCAAAACTAAACCATTGCATGGCATAACTGGTATTTTTATCCGGATCCATCTTTGCATTACCCCACTCCCGTGTATATCCATGTAGTGCATCAGAGTCCATTAAAATGGCAAATGGGTAAACTCTATATCCAGTTTCCCTTTCAAATTGCTCCACATCCAACCACTGCATGCGCGCCGGCCAGCCATGGGTATCTCGATTTTCATCGCTAATCATAAACACATCACGTCTGGCTTTAACCAGCACACCGTGTATTGTCACATGGGTATCCGTCACTGCAATGTCAGGTAACTCACTACGGCTTAGACCAGCAGGTACCCAACCCCTGTTGATCAGCACATACTGATCACTCCCTACCATCTTGAGTGGAGTGATAACGTAATAGCCAACCTTGCCTTTATGAATCTTGTTATCAATCAGGATCTGCCGCCCTGTGTCAAATCGCCCTTTTACAAATACCCGCCGATATTCCAGTTCATCACGCGCTCCCACTCTGGGCTCCAGGGCAAAACTCGGCATCCCGGCCCTCTGGCTGTAATTTGTCTGTAGCTCCCGTTTCTGGTCGGCACGATCCAGTTGCCAAAATCCCAGACGAATGAAAATGGGTAATAAAATCAGCGTGACTATTGTGGGGACCAGAGTCGGTCTAAAACTACGGCTACTCATGCAGATATAATACCATGAAACACATCAGATCATTCGATCCTGAATACCCTGTGAGTTATACTGGAATTCCTCATATCCGGGAGGTAAACCTGTGTTATTTAAAACCATCGTTATTTTCATTCTATTTCTGGTCGTCTCCAGCCTGTTTACGGCACTGTATTCAATGATCAAGGATAAAGGCCAGAGTAACCGAACTGTCAAAATGCTGACCATGCGTATTGGCATGTCGATTGGACTTTTAATCCTGCTTTTAATTGGCTACCAGCTTGGCTGGATTAATCCCCACCCTGTTTGATTTATTAAATAAGCAATAACTGAAACTCATTTCCAAATTAAAAAAGGCGCTGCAGAAAGCAGCGCCTTTATTTTTTCCTACTTCTTTGTCTTGCTTATACCAACCAGTAAACAAAGATAAACAGGCCTAACCAAACCACGTCTACAAAGTGCCAGTACCATGCCGCCGCTTCAAAGGCGAAATGGTTCTTGGCAGTAAAGTGACCCTTCATAGAGCGGAACAACATCACCAGTAGCATAATGGCACCGATGGTGACATGCAGACCGTGGAAACCGGTCAGCATAAAGAAGGTTGAACCGTAGATACCTGATGTCAATTTCAGGTTCAGGTCATTGTAAGCATGAATGTATTCATAAGCCTGCAAAGCGACGAAGACTGCACCCAAAGCCACAGTCAGGAACAGGCCCATAATGAGCTGACCACGATTGTCTTTCTTCAGACCCCAGTGCGCCCAGGTCACTGTCAAACCGGAAGTCAACAGGATGATGGTGTTCCACAGTGGGATACCGTAGGCACTCATGATTTCAAACTTACCACCTACGCTGGCTGGACCATTAGTAGGCCAGTCACCGGCATAACCTTTCCAGAGCAGGGCATTGGTCATGGCGTTATTGCCTTCACCTGATAACCAGGGCACCGATAATTGCCGTGCATAGAAAAGTGCTCCGAAGAACGCAGCGAAAAACATAACTTCAGAGAAAATGAACCAGACCATACTCATACGGAATGAGGTATCGACCTGAGCATTGTATTTACCACTTTCACTTTCACCTATGACCTGACCAAACCAGCCGAATAGCATAAAGGCAACGATGGCCATACCGATGTACATCATGGTCATATTGCCCATCTCACCATCGGAGGTACCGGGCAGGGCTGAAGCAAAACCGAACAGCATTATAAACAGACCGATGGATCCCACTATCGGCCAGTGACTGGGTGCGGGTAAATAGTAACCGCCTGATTGTGTTGACATTGTATACCCTCTCTATCTGGTAGCTGATACTTAAAAATTTTTATTGTTGTGCATTCGTTACCACTGAATTCACAGCCAGTTTTGTTTCTCTGGAGTTGTCAGTCATATTTGAGGCCCTACGATTCTGTGTATCAAAGAAAGTATAGGCCAGGGTTAAGGTGGAAATCTTGCCGGGTAATGCCGGATCAACCACAAATCGCAGTGGCATCTCCCGTGCCTCACCTGGTTTAAATGTCTGCTGGGTAAAACAGAAACATTCAATCTTGTTAAGATATTTTGTGGCTCGTCCTGGAGAAACACTGGGTACTGCCTGAGCAATCACCGTCTTGTCCGTGTTGTTTTTGGCATAGAACTTCACAACACGAATTTCACCAGGATTGACCTCAACAATACTTTCCAGCGCCTTGAATTCCCAGTTCATGTTCTGATTACGGCTGGCCGTAAACTGAACCTTCACCAGACGAGACTTGTCGACCTCGGTGATATTTGCCACTTTGTTGCTTGAATCATAAGTCCCATCCTGAATCTCAACAAAGCGACCATTGATCCCAAAGGCCTGACAAAAGGCTTCATACATGGGTGCCAGTGCAAAACCAAATCCAAACATGGCGACAGCGATTAGTGAAAACTTACCTAATGTTATGTTATTTGCCTTGTTCTGGTTTTTATCGGTCATCACATTTGCCTTATCGACTTAAAACAAAAAAGCTTGCAACAAAAAAGGCGATGGCTATTCCAAATAGAAGAACCAGTACCCAGGGATTTGCGCGTCTTTTTTCAGTCATTTCCACTTATAAACTCCAATTAAACAGGCCTCGCCATTTGGCGAGGCCATATTTCATTACTTGATCTGTGGAGCCGTTTCAAATGTGTGATACGGCGCAGGTGAAGGAATAGTCCATTCCAGACCTTCTGGGTTATCCCAGACCTGATCAGTTGCTTTCTCACCACCGCGGATACATTTGATAACAATGTACAGGAACAGCAGTTGAGTTGCCCCGAATACAAAGCCACCAATAGATGACATGAAGTTGAATTCGGAGAACTGCACGGCATAGTCAGGAATACGACGTGGCATACCGGCCAGACCGATGAAATGCTGCGGGAAGAACAGGATGTTGACCGAAATGGCCGACAACCAGAAATGCAGCTTACCGAGTTTTTCATCGTACATGTTACCGGTCCATTTAGGTATCCAGTAGTAAATACCACCGATAATGGCAAACACTGCACCAGGCACCAGTACATAGTGGAAGTGAGCCACGATGAAATAGGTATCATGGTACTGGAAGTCGGCAGGTGCAACACCCATCATCAGACCGGTGAAACCACCAACTGTGAACAGGAAGACAAAGCCAACTGCCCAGAGCATGGGTGTTTCAAATGTCATGGAACCTTTCCACATGGTGGCAGTCCAGTTAAAGACTTTCACCGCTGTTGGTACGGCAATCATCACCGTTGCATAGGTAAAGTAGAGTTCACCTGCCACCGGCATACCTACTGTGAACATATGGTGAGCCCAGACGATGAATGACAGGAAGGCAATCGCTGCAGTCGCATATACCATTGAGGCATAACCGAACAGTTGCTTACGTGCAAAAGTTGGGATGATCTGCGAAACAATACCGAACGATGGCAGAATCATGATGTACACCTCTGGGTGACCGAAGAACCAGAACACATGCTGGAACAACACAGGATCACCACCACCGGCAGCATCAAAGAAGCTGGTACCAAAGTTACGGTCAGTCAGCATCATGGTAACGGCACCGGCCAGGACTGGCATAACCGCAATCAGCAGGAAGGCTGTGATTAACCAGGTCCAGACGAACAGTGGCATTTTCATCAATGTCATGCCGGGGGCACGCATGTTCAAAATGGTTGCGATGATGTTAATCGCGCCCATGATGGAAGAAAAACCTAACAGATGCACAGCAAAGATGAAGAAGTCCGTACTCTGAGGTGCAAAGGTGGTTGATAGTGGCGCATAGAATGTCCAACCGAACGCCGGTCCGCCACCTTCCATGAACAGGGTAGAAACCAGCATGGTACCTGCAAAGGGCAGAATCCAGAAGCTCCAGTTGTTCATACGTGGCAGTGCCATATCCGGGGCACCGATCATCATGGGCACCATCCAGTTGGCAAAACCAACCATGGCTGGCATGACAGCACCAAATACCATGATTAAACCGTGCATGGTTGTCATGGAATTAAAGAACAGTGGGTCAACCACCTGCATGCCGGGTTGTAACAGCTCAGCACGAATTACCATCGCCATTGAACCACCGACAAAGAACATAATGAAGGCAAACCACAGGTACAGGGTACCTATGTCTTTGTGGTTTGTTGTGAAGATCCAGCGTGTAATGCCGGAAGGTTTGTGATCACTCATTTTTATAATCCTCCGCTAGCCTTAGCGTGAAATCTGAGAAGGTTGAACAACATCGCCCGTGTTATTACCAAAAGCATTACGCTGGAAGGTTATAACGGCAGCTGAATCAGCTGGGCTCAACTGCGTACCAAAGGCCTGCATGGCGGTGCCAGGCTTACCGTTGATTACGATGTCGATGTGTCCTTCAACTGGGCCAGTAGCAACCTTGCTGCCAGCAATTCCGGGGAAGACACCTGGAATACCCTGACCATTCGCCTGGTGGCAAGCCGCACAGGATGCGTTGTAGACCTCTTCACCACGCTTCATGAGGTCAGCCTTACTCCAGGTTTTGCCAGCACTGGCCTTTGCAGCTGCCATGGCTTTTTTCTGGCTAGCTACCCAATCGTTGTATTCACTATCTGAAACGACGTTTACAACAATTGGCATAAAGCCGTGGTCTTTACCACACAGCTCAGCACACTGACCGCGGTACACACCTGTTTTTTCAGCCTTAAACCAGCTTTCATTAATAAAACCGGGAATCGCATCACGCTTAACTGCCAGTTCAGGTACCCACCAGGCGTGAATTACGTCATTGGCCGTGGTCAGAATACGAACCTTCTTGTTAACAGGAACCACAATGGGGTTATCAACATCCAGGAGGTAGTTTGGAACCGTGCGAGGGTCAGTTTTTGAACCCAGTTGGCGGGCGTCGTTACTGGCCTTATCAAGATTACTAAAGAAATGTACGCCGTTATCCAAGTATTCATATTCCCACTTCCATTGCCAGCCTGTCGCCTTGATAGTCAGATCAGGATTACTGGCATCCTCAATCTTCAACAGTACCTTGGTAGCTGGGACAGCAATAATAACCAGAATAATGAATGGGATAACAGTCCAGATAAACTCAACCGTGGCACTTTCATGGAACGTGGCTGGTTTTGCACCCTTAGACTTACGATGGTTTATTAGTGAATAGATAATTACTGCAAAGACAGCGACACACACCACTGTACAAATTATCAGTACCAACATATGCAGGTCATAGATTTCCTTACCTAGCGCTGTGACAGACTCCGTTAAGTTGAGCTCGTAATCTGCAAATGCCAGTCCCGGTATCAGGACCAACGCCATGCAGATTAAGCTGCTTAGCTTTTTCGTTATTTTACTTGCGGGCATACCTCTACCTCTCCGGTTAGGATTTTTTTTATTAAGAAACTGGTGCAAATCCGGTAAGTTTTATAGTTCTTTTTTTAAATGATCTATGTCATGGATATCGAAATTTGCGCACTGAAGATACTAATGATCCTCAGTCAATCCTGCAATAGAAAAAAAAGAATAGGCTTATAACAAACAAATATAAAAGATTATATTTATATAATAATATTGTTATTTTCTTATTATGATACGTTTTAATGTATTAATATTAATGAGCTTAATACGAATAAGATTATAAACCCTTAACCTTATTTGTTGTAGTCTTTAATGGAATGATGTCTCACTCTTTGTAATAGTGAGTTATTGATAAACGTTTATAAAAAACTCGCCAAACTCAGATCTTTGGCAAACTGTAATTCTTTTTGTTCATTGCCCTGCTTGTAAACAACTCTAATGCCAAACCTGGCACGTTCAGAATCCGTTTCGATTACCTTGATAGCCTCAATATGTTGGCGAACGTTTTTTCCTAACACAAAATAACGACTAGCATGTTCAAGACCATTTAAACTGGATTCCGGTTTTATGACATGCGGTGTTTTTCTAGTCACCACATGTTTATTGATAATGAAGCTTACGCTTTCAATGGTGATTGCCTGTTTGTTTTTGTTACGAATATTAAATACCTGTCGCAGATCTGTATCGGATATGTCCAGGGTGCGCCAGGTAAAATCAAGATCATTATTAGACCATTCCTGATACAGGTTATATCGCTTGACCTGCTTTCCTTTAATATGCAGAGTTGGTATCAGCTTTTTATCTGCCTCGGCAATCTTCCGTTCAAGATGAAGTGTATCGCCTTCCAGTTGATTCCAGCCTGACTTGCCTCTGAGTTCAAGCACGAGACCAAAGTCCTGCTTCAGACCCAGATCATAACTTAACTGAACATCATCAAGATTCTGTTCACAACCTTCATAGGCAACTCTGGGCTGTACCTTGAGATCATATTGAACCAGTTCATGACCCTGTTTATACATTCCCGTTTCATCCAGCACGCGTAACTGTACCTGTTGCCTGGCTGCATGTTGCTCTGCCTGTTTTCGTAAATTCAGACAACGCTGCCTTTCCTTACGAACTAAAGCAATCTCCTGATTAGCCCGGTTAATCAGATCTGACTGGCTAATGGCTTCCCTTATCGCACCAACATCCAGTTGTCTTCTCCAGCCAAACCAGCCTTCGCCATATTTAATGTTTCGAGAAAACTGGCTGGTACATGGGTTATAAGTCGTATGTTTGTTGTATTTAACGTCCTTACCGCAGTCATACTGGCGTCGGGTCTCGTCAGTAAACTGATAATGGACATAGTCTGGCATCACGATCTTTTTGTCTGTCTGTATATAAAGTCGCTCTTCCTCTTTGAGAAGATCAACCGGTTTACGCTGACTGCCTATAGACTGAATAAGCCATTGCCCATCAACCGACAACAGATTAACAAACAATACATCCTCAGCCTGCGGGGCCTGGGGGCTCAGTTGAGATGAAATCTTGAGAGGGCTCTGTTGTTCCGCTGACTCTGGGTTAATACTACAGGCACCGAACAACAAACCAAGTAAGACGATAATACCCTTTTGCATCCTTACTATTCCGTAATTATTATAATGTTATGATACACGAAATCGAATTTGAATTCTCGTGATACTATTCAAAAAACAAATACAGAGAGCTTAAACTCACTCAATTTTAGAGCTGGACTTATACTATATATATACATGCAAACAAATTGTATTGTTGAATTTAAACCAAAGCCTGATCACTCCATTAAGCATTTAAACTAAATTCAGGACAGATTCGATTACATGAACCATTTAAACCTGCCTGTACCAGCTTATCCATTCAGTTATTAAGGACGAGGAGGAAGCGGTAAGGGAATCAATCGTCTGGCAGGCTGGTGAAAACCAATGCTGGTCAGGATACTGCAGGTTTCACCTGCCTCACATAGACCATTCTCATTACCATTTCCGTTGCCTATTATTTCAACCATGTTATTAATCACGGTACTTGTTGTCGCATCTGCCCAGGTATGGATATAGGTGCTGTCATCGGGTGTTGGTAAGGCATACCGGGCAGCTGTATCACTGCTTAATAGACTCCAGTCCCAGATACGCGCATCGCCATACCAGGTATGTCCCAGGCTTGTACATTCAGTTTTCGATCTGTAAAGGCCTGTAGAACAGCCAAGGTACTCCCTGCTAGCACCATTAGGAAATAATCCACCGTCTCTACCCCATGTCCTGTATTTTGAACTAAAACTGGTCCAGTCCAGAGAGGGTTCATCAAGGTCTGTCATGGTTAGTTGGCCATCAAGATTACTTGCATTCGCACTGTCGGTTATACTGACCTTTCCGCTCAGTATGCTACCGGCACCACTCACTGACTCCTGAGTAAAAGTTGATCCCCCTTCTGCTACACAGTTTCCAGAAGATGAGGTAATACCGCCTGATATACCAAGGCAGTTCGAGCCATTTTCACTGACTCTGAATAGGCCGCTGAAAACATTTGCAAGTGATACCCCTGCAACTATACCCGCATCATTCCCTGTTAGAACCAGATTTTGAAAGATATTACTTCCCGAGGTGTTGTCACCGGTATCTGTATTGAAATGAATACCATTCATATTATTTGCCGCCAGGATATTAATAAATCTGTTAAATGAGGATACATTCACAAGTTTTATTCCAAGACGGTTGTTACCCAGCGTCATATTTTGTAGCAGGTTATTGCTTGCACCATCCAGTAATACGCCATTTACTGAGCTGGTCACGAGTGCACCGGAAATGATGTTAGAATTACCTCTTATATGCAGACTATCAGAGTCTATGCTGGATACGGCGATATCTGAAATAGTATTTGAATCACCAGTTAAATCAATCCCGGTTTTACCTCCTGACAATATGGCACTAGAAACTACATTTGAGTTTCCTGACATAATAATACCGGTACCTAGTGAGTTTTTATATTTTTGGTAATTGTATTTAATTTTATTTAGGTAATTATTTTCTGCAGTTTGGAATACTGCAAAGCCTGTCAAACAATTCCTGCAGTTTACGTTCTCAATCTGATTTCCACTTGAATCGACAGGACCTGCACCATTTCCCACCCGTAAACCGTAATCAGTGTGTTCAAGTAGAATACTTTCCAGACTGTTGTTTAAGCCAGTTAAAAGTATTCCATTTAGCCCACCGTTTATTGATATATTTCTGAAAGAATTATTATCGCTATTCGATATTCCTAATCCACTGATATTTTGATTTAATATAATACGATCGAGTCTACTGTGATTTACCTGATTCAACTTTATTCCATATCCCTGTCCAGTATCAGAATATAAAACAGTCAAATTCCTGATCACAGAATGTAATACGCCATATAAAGAAAGGCCGACACTATTGCTTGAAACTGTATTTTCATCAGCTTTGATGGATCCTTCTACCCAGACAAAATTCCCACCAGGATAAAAGTTGACAGCCGCCTGGGCAGCCGCCGTATTTTGTAGATGTCTACCCGGTCTAATCACCAGGCCAATATTGTTCTGATAATCAAAAGTGTAAGCCGCATCTACATTTTCAGTGACAAGATAAATTGTATGATCAACAGCTTCGCCAGCAGCAATACCATCATTATCGATAAGAACAAGGTTTGCCCACCAGGAATTCTTCGCTGCGACCTGAAACTGCACCCCATTATCAAAGATATGTACACTATTGGCTTTCCAACCAGGCGCAAAGAAATCGATTAAATCTGAAAGGTTCTTCTCTGGTTTTAACTGACGTGAAATGAAAAATATTTGATCACCATCCGCAAAACACTCCCAATCAAAGGCACCGATCGAATCACTAGCCGTTAAACCTGTACAGCTAGATTTACTTGGCACAAATACTTCCTTGAGTTCACCGGCATGGGTACATGAATCATAACCAACGTCAGTCACGGGATCGCAGGCGGCTCCGCTGTGGTCTAAATAGCTGGCACCATCGCTGGCAACATAATAGTTCCACATCTCATCTGCTGGATTTGCTGGATCACCATTTGAATATAGTCGGCTAATACCACCGGGCAGGCATTCAATCGCAATATCCGTGATGTCTGTATCTACAACGGCACCCTTTTGATTTCGCAGAGTACAACTCAGCCCATCAGGTAATTGCTGGATTATTAAAGTGTATGTATCCCCAGGATTCACACCAGTAAAGAGAAAACTACCGCTAACACTGGTGCTGGTCACAGACATTGACATATCAGGACGAAAAATACTTAACTGGATACGCAAGGGCTCTTCCGTACCGGAGATTATACCGCTGATAGAAAGCCCAGGATCTGGCTCTGGTTCAGGCGCTGGTTCCGGTTTGGGCGCGGGTGGTTCAGGTGCTGGTTCTACCGGGGGAGCAGGCGCAGGTGGTTCGGGTGCTGGTTCTGGTGAAGGGGCCGGCACATCAGGGGTTGGTTCCGGTTTGGGAGCAGGCTCCTCTGGAGCTGGAGTTTCTGGAGTGGGATCTTCTTTCGGTACCGGATCGGTATCAGTGTCTGTTTGCTCTTCTGACGTTGGTCCAGCGCCACCGCCTCCACCGCTGCCGCCACAACCAGTTACGGTTACAGTAAAAAATACAATGAAAATCAAAAAGATCCAGGCTTGTCTACTTTCCATAGCACCATCCCCAAAACATAATAATTTTATGGGTATTTAACAACATTATTATTAAGCTTTCAAGCCTTAATGTTGATATAAGTCATTGTAAGTAAAGTCTGCTGGTATCTGTTCTAAACAGTCAGGTTTGACTAATAAAGGAATCAACACAGAAATTCGGTTCCGTTGCCCAGCCCATTTGTACCAATGGTGGCATTTCCAGATGTCTAGTCAGATAATCCAGCTGTTTATCCATTTCAGGTAAATCCGGCTCGAGCATGTTGGCCACCCAACCCGCAAAAACGACACCTGATTTGTGAATAGACTCCAAGGTCAGCATGGCATGATTTAGACAACCCAGCCGTACACCCACGACCATCAGTACAGGAAGATCGAGTTTGGTTGCCAGGTCTGCAACTGTAAGCTGTTCTGATAAAGGTGCCAACCAGCCACCCACCGCTTCGACAAGACTGAAATCCGCATTAGTATTCAGATCAATCAACAGTTTTTGTATCTTGTTCAGATCAATATCAACACCCGCTTCTTCTGCCGCTATATGGGGTGAAACAGGAGGTGAAAAACAATATGGATTAATTTCTTCATACTTCACAGGATAATTTAATGCCTGCTGAATCTGTTGAGCATCATCATTTCGAAGCTGGCCATCGATCATATCTGCCCCGCTGGCAATGGGTTTCATGGCGGCGACTTTTAAGCCGCTTTCCTGTAGGGCTCGAATACAGGCGACGGTAAACCAGGTTTTACCAATCCCGGTATCAGTTCCCGTGATAAATAAACCTTTCATGGTTTGATTTGGTCCAGTGAAATGCTAACGGATTGTGTTGGTGCCCAGGCATGACCATAAACTACTTCATAACTGGCTGGCAGCACGCCATCGCTTCGAAACTGTTCATAGGCCTGTAGCATCTGTTTCAGTTGACGCTTGCCCGTCATATGCCGACTGCGTCCACGAGTCACATTATGGGCACCGATCTGTTTCAGTTCTTTCATCAGCGTCATCGCCTCCCGATAGGTCATGGTGATGTACTCGGTATCCATTACCGGTTCCGCAAAACCCTGGCGCATCAGTGCATCACCTACATCATGCATATCAAAAAATTGATTCACATGGACTTCACCATCGACTGCCGCCCAGCTGGTACGTAATTCCTTTAAGGTATCCGGGCCAAAGGTGGTAAACATCAACAAACCACCCGGTGCCAGTACGCGACGAAACTCAGCAAACACTTTATCGAGATCATTACACCATTGGATCGCCAGACTCGATACGATTAACTCCACACTGCCACTGGCCATAGGCAACTGTTCAGCATCGCCGGTAATAAAGGCATAACGATGACGCATGCGTTGCCACCAGCCTGCATTGGCCCTGGCAAGTTGTAGCATATTAAAGGCAAAGTCCAGGGCATATATCCTGGCTTCCCCATAACGCCTGGCCAGGTGATGGGCACAAAAGCCGGTACCGGTACCCACATCGAGGATGGTTTTGGGTTGATATTTAATATAATCCAGCCGCTCCAGCATACGTGTTGCCACCTCACGTTGCAGCACTGCCGCATCATCATAACCGGCTGCTGATTTTTCAAAGGCCAGTCGAGCAAGTTGCTTATCAATAATGAAGTCCTGTTCACTCATGATAATAAAAATGCCCGACAGTGTTGAATGACTTCATTTTGATGTGAGATGAAGGGTGCATGGCCCGCCCCTTTTATAATATGTGTTTCTGATTCTGCAAGTTGTTCGGCCATGGCCTGTAGTGCTGTGATTGGTACCAGAGTATCTCTTTCACCACCCAGCAACATGACAGGGATATTTATTGCTGATAGCTGGTCTCGTAGATCAACCGATTGCAGCAGGGTCAAACCTGCCTGCAACGCGATAGGATCTGGGTCACCTCGGCTGTAGAGTCTTTCCTTTAATTTAATCAGTTCCTGCTTCTGCTTATCACTGCCCAACACCTGGATGGCCAGAAAGCGGTTTAAAGTGGCCCGGTAATCCCGTAACAGACTGTCTGCAAAACCATTCAGAATCGATTCACTGGTGGCATGCTGCCAGGCTTCTCGTTGTACAAAACTGGGGGAACTGGCAATCAATACCAGATTATTAACACGTCCGGGAAATTCATGAACAAGTTGTTGACTGAGCAAACCACCCAGTGACCAGCCAATCAGGGAAAAGGGTTTTGTTGTAGTGTTATCAACAGTCTGCATAATACGTTCAATAAATGCTGGCAGTTGCTGCTCGCCCTGATAGTCACTATGACCATGTCCAGGCAGATCGATACAGTGCACACGAAAGTCTTTCTGTAACTCATCCACCACGGTCTGCCAGTAGGCACTGTGCATGCCCCAGCCATGTAACATAAACACATCCTCTCCCTCACCAAATGACTCGACATGCAGCAGGCCTTCAGTGAGCGTTTTAGTTACTGTCATACCTTAATCACCCTGGCTAGAGTATCCAGCAGTTGATCGATATGTGTTTCTGTGTGTGCTGCAGAAAGTGTAATACGTAACCTGGCCGTATCAGCGGGGACTGTTGGCGGACGAATCGCAGTAATCAGCAGGCCCTGTTGTCTCAGTGTTTCACTAATGGCCAGTGCCTGATCCGATTCACCTATCATCAGTGGCTGGATGGCAGAAACCGATTCCATCACAGGCAGGCCTAACTGGCTGACCCCCTCTCGGAATTGTTTGATCCGAGTATGTAGCTGTTCTCGATGATCACTCTCGGTCTGCACCACTCGCAGCGCCTCTCGACTCGCTGCGGCAAGGGCAGGCGGCAATGCGGTGGTATATATATAAGAACGGGCCTTCTGGATCAGGGTTTCTATCAGCACCTCTTCACCGGCCACAAAGGCACCGAAGGTACCAAGGGCCTTACCAAAGGTTCCCATCAGAATCGGCACATCTGCCACACCCAGACCAAAATGTTCCAGTGTACCTCGACCTGTTTGCCCCATCACAGCCAGGCCATGGGCGTCATCGATCATTAACCAGCTGTCATACCCACTAGCGATCTGGGCCAGCTGTTTTACATCGGCAATATCACCGTCCATGCTGAACACACCATCACTGGCGATCAGTTTCTGTTTTGCCCTGCTAGATGAAATTTTATGATCGAGGTCATCCCCATCCAGGTGCTGATACCGTTGTAGTCTTGCCTGGGACAACAGGCCGGCATCCAGTAATGAGGCATGATTGAGTCGGTCTTCAAACACCGCATCGCCCTGTCCAAGCAATGCACTGATAACACCGAGATTGGCCATGTAACCTGTAGAAAAAACCAAGGCCCGTGGATAGCCAGTAAACTCAGCCAGTTCCTCTTCCAGTTGGTGATGATGATAGCTGTGACCACTGACCAGGTGAGCGGCACCACTTCCTACGCCATATTCTTTTGCTGCACTTGTGAAGGTCTCAACAATCTTTGGATGATTGGCCAGACCCAGATAATCATTACTGCAGAAGTTTAAATACGTCTGGCCGTTGATACTGAGTTCAGCACCCTGTGGGGACTCGATCACCTGGCGATGACGATAAAGATGCTGGGCCTTACGTTCAGCTAGCCCCGCTTCCAGACTGGCATAGTCCGCCATAGAGTTTACTGCATGACCTCAATGCCGAGTTTGGCAAACAAGTCCATATCGTGATCGGCTGATGGATTAGGCGTCGTCAGTAATTTTTCACCATAAAATATGGAATTGGCCCCGGCCAGAAAACACAGGGCCTGGGTTTCATCACTCATACTTTCTCGACCGGCGGAAAGACGCACAAAGGAATGGGGCATCATGATTCTGGCCACGGCCAGAGTACGAACAAACTCCAGTTGATCCAGTTCTGCCTCTTCGGCCAGGGGTGTGCCTTCAACCCTTACCAGCATATTGATGGGTACGCTCTCAGGGTGCTGTGGCTGATTGGCCAGTTGTTGTAACAGACCGACGCGGTCCTTACGGGTTTCACCCATGCCAACAATGCCGCCACAACAGACATGAATACCGGCATCGCGCACATGGCCCAGGGTATCCAGGCGATCCTGATAGGTGCGCGTGGTAATGATCTCACCATAAAAATCTGGTGAGGTATCAAGATTATGATTGTAATAATCCAGCCCGGCCTCTTTCAGTCGCTGGGTCTGTTTTTCACTTAACATGCCCAATGTCAGGCAGGTCTCCATGCCCAGGGCTTTTACACCCTTGACCATATCGATCACCGGTTCAAGGTCTCTGTCTTTAGGACTGCGCCAGGCAGCCCCCATGCAAAACCGAGACGAACCTTTTTCCTTCGCTGTCTTTGCTGCCGCCAACACTTCATCCAGCGGCATCAGGGGATCCACCGTCAATTCAGCATCATGGCGAACGCTCTGAGGGCAATAGGCACAATCTTCCGGACACTTGCCCGTCTTGATACTCAACAATGAACTGATCTGTACCTTATTGGGATCAAAATGTTTGCGATGGATAGTCTGAGCCTCGAACATCAGATCCATAAACGGCATATCAAACAGCCTGGCTATTTCATCAGCTGTCCAGTCATGGCGTAGTTCTTCAGGAATAATATTTTCAAGGCGTGCATTCATGATTGTATTTCCTCTAGGGTGACATCCTGCCACTTTTCTTTGTAAATTCGATAAACGTCGATTAAAGACCAGGGCACCAGGATCAGGGCACAAACAACCCAGGTCACCAGCCAGTAATTCACATTGGTGCCATAGAAGGTTCCGGCCACCACGATAATCCCTATAACACCGTAATAACGATAGGCCGCTTGCTGGGTGTAATGGCCTGTACGCTCATTAGGGTTGTGACGGGCAAAGATATACACCGCGATGGATACGGCAAACCACAAGATCATGGGAACAATGGTGGCGATCAGCATGAAGATCATGCTCATCTTTTCTGTCTCGCCAAGCATTAGGCTAGGAATGACAAACAGGCCGGGAAGCATGGCAATAATATTGCCGTAATTAAACAGGGCTGCGGTATTGCGGGCACTTTTGGCACTGATGGTTTTATTGGTGGTTTCAGGCATAATTCAACTACACAGGTCGGGTCAGGGAATGATAGTGAGGCAAATATTGCTGTCAACTAGATTAGGGAAATTAGTTAACAACTGTTTAAATTATGTGCAATTTAAACTTTATCCACCGACCTGCGTCCTGTGCAACACCTCGGGCCATTCTGATCTGGATATTTGCCCGGCCTGTGTGGATTCACTGGCCCGTATTAACTCCCCCTGCCCCTCCTGTGGTATGCCTTTGGAAGCGAGTGAGCACTCACATTGTGGTAGCTGTCTACAACTCCCTCCCCCTTTTCAGTCAACCCACAGCCCATTTTATTATGAGCCCCCGCTGGTAAAACTGGTCACTGATTTTAAATTCAATAACCAGTTAAAAATGGCTCGAGTATTCGCCGGCCTGCTTCGTAAAACCCTTGCAGACCGGGACAAACCCGACTGCATTATTCCCGTCCCACTGCATCGTCGACGCCTGCAGGAACGGGGCTATAACCAGTCACTGGAAATTGCTCGACTGCTTGGCAAAACCCTGGGAATTCCTGTCGACTACCGACTCTGTCAGCGCACGCGTCACACCCCACCTCAAACCGGGCTGGATGCCAAACAGCGACGGCGCAATATGAAAAATGCCTTCGGCCTGACGGCGAAGTGCCACTACCGGCACGTGGCCATTCTGGATGATGTCATTACCACAGGAAATACCGTCAGTGAACTGGCCGGTTTATTACGAAAAAATGGGGTAGAAAAAGTTGAGGTCTGGAGTGTGGCGCGGGCCGTGCCCGATTAGAAACGATAATTCAGATCCAGAAACAAAGTCTGCACATCCTGTGACTCATTCTGGTTCTGCAACTCAAGGGGATTTTGCTGATGCTGCCAGCCTCCCTGTAAACCAAAACCATTTCGCCATTGATAGAACAGCTTGGCTTTATAATCATATTCCTGGCTATCCAGATTGGGATCATATGTTCCACTAACACCAGCCTTCAAACCACTGAAGGGCAGTTCGAAAATTGCGGCGGCATGAACACGGGTACGCGTTTCCGTGGGATCGATATTCAGCCAGTCCTGATTCTGCGACAGGGGCAAATAGGCCTGGTTGGCATCTTCCTGCAAACGTAGATTTACACCCAGATCAAAACTGACGCCCTGGCGATGCAGGGGGTAATACAGAATGGCATCGTAGGTTCTTAGCTGACTTTCCGACCCATTGGAACGATGGATTTTACCGGCGCTGGAATCAGGTTTGAGAGTTGATGCAAGATCAGGCTTGAGCAGGTTTTCGTTTTTCTGAAGTTTGAATACAGGGCCGAGGTCTTCACGGGAATGATCCTGAGCGCTGGCAATGTTTAACCAACCCATTGTCAGTACCAAAAAACCAATTTGTAACAGGCCTTGTCGCATTACAACTCCGTAGGTCGCTCGTCCTTGTTATCGTGTCTGTGCTTGGCTCGATAAAACCCTATCGAGAGCTTGATTATAGCGCAATCCCGGCCCGGTATATCCATACAATTTGTTGAAAAATCAGTATGCTGTCACCAAAATTTACATATACGTCAGAAACAGACCAACAAATATCGCCATACCCAGTCGATTATTGCCGACAAAGGCCTGAAAACATGAGCGCGGGACTCGGGCATGGATCAACCACTGATGCCAGATGGCAAAGCTAGCAGCAAAAACCAGACCTAGATAATAGGAATAACCCAGTCCAAGCTGTTTGCCTAACAGGATCAGACCTGCAAACATGACCAGTTGTAACAAACCGACAATGATGCGATCCGCTTCACCAAAAAGAATGGCCGTCGACTTCACACCGATCTTAAGATCATCTTCCCGATCCACCATGGCATACATGGTGTCATAAGCCACGGTCCAGACAACGGTGATGACATAAAGCAGCCAGGCCTCCTTGGGTACCGAATCCGTCAATGCGGCGAAGGCCATGGGCACGGCCCAACCAAAGGCCATACCCAACACCACCTGGGGTAGATGGGTATAGCGCTTCATGAAGGGATAGACCGCAGCCAGGGCTGCTCCACCAAACGATAGCAGGATGGTAAATGTGTTAAGCGTGAGTACTAGAGCAAATGCCGTCAGGCAAAGCACAACAAAAACCGTCAATGCCTCTTTGGGAGAGACCTTGCCCGCAGCCATGGGGCGCTGTTTGGTCCGTGCCACATGGGGATCGATATCACGATCCGCATAGTCATTGATCGCACAACCGGCTGCACGCATCAATACCACACCGCTAACAAACACAAACAATACCCAGGGATCCGGTTTACCCTCACCGGCAATCCACACGGCCCATAGGGTAGGCCAGAGTAATAACAAGGTGCCGATAGGACGATCAAAACGAGTCAGCAGGAAATATTGATAGAGACGGTCTTTGATAAGGGCAATATTCATGGCCGGCATTGTAACAACGGCCAAGACTCCAAACCAAAAAATTATCGGGTTATTTTATGACGGGTATATCCGGCAAAAAGATTTCACTCACCAATAGCGGTTTGTCATGTAAATAAAACACCGACCGTCGCCCCCATATCGATGCTGGGTCGGCCTTCAGGTGGGCCGTGGCGGTATGAAACAGACGCTGGCCGGGTTTTATCTCGGCCACTTCCACTTCACTGCGTTGCATGGTGGGTTCGGCAAACAATACCGCACCAAGGGGTTTGTTTTTTAAATGGGAAAGCTGCTTTTCCTTGCCACTCAGGGTTGCTTTAGGAATAACGGTACGGGCAAAAACCCATGGCTTGTCGTCACAATACAGATAGACCTGCCGTATCAGGGCATGTCGGCTGGAGGGGATTTTCAGACACTGTTCTTCATTTAACATGGGGCGCTGCCAGCCCTGTGAGATCACTTCAACCCGGAACCGACCTGAACAGGCCGCAACCAGTCTTGCCGTCAGGGAGTTTTCATCAAACAACCACCAGGCAATATCTTCAGGAACCTGCCCCGCAAACAAATAGCGTTCGGCCCGCCAGATGGGTTCAAAGGCATGTTGCCCAAACCGACTAGGGTGATGATGGGTAACGGAAAGTTTGTTGTGTCTAGACCTCGGCATAACGGGTCGATTCACCTATCCAACGTTGAATGAGTGGCTCTACATGGGCCGGGTGAGACTTTAACAGGATATCCGCACTCTGCAATACCCTGGTGATCAGGCCCTGGTCGCGTTGTAGATCGGCAATGCGTAATTGCAGCATACCCGTCTGGCGAGTCCCCAGCACTTCACCGGGACCGCGCAGTTCCAGATCTTTTCTGGCAATCACAAAACCGTCATTACTCTCACGCATCACCGCCAGACGTTGACGGGCATTTTGTGACAGCTTGCCGGCATACATCAGCACGCAGGCGCTCTCCTGTGAACCGCGCCCGACTCGACCACGCAACTGATGCAACTGTGATAAACCCAGTCGTTCGGCATTTTCAATGATCATTAAACTGGCATTGGGGACATCGACACCTACCTCGATGACCGTGGTGGCCACCAGCAGATCCAGCTCCCCTGCCTTGAACTGCTGCATGACCTGCTCTTTTTGTTCCGGCTTCATTCGCCCATGCACCAGCCCGACTCGAATCCCCTGCAGAGCGTCAGCCAGCAAAGTGGCGGTATCTTCTGCGGCCTGACACTGTAACTTTTCAGATTCTTCGATCAAGGTACAGACCCAGTAGACCTGTCGCCCCTGCCGACAGGCCTGTTCCACTCTTTGCACGATATCTTCACGACGGTTTTCGGGTAAGACCACGGTTTCCACCGGCTTGCGTCCCGGCGGCAGTTCATCGATCACGGAGCAGTCCAGATCAGCATACACGGTCATGGATAAGGTTCGTGGTATGGGGGTTGCCGTCATAATCAACTGGTGTGGATAGGTCCCGTTATTGGCGCCTTTTTCTCGAAGCGACATGCGTTGATGCACACCAAAGCGGTGCTGTTCATCCACCACGATCAAACCCAGCTCACTGAAGTTGACCCCTTCCTGAAACAGGGCATGGGTACCAACAATCACCCTGGCCTTACCTATATATATAGCCTCCAGGGTTTCCCGGCGTGGCTTTGCCTTTAACTTACCCGATAGCCAGGCGACCTCAATACCCATAGGTTCAAGCCAGTCTAAGAAATTACGGTAGTGTTGTTCGGCGAGAATTTCCGTCGGTGCCATCACCGCGGCCTGATAGCCGGACTCGACAGCACGCAGTGTCGCCAGGGCCGCGACAACGGTTTTGCCCGATCCCACATCACCCTGCACCAGACGTTGCATGGGCACAGCCTGTTGCAGATCGGTTTCGATCTCTTCCACAACACGTTGCTGTGCGCCAGTCAGTTCAAAAGGTAGGTTCTGTTTAAAGGCAGAGACATGTTGATCATTGCCTTTTAATACTGGGGCCGCATGTTGCTGGGCACGATGTCGCAGCTTGCGCAGGCTCAGGGTATGGGCCAGTAATTCTTCAAAGGCCAGCCGTTGCTGGCTACTGTGTTTGCCTTCAGCCATCACATCCAGTGGTGCATCTGGTGGAGGGCAATGCACATAGAGCAAGGCATCACGCAGGGTTTCAAAGCCCAGTTCCTGTTGAATGGCTTCTGGCAGGAATTCATCCAGCTGCAACTTAGCTGATGCTAATAAATCTGTTACCTGCGTCATCAGATTTCGAATCCCCAGTTGGTGCAGACCTTCAGTGGTGGGATAAATGGCGGTTAGATGCTCCTGCACTTCCGGCACACTGTGCTCATCAACCAGACTGTACTCTGGATGCACCAGTTCCAGCATAGTCTTGCCTTTACGGACTTCCCCATAACAACGCACTGTTACCCCTCTCGTCAGAGACTGCTGTTGTTGAGCATTAAAATAAAAAAAGCGTAGACCGATAGAGCCCGTGCCATCACTCATGCGCGATACCAGCATACGACGTCGGGCAAACTTGATTTCAGTAAGTTGAATCTTGCCCTGCACCACTGCCGAATCACCGGGGCGTAAAGAACCAATGGGTACGATGCGCGTTCGGTCTTCATAGCGTAATGGCAAATGAAACAGCAGATCCTGGATACTGTGAACACCGATGCGCTCAAGACGCTCCGCCATCTTCGGCCCCACACCACGCAGGCGAGTGAGACTCAGATTATCCGAACAGGAGGTTTGGGTAACGTGGGACATAGCAAAAGAATAACATGAACCAAAAAAATTAGACTGGCCACTACCCCCTCCTTGCAGGATGACGCACAAGGATGTGCTAATGTCGTGGGAGCCATGGATGGCGGGAACGACTGGGCTGGGGGGTGGTGATAAAAAAGTCTAGCTTTCATAAAATCCCCCCACCCTAACCCTCCCCCTGAGGGGGAGGGAATGTACGCAATTTGTCAGCCGACTATTCAGACTAGCTCTAAAACAGCATCCATTTCCACACCAACGGCCTTTGGCAGAGCGGCCACACCGATTGCAGCACGAGCCGGATACGGCTCAGTAAAGTACCCCGCCATGATCTCGTTCACCAGAGGGAAGTGTGACAAATCGGTGAGAAAAATATTCAGCTTGGCGATGTCTTTTAGATCACCCCCCGCCGCCTGGGCCACGGCCTGCAGATTATCAAACACACGCCCAATCTGGGCCGCCATATCACCCTCAATGACCTCCATAGTCTCAGGTACCAGTGGAATCTGACCAGATATATACACCGTCTTGCCACACTTCACCGCCTGGGAATAGGTACCAATGGCCTGTGGCGCATTGTCAGTATGAATGATTTCTCTGCTCATTAGTCACCTCAAATAATCAAATTAGAATTGCACAATATTACGTTATTCAGTGGCTGTAATGTAACCATAACAATTACAAAATGTATTAGAAAGCTTAATAATTGAGCAGTCACACCAAAGTATTTTATGTTAAAAAGGGAGAAGAAAATACGAAGATGTCCGATTATCAGCTAAAACGGGTATTAGAAGACATGTCTTCTAATAAGGTAAATTCGGACATGTCGACTAAACAACTGTTGGGCGGCACAAAAGGAACGCATTAGCACATGACTTTATGTCTCGCAGCAATACAAAATAATGAAGTTTACTTACTAGCTGATACATTACTGTCCTACCCAGCAAAAAGTGGGAAAAAGCCATTTCATGGGTTAAAGATTATCTTTATTGATGCACAAACAGCAATTGCATATGCAGGAACTGCAGAAGAAGTAGCGCAAAGCAGGCTATACGGAATATATAAACAAGGATATAGGGGAGATATAAACATCCTTGCTGAACAGATAATTAAAAGCTTTGATGAAGAGGTTGATTTTCTTATAGCACAATCAGGGGAAAAACCAGCTATTGCAAAAGTATCAGGAGGTTCAAAGTCTGCGCGAGAAACTGAAGGGATTTATTGGATAGGTGATGTTGATGCGGCTCGTTTTGTTGCAAATGCTGATAACAGTGATGTGTATCGATTACAGGAAAGTCTAAGTAACGCTATAGAGAATTCGGAGTTTGATACAGTAGGTGGACACCCGATAGTAGCAAGGGGAAAAATAGAGGGTTTTAAGTTTATTCCATACATGAAACTTGTATCACCAAAATATTTTTCATTAGAAGAAGGATGGAAGACGGTTGATTTTGGAACATCACAATCCGGTGGGTTTGGCTATACGACGGTTGTACCAGTAAGAGAAGGTGATAATGGATGGGGTATATTCTATTTTCATGGTATGTTTGGTGAATTTTGGCATATAAACCTTGAATCGAATGTCTGTGAAATATTGAAGGCATACGCCAAGAACGTTCAAGAGTTTACAAAAATTATTCAAAAGGAAACTGGCATTGAACTTGAGTATTGTGGGAGCCTAGGGTAGCGGCAAATAAACTTGCCCAACAAGACACTCCAGCCGACGCAAAAACCGCGCGGCTGAGTTTATCGTTAGGCCCACAAATGATAAATACAGTAAAAACATATACTGACATTTTGAAACCAAAATGGATGCTATTGTTCATGCTTCCTGTAGTGTGTGGCTTGACTTATATGTCACTGACATTAATAGAGAGCAAGTCATTCCTATTAGAGCTAATTAAGTTATTTATTGTTTCAGTAGCAATCATATCTTATGGCGCACTTTTGCTTGTCTGGTTTTTCTCGGGGCCAGGTCCAATGGATCGATTCTGGGATGAACAAAAACAGGAAAATAATAATATTACCCTTATAGAGGCAGCAAAAAAGAAAATAAATATATTTGCTGCTTATTTAATAATCATTGTCACCCCTGTTTTTTGTATAGTGGTTATTTACAAGTACTATGTACACTTGTTTAATGTCAATTAAGCCTAACCAGCGCTTCGTGCGGGACCGCCTTACTGCTCCGCTTCGCTATGCAGGCGGCCCCACAAGCAAGCGTTAGATTTAAATAAATAATATTATGCTAAATAAAATGACAGACAACGAATATATAGAAAAAATTATAAAGAAGTATGTGCGGCGTAAAAAACAAGCAATTATATACGGCGTCATTGGTATTGTTTTAGGAATGACTACATTTATCTCATATATTGAAATCACTGAAAAAACAAGTGATTATAAAAACACATTATTATCTTTTCTAAAAGAAGGTCGCGAATTAACTGAACACGACATTAGGCTTATAAAAGCAAACAATGAACTTTCATACGTTATAGGTACTCGAGTTGGCCAATCATTAAATTCATTTGCTATTGGCTCAGGTATATCAATAGGCTACTGTCTATATTTGCTATTTTGGGCTAGGAAGGAAAGAATTATTTTAGAGCTATATGAAAAAACAAAAATCTAACAATTCAATCGTGTGTGACTGCCAACCCGCCGCTTCGCTTTGGGTTGTCATCCACACATTGCAACGTTGGGTATAAAGAAAATAAGGAATATTATATTTCGATATTTAGTAATGGCAACTTGCACACCACAATTTCAATCATTTGTTATAGAGACATATCAAGCGTTTTTAGAACTTTTTCGGCAGAATGGAAACCTTGAAATAGCTGGACCATTTACAGATAAAACTGATGGTGCTTACTTACTTAAGACCTCTAATTATGAAGAGACTCAAGCAAGGTCTGCCAAACTTCAGCGGCCACTTAGCTCAGAGTTGTGTGTCATTAGAAGGAACTGAAAAATGAAAAAATTATTTGTAATACTTACTGTGCTATTTATCATCCAAAAATGGGATGTAATTAGTGCCTATATCAATCCTAATCCAGATTATGGCGAGCAACAGAATGAGGAAGTCATTCTGTATGCTACATCCTGGTGTGGTTATTGTGCTAAAACACGAGCATTTATGGAAGACAAAGGAATATCCTATTATGAGTACAATATAGAGGAATCTACCGAGGGGCATCGACAATTTAAATCGCTTGGTGGCAACGGTGTGCCTTTATTGCTGGTAAATGGAAATGTAATTAAAGGATATAATCCAAAATTAATACTGAAATATTTAGACTGAACTGGAAGTCTCGCGTAAGCTGGCTAGCCCTAAGTCGGAAAATGTGAAAACGAAGCATGTATTTCATCTCTGTTAACCATACCATTGCAGTCACTGATTGCTGGCTCAATAGCATTGTGGGGAACATCGTATATTGGTTTGAAAAAGAAGGGGCATGCTTATTAAAAGGCAAATCACAAAAGGAAAAACTAACAAAACACTTCGGTGAAAAATTCATATATTACGCAGAGCAAAACATTAGCATAATCTGTCATGAGTAAGCCATATAAAATTATATTCGCTCTCTGTTTATCATTTTCAATGCAAACATGGGGACAGACTCCAGCAGTATCTGATCCCGCATATGAATTTGTAAAGCAGCTATCTGCTCATCAAAAGTTTGAATCGACTGACTGGAAAAATTGGAGTTATAGTTATGATAAGCAACCCGAAGGAGGTTATATAAATCGCTTTGAGCTCGATGCTATGAATGCGTGGCACCCTTATAATCCAGGTTTTAAAGTTCAGCATCAACATAATGACCCCATAAGTGCAGCTGAAATCGCAGAACTTGATACATTTTCTATTCGATTCAGAAAAAAACTGGCGTGAGTGGTCCAGTAACCTATTGTTCATTATCTTGTTGATATTCGGTTTCTTGTCTCTGCCTGCCCCTGAGGAAATAGAAAACAAATTGCATCAGTGGCAAATAATACTGCCAATTATCACACCTATCATTTATGGATTATACGAATGGGCAATACCCGGACACGCAAATATAAGAATTGATCTATTTTTCATCTATCCTTTAATGTTATTTATTTTTATCATGGGGATAATACGCTGGAAAAAAGTGATACGCTCGTAAATGATCATTTGTGGACAACAAAATTCATAGTTATATTAAACCAAATTGAATCGACCGGAATACGACTTCCATAAGTTAAAGAAAGCCAACAAGGAAATTCAACACGGACAATTATTTCAATAAACAAAAACCTTTCATTGAAGAAATATCGGTTAATTGCGACGTTTTACGAAACAGGAAAGACATTGAGAATAGTTATTTTCATATTTTTAATTTTATTATCAAATATGTCCCTTGCATGTAAATGCATTGGGCCCGACAAATATGACTCAATATTTACAGGTATGGTGACAGATATAAAGATTAACTCTGATGACGAATTTAGTCAGACAGTGTCATTTAGTTCTATCAAGCTTATTCAAGGTATACCTTTAAAATACAATGAAATACATAACCCTAATGTTGCACTATGTGGCTATAATTTTAAAATTGGATTTACCTATAAAGTTTTTGTTGTTAATGAACCAAGACCGCATACAAAATATTGTTATGGAACTAAATCTCAATAAAACGTACATCAAGGTCATCAACCATGACCACCATGAGCTTCGGCCTAAACTACTAGCCTACACTCACGGCAGTATATTATCACATCGTTATATTACATTCTTGTTTTGTAAGTTTGAAATGGTGGAAAAGTGAGAGACTAAACATGAGTATTTGGATGCGTTTCTTTGAGATGTTTCTTGCTATTGTGATTGCTTGGTTTGTTGCTGTTATTATCATCGCATTATCAAAATCAGACGTAACGTATGCTTTAGCAAACGCATATGATTTCGTTGTTACGCACGTAGAATCAATTGGGATTAATAATAGTTCTAAAATTATTTCACCTATACTCTTGTTGTTAGGAATTATCGGATTATTTATAAAGGAAAATGAAATACGTAGAATATTATTCCAATTAGTATCAATAGTTTGGGTATTTTTTGGATTTTTGTATGTAGCTGGAGTAAACTAGGCATGTTTATTATGCAATAAAACAAATCTCTCAAGGATCGTGATGTGCTAAAGTGCGTCCGTAGCTCAACCGTTAGCATTGCTTAAGGTTATGGAGCGCAAACTTAGATTAATTACTTACCCGATCGGACTGGTGTAGTTACTCATCATCGCTGCACTCATCAATTTTTTGGTTTTCATTACCTCCATTTTCTTCCGAAAACCGTCTAATTGAGTACGTTAGAGATGGGAATATTCAAATGGATGAGGAAACGATTCATTCAAGAGTAGACGCCAATAAACCATGGAAATAGCGTGATATGTTATCAAAGGCAGAAAGCTGTGCTTTAACGTTAAAAGACATGATTATCGTTGGAGAATCTTTTGAAGTATAATATTTTCTTATTATTCGTTTTTACATGCGTCGTTGGTTGCAGCAAAGAACCTACCCCCACCCAACTCGATATAGTTGATCGTCTAATTCAAGAACAAATTGATGTCTCGTACAATGAACCGAACTTTAATGCTGCAAAAGCTATTCTTTCAAAATCTGGTAAGACTGTTAAAGAAGCAACAGAACGGAATAAAAAACAATACACTGAAATACATAACTATCTCGTTACATTACAAAGTAAACCATATAAAGATAAAAAATCATGGGCTATAACTTATTTAGAAATAACGATAAACCACTCGGAAAGCATAATAAAATCATTAGATACATCTGACAAAGAAAATAAAGAGTTATTTCTTTTGCATGAACAGAGAAAAAAATGGCTAACCACCCTAAAAGAATAAGTCTTCAAACAATATAGTCAACACTACAGGGGCTCAGGTACCAGTCGAATCTGGTGGGAATAGGCCCCAATTGTCTGCGGCGCCTGGTCAGTATGAATGATCTCTCTGCTCATTATTCACCTCAAATAACCAAAATAGAATTACTCAATATTACGATTTTTAGTGGTTGTTATGTAACCATAACAATTACAAATTGTACTAGAAAGCTTAATAATTAAGCAGTCACAACAAAGCGTTTTATGTTAAAAAGGGAGCAGAATATATGGATATGTCCGATTTTCAGCTAAATCGAATATTAGCAGACATATCGTCTAAAACCGTTAGAAGGTATGAGAAACATGGTATACGGAAAAATTCTAATCATACTGACATGCTTATATTTTACCGCTTCTTGTTCAAAACAATATGAAGTTAATGTGAAAGAACAAAAAGACTCCTGGGAGCAACAATTTGTGGCATCTAGCATGCCTTATAGTGGTTCTTCGCTTAAAGTCGATGTAATTGGGAATGTAAATGGTGTTGCACTAATATCTGCTTATCCATCGTCTCAACATGTTGAGAGCATAAAAAGCACGACAGTAGGCCCTGGAAAATTTGTATTTTCACTTGAGGAATTAGAATACTGGAATAAATCTGTACTATTAAAGTACGAGCCTGAAGCCAACGTAGTTGGTTCATTTAGTATAAAGGTTAAATTTGATGGAAAATAAAATTCTTCTAACAAAACGCTCAAGCCAGCGTACAAAAAGCATGCTCGACTTAGCTTGACTCTATAAGGAAAAATGAAAAAACATAACATACTCTTAACATCAGCTTTTTGCATCACCTTTATGTTATCTGCGTGTAAAGAGGCAACGCCTATTGATCAAGCTTCTTTTAAAAGCCTGTGGGAGGAGTCTCGTAATCATTCTGCAGTTTCATGGTGGTATGCAGGCGAGTCAGAGGATTATTATCTAATCATAGAAAAATGGCCAGCTAAAAGTAATTTATACAAAGTTTCTAAGCACGCGATAACCATAAAAGGTATACCGCAGTTTCAAGGCAACTCAGGCAATAAGCCTATTAATCTAAAGAACCACAATATTGTTTTAACTAAGCCAACTCACAACAAGTTATTTGTGTGTGATAGTCGAATGTACTGCGCGCTTAGTCCGCACCCACAATTATATTGTTATAAGTTATTATGAAATATTCATTATTAATATCGTTTCTGTGTTTATTACAGCTGGCCCATGCTGAAACAACACCTTTTTTTAAACCGAGCGAATTTAGTCAGTGGCATAATCCAAACAAATTTACTCAGATTTTAAAGATATCCCAAAGGACAAATACCCAGTTATTATTGAAAGTGCTAATTTAGTGGGTGATGGAGTTGTTTTTCGAGTGCTTGTCAGGCCAAAACCGAACAAGAATTTTGAATCTCGCTATATTTATTACGTCAATACGAACGAGTTCATCAGGGCGAACGATAAATTTAGCCAACTTGGTTTTATATTAATACACCATCAAGTAATACAATTAATGCTTGATAAATCTCATCAAGCCACATGGGTAAAAAATGACTTACAATAAATCAACTAACTGGAACAGCTTTATCTGCCTCCGACTTTAATCGTCAACATCATGAATAAGACAATCACGCCTATCTTTTTAACTCTACTCACCTTTGACATTGGTGCAGAAGAGCTTGATAAACGTAACTGCATTTCACAAATTGAGAAAACATATGGGCACATTGAACAACAAATACACAGGATTAATTCACGATTTGAGAAACTAGTTATTTCTTCAGGGGTTGAAGCAAAACTGCACAAATATTACGAATCTGCAGGCGACACACAAGCATTGTGCTACTTTGATAAAACAATACGCAAAAATAGTAAAATATTTTTACAAGGCATCAACAATAAACGCATATCTGAAATTAACCATATCAGATCACAAAAAAAGTTTGATACCGCTGCCTGCTCCAAGCATATTAAATACCTGGAAAAAGAAGCTCAGCAACTCCCAGCACGATGGGAAAACTCATGGCAAAAGGTCATCTCCAAAGCTAATAAGAATTTATTATTTTACTCTACCATGGAATCTGCTGAAAAAATGCATAAAAATCACTAAGCTTTTATCTATATTTAAAATAGCCAAATTAACTGACAACAAATGGCAACGATAACAAACAGGGATATAATTAAAAACATTCAACAACGGAGTGTCTTAATGAAAAAATTTATCATTATTTTATCTTTATTATTTCTTTCGCCATTAACCGCACTTGCTGAAACCGGGTTTATCTACAGGGGTGACCTGAATGGTGATGGTGTTGATGATTCTATTCAGTCTGGCCCGAGAAGCCTGTTTGGAAAATCTGGGGGCCCTTGTGTCATCACTCTAAGCACCGCTCAAAAAAAGGCGTTAAAAGCACTTATCAATTGCAGACCAGATGGCTTCATATTAGAGAAAAGCGAAAATAAATATATGCCAAGTCGATACTGGGGCTACTGGAATCATGGTGGTGGTGAAGCTACGGTAACAGCCATCACTCTTGACGGTAAATTCAAGCGCCAATCACTGGATTTGTATGGCACTGTTGGTAACAAACAAAACCTCAGCAATGCGATCCTGGTGGCAATTAAAACCCATACACAGCATATTAAATTCAAACCGGTGGAAAACTATACGCCACCAGAACATCCTTGTGGAGACGAATGGGGAAAAGGCGGCTGTTAAGCTAATTGTCGGATAAAAAGGAGTGAATACATGAACAAGGTATTAATATCTATACTGCTGTTAACGACGTCCATTGCAATGGCCCAGGGAAAACGAGAAACTGGTGATTATAATTTTGATGGCAATGAAGATTATCGAATCTATGTGATGTCTAATGGTAAATCAATAATTTGGGAATATTATATCTATAACCCAGATAAAAAAGTACACGAGACTAATTCATCCTTAGTTGACCTCAGAAATCCAACGTTTGATGCGAAAATGAAAACAATATCCACATTCATGCCAGGAGGCCATTCCGGCATGGTTTATGTAAAAGAACAATATAAATGGCAAAATAACATCCTGATTCAAACCCGGGTGGTAAGACAGGACTGGTTAAAAAAGACAAACACCTATATTCGTGTAACAGCTGATATTGAAAATGGAAAAATACGGATATCTAATATAAAAGAAGTTAAACCATAATTTTGATAACAATACCTGCCACACAGGAGAATCAGGGCATGGAAAAGTTTATTCTCATCGTCAGCATCTGTTTGTTATTGATTCCGACTCTAATATTTGCCGGTGAACCACACACGCCTGTTGAAAAATGGAAGGAGCCAAGACTCTATCATTCGAGTTTTGATAGTAAATTTGACGAGCAAATCAGAATTGCCAATAGTTCATGGCCAACTATGAGCTTACAGCATAATTTCTCTACAAATAAAGCATACTGGTTTGGTGTAATCAGGCCAGACACTAAAAAATCCGGCCCATGGACCACCAGAATATTTATCAATAATGAGAAAGACAGGCCCGTACAAATAGACATCGTCAATCATGGTAGCTATCCAGTTGATATTCGCTGGATAAACGAAAAGCTGATATATGTACAGGTCTGGTGGGGACGAGTGATTGGTACTTATTTTATCTATGATACGGAAAGTGAAAAAGTTCTGATTAAGGAAATGGTCGAGGATGGCGCTATCCTGTTTAATCAATACCAGCAATTCAAGGCAGCTAATAAATCTAAATGAGCCGGCAATATAGGACTATTTTATGTTTCATAATATATCTTCACAAACAGACTACAACTCTCAAGCAAAACAAATATTTTTATGGTCAATACTACTGCCTTTAGTTTTCACTCCACCAAGCTTATCAGGGGAACCACATTCTAAACAATATTATGTCACTGCTGACAAAGTTGAGAACCTGCCTGACAGATTTAAACAACGACTTATCCAAAGCGGATGTAAGATCCCGCTACAACAAATCTCGTATAAAGATGAGTCAGGTTATCATTACACATGGAAACCGGCTGTAGTATCAGGCCAATTCGCCAAAACCGGGCAAAAGGACTGGGCAGTTTTTTGTATTATCAAAAATGAAGAAGCCATACATATCCACTGGGGTGGAACAGCAAGCTGCCCTGACAAAACGAATACACTGGTTGTAGCTGATGGGGGCTATTCTGCACCCGGGGGCAACAACAGTTTTCAACGTTACATCCGTTCAGTTGATAAATCATATATCACCCAGCGGTATAAACGATACGCAAGCCAGGAAAGATTTCCCAAGCTGCCGCCTTTAGACCATACAGCAATCGAAGATGGAGTCCTTGAAAGGGCATCCGGCCTGATTTATTGCCATAATGGCAAATGGATACAACTTCCTGGAGCGGATTGAGCTCATGAGTGTACACGCCACACTACGTATCAGCTTAGTCGTATTCGCACTACAATTTTGTGCAAGCTCTAATGCAGCACCAAAACTGGATATCAGTGCACTGAACAATCTACTTCAGGAACAATTCTCAGATATAAGTATTATCAAAAACGACAATACATGGATTGCAAAATCCAGAACCATGCTGTTCCTTATACCCGGCAAATATAGAACAGGGGCACCTACTGGTAAATTTTATCAACAAGAAGGTCCAACTGCTCATGGAATTATCCTGACAATCGAAGAAGGTACAGGTCAACCCATGAGTTCGGCCATTGTTCCCCAGACGATTAAAGGACTTTATTGGAATACCTATATCAATGCCTACCCCATACATCACGGTAAATCCTATTACTGGATAAAATTTTCTTACGGTAGCAAGATGCCTGATGAATTTAGAGCAAAATTAATACAGTTTTTATCACAAAAAAACTAAACGGTTTTGATGTTTTTCTTCTTATGACTATTTTATAATTTAATGTAACCTTTACTTTCTATTCGATCTGACACATGAAAAAATTATTCTACCTGCTTGTTCTCATCACCCTCATCGGTTCCGGTGGCGGAGTCTATTACATGACCCAGAACAATATCGAAGAGCTCATTGTTTGCGCCACCGATGACAAGGCCAGTTATATTCCTGCTATTGTCTGTGAGACCTATCTGTTGAACTACAGGGGCCATGGTGCTGATCTACAGTATCTAAAAACACGTACCGGGCTAAATTTTCTGACCAATATTGAGGATGTGTCGATACGTAATCAATTATTTAAATTCTTTATCGGCCGGGGTATGAACATTAATGCAGTCAGTCCGGTGGATGGTCTGACACCACTACATGCAGCGGTATTATTGAATGACTCGGAGCTGGCCCGTTTTCTGATCAAACAGGGGGCCAATCCACGGGTTCGTGAGAAAAACAGTGCCCTCACTCCACTGGAATACCTGGATCTAATGAATGCCCAATACCCAGGGATAAATAGAGATAAAACCCGTCAGGCTTTATCACACTGATTGAAATCAATATAACTATCAGTATATTCTTATAGACTTCTGGATCACATAAACAGGCTTACCCATAAGGAAATCCCATGTCCCTCAAACTCATCAGCTTTGAACTCTGCCCTTTTGTACAACGCTCGGTCATCACCCTGCTGGAAAAAAATATCGATTTTGAGATCAGCTACCTGACTCTGGATGAACTCAAGAACCCTCCCGAGTGGTTTCGTCAGATATCCCCTCTCGGCAAGGTGCCAGTTTTAAGGGTGGATGACACCACCCTGTTTGAGTCGACCGTGATCATGGAATATATCGATGAGACTAGTGCACCCTCTCTGCACCCGGCCGATCCCCTGCAACGGGCACTGAACCGGGCCTGGATGGCCTTTGGAGGGGATTTACTGTTCGCCCATTATCGCTACGCTACCGCTGCCGACAAGGAAACGTTTGAGGCCAGCAGACAGGAATTGAAAGACAGCCTGTTAAAGCTTGAGCCTATGGTCAAAGGACCATTTTTCAATGGTGAAAGCTTCAATCTCATTGATGCCGCCTTCGCCTCCCTGTTCATGCGCATGGATATTCTCGAATCTCAGCATAGCAGTGGGTTTTATGCCGACACCCCTAATATTGCAGCCTGGGCAGCGGCTTTGGCTGAGCGTGACACCGTCAGGAATTCTGTGGTACCCGACCTTGCCCAAAAATATATCGATTATTGCTGTAATGCCGGTGAATTTGCTCGCAGTGTTTTTTCAGTTTCCATGGAAACAGTCTGATTTTTAGAAATAATCTAAAATTCTATTTTTAATTGATCGTGATCAATGTGAATCCAGGTCACATCCTCTATTTATAAGCCTCCAGATATACCTGTTCTGGGTATGTCCATTGACGCTAAAGGCTTTAGAGAGGTAAGAAAAATCATGACCTGGGCAGAAAAGCAGGTTGGCCCTCACTCCAAGTACAATAAAACACATCCGTATACCTATGAGGCCAGGGTTTCCGTACTGGAATGGGATGATGCTTATAATTCATACTATTCCGATACCATCTGCGGCCTGATCGATTTTCTGAAACAGAAAAATATCCGACCAGACCAGGTGACTATTTACGAGGTCTATCAGGACCATGAAGAAATCGTCGATACCTGTCTGTGCCTGGATAATCATGATCTCTGGTTATCCCGACCGGGACTCTGCCGTGCTTTAAAGGATTATTACAAAGGCCATATTGATAATGACCACTGTCGCTATCACAATCGTAGCCGGATCGCATACAGTTCCTGAACAACACAGCCTTACATTCTTTGTAGGTAGATAAACACAAGCCCGTTCCTTGAAGGAGAGCATCATTCTGTTAGACTTTCTTGAGTATCCGTAATCAAGAACAGAGTCTTTATGCTGACTGAGCGCCTTCATTCTTTTCTCATTATTATTCTGTTGACCCTGGCAATCGCCGCCTGCGGTCTTGGCGGTGGCAGTGGTGGAGGCCAGGGTAATGCCCCATCCAACGGCAATGAAACACTGGATAAATCTGGTCAGGTTTTCTCAGTTGAGCAAATTCTTAAAGAAACACCTTTTACACTTGAGCACCTTAAGATATTGCATAATTTCTACAAGCCTTATAATGGTCTAGGCTCTATCCCACCCGACAATATTCAATATACGATAAAGGTTCATAAGGTCGTCTACTGGACGACTGATGCCACAGCGCAACCAGTCAAGGCATCCGGTTTGCTGGTATTGCCCGACACCTCAACGGGAAACAAACCATCAATCATTAATTACCACCATGGCACCATATTTGATAATAGTCACGCCCCAACAAACCAGGCTTTCTATCAGGATACGGGTGCCATTATTGCCGCAATGAATAATATCGTAATGATGCCAGATTACGTTGGTTATGGAGAGTCCAACAGCAGTTTCCACCCTTACATGCATGCTGAAAGACTGGCCACATCCAGCGTGGATTTTTTAACTGCCGTAACAAGTATCCTGTCTCAGGAATCGATCTTAACCGATGGTAAGCTGTATCTGACAGGTTATTCAGAAGGGGCCTATGCCGCACTGGCAACTCACAAAATGATTCAGGAAAAATACAGTGATCAGTTTTCTGTAACCGCCACACTAGCAGGTTCCGGGGCCTATGACCTTAGCACAACAGCGACTGACGCCCTGATGGCAGACACCCTTGCATCTGGGGCCAATGTAACTTATTTATATAAGGCCTATGATACGATATATGGCTACAACCGAGTTGATAGTGTATTAAAGGAACCTTATGCCGGGTATACCGATACCTATTTTGATGGATCGCAAACAGACAGTAAAGTTGATTCCACCTTTTCAAAAATTACTGCAGAACTTTTTCAGGAAACCTTTCTAAATGACTTCAGGACAGATGGTGAAACTACCATAAAACAACATTTAGTGGATAACAGTATCCATGATTGGAAACCGACTTCTCGTGTTCGGCTTTTCTATGGAGTATATGATAAAGTAGTCCCACCTAAAAATGCAGAGGCTACGTGGTCTAACATGGTAGCCCGAGGTGCTGTCTCAAACGTGGAGTTAGTCAATTGCAATACTGTTCCTGAACTAGATGCCAACCACATTAACTGCATGCCACTCTACCTGTATGATATGGTGACCTTCATACTAGATAGCCAATAGATTTTATATCAGTCACCTCTATTTAACTAACACCATACCTAACTTTTTTGCCATGTCTTCACTAAACGGAAGAATAGACTGGTCATTATAAATTGCCTGTTTCAAATTCGTCCCCGCCAGTCTTGCACCACTAAGATTGGCACCCCGAAGATCCACGCTCTGTAAATTAGCTTGATAAAGATTGGCCTGTCTTAAATCTGTATAGCGTAAATCTGCATGACTTAAATCGGCCTGCTTCAAAATGACAAAGGCCATTTTGGCGCCCTGTAGACTGGCATTTTTAAGATTGGCCCCATCTAACTTTGCACGAATCAAACGAATACCATTCAGGTTTCTACTTGTCAGACTTTCATGTTGCAAATCCTGTCGACTAAAATCGGTACAGGCTGCCGGTCCTGTATCAGGTCTGTGCTCATAAGTCGTACAGGATCTGGTTTCTACCTGATAGACACCACTTGCAATCGAATAAGAGGGTAATACTAATAGTAAACAGGGAATAATCTTTTGCTTCAGTCGCATGAGAAATCAATTACCAATAGTGGCAATGGCCTCCTTATAAACATAATAACTTTGTTTGATGACTTCAGAATAAGCAGGCATGGGTTCTGTCTGGGGGTTGGCTGCCGGATTGGTAAACCATTTATTCCACAGATAACGACTGCTTTCACCTTCAAGAACTCCATTGAATACAACCGCCTGTGCTATACCCAAAGTGATATAGGCATCCTGCCAGGTTGAGGGTGTTGAGGCATCATCATGAAAAACCTTATGCTGTGCAGGATCTGTAAACTGTAATAGTGCCCAGGGTAATAACACCTCGACCTGATTGGCCTGAATGATTACCGCATCTTTTGAGCTTACCGATCCACCTACCGGTCTGACCCGTAATTGTCCGGCCTGGAATTCATAATTCGTCTGGCTGGCATAAAAGGAACTATATGATACGCCACTATAATCGGTGTAGTTGGTTTTCCAGACTACCTTACCCCAGGTATTAGTTGGCGTAGTTGGTGAACGAAGATTCGAAGTATGCTCTGAACCGTACAAGCCATACAGATCATAATCCTGCCCAACATACAACTGGGCCTGCCAGTTACCACTTGCATAATAAATCCTCAACAGGAATTCACTACCCTGTGCGGTGTTCACCGGACTACCACCAGTGATGTAGCTACTCTCGTTACTGGTAATTTTTGTTTCACCCAGTTTGGCTGGTGTGGTGGAATCGTCATAGGTATCCAGGGCAATGAGTATCTCATCACTGGTAGTTAAAGAAGCGGCCAAACCCAGTTGCAGGCGATAAAAACTTGTATCTGCTGCTGCTTTTACACTGGTAATATTCGTACCTGACCATGTCAGGTTTGTATAAGCAGGCGTATCTGGTTTAAATCCCAACAGGCCGTAATTCTGCTCCGGTGCCATGATGTTATGCCAGTAGGCACGACGGCTAAAGGGAAAATCAAACTCATTGGTCAACCAGGTAGGCTTCCACCACTCATCAATCCAGGCAAACAACATCCCGCCACCCATTTCCACATCGGCAATGTTCTGCAACATACGAGCGCCGTAATTCCCCTGGGCCGTTTCATCATGACCACCATGATGCATACCACTATGCGAAGAATGCACATTGCCCCAGCTGGATGGCACACTGAATTCAGCAATCAATACTGGTCGGCCACTATAGTGATTACGCAGTGCAGCAAGATAGCCTTTATAACTGTTTGCACCATCAGCATCGGTCCATGTTCGATAAGCCGTATCTTCACTAATAAAGTCAGGATAGTAGGGATAGGCATGGAAGCTATAAAATACTCCCGCTGCTGCACTGCTTATATCAATATTCGCCAGATCAACCTTTTCGCTGTCTTCATAACCGGAACCACTGATCTCGGTACTATGACTCAAGGGATCCAGAGTCGGCCAGGAGGAAAAACTGATGGGTCTTTGTTTCGTGTATTGTTGTTTTTCATATGCCAGCACTTCGTCCATGCGCGCCGTAATCCATGCCTCAGACGGACTGCCACTGGGTAATGATAAAACCGTCCCACTATAGGAATTAATACTAGAGTTGTTACTATTGGTCAGCGCTATTTCATCAGGATGCACTTCTCGACCAATAATCCAGCCAATCACCCATTTCTGGATATTCGCAGTATAGATACCATAGCCCTTGCCCGGCCTGCCCACATAATCCAGCGTTATATTGCCATGCACTGCATTGACCACTTCATTAATATTGGTGGAGAAGTTACTCGTGACAGTATAAAGGTCCACAGCCGGGCTATTTTCATCCAGCCAGATACCATGCATGACATAAAGTGGTGACTTACCACTGGCTTCTCGTGCAGTGTTAAAGTCATGTACAGCATCATAGAAAAAATCCATGTGCAAGGTATAAACGCGAACGACATTGATACCTGCATCCACCATCAACTGAAACCAGCGCATGAAATCATTGTAACTGGCTGCAGTTTCCAGATCGCCTGCGTATTTTCCTGGTTTGGCAACCCCCAGGTTGATACCCTTGATAAACAAGGGCTGATAACTGCAATCAGACGTCCTTAGTAGTTTGATATAATCCCCTTCTGCCTTGTAGAGATAGTCTGGTGCACTGCTCCCTGTACACTGTGCTGTAGCAGCCGCCCCAGAACCTGATGAATTACTACAGGAAATCAGTACCAATAAACAAACAAGTAAGGAGAGAATTTTCCGCATAGCACCCACGATGAACCCGATTATTATTTTATCGGTATAGGAGCAGGCTTTACAAAGTAAACAAATGTAAAATCGTGTTAATAAAAGTGATATTGCAGGGGAATAAACCTAAAAGAATTCCAATGAGCCATCATCTTCATCCTGCTCTTCATAATTCTGTTCTTCGCCAGTATGGGCTCGTTTTTCCTCTATCATGGTGTATGTGTTATAAAGTTTATCCAGCCACTGTTCTACATCAAGAGGATTAAAGACATTGCTCTGTTTATTATTCTCAAGAAAATCAATTAATGATTCCACATCATCAGTGACATGGATTAACATCTGCGATGTCTTGTCCTGATACTGCAAGGCCACCAGAATTTCATTAATTTCATTTTTAATATTGCTACTCTCGACTAGCAGAATTTCGGATGACTTACTCAGGCTCAGGGCCAGCATACGGAAACGCTCATACAGAGACATTGTTTTATTGGAATTGTTAGCCAGCTCTTCTGGACCATTGGCATTAATATTTGTTTGTGCAATAACTTCGTCCATTTTTGATTCCAGCATCTGAATGCGATGCCCGACATCATCCACCATTTGCTCTGATTGTTCTGACAGCTTACGTACCTCATTGGCAACGATACCAAAGCTCTTGCCATGGACACCTGCTCGTCTTGATTCAATGGAAGCATTAATCGCCAGAACCTCTGTTCGACGTGATACAGCCTTAACAGAGGAAACCACCTCTTTCATGACATTGGTTTGTTCCTTCAATTCATTAATTTTGTCCAGTAAAACAGACTTAACATCGATGGCCTCTTTTAAGGTATCCAGCATTTCGCCCAGTTCCTGCTGACTTATCATGCCAGTAGCCCCTTCGTCACGGTTACCAATATTACTGGCACCATCATTGGCATAACTGACTGAGGCCTGTATCGATTCATTCAGGCGTCGAGCAATACCGCCAAACTGTTTAGCCAGGTCTTTTACCGCTACCTCAGACTGCTTACGTGCAGACTCTATCTGTCGATTCCAGACAGGAAGCACGGCTCCATTGAGATCTTCCAAGCCTTCTGTATATTTGACACTTTTCTGTTTTTCTTCAAACACCTGCTCATTTTGTTTTGTATTGCTACGCTTAACCAGCCACTGCGATACCATGGCAGCAAGAATAAATAATGGTAATAAAACCAGTACCGAATAATTTAAACTTTCAAATTTTATTTCAGCGTCATAAAAGGGAATATGGAAAGGGTCAATAAGGTTAATCAAGGGTATCGAGTCATATATGTCGGGTAGAAAAATCTCGACATTCTTCAGACTCATCGCATCAAATAAAAATGGTTGCAAGACAAAAGGGATCAGCATGATCAATGCTGCAGCTTTATGCAAGCGAGGCAGTTTTATATAGCGTGATGGATTAAAAGATTTTAAGAATCTTTTAATTTCAATTTTTGCTAAATATTTTTTCAACATCAATGAGGCTTTTTTCTTCTTCACAGACACTCCCTGATAAACCCATCTCCCAACTCGACCACCAACTCACGCCATAACGTCACAATATAATTGCGGCTATATACACACCTTGTACATGACAGGAAATCGGCCTTTGATGAGACTTTCTTTAATAAGGAGTGAAATGTAGAAGAAGATTTATTCAGCCACCCTAACTTTAGTAGCTGATTAGGGCAGTAGGTCCTAGTGGTGCATACGATGAATACGTTCCACCAGGTCGATGCTGCGAAGCCGCATAATGATTCGCGCCAGGTGTTTGCGGCCTGTTACCGCCACAATAAAGGAAAGACTGGAATGCAGGCCATCGCGTTCCTCCATAATGACATGCTCAATATTGGCGCTGAGCTCAGAGATAGCCGCCGCAACGGTAGCCAATACACCACGCTGGTTTTGCACTAGCAGGCGTAATTCGACAGGAAATTCCCCTTCCACATTATCGTCCCACTGCACATCGATCCATTTTTCCGGTAGCTTGCGATACTCGGCGACATTGGAACAGGTCTCTGAATGGATCACGATGCCACGCCCGGAGGTAACAAAGCCGACAACAGGGTCACCGGGAATGGGGCGACAACATTTTGCAAGGCTGACAACCGCACCTTCCGTGCCCTTGATCACCAGGGGATGCTGTCCACCCACATCCTGCTCCACAATCTCCGCCTTTTTAGTCTTGGACTGTAACAGGCTACGAGCCACCAAAGCAGGAATTCGGTTACCCAGACCAATTTCACTTAGCAGGTCTGAAATACTTTCCAGCCCATAATCCTTTAACAAAACATTAAACTGCTTTTTAGTAATGCTCTGCATATCTACATCGTAACTGCGTAGTGCCTTTTCCAACAATCGTTGTCCCAGGGTTACGGCTTCATCGTATTGTAAATTTTTCAGGTAATGGCGAATGGTGGCACGAGCCTTGGCCGTTACCACAAAATCCAGCCAGGCCGGGTTGGGCCGTGTGCCTTTGGCCGTGATGATCTCCACAGTCTGGCCATTGATGAGTTCAGTTCGTAATGGCATAAGCCGGCGATCAATTTTAACCGCCACACAATGATTACCCACATCAGTATGCACGGCATAGGCAAAATCCACTGCGGTGGCTCCACGGGGCATTTCACGGATTTCACCATTGGGGGTAAAGACATAGACCTCATCGGGAAACAGGTCGATTTTGACATTTTCCAGAAACTCAATGGAGTTACCGGCATGTTGCTGAATATCCAGCAGGCCACTTAACCACTGGCGAGTGCGTTGATGGGCAGTGCTATTACGACTTTCCTTACTCTTGTATTGCCAATGGGCCGCAATGCCCGCCTCGGCCACGGTATCCATGTCATCGGTTCGAATCTGCACTTCGATGGGCACACTATAGGGGCTGAACAGTACCGTGTGTAATGACTGGTAACCATTCACTTTTGGAATCGCAATATAGTCTTTGAAGCGACCCGGAACCGGGGTATAGAGATTATGTACCGCTCCCAATACCCGGTAACAGGTATCGACGCTATCCACCACAATACGAAAAGCAAACACATCCATAACTTCATGAAAGGACAGTTTTTTCTCCCGCATCTTACGGTAAGTGCTATAAATATGTTTCTCTCGACCCACGACCGAGCTAGGCAGCCCTTCCTGCTTGAGCCGCTCCTTCATGGTCTCTTCCATTTTGCCTACAATTTCGCGTCGATTACCGCGCACCTTTTTCATTGCATCGGTCAACACACGGTAGCGAAGGGGATTACTGGCGAGAAAACCCAGATCCTCCAGCTCCATACGAATTCCATGCATTCCCAGACGGTTGGCGATGGGGGCATAGATTTCCAGGGTCTCTCTGGCAATTCGGCGGCGTTTCTCTGGTCGCATGACCCCCAGGGTACGCATGTTATGCAGACGGTCGGCCAGCTTGACCAGGATGACGCGGATATCATTCACCATGGCCAGCATCATTTTACGGAAGTTCTCGGCCTGGGCCTCGGCCTTGGTGTCGAATTCAATATGGGTCAGCTTACTGACCCCATCCACCAATTCAGCGACTTCTTCACCAAAAGAGGTGATCACCTGTTCCTTGGCCGTTGGAGTATCTTCGATAACATCATGCAAAATCGCGGCAATGATGGTGGGGGGATCCATGCGTAATTCCGCCAGAATACGGGCTACGGTCAGGGGATGGAATATATAGGCTTCACCACTTTTACGTTTCTGGCCCTCATGGGCCTCGGCACCAAATAAATAGGCACGATACACGTCCGCCACCTCTTCGGGGGACATGTATTGCTCAAGCATTTCACATAAGTGGCTGATACGAAACGCCGGCTGGCGTTCCGCTTTGAACTTTCGGGTTCCTGGGTGGGGTCGGGCGCTAATACACGCCTCCTGCTTACTCGTCTTCGTTTTTCAGAACAGGATTCTCGGCTGTGGCGTCGACAATCTCATCACTGGGGTTGGTGGCTGCAGCGGTCTGTTCCTCACCACCCTCAGCAATAATTTCTTCTTCCTCCAGTACAGGGTTCTCAACCGCTGTCAGAATATCACGAGTCACTAAACCCTCAGCAATTTCACGCAGGGCAACCACGGTAGGCTTGTCATTCTCCCATGCGACCATGGGTTCCTGTCCATTGGCAATCTGGCGGGCACGCTTGGTCGAGACCAGTACCAGCTGAAAACGGTTATCAACATTATCCAGACAATCTTCTACGGTTACACGCGCCATACTTTACTCCAGTGATTTTGCTACCCCCTACGCTATCCCGAGGGCCGGCCAGAATTTGATTCAAACGAACTGATAAGTATACCGGCCGAATAGCTATTGTGCCAGCAGACCCTCGATCATTTTACCGTACCGCCACTGCTGGGCGGGTAGCCGCTGGCGCTGGCAGGTGACAATGGCCTGTAGTTCGGCCAGGGCAGTATCGAAATCATCGTTGACCACCACATACTCAAACTCATGGTAGTGAGCACTCTCAGACTGGGCATCGCGCATCCGGCGGGCGATGATCTCATCACTATCCTGACCCCGGCCACGCAGTCGCTGCTCCAGGGCATCCCGGGAAGGTGGCAGGATAAACACCCCCACGGTTTCCGGCATCAGCTTGCGTACCTGAGCCGCCCCCTGCCAGTCAATCTCCAGGATCACGTCCATTCCCAGGGCCAGTTGCTGCTCGATACCCGTGCGGGAGGTGCCGTAATAATTATCGAACACCTTTGCGTGCTCCAGAAAGGCATCCCCGGCAACCATTTTTTCAAATTCCGGGATATCGACGAAGTGATAATGCACACCATTCTCTTCTCCCGGTCGCATGGCCCGAGTGGTGTGGGATACCGAAACGGCAATCCCGTCCATATTTTGCAATAAGGCCTTGACCAATGAAGTCTTGCCGGCACCTGAGGGTGCTGAAAAAACGAAAAGAGTACCGGGATAGGATTCAGAATTCATACTTTTTCCATTTCGATAAATATATACAAATGATAACTGATACAAGTGAGTTTACTATTGTCAAATTCTAACAGCTAACTCCAACAAAGATAAGTTGACTACGCTCTAACAGCAAACAAAAAAAGGCTGACATGAAACATGTCAGCCCTTAAGTTCAAAGAAGAATTTAATGAATTGTTACAATTAAATAACTAATCATCCAAATCAACATAACCTTCTTCAAGTGCCTCAGCACCATGCTGGTTACCTTCGGCAATATCCTTGACCATAATGGTACCTTCTTCTGTACCATCAGACTTCCATAGTTCATTACCATGAATACCATCATTGGAAATGAAGAACAGGATATCATTGAATACATCAAGTCCGTATGGATAAGAATCTCCATCAACGTTAATATCCTTCACCATAGCTGTCCCTTCAAGAGTTCCATTGGTTTTCCAAAGCTCACTACCTTGCATACCATTGCTAGCAGAGAAAAATATCTCGTCTTTGTTTTTAACGATACCGGCCTCAAAGTTAACCCAACCACCCAATTCACCAAAATTGGTCAATTGAACAGTCCCTTCAGCAGTACCGTCTGATTTCCAAAGTTCTTTCTCTTCGTTTTCAGTGTAAGCAAGAAAATAGACATGGTTATCAATGACTTTAAAGCCGCCAGAATTACTAAAGCTCCACATATAGCCAAGACCATCATAAGTATCAAGAAGGTTTATTACCATCTGAGTACCTTCTTCAGTACCATCAGTCTTCCAAAGCTCAAAACCATTGGATCCATCATCTGCACCGAAATACAGAACATCACCAATACTGGCTGCAAGAAAGTCCTCATAGTCAGCAACACCACTACCATCGGGGTTGATATCCTTAACCATTTTGGTACCAGCAAATGTCCCATCAGTCACCCAGAGTTCTTCTTCGTAGTTTTCATGATAAAACACAAAGTAGACCTTATTGCCTGCAGCAAAAAGGGCCGATTCAGGTTGAATAAGACCACTGACAGGTAGTGTCCCTTCCAGAGTACCGTCGGTTTTCCAGATCATCCAGTTGTCACCATCAATAAAGAATAGTGTGCCATTGGCATCAACAAGACTCGTTGGGTTTGAGTTGTTATCACCTGGATCAAGATCCACAACGATATGAGTTCCTTCCTCAGTTCCGTCGGTTACCCATAACTCATCACCATAGTCGTCATGATCGGCGACAAAAAACATTTTATCACCTGAAGCAGTCAGACTTCTGACGTCATAAATATCCGCGCCCAGTTTCATGGTGCCTTCATTGGTACCGTCAGTTACCCATAGCTCATTTTCTTCATTGCTACTTTGAGCAACAAAGTATAACTTGCCATTGAGTTCAGCCTTGTCATAAGGATAGCTACTTTCGACAGGGTTAACACTAACATCACTAATCATTACTGTACCATCAGCAGTGCCATCACTAGACCATGGTTCAGAGGAGTGAACACCATCATCATAGGCAAAATACAGTTTATCTGCACCTGTATGCAGGGGAGAATTGTTGTATTTTTCCTGTGTCAGATAGGTTGTAGGCGCATAGGGACCACCGTTATTAATATAACCATACTGATTGCTATAGTTATAAAAATAGACTCTATTACCACTCTTAGTGACCTTATGTTTGCGAATATTACTTGCAACATTTACTGTCCCTGCCAAAGTTCCGTCTGATTTCCACAAGTTATTACTCTTATTAAAATAGACATCACCATTTGCAGTCGCCTGGAAATCATTCATGTAATAAAAATAGTTTGTCGTTACAGAAAATGTTCCAGCTTGAGTTCCATCTGTTCGCCATACTGCTCGACCTGAACTATTAATAAAATACATTAATGATCCATTTGAGCCTGTGTATTGATAGCTGTTATCAATATAAACATTTGCATTACTGGCATTCTTGACAGGCAAAGTATTAACATCTGTTCCATCAGTTACATAGATCATACGGTTGTAGTTTGTAAAGATCAGCTTGTCTCCAACTGCATGCAGCTTGCTGTTAGCATTTAATCCACTACTGGTGCCTACAAAAAGATCCTTAACAATATTTGTACCCGATACATTGCTAATCCATAACTCTGTACCAAATCCATTAGAAGCAACGAAGTACAGGTTACTACCAACAACAGTCAGTCTATTTGCACCATTAAAGACAACTGGCGCATCAACTGGAACGCTGGCAGAGGCTATAGGAGAAGATGGGAATGTCACCCCATCAAACTTCCACAGGGCAGCACCATTCCCAGTTGTAAAGTACAGCGTTTCATCAGCAGCCATTACAGTAAGGTTATCAACCCCTGCAATACTACCTAATCTTACTGTACCTTCTGCTGTTCCATCACTTTCCATCAACATAGCAGTGTTCATGTCATCATTCGCGATGAAATAGAGCTTGCCTTTGAAGACAGTCATTTGACGTGGATTGCTGGTACCTGAAGGATGAATATCCTTCACCAATGAAGTTTCAAGGCCATCAGACTTGTGAAGTTCCTTACCGTGAAGACCATCATCAGCAGTAAAAAAAGTCATGCCTCCAACTTCAATAAAGTTGGATGGGTAAGACGGGCTAGCAGTATTGATCTCCTTGACCAAAGCAGTCCCTTCTGCCGTACCATCTGATTTCCATAACTCTGAACCGCTAGCAGCAGACTTACCAACAAAAAAATGGGCCTTAAGTTTAGGCACTTCCACTATTGGTGCTGGTATTTCCGGTGTTGGTTCGTCTGGCGCTGGCGCTGGCGCTGCACTACCGCCACCACTTCCACCACCACAGCCTGCGAGTGCCAGACTGCTACTCATTGCTAAAGCTATAAAGCTTTTTCTAATTTCGATTTCCATTTTAAACCCCCATAAGAAGATCCATATTTCAAAAGCTTCGTCACAAGACGAATTCTCAACTTGGTAATGGGGGAGAAATGAACAACCCTGATTAGATTTTGAACGTCCCTGTCCATGCTAAATTTAATCCAAAATAATTAAAATTAGACTAATTCCAAAGACAGTTTAAAACATCCCAGATTGTTCAAAAATCATCCATCCCCCACACTCTGGCTGTACAATATATTTCCACATTAATATTGTCAACATATAAAACCAATTTTTTTAGGCTTTTGAAAGCAACTCGAAAATTTGTATACATGCACTAGAACGTTCGGACTAAGCCTTTTCACAGATGTAACGAAATGAAACTGATGGTTGAGTTATACGGCCTCAGATTAAACAGCCCCTGGTACATTTATGAGCTATATCAAACAATTTTGATAACTACTGACAGAAAAGCAGCCCTCTTATCATCGGTTCCTTTAGCGTAACTTTTATACCTGCTGTTAAAATTTCACAGAAAGTAGATCCTATTTCATCTATGCTCGGAAAGACTGACCGCCTCGTCAGACAAAAATATACACATAATAATAATCAAGGGAGGTGTAAACATGACGATTAAAGCAGCGCAGATCGGTATATTTTTTGATGGTACTGGTAATAATAAAGATGCCGATATTCCAGAAGGATGTGAAACCAATATTGCCAAATTATTTCGACTCTATAACACATCACCGTATAACTATAACAATGAAGCTGACATTCAATTTATTCGCAAAAAATATATCCGCGGTGTAGGCTCAGTTAGTGGTAGTCGATTGATTGGCGGTATCACAGGGGCTGGTGCACGTCGTCGCATGACCCGAGCGTATGAATTTATCAAGTATCAACTGGACAAACCTGAAGCACGCGATTGCGATAAAAAATACATCGATGTATTTGGTTTTAGCCGTGGCGCGTCCCAGGCACGGCATTTCGTGAACATGTTGTTGAACCTGCCCATCCCTGTTGGTGACAGTACAACAGAACATCATGACATCACGATTCGTTTTCTTGGTATTTTTGATACTGTCGCCTCATTCGGCATTCCTGGTAATGAACTGGATGTCGACTTTGATCTGTCAGTTGATCCCGCCAGGGTGATGCGCTGTGTACATTACACCGCCGAACATGAACGGCGTGCCCTGTTTGATCTGCAGTCCATTAAGTCTTCGGCCACTCAATCCCTGCCTCAGCATTTTGTCGAAACCGCCTACCCAGGAGCCCATTCTGATGTTGGTGGTGGCTATGGTATGACCCCTTATCGGGCAAGTGGCTTTTATAAGCAACGGATTATCAATGGCAAGCTGGTGGATATCCCTGCCGCCAATAATCAGTATGAGGATCTGCAATACCTGACCGATGATGCCCTCTATGCTCAGGAAGAAGAAATGTCTGAAGAATATTTCCTGCCGGAACAGGCTGAAAAAACCAATGAGCTATCCCGAATTCCTTTACGTGATATGTATCAGGCCATTACCCATAGTGGTATACAGATGTTAAAGATGGCCGATGATCCTCGGTATGCAGCCTCCATCGCGATATCTAGTGAAACACAAATTTTTTATGATAACTATAAAACCAATGGATTGGGATTTGATAAGGCGATAAATTCAAAATACATTCATGACTCACGTTATGCTACGGATCGTATCAGTGAAATGTTACCTGGTAATAAGCTGCAGCGCGAAATCTATTTTAGCACACCATCATCCATTGTCTGGCAGCATGCACGAGAAATCATGGCAGGAGAATGGGACAACTATGATGAAGAGAATGCGTAATCATACCTTATAAAAGAAAAAAGCCGGTTCAACCAACGAACCGGCTTTTTGTTATATCAACAAATAATTATTGAAAAACGTAAACAGCTCCTGCACCAGCGGCATTATTATCAGATTGCACCCCATCTGCACTGGCTTCACCATTTGCTCCTACCACGAGAGTATCACCACTTATCCCAACACTAAACCCAAAGAAATCTTTGTCATCAGGATTACTGGCCTTAACATAGACTTGTTGCTCCCATACATCACCTGACCGAACATAAAGGTAGGCGGCCCCGGATTCTGGTGCATCGTTATTTGAAGCTTCAATCGTGCTATTGACATCCCCGCCCTCACTCACAGCACTTATCACAAGTGAATTGCCATCAATATCCACACTGTAACCAAACAGGTCTCCCGCCTCGGCATTGCTTGCGGACAATGTCACTGAATACAGCCAGTTTGAATCATCACGATTGAAAATATAAGCGGCACCTTTTCTCCCATCCTTACCTGGGGCACCCACCACAAGCGTATCATCATTGATCGCAACACTTTGACCAAAGGCGTCTTTTGTTTTGGCATCCTTTGCCTTTAGATAATGAGTTTGATCCCACACACCCTCTGCAAGAGTGAATACATAGACAGCGCCGGTATCCTTTCCCTCATTATCGTTATATGCACCCACCTTGCTGTTTGCATCACCTTTTTCACCAACAGCACTCACCACAAGTGTGTTAGCTTCGATATCAACATCGTAACCAAACCGGTCAAGCTCACCCGCATTTTCCGCTTTCAGGTATTCGATCTGCTTCCACTCAGTACCCTTGCGTGAAAAGACATAAACTGCACCTGCACCTGTTGCACCATCATCATCCTTGTCTGATGACAGCTTACCATCACTTGACTTAGTTCCACTTTCACCAACGGCGCCTATCATGACCGTATCCCCAGCAATACCGACACTCCAGCCAAACAGATCACCTGCCTCGGCATTTATTGCTTTTAGATAAGCCTGTTGAGTCCAAACTCCACTATTACGCACAAAAACATATACAGCCCCTGCATTTGGCTCATCATCATTATCGACTAGCATTTCATTGAA